>JAEHJW020008228.1_pt1 | contig 164853 bp, 210 predicted proteins | sample 9271431 | NCBI WGS metagenome assembly JAEHJW02
TGGGTTTTAGTATGGGATGGTACTAATAGATTTATAGCGTTATATGAAAAACACCCTAAACAACAACCTAAATTTATTTTTGTTGCGCCAGAGAATCTTGAATTGCCATTTGCTTTAGAGATTGAAGATGTTACTCACTGGATGGCTTTACCAGAGCCACCAAAGGATTAAAAGATGAATGAACGAATACAGAAATTATTAGATCAATGTCAAACACCTGTTGCGGATGTTTTTGGTGTTGTTCAATGTATGGACACTGATTTGGAAAAGTTTGCCAAGTTAATCGTTCGGGAATGTGCTGAACTCGCTGGCTGTAACGGTCATGTCAGCGGTTTTGCATTAGGTGATTTAATAAAAGAACATTTTGGAGTCAACGATGAAAGATGAAAGCCATCTACCAGTAGAACAGCAGAGCCTAGTGTACCGACTGCGCCGACGTGCAGAGATCAGGCGCCAGATTCCCGGACGTAAGAGTGTCAAGGAAGGTTCTAGAGATCGAATCGCTGATCTGCTAGAAGAAGCCGCTGACGAAATCGAAAGACTACAAGGTCAGACCACCGGTACTGTAGATGAACTGATAGTGGACAGCAGAGATATAAATGGTTGTTAAATATTTTATCAACGGTTGACAATAAAAAAATAAATAAATATAATAGTAGGACAGTAAACGATTTTAAGGATGAAGATGAAACAGTTGAATCAACATTATTGCCAAAACAAACCCATGCAGGGGACATACAGTTCCTCATGGACGAATATTGGCTCAGATTCAATGAATCGTCCGGAACCAAGAAAACCCCGGGTCCTGCTAGGAGACATTCTATAGAATAACATAGGATACAGTTAACTAAAAGGACCCTAGATCGAAAGACTAGGGTTTTTTGTTTTGTAGCATGTGTGATAGGAAACGCGATCCTGCCAGCACAATAAACCAGGCTATTAATGAGGGCGTAGACAGGGATGGGAAGGCTCGGGCGATAACCGAGTTGGTAAAAACTGTTGGTAGTAAAGTGCATCCAACTGGTGTATTTTACTACACGCATTCAAGTAAGTGCGTATTGAAGTTTTTGCGGGATTAGTTTAATGGTAAAACCGGTGCCTTCCAAGCATCAGTTGTCGGTTCGATTCCGACATTCCGCTCCAATTAATATGTATGCGTGGTTGAATGATTAGGCAACCGTCTGCAAAACGGTTTTATGCAGGTTTAATTCCTGCCGCACACTCCAGTTTTATCTCTCTATGGCGTAACCTGGCAACGTACCTGGTTTGGGACCAGGTGGTGAAAGTTCAAATCTTTCTAGAGAGACCAGTTCAGTTGGGATATGATGTAATGGTAGCATTACGGATTTTGATTCCGTCTGTTGGGGTTCGAGTCCCTGTATCCCTGCCAATAGTTGAGTTTGATGTGCTAGTTAAACATGCGGGTGTGATGAAATTGGTAACCATAGCAGACTTAAAATCTGCCGCCCTACGGCCTGCCGGTTCGATTCCTGCCGGTGTCACCGGTTGACGGACATTGTTGTTTTATCTATAATTATTTTCTATAAGGCACCCATCATCTAGAGGCCCAGGATACCGCCCTTTCACGGCGGGAACACCGGTTCGAATCCGGTTGGGTGTGCCAAGTTTTATCTGCCCAGGTGGTGTAATGGCAGCCACGATGGTCTTAGAAGCCATTGTCGAAAGACGTGCGAGTTCGAGTCTCGCCCTGGGCACCAAGTTTTTTCTCGGTGTAGTTCAGTCTGGTAGCGCATCAAATTTGTTTTACAGAGCTAAATAAGTATATGGAACAATATAAAAACTCAGACGGAACTTACACAAGTCCAAAAAACGGGAAGACTTATAAGAGTCTAAAAGCATTTACAGCACATTGGTATTATGCAGGACATGTCGATCCTGACAATTTTGCAAAAAGATTGTATAAAATTAAATGCCAATATTGTGAAGACGAAGTAATTATAAGTAATCACAAGAGGCACGAAGATGCTTGCTATTTAAATCCGGATAATCTCCGCTTATGTGTTGTTTGTAATAGTCCTATTAAAGACTATAAAAAAAGTAAAGGTACCTGCTCTCATAGTTGTTCTAATAAATTTTTTAGTCATCTTAGAAATAAACCTGAAAGCTATAGCAGATACACAACAATATGTTGGAAAGAACACAAAAAAGAATGTGTAGTTTGCGGAGAAGATAAGATTGTAGCTGTTCATCATATGAATGAAGATCATAACGACAATAGACCTGAAAATTTGGTTCCCCTTTGTCCTACTCATCACACATATATGCACAGCAAATATAAAGAAGAAATTCTTCCTACAGTGGAAGAATATATTAAAACTTTTAAACTCCGATTCGCCTAGTCTGGTATGGCACTTCATTTGGGATGAAGAATAACGGCAGTTCGAATCTGTCATCGGAGACCAATTTAATTGCCTGGATAGCTCAGGGGGAGAGCGTCTGCTTTACACGGAGAGCGATACTGGTTCGAATCCTGCTACCGAGACCAATAATATTACAGTTGACCAGAAATAGCCGAAACTGTATAATAGTAGTTATAGTTAATTAAGCAACACCTGCTCTTTAACAATCAAACCATATTAAAGCACACTATTGTCTTAGGCTACATGCGGTAGTAGGCGGGAACCGGTTGGCTATAGTCTGTTAGGTTCCTATAGTGCGCTTTAATATGGTGATGATTATGAAATAACAGTTTTACGCTATCTCCGAGGTTTGATTTGGATATCCTGATTCAGATGGGTCGGATCAATAACGGGGGGTAGAAGGTAGATTGTTAGAGTAGTGACCAAGAAGCAGCTGGCAGAACTTGACCGTGGGCCAGAAGGGTAGTCAAAATCATCACTATATTAAAGTACATTATTTTATTATGAGGAATAACGCTTGACAAATTGCTGATTTTGTGGTATGATGTATAAGAATATCCCGCTAGGCTTAAGTTATCAATAAACCCTAATAGATAACTGCCCACTTAGCGAAAAAAGAAGTAAAAGGCGGACCGGGTTTACTTTTGGATTTTAAGGTCCTAGGGCCGTCGCCCGCAGGTGTTGAGACCGGAAGATAATATGGTCCGGCGTAGGGGCTAGTCCATATTAAAGCACACTGCCGTACGTGAACCGGTCACGGCCCATAAAGAGAAAGCAGTGTGCTTTAATATGGTTTTCTGGAGAGTTGGCCGAGCGGTAAGGCAACGCCCTGCTAAGGCGTCAACTGGCAACAGTTGGACAGGTTCGACTCCTGTACTCTCCGCCGAAGGGTTTTAACAACGCCCCCGAAGCATTAAAGTGATGTATCAGTCTCCAAAACTGAGGAACGCGGGTCAGTACCGTGCGGGGGTGCCACTACAATATTTTATTAGATTTGCGTCGATTTTCGCTTATAGTTAAATATTGCAAATTTTCTAAACAATGTAATCCACCTTTAGATACTGGTATGATATGGTCTACTTCATACCCTTCTGGGCAGTTTAGATAGAATTGTTGTAATGCTTTTATATCGACATTATCAGGAGTTTGTTTTTTGCGTTTAGCCATATATCGGTGCCATGCTTCGTTATGTATGGCTTTGCTTCTGGCTAATTTCTCTTCTGGTGTTAGATTTAATCTTTTTGGGTTGCAAGTATCGGAGCAATATTTTCTATGTCCCGATGCTTTCCCGCATGTAACACAATTTTTAACTATACTATGGATAGAGGTTGGTTTTGAATGACGTCGCCTGCCTGTGTTATTGAAAGTAGCAGCACAGGAACGAGAACAAAATTTTTTCTGATGTTTGAGCAGTAAGTTAGATTGACAGGTTAAGCATTTCATAGTATTATTTATGACAAAGGTGGAGTTCGATTCCCTCAGAGCCCGCCAGATTTTTGCGGCCATAGTTAAATGGTATAACGTGACCTTGCCAAGGTTAGGTTGCGAGTTCGATTCTCGCTGGCCGCTCCAAGTTCCGGGTCGGACGCCGTAATGGTTGCAGGCACTGGACTCATAATCCAGCGACGAAAGTCCACTGTGGGTTCAAATCCCACCCGACCCACCATTTTAATCTTTAAAATTTCTTCAATATTAAATACATTAATGAAGAAACATAAAATAACCGAGATCAGTTTTTATATCACCAATGTATGCAATCTATTTTCTCGGGGAAAATTATATAAATGCCCATTGGTAACTGTGGGTCCAGATTTTATCAAACAACTACTAGTAGATATCAATGAACAACAACGTGCATTGATTGAAAATTATGAACCTGCTGGGCCCGATTGGGATGATCAACGACTATCCAAATTTATTAATAATATCAACAACGAAGAACCAATTCCACAGTGTAGTTTATTCCCTGAGAAATATGAATATAAAGAAATCCGTGCATCAACAAAAAAGATAACGTTCCATAGATAAAACATGATATCAATAGTAGCGCATCCTCTAAAAAGACCAGCTGAATCACAATTAAGTTTATTGACCACAGTGCTAGATTTGTTTGGGGTTGACTATAGATATTCAACTGTAGACGATCTACCAGAATCTGGCATCATTATAACAGATTGTTTTGTTATGGAAACCTCTGTCGGGGATCCAGGGAACGATTTGGCATTAGCTATCTTAAATGGCTGTAGGAATAATAAAATAGTTTTTTATTACCCTAGCGAAAGCTATGCTACCCTCAGTGCTAGCTTTTGCCCTACTGTTGACATATGTAAAGAAAAAGGCATCGAAGCATACCTAGTCAAATGTGGGGATTGGGATATCGATGGTTTTGTGAAAAACTACAATTTATCTACTTTTTTTTCCTGGATAATCTCAAGCAAATTTAACCTAGCAAGATTGGCTTATACCTGGCATAAAATAGATACAGCGATAAAAACACACAAATTTTTATTTTTCAACGGTGAGTATCGTATCAACAGGGAACATTTCTTTGGATTGTATCAACAGGCTGGATTATTAGAGAACAGCATATGGAGCCATCGTGGTGGCAAAGGCGACTCAGGGCATAAACCTGCTAACGATTGGCCCGACCCATTTGTGCATCCGGACTTTCGATTTTATGCATATCTACCTAGTCATTATTATCAAACTCGATTAGGCATGATCAGCGAAACTGCACAGAATGAATTTTTTCCTACTGAAAAAATTTATAAATCGTTGATGCTGGGACATCCGTTTGTGGTGTATAGCGCACAAGGTTGTCTTGAAAAATTGCAGAATCTAGGTTTTAAAACGTATTCTGATTATATTGACGAGACCTACGATCAAGTTGAATATCCTTTTGAACGTGCAGAAAAAATAATTAACACTCTTAGAACCTGCCCAGATGACATTGATATCGTTGCTAAAGATATAAACACGCATAATAGAAAACATTTCTTATTTTTATCTAATAAGATTTATTTAGAAGTATTAGATATACTAATAGATATTGATCCTAATTTAAAGTTTAAAGAAGAATTTGAAGTTGATTCGGTGCTATTGAACAAGTACTTTCTATAGAGAAATTTTGGTTGACCCAAAAATTCCAAAAATCTATAATATAACTTATAAACTAATAAAAGGAGCTGGTCATGAAACAATCCATCCGTGAAATTTTCCCTGGCATCATCGTTGGCAACGAGAGTGAAGTAATAGCCAATCGCTTTACCGGTGAAGAAATCCTGTTGACCGCAGAAGAAGTGGCCGTCTATGACCTCAGCCTTGGTGCAGAATTATTGCAAGACTATCGGACAGTAGAAAAGTGTATCGATTGGTTCATCAAAAATAATCCCGCCGCTTACATGACATTATTAGATTAGGCATTTGACCAAAAATTACCAAAAGTCTATAATATACATATATTAAGGATCAAGGAGAAGATCAATGACACATGATTTTGGTATGTTCACAGAAGAAGGCAACGATGTCATATATCAACTGTGCATCAATGCACAAAAGTATTACTATGACTGGCGCCAGGTCCTGAAGAGACTACAGCACCTAGCTGAACATCCAAGATTTGGTGAAGCCACAGACACTGTAGTGCGCGAGCGTGTCTATGACTATCTTGAGTTCCACAAGTCAGGCGAACGATTTTATATCTAAAGGATAGATCATGGACATCTACGATATACTTTTTAATTGGTACACTGTTTTTATTTTAGCTCTTTTTGGTACTATATCTTACATCATTGATAAAAAATTCTACGGACCACATATACTAGCATCTTTTTATCTCTGTTGTATATTCACCGGTTGGTTCGCAGGCTGGTGGGCTTTGATATTGTCGTTAGTAGTAGTCTTGTTATTAGGCTGGATGGAGGGTTGGAGAGAACCAGAATTTACCCGTTATAGTAGACCTGAAACATTAACAGTGATCCGCGATGATGGGCGTATCGAAACTTGGACGAAAGATCGCTAATACGGGAAAACTGCTATGAATAGTGATTATAATTTAACTGACTCATCCCATACCCCTAAGATAATCAAAGAACAGTATGCACGGGGTCTCTCAGATTATGTAGTAAAAACCTTGGAAAACTATCTTTTACATGGGCTCCGGCCCGGTGGATTCATGTACAGCGTCCTAGCCAACGATTTTATGGGGGCTGCACTGCGTGCAGACGCATGGAATAGGCGCATGCTGGCAGATATCGCAGACTGTATTTTAGAATGCGTACCACCGGAGGCCTATGGTAACTATGCAACAGTGGACGCATGGATCGAAGATTCGGATGGTCGTAGGACCAAGTTTTACAATTCGTGGGGCAGACAATATGTCTGGCAACAATTATCAGGAGACGAAAGTGCCAAATTGGACCTGTAACCAACTGTATATCAAGCATGCAGAAATCGAGAAGATACAACAGGTGTTAGAAGCCTGTCAAAAGGATCAGTTATTTGACGCCTTTGTGCCCATTCCTGATGAACTGCGCAATACAGTATCGCCTAACCGGGACGCCAATGCCGAATCTTTGAAAGAAAAATATGGTTATTCGGATTGGTACGCATTCTGCGTCGAAGAGTGGGGCACCAAATGGGACGCCGCTAGCATACATACTGACGGTCGGGTCAACCATGATGATAGTGGTTATTCATTATCCATCTACTTTGAAACTGCCTGGAGCCCACCCTTGGAATGGTATCGTAAAATTCAGGCCCAAGGTTTCAGCATCCTAGCCTATTACTACGAAGCTGGCATGGGTATCTGTGGTATAATTGAAGATGATCTAGAAGATCACTATGACCTGTCGGACCTGACTTCTAGAGAAGCAGCCAGGGAGTTACCACCGGAATTGGATCAGGCGTTTAATATCGTTGAATGCATGCAGGAGTACGAAGAAGAAAATGGTACAGGAGAAGATGAAGTCACCGCTTGGTACAAAGATGGAGTAGACGATCTCAAGTTAACGCCACACGATAAAAAACAAGAAACAGATCTCTAGATTGACCCAAAAATACCAAAATAGTATAATATATGTATATTAAGTGATTAGGAGATATTGGTATGAAGTTTATTCTTATTGCGGTGTTAGCCCATTCTTTCATGGGAGAATTTGACAATAAGACCGCTTGCCAAAATGCCATAAGGGACATCTACCTGTCCCAATTGTCCCTTGCTACGATAACTCCTCAGATCAAAGCTGGTATCGATCTGCAGATCAAGTACCAAAACAAGTACATCTGTGTTTCAAAACAATGATATATTTTTGGTTGACCCAAAAATATCAAAATAGTATAATATATGTATATTAAGAATTTAGGAGCAGGCACATGCAACCATGGGAAGTCATTCAAGAACTAGAAAGCGACAACAGCCGTACTTTCAAAGAGTCGGTTATCGAGCGCGAAGCACTGGCAGGCAATGCTATATTTTTTGCAGGAGTACGCTATGCACTAGATCCTATGTTAACTTTTGGTATACGCCAGGTGGAAGAAAAGACCGGCGCCGGTCGCGGGCTAGACGCAGAAGTGTTCCGCATGACCTTAGACAGGCTAGCACGCAGAGAGCTGACAGGTAATGCTGCCATCACAGCAGTCAACCACATGCGCCTAACAGCTACAGCAGACGAATGGAATTACTGGTATCGTCGCATCCTTATCAAAGATCTACGCTGTGGTGTCAGCGAAAAAACCATCAACAAGATCGCAGAAAAAGTACAGTTAGACTATGCTATACCTGTGTTTGGATGTCAACTAGCTCACGATGGGGCTAATCATGAAAACAAGATCACTGGGCGTAAACTCATTGAAGTTAAGCTGGATGGAGTCAGGGTTATTACTATCGTTTATCCCAATGGTAATGTTGATCAATTTAGCCGCAATGGTAAAGAACTGGTAAACTTCCCGCATATACGCGAACAGTTTGCCAAGCATGCGAAATTTTTACGAGAACCTGTGGTGTTTGATGGCGAAGTCATGTCAGCTTCATTCCAGGATCTCATGCGACAAGTACACAGAAAAAGTGATGTACAGAGCGGGGACGCTGTGCTGAATCTTTTTGATTTCGTCAGCCTGCGTGAATTCCAAGCAGGCGTGGGTACTATGACACAGCTGGCTCGTTCACAGCAACTGAATGCATGGTTAAGTCATATCCTAGATAACATGCCTAACGTAACAGTAGTAGGTCAAGAACTGGTGGATCTAGATACTGTAGAAGGTCAGCATAGATTCGCAGAGATTAATCAACAGGCGATCACTGGTGGTTATGAAGGCATCATGATCAAAGATCCCGATGCAGTCTATGAATGCAAACGCACAGTCAGCTGGCTTAAACAGAAACCTTTTATCGAAGTTAGTTTGGAGGTCGATGATGTTGAAGAGGGCACTGGAAAGAATCAGGGTAGACTTGGTGCCTTGGTTTGTCGAGGACAGGACGACGGGAAAGACATTACCGTCAATGTTGGTAGTGGCTTCACTGATGATCTTAGAAATAGCATTTGGACTAGCAGGTCTAGTGTTATTGGTCAGATCGTTGAAGTACGTGCTGACGCTGTAACGCAAAACCAAGATGGTACTTACAGTTTACGCTTTCCTAGATTCCTGCGATTCCGTGGATTTGAACCCGGGGAAAAGATCTAATGGCTGGTTCTATAGAGCTCACCGAAGGTGAATGGGCTAAGATACATCATCAGCTGGCACAAGAGTATCCTGCCAGTTGGTTGATAATACGACATGCACAACGAGTAAACTTGGGTTTTACAGTACGCAGACATAGGGAAGCTGTCTCAGGAGATTTACTGCGGGGACATTATGAAACGATCGTACTAGATTTCTACGACGATGCTAAAGAAACATGGTTTAGGATGAAGTATCTTTAAAAGGACGAGGTAATGGCTAAGAAAAAATTAACTAAGGCTGAGGAACAGGACAAGATCATTGAAGCACTGAAATTTGTCCCACACTCAGTGTCCATCACAATCTATGGTTACGGTGGTGAGATCGCCATGGGACGAGTTAAGCCTGAGACTGTAGAATACTTCCGTAAGAATTTTGTCAGCGTGCCGGACTATGCTTGGGATCATGCAGAGGAAGGTGATGAGGACTATATAGACGTGCCCGAAGACCTGCAACCATTCTCGCAAGGATCTTGGTATGATTGTGACGACATAGACCATATTAACGGTGCAGATCTAGACAGTATCGTTGAAATAAAAACAGAATCAGGTGATGTCTTGCTAGAGTGCGAAGTGTGCGATATCGAAGCGCACGGCAGTGCACTAGAATCCAGTGGCTCAGATGATGTCGAAGATCATGTCAACAAAGAGCAGGCTGTATTCGTTGGCGTCAGCTCAGAAAAAGGTACATTTTTTGAAACTGAATTCGAATTGACAGCACCGTTTGATGCTGAAAAACTGAAAATAGTCTATCATAGTCTAGCGGGATATGATATCATCCGTACAGTAGAATATGATGGAGAAGAGCTGGATGGTAGCTATGGTCAGAGTACTGATGGTAAAAGCAGCGACTTTATGTTCTATTATGCAGATGATGAGGGCGAAATCGCTAGTTACGTCGAAGCCACTGATGAAGAAATGGGTGTTCCACACTGTGGCCCCAGTCCCGACGACTGGGAATCTTCTGCGGTCGTCAAATACGCCAAAGCCCAGCCTGTGCGCACAGGCTGGTATCGCTGTGTCTGGGAAGGTTCTTGGAGCAAGAACTATGGCGAATTATACTGGAATGGACAGGAGTTTGTTGAATTTGTGCGTGGCAAAGAGCGACCAGTCGCAGGCATGATCTCCTGGCAGGGCTATTCGTGGGATACCGGTAAGCCATCTGATAAGCCTACTGTACCACCTGAAGTTAAGTGTAATAATAGCAAATGTGGGTGGGCTGGAGATAGTTCCGATCGTGTAGAAGATGATGAATATAATGATCACTGTCCTGACTGCAATGGTACAGACGTTGATTGGCTCGATTTTAATGTCGCCAATAAGATAGGACGGGACAATAGAAAACTGTATAATATCAAGACAGTGAAAAATCCCGCAGACATATATCCTTTTCCAGGATTGGCACAGGAGTAGAAACATGTTTATCCTAAGCTGTAGACACGAAGTAGCAGATTTAGATCATGCATACAATGTCATGACACAGGCTCATGATAGAGAGGGTAACCCTGCTGTATCTTACGAAACAGTCTGCGGCGCCTGTGAGGATAGATATAGACAGCGAGGTATACTATTTGACACACAAGAACAGGCCTGGGCATGGGTTAAGGAGAATACCGATGAGTGATAGTTATGTACCAGATTACTGGCGTGTAATAAAACTAACTGGTGAACCAATCGGTACAGAACCCTTATATAAAATTATAGCTACTTGGTCAGGTAGTTATCTGTCGGGCGAATCGTGGAAGATAAATTCTGGTATAGTTAGGATCAAAGAGGAAGACGATTGCTATGACATATATGGTATGTCAGGATCCGTTTATCGTTGTTATAAAGAGAATGAAAGTGCCAATTATTATATGCTGGAAATTTTTGGTAGTTATGAAAAACAGTTAGCGGAAATATCTGTTGAAATGACCATGATTGATATCAAAGATATTTTAGGAATATACAAATGAAAGAAATAGCTACAGTACTTATAGGTCTTTTAATTATGTTGGCTCTGGCATATGTGCTGATATTTGTTAGCCTAGCAGCTAGATATTAGGAGAGTTAAAATGACAGATCAATCGATAGTATTTTTTATCGTGGGTTGGGCATTTGGTATGGTTTTTCGCAGTTACGTCACACCCATGTTTCGATACATATGGGACGATAATATAACGAATCGCTGTACTGGTAACTGTGATCAAGGAAGAAATTGTACATGTAAAGGGGAAGACAATGCAAGTAAGAGTAACGGAATCGATTGGTGATTGTGGCTGTGGACGCAGTCCTACTGGCCGGTGTATAGGTTGGCACGGATTAACTGAATCCGAGTACCAAGAAAAGCAAAGGCTATATGCTATTGAGCAGGCTAAACAGTATGGTATGATGGGCAATGGTGCAATTATTAAAGACAACAAAGGAGAATAACTATGGCATATGATTCAAGATCTATTTTATTAAAAAAACCTATTAAGACTATGATGTCTTTAATGGCAACAGACCCCACTCAGAGAAAATTTATTGCCCGGCTTTATACAAAATTAGCTGAACAGGAAGTTTACAACAAAAACAACAGAAATCGTCGATCCAGTTAATCATGGGACAGATCTATCGTCGCGCCGAACAATATCTAGATCAACTTGATCCAGAATGTATCGGACAGTTTGTTGAAATAGGAACTAGCCGTAATGGTGACGACGGTAGCACTCCTACCATCGCTGGGTGGGCCAAACGATTTGATCGTCGCCTGTGGACCGTAGATATAGACCCCGATAATTGTGATTTTGTTTGCCGGATGAATCTAGACAATGTTGAGATCGTTAATCAGTCCGGCGAAGAATTTTTAAAAAAATTTCCTGCACATAACGATAGCATTAGTTTTTTATATCTAGACAATTTTGATTGGGATTGGCATCCAGAAAAGCCCGAAGATTTTGTGCTTGAACAGAAGCAACGCTATCGTATGCTGGGGCAGGATATGACTAATCTTAACAGCCAGCGTGCACATCTAGCTCAGATTGTAGCAGCCACCCTGGCATTGGGCAAACAGTGCTTAGTAGTCTGTGATGATACCTGGTACAATCGTTGGTGGGGGCACTATTCAGGAAAATCCGGTGCTGCAATACCTTATCTATTAAACCTAGGATTTACTGTCTTGGAGACAGAAGAACAACCGGTGTATGGTACTATACTAGGCAGAGGCATAGGATAATGGAGGACTCGCTATCTCTCGTAGGGGCTGTTACCAACGACAGTGAGATCGTGCAGAAGATACAGTCAAGTCGCAGATACGCACAGAATCTATATGCTGCTTTTTGCAACATGCAGTGGCAACCCGCAGATGTTGTGACTATACTCAAAGATCAATACTGGACTGCCAGCTGGCGTGCCGCTGGCGGTATCGTAGCTAGACTAAGAGATCAGAATGAGGATTATCTAGATTACTACTGTTCGGGCATGGGCGGCCTAGCAGATTATGACCGTGATCCAACAGAGTGGCGCGAAGAAACAGGATTTGTACCAGAAGGGACAGTCACTGATGAGGTGCGTGCAGATCTAGCCAGATTAGGTTGGCATCCAGTGCCGTACGATGACGATTGATCTAGTAACCGCCGCCGTTACCGTAGACCCACGACCAGTTTTCAGTAGGAGTAGTAAAGTGTGGTTGTACACCCAATGGTGTCGGAAATGGTTCGTGTACTGTTTCCCCAATCTCTGGGTTAACATTATAAGGGTTACCGTTATACGCAGCCGTTGCAGTTTCTGACATCATGTACACCGGTTGCGAGAGATTAGATCTAGCAGTTTCCGGAGTAGGTACAGATATAGGAGTTTTTATGGCTAGGCCTATCACCGGTGGAGGAGCAGGTTGTTGGTAATTGGCCACCCCAACTTCGGGCCAATTATTCGGAAATATAATGTCAGCTATTTCCGAATTTTCAAAAGATTCGTTAAATCCTGCTTCCTCGTCCATGGGTTAAAAATTAACTCTGTGGTGTATTATAACCGCCAACTACTGTCACTGGTGCTACAGGATTCATAGCTGTATATACTGCTGCACCAGTTACTGCTTCGGGTGCATACATAGCACCATAGACCGCCTGTCCTAGTTCAGGAGAAATAACAGCGTACATTGAGGTGTAAACACCTACTGCTGTTACAGGAGCAGATGCATATATGGGTTGGTAATTTGCTGGTCCAGTTTCTGGAGAAACTGCAACGTTAACATAATTGGCCTGTCCAGTTGTTTGGTATGACATAATTTATTTCCTTTAAAGATTAGTAATTGTATTTATGGCGATTTTGGCAAAATTAACTGTTGACTTAAAAATAATACTAGCACATAATGTACCTATGCTGTTAGTGTCAACTAGCAGTAATCATTTTAGGAGAACTTAGATGTCTGTAAAACTTAATTTAAAACGTTTCGACCTTGAAACCAAACAAGGTAAGTTATTCAAAGCCTTGGTGTTAGATCGCGAAGTACTCAGCGAAAGCACTATCGCTCATCGTTTTGGTATCAAAAACCCTAGTGCAACTGTTAGCAACATCCGTCAACGTGGTTATGCTATCTATGCCAACACACGCAAAGCTGGTAACGGTGTTATGGTAACTGAGTACAAATACGGGGAAGCCAGTCGCAAGATGGTTGCCTTAGCCTATCGTGCTATGTCAATGGGTTTAGACAAGTAATCTGACCACTGCAAGACCAGCCCGCGATGTCTGCGGGCTTTTTTACGGCTGCGATTTCTTACGATTTTGTTAAATAATTGTATGCCACGCCGAGTTTTTAATCTCGAAAGAGATATAAAGATTTCCGACTCTATAGTTGATAGAGTGCGCCGAGATGTGATCTATGCGCAGAATCTATACGCAGCTCTCTGTAACAATACCTATCAACCCGAAGACGCATGGGGCATACTGTCCAATATCAAGTGGGAATGTACTTGGCTTGCTTCTGCCAATATCATAGCAGAAATAAGACAAAAAGAAGAATACACCACGTGGTTCTGTTCAGGTTCGGGCATCATGATCGAGGATATAGCAGGTTTCGTAGAGGAAAGCTATGTCACTGAAGAGATCGAACATGATATCAACAGCATCGGTTGGTTGCTACTGTCTAGAAAATTCCTTGACATCTAGAGCGAAATACACTAAAATCTAGTTTTTAACCGAGAAAATTTCAATGGACGACAAGATCATTAACCTTGAAGAAGTCAAGCGTAGAGAAAATGGCGTGGGTGAACTGATAGATGATATCATCGAAGAAGATCCCGATGAAGTAGTGGCCATAGTATTCAAAGGTGGTAGCTATCGTATCATACACAGTGCTATCGACAGTGTCAGTAAAATAGTAGGTGCACTGGAAATAGCTAAATTCAAATTAATCGAAAACAGCGAAATCATCTAACATGAAGGTAAAGATTGGACCTTATGTCAACTTTATCGGGCCTTACCAGATAGCAGAAAAACTGTTGTTTTGGTTAGATCGGGACCACGATCTAGTAGATCGATTTGGTGATTGGCTAGCTGGACCCGACGACAGGCCTAGTGTACTGTTAAGATTTTGCCAATGGGTGCATGATCGAAGACAGCGTACAGTAAAGGTCAAGATAGATCCCTGGGATACCTGGAGTATGGATCATACCTTGGCCCATATCATCTTGCCCATGTTGCGACAGTTGCGTGATGAAAAACATGGATCGCCACAGGTACCAGATTCTGATGTTCCGCGATATCTTAGGTCTACCAGTACCAGTCCTAGATCGGGCGTAGACGAGGACGCAGACCGTAATCTACACCAACGCTGGGACTGGATCCTGGGAGAAATGATCTGGACCTTCGAGCAGTTAGTCAAAGATGATTGGACGGATCAATACTATACCGTCCAGGCAGATGGTAAGAAGGATTGGGATAAAAAAGCATACACAAAAGGCCAACGTCGTCTGAGCCGCGGACTTATGTTTTTCGGCCGGTATTATCAGAGTTTATGGGACTGATATGCATTTAGAAAAAATTAAACCATCCAAGGATGGATATGCGCATGCCTATCGCTGGCGAGATAATATAACAGGCGAGCCTGTCAGCAAGTGGTTTTATACATTTGCCGAAGCACTGGACTTTGCCAAAGGTAATATTCGAATACTAAAGGTCAAAAATGAGCACTGATAATACACAGACTATATTGAACGCTTACGATGAATGGTCAGACAAATACTCTGTAACTGATCTCACAGCTGCTGGAGTCACATATAGGAATATAACTATCCCAACATCCAGTGTCACTGGCATTGGATCAGGGGCCTATACCATGACCTGGGATGGCTCTACCGGTGCCCGTGCTACTATATCGGACCCAAGTATCAATCCTGCTGTTGAAATATCTCATGAAGGGATAACTCTCAAAGATCTCAAAGCATCTGGAGATATCTGGCTCGGCGGCGAAAGTCTCCGAGATGTTTTACAGGAAATACGCGACGCCTTGCGCATACCTATCCACCCAAAAAGAGATCCTGAGCTAGAGAAAGAATTTGAGGAATTACAGCAACTGGCAGATGAATATCAACGGAAACTAGAGCACTATCGTGAACAGAAACGGATATTTGGTATACTCAAAGAACAAGACCAATAATTCAGTTAATTGTATAATATTAGTATTGTATAATTGAGGATAGCCATGATAACTGTGCCAAAAGAGCCTTACTGGGAAAAATTAGTAACACATTTCTTTGATAATGTCTGGAGCAAAGAATTCGCAGATATAATAGTTTGGTTAGACAGCGAATTCAATATTGATACAGAAGATATACGATACGGTAATTCGATGACATTCCGCGACGAGCAATCAGCTACAGCATTTTTACTGCGTTGGAGTTAGTGTGCCGACTGTATGTCTTTATACTTGTTATAAAAAAAATATGTTAAAAGTATCATTCGATTCTAGAGAAATGCCCAACGATACTCGACATTTGGAACGCGACATATCAGCTTGGGCAGAGCTGAATAATATCAAACTAGAACTTTCTCTTCGTTGTTGGACCTATGCTTACACGGGTTCAAAATTTGAATTAGATTATACTATTGTTAATGCTAGCAAAGAGTCGTTAACACAGATGATACTAAAGTGGGGTTAGTATGACAGCACGACTAAAATTAGGTTCATATGCAGAGTGTCCCACAGCCTGGCGCAATTTCTTCGAAGCACGGTTAAAATCTCTTGAACGAGACGAACGGAAAGATGTGACAGTAGATGCTATAAATCAACAGTTAAAGGAATATCATGCAGTCTATCGAGATATCGGTGAATTGTCTGGGGAATTAATGTTTGAGTCAAAAGATGATCTTACTATATGGTTGTTAAAATGGTCTTAGAATTATGAGCATACAATTACATATTTTAAAACCCACAGATGATATAACAGCAGCCCTAGCGTTCCGTGCAAAGATCATGAGTGCAGCGTTTGGCATCACTGCCGAACAGGATCGCGATCCTTGGGATCAATATGCATATCACGTGACCGCTGTGTCGGGCGGTGAAATAGTGGGTTACTATCGCACTATAACAGATAATCCTCGGGGATTTTACACCGAGTCAGAGTTTGACATCACCGGACTGGCGTTACCCAGAGATCAGATACTAGAGATCGGACGTGCAGCAGTAGATCCCGGTCACAGGCATGCTGGTACTATCCCTACTCTCTGGGGTGGTATACTGGAACTGGCTGCAGAGATCAATCGCAGATATGTTATTGGCACTGCTAGCATCAAACCTGCAGAAACCAACATCATTCAAGCCAGAGATCGTTGGAGGGAACGATACCAATATCTTTCTGGAGCACATGCTATGCCCCTTATTCCTGTGCCCGATGATCTAATAATGGGAGCGAATCCTGTGCCTAAACTTATACAGGTATATGAGCGTCTAGGTGCAAGGATCGTCAGCGATCCCAGTTGGGATCCTGTGTTCCGCACAGCAGATGTAGTTACCGTATTAGACGTAGAGGATGCCAATCAACGTTGGCTAGATAAACTTATTTCTTAGAACAGGATATGGAACAGTTGAAACCGAGACTCTTACACCAATTTGCTATGGGAGATGTCGAAGATCCCGAAATTTATGCCGCCGAGCCTATCTATCAGTGGGAGAAAAGTGAAATAGGGCAGTGGTGTCACCAACATGCTTATAATCTAAGATTTTATATCTCCCCTTCGCTGGAGAGTTTTAGTCAGACTGTGGATATCCAAGGAGACATGTCCGACGAGGACTACAGTTTCTTTTTATTAAAATGGGGCGCAGTTGGATCAGCTGAAAGATCATAGATTTCTAGTCGCTGATTATTACGATGAGCATATTGTTGTCATGATGACAGATTTCCGATATTGGACTGAGCACACAAAAGATCTATTAGATTGGTGTGATCGACATGGTTGTACGATAGAAGGTCTTACCATCAACATACCTGATCGAGAGACACTTGATTGGTTCGTACTAACCTGGAGTTGATATGCTGGTTAGTTTAATTTTTATGTTTGTTAATCTGTTTTTCGCCCTATATAGTTTCCATCACGGCTATAGATTCTCGGGATGGGTAAACATGATTGCCAGTTGGGTAAATATGGTAGCAGTATATACTTTAATCACTCATCTGCATTGATTTGACCAATAATTACCATAAATATATAATATAAGTTGATATCAAAAATAAGGAAGATGCTATGGAACTGTTACTTGATTGGTTTGCTGCTTTTTCAGTTGGTGTTTTAGCTTACTTGGCCTATAGAAAATTCTATCTTAAACGTCTCGAACAACAGATCCAGCAGGTATTACAAGAACATGTGCAAAAGTTTCTAGCAGAGTCTGTGCACAGCATCAAGGAAGAACAGCATGACGGCGTGACTTTTTGGTACGACGAACACAGTGGAGCTTTTCTAGCACAGGGCGCAGATGAGGTTCAATTGATTGAAAACATTAAAAGCAGATTCCCTTCGCATATCTTTGTCAAGGAAGGTGCAGGTGTACTAGCACGTGACACCGGGTGGGCATGGGAAGAAACTGTCAAAGTCGAAAGCATTATCTAGACTGTAAATCACTAATCTGTTATAATATCTTTTTATCTATTAGTAAAAGTCTCAGAGGCTATACGCGAACAACCGAACATCAAGAAAAAATAAACAAAAGTTTAAAAGGTAGAGATCCGTCATTTAGTGGAAAATCTCACACAGAAGAGACTAAAGTTAAATTACGAGAATTACATATCGGAAAAAAACGCAAACCTATGTCTATCGAATCTAAAGCTAAATTATCCGAAAAAATGAAGCAGATAAGAAAAAATAAATATTGGTCATCTAAAAGGCAAACATCATGAGCGGAATGCATTTATTACCACCAATGTATAACACCACTGGCAAAAGTCGTAAAAAATCCAGTTATAGGACCAGCGAGCAGAAACAGCGTGCTGAACGTGCTCGCGACGAATGGAAAGAACTGCTGGCGAAACACGGTGCAGAGCAGGAACAACGCAAGCGTGAACGTGCTCTCAAGGCCAAACCTTACACTCCAGACTCAGCCGGCCGTCGTCGAAACAGCCTAGATAACATACCCAGCAGCCGTCCTGATACTTGGGATACCTGTGCTAAACCTGAGCAGAAGGTCTATACCGGTACTGCCATGAAAGGTATTGGTACCATGCATAAAAGTAACATGGTTCCGATTTTCAGCGATGAAGAAGCTGTGGCTATCAGTCGCATGCGCAGATAAATATCATATTATTCCCAGGGAGATGCAATAGCTTGGCCAAAGAAGATATGATAAAAATGGAAGGTAAAATTGAAGAATGTTTACCTTCTGCTATGTTTCGTGTAAGATTAGAAAACAATCACCTTATCACTGCTACCTTAGGTGGTAAACTTAGACAGAATAATATACGTATATTATTAGGTGATCGTGTAGAAGTAGAAATGAGCACATACGATCTATCCCGAGGTCGTATAACTTATAGGACTAAATGATGGATATTAGAACAACTATAGATCTAATAGAATCTAAAAACAAAACGGAACTAGAGCAGATTAAATTGCCCTACAGCCATACAGCACTATCCCCGGTTATGAGTTCCGCGGAACTAGTTCTGCATTATGATAAGCTATATAAAGGCTATGTTGATCGTTATAACAAAGGCGAAGGTGATCCTGTGTTTAACGAAGCTGGCGCTTACCTGCACAGCATCTATTTCGCACAATTTGCCAAGCCCGGTGCACGCCAACCTCGTGGTACTATCAAAAGCATTATCGAGCGTAACCACAAGAGTTACAGTGATTTCAAGGATAAATTTAAAGAACAGGCACTGAAACTACAGGGCGCAGGCTGGGTTTATCTCAGTAAATCCGGTACGATTAAGACCATACACAATCATGCTAAACGCACAGACATCGCGCTATTGTTAGACATGTGGGAACATGCTTACTTACATGACTATGGTTCAAACAAAAGCAAGTATATCGACGGATTCTGGCGTATTATCGATTGGGATCAGGTAAATCACAGACTATGATAACTATCACAGACGCAGCTGCCCAGCAGATCAAAGAAATATTAAGTAAAGAATCCGCTGATGCACGACTACGCATGTTTGTTTCGGGCGGTGGTTGTTCGGGCTTTAATTACGGTTTCGCAGTGGAAGAACAGCAAAATGACGATGATTTCGTTGTTGAACAACAGGGTATACAAGTGTTGATTGATGCACTGAGCCTTCAATATGTAGAAGGCTGTACAGTCGACTATAAAACCAGCTTAATGGGCAACAGTTTCTCTATTGATAACCCCAATGCTACCGCTACCTGTGGGTGCGGTAGCAGTTTCGCTATCTAAACTCAAATTATCAGCTTTCTCCAAATCCGATAAATAATTATAAATTATCAGGATTTGAGAATATGGCCTTTTGGAATGCTACACAGATAATAACGATCAATGATGGAACGACTCCTAACGACGGCACCGGGGATCCAATACGTGATGCTTTTATTAAAGTAAACGAAAATTTCAGTAATGTGTCTGTGTTTCTAGCACAACCTAGCATAGATTTTTTATACGCCAATGTAGGACAAAATCTATTCGCAACATACTTAACAGCTAATAACAGTTTTTTCGCTAATGCAACTGGTACAGTTGCTAATTTTACTAGCAATATAACTGCAAATAATTTTATAGCTAATTCTGGTATATATAATTCTGGTGTCAGTATCACACAAGGCAATACCTATGTTGGTAACATCACTGTCTCCGGTAACCCAAAATTTACTGGCGGAAATATTTTAGTCAGCACCAATATAATACCTACTGCTAACTTAACCTACGATCTAGGTAGTCCGACTTATTTTTTCCGTAATATATATGCACAAGGTGTAGTTAATGTCAACACTGTCAGCGCCAGCAGTGATGCTGGTTTGCTAGAGTTACATGCTAATTTAGCGCCCGGTGATGTCAAGGACGTGGGTATATTTGGCAAATATTATAACACTGCAACCAGTTCTAATGCTTTTGCATTTTTTGGATTCCAGGATCTAACACAGAACTTTGTATATAAACAGACTACCACTGATGCTACATTAGGTAATAGTGTAGTCTATGATGGAGTCTATGGTAATACACAATTTGGTAGTCAGTTTTTAAGCAATGCAACCAACAGTACTAGCACCAATACTGGTGCGCTGATTGTAGCAGGTGGTGCAGGTGTAGCAGGCAATGTCTATGCCAATCATTTTTATGGCAATATAACTACCGCGCAAGCTAATATCACTAACGCTTCGGTCTCGGGAAATATCCTGGGAAACTTATCTGTCACTGGCACTATTTTTTCAGATGGCTATCCTGTGATAACAACCAATACACCTGGTATACAATTATATACAGGAACGACAGTATTTTCCGGTAACGTCAGCATGACCGCTACGACACCGAGCTATAGTCCTAGCACAGGTGCTCTTATTGTAAATTATGGTGGTGTAGGAGTAGGCGGTACTATTAATGCCGGCGGAAATATAGCATCCTCGACTGGCCTGGTAGGTCCTTTGTATGGCACTGTCATGACCAGTGCACAACCTAATATAACCAGTTTAGGTACGCTGACATCGTTGAATGCGGGATCTATTAGTGCTACTGGTATTGGTGTTACTAATCTAACTGCTACTGGATCTGTTAATTTTTCCGGTGCTACTTTATCAAACCTCCCGGCATTAACAGTTACAGGAAATATCACAGCAGGTAATGTCTCTGCGTATCAAATTACCGGACAACTTCAAGGAACAGTGATCCAGCCCATACAGACTAGCATAACTAGCGTAGGCACATTAACATCACTATCTGTCTCTGGTAATACAGCAATTAATAGTTCTTTATATGCTAATTCGTTATATGATAGTGGCAGTAGAGTATTATCTAGCGTCAGTATAGTAGCAGGCTCAGGACTCAGTGGTGGAGGTACAATTTCTGGTCCATCAGGCAGTGTTACTTTAGTTAATGCAGGCGTTACGTCAGCTACCGCAGGCACAGGTATCACCCTTAATCAAAGCACCGGTACTATAATCATTACTAACACAGGTATCATTAGTGCTGCTGCTGGTTCTGGTATAACTGTCAGCGGCACTAATCCATTAACGATCACCAACACCGGTGTATTATCGTTAACTGCTGGCGCTAATATTAGATTAAGTGCCAACACAGGCAGCATCACTATCGATTCAGTTTCAGGTACAAGCACTACTATAGCAGCAGGCACAGGCATTAGCGTTAACCAACCTACTGGATTAGTAACTATAACTAATACTGGTGTAACCAGTTTAGTAGCTGGCACAGATATCAGTGTAAGCAGTGCAACTGGAGCAGTAACAGTAAACGACACCAGCACACTGCAATCAGTAACCGGTCGTGGCGCTACAACAAGCAATCCAGTGACATTCACAGGGCAAGTTAATATTGGTGCTGATATAATCCCAACAGCTAATTCTACTTACAACATTGGTTCTACTACAGCATGGTTTAATCAATTTTATGGTGTTGCTACTCACGCATACTACGCTGACTTGGCAGAAAGGTATGTAGCTGACAGTGATTATACACCAGGAACGGTAGTAGTGTTTGGCGGTACAGAAGAAATCACCGTTACCGCACAGTTTGCAGATGCCAGAGTAGCAGGAGCTATATCTACAGATCCTGCTTATCTAATGAATGCCATGAGCCCAGGATTGCCGGTAGCATTACGTGGTAAGATTCCTGTACAGGTTGTAGGACCGGTAAACAAAGGAGACAGTTTAGTTACAGCAGGCAACATGCCAGGCTATGCTGTCAGCGTTGGAACTAATACCGCATACGGTCAAGCGGTGTTTGCCAAATCCTTGACTACAGATTTATCAGATGGCGTTAAAATTATTATAGCGGTAATACTTTAATGGCTAGTGTTCAATGGTTGACTAATTCGGGTAACTTAGGTGCGATACCACTGTATAATCCTGTGACGATAGAATTACAGGCAGCGGACTATCAATATCCTAATAGCACTGTTACCTATAAAATCATACAAGGTAGTTTACCTTCTGGATTGACATTAAATTCCAATGGCACGATATCAGGTTCAGCTGTGTCGGGTGCTTACTTTACATCAGAGACCTTTAACTTCTTAGTTAGAGCGTCATCGGATTCTGCCAGCACACCTGTAGATAGATCTTTTAATATTACAGTCAACGGAACAGTAAACGGAGATCTTGATTGGATTACACCTAGCGGGAGTTTAGGGATAGTTCCTGCAGGGACCTATTACCAATTGCCTCTTGAAGTAGTAGAAACACAGTCAAATGTCTCTGTAACATTTTCTCTAGTATCAGGCGTTTTACCCGGAGGAATGATAGTAAATTCTGCAGGCTACCTGCAAGGAGTTCCAGAACTGCTCAATGCGATAGCAGTTGATCAATCAACATCATTTGATTTTACTATACGTGCTACTAATAGTCTAGGGCATATTAAAGATAGAGCATTCAGTTTAACAGTGACTAATGTTACTGGACCGGTGATCCAACCTACAATAAATTATCTAGGTTCTTATTTTGATGGCACACATTATAGCCAACAATTAACAGTTGCGGAATTGAATCCTAATGTGGTAATACAATGGTCTAACATAGGATCTTTACCTCCAGGAATCACATTAGATAACACAGGATTGCTCAGCGGATATCTATTACCTAGTACAGTAGTCGGACCAAATGGCCCTGCCGGCTACGATAGCGATGTTCCAGCTGTGGGAGGATCTGGTGCGATATTAGATTATGCAGAGTACGATTATGCTCCTTACGATTTTAATCAGCTGAGCCAAACTATCAGCTATAATTTTACTGTACAGGCATATGATGGTGCCAATTATGATCTACAGAATTATATCATTAATGTTATCAGTAGATCTGCATTCACAGCAGATAATGCTAACCTCACTGTCGATAATTCGTATATAACCACTGATGCAGGTAATGTTTACATACCTGTGATAGTAAATGCTAATGTTACGCTACCCACTGCTAGAGCTGGTGCATATTATGCATATAAATTTACAGCGACTGATTTCCAAAACGATCCACTGATATATTCTATAACTAACACCGTAGGAACATTTGACGCATATGTCTTAGGTCAAGATGCTGGCTTTGATTTTGGCGGCGATGACATCACTCATTTAACTGGTGTAGGATTCGATAGCTATGCCAGTGGCACAACAGGAACAAATAATCTTCCAGGATTGATCTTAGATCAACAGTCAGGTTGGTTATATGGAAAGGTAAATCCGCAGTCATCTGCCTACGATGTCTATACTTTTGGTCTACAGGCCAGTAGAACTGTCAATGGTCTAACCTATTCTAGCACTCCTATATATTTTAATCTCCCGGTATTAGGTAATATCAACGATGTGATTGAATGGACTACTAATGCCAATCTTGGAGTGATAGACAATGGTTCAGTAAGCGATCTGTACGTTGAAGCTGTGGCGAAAACCGGAAATCCATTGACCTATAGCTTGGTAGATCAAGCAAATGTAAAAATAAGATTGCCGCAAGGTCTTGCTCTTACCAGTCAAGGCGAACTAGAAGGTCGTGTGACTTTTGAAGCATTTACCTTAGACAGCTATGCTACATCTATAGATGCTAATGCCACCACTATAGATAGACAATATGTGTTTACTGTTGAAGCTACCGACGGAAACATCAGCAGCACACAACAATTTACCTTAACCATGGTGGTAGCTGATCAGAAACCATATGATAATCTATATCTTCGAGCGTTGCCCGACCAAGCGCAGCGTAAGATATGGTATGACACTATAACTAACACAGAGATATTTCCTCCTGCACTGATCTATAGACCCGATGACCCCAGATTCGGTGTGCAACAAAATATCGAAATGCTATTTTTACCAGGACTGTCACCTGATGATTTAAATACCTATGCTAATGCTATAGCAGAGAACCATTATACTAAAAATTTCGCGTTTGGTAATGTTAAAACGGCAGTCGTCTTAGATAACAATTATTCGGTGAAGTACGAAGTGGTCTATGTTGAAGTCATTGATCCTGGATTGAATTCTTTGGGGCAAGGACCAGCCCTTGAAATTGATCTAGCTGGAGTCATTGCTAATCCCTATAAGGATTCTGCAGGAAACAGTTACAATATCGCTTATCCCAATAGTTCACCTAATATGATCGATAGATTAGTAGCCAATGTTGGTTACTATGATCAAGGATCCTTGCCACCATGGATGACCAGCAATCAGTTGGGCACGGTGTCTAATTCATTTGCTCCGCCATTGGGATTCACTAAAGCTGTGGTATTGGCCTATGCTAAACCGGGTGCAGGCGATCTTATTGCCTATAGATTACAAAACAGCGGCATCGACTTTAATAGCATCGACTTTACTGTTGATAGATATTTCGTAGACGACTATTACACAACAAATTTCAACACTGCTAGTTCATCTTACTATCTAGGAAGAGAAACGACATTTGATAGTTTACCAAATCAAAATATTGGCGAGTTAACCGGGACAGTTTACTACGGCGCTACAGTACCATTCGATCAAATCAATGGTAGAACTGTAGATTACATTAATAGCCAAGGTGGAATTTCAGGAGTTACTAATTTCCAGTCCGGGGACACACTAATTTTCGTGCAACAGGAAAATTTCTTGAACGCTGGGCCTTACGATGGTTGGGTGAGCTATCAAGATGCTTTCCTGGGAGATAATATCTTGACTCCTGTAGTCGAAGGTTATGATTCCGAAGCCTACGACAAATATTCACTGATACCCGGATTTTTAGAAAAATCTCAAGGAACTAGTGCAGTCAATGAACGTGGTGGTATCTGGCAGATACAAATTGTCAATAACGTAGTAGACTTGGTATTTGTCCAGGAAATAGAAATATTCCAAAGAGTCAGAGTTTTGTTTGGACAGTATGGTGGTGCTATCATGTACTATAACTTTAATTTAAGTGTGGGACAGACCGTTCCTTATTATATCGTCTATAACTATAATACCATAGCTATAAGAAATCGCACTACATTCAATGGGGATTCGACTAAATTCTTTGATCTACGAGATCAGTATTATGCCCCGGGGACCAACGACCATATCTTGCATTTCCCTAAAGAGAACACATTCGTTTAAATAAATAACATATAAAGGTAGACACGAATGGCATCAAATATATTTCCAAATAACATCGACATAACTTATCCTATCGCAGGACAGGATAATGATACACAGGGATTTCGGACAAATTTTACTAACATACGCAATAATTTCGTTACAGCTGCCAGCGAGATCACAGCGATACAGGGTAATGTAGCTACTCTGCAGGTTTATGGTAACAGCAGTTTTGCCAGCATCGTTGCAGGCGGTAATAGTCAAGCTACAGCGACACCGATAACTACACAGGTTACAAAAGTGACTTCGGCTTCTGCTGGAACAGGTATCTTACTGCCTACTCCTACATATCCAGGTCAGATAGTTTATATAGATGCTGGTGAGAATTCACTGAACGGAGTTTATCTATATCCAAGTGCAGGTGGTCAGATTGATGAAGCAGGCATTAATAATCCTGTTCTATTAGCTACCAGTGCGTATTGGATTGGCATCTGCGAATCGGTGAATCCCCCACAGTGGGCCAGTTGGTTAGGTCAATTCACAGGGTTAGATGGAATACAGATAACATACAGCAACGGTGGAACCACAGTCGGATTTGGGCCTAATGTCTCTATTCCCAGTAATGTGACTATATCCGGTACTACTGCGCTAGGTAGCGCACTACAGTTAGCCAACATCAGTTTAGCACAGAGAAATACGATCACCCCCGAAAACGGTATGCTGATCTATAATAATACTTTTAATACATTCCAAGGCTATGCCAATGGCACTTGGGGTAATATAACGTTAGTCTAAGGAATCGTAGATGGCATCAAATATCAACCCTTATAACATAGATGGTACGTTTCCCGTAGCGAACCAGGATAATCCCAGCCAGGGATTCAGAGATAATTTCACAAATACACGCAATAACTTTATCTATGCTGCTAGTGAGATATCTGATCTACAGGCAAAAGCAGTAGTTACATCTGCTCTCAATGGACAGACCATTACCAATGATATGGCAGGTACACAGTTGCGTAGGCCTCAACTATCAGCATGGACACAGAGTCTAATAGATTTAGGAGCTGTCACTGGCACAGCGGTTTTAGATTTCGATCAGGCTAATTTCCAAAAAATAACCACAGCAGGGCCAATCACACTATCATTTATCAACTGGCCTGCATCTGTAGGATCAGGTGCACTAGGCTATGGTTTGATGAGAGTATGGATCGATGTTACTAATGTTACCCATACAGTTGAATTACCTCCTAGCGTTGATATCGCTATCAGCGACCTAGCCGGACATGCCGGAGATGGGCTGTTGACTTTTGATCAGCCAGGTAACTATATTTTTGACTTTAGTTCTATCGACGGTGGTACAAATTATCTAATATTTGATGTTACACGAAATCGTGCTAGTTTCCGTGATCCAAGCATATACTATAACCCAACTATGACACCTACATTTATGTTAGGATTTGGGCCAGCATTAAATTATGCGCTGGCATTAGAAGCTGGGCAGAATGCCGTTGCTGTCAACGGATCAATAAACACAGTCGGAGCAGGAAATCTATCACTTGCTAATATTAATAATTCAACGCTAGATACAGGACATATTGGGGGATATACTGTTACCGGTATACGTGGTAACCTAGCAGCTAATGTGTTTGTTCCGGTACAGAGCGATGATTATCTGGGATATGTTAATGCCGTAGATCTTACTGGATATAACGGTACATCCAATGCTTTCCAACAGACAGCTAGCATGGTATTTTATGCTACCGGATCAAATGTAGCCTATGGATTAGGTGGTAATATTGCATTCTATACCAAACCTGACGGTGGGGAATTACCACAGGGTATACATTCTGTGGATCAAGCATTAGGTTTAGAAAACGATCAAAGTGCAAGATTTTTTGGTAATGTGATATTATCAACTTCTGGTGTACCTGCTACCAGTAGTAGCGCAGGAGTTGCTGGTCAGATCGCCTGGGACAGCAATTATTTCTATGTCTGTACTGCTACCAATACCTGGAAACGCATAGCCTACACCGGCACCAGCTGGTAATCAATATCTTTGACAGTCATACAAACTCTCTAGTATAATAATACAAAAGGAGTAAGTATGACGATCGATTTAAACAAATATTCTGAATTCGTAGGTGCAGTTACCAGTGAAGCCAGCAACGATTTAACCACTTTTATGGATCGTTTAGATGAATTAGATGGTAATTTTGATTTTAAAACTAATTCACACGGACCATACGTTAACGTGCCGCTGTTGCTAACTGGGGCATTGGGACTAGCAGCCGAAACCGGTGAATTCTGTGAAATACCTAAAAAAATGTTTTTCCAAGGTAAACCACTGACCGAAGAAAATCTTTTTCACATGAAAAGAGAATTAGGTGACATCATGTGGTATTGGATCAACGCCTGCCGAGCACTACAGCTAGACCCCAATGATGTCATCGCTGAAAATGTCCGCAAATTAGAAGCACGCTATCCTGGTGGTAAGTTTGATGCACACTATAGCGAAAATAGGAAATCTGGAGATATCTAATGGGACATCCACTGACCCCCGATCTTAGTAAGCTAAGCCAAGAAGATCTTACTAAAAAATACAACGATCTTATGGCTAGATTTACCAGTGCTTATCGCATGGGCAAGCCAGATATGGTCTATCAACTGCAATTATTAATACAAGATTATAAAGAAGAGATTTCTCGACGAGAGCAAAAAGCACTAGAAGAGATGCAGAAACAGTCCGGGAATTTTAAAGGCATAATCGATATCAAATGAACTACGATCAGTACGGACAATGCTGGACCACTCCGGAAGAACTATGCGATTTATTATACCAGGACCCTGATCTTTCATTAGATAAATTTTTAGTAATGATGGGCGGAACGCCAGGCGCACAGGATGCCTACCAGTATAATCGCAGCGTTGATGAACTTTACGCCGATTTACCTAAAATCCGTTTTCTCAGAGAGATCGATCAAACTGTCGAAGAGTTTGATTGGGGACAGCAGTCTAACTGGTACATGCCCAAGGAATATAAAGAATTAGATATAGCACAGTGGTTACTGGATCAGTGCACCACACAGGCAGAACTACAACGTGTAGGCGAAGAATTATTACTGTTCCATGAACGTGAAGCGTTCAATCTATTACGCTATCTAAAGTACTTTGTTGATACCTTGCGTGCAAATAACGTAGTCTGGGGAGTGGGCAGAGGGTCAAGCGTAGCTAGCTACTGTCTTTACCTCTTGGGTGTGCATAGGATCAACAGTCTTTACTACGATCTACCAATAAATGAATTTTTGAAATAAACACGGCATATAAATATCAAGACACAGGAGAATGACAAATGGCCAAGCTCTATAAAACAGCACGCGGCAAGATGATTGATGTAGACCGCATTAAACTACAGAATGAAAACACCTTGACCGTGGGAAATATGAAGACCAATGCTCGAGGTGATCTACTAGGTCCAAAAAATGAAATAGCAGTCAGCAGAAATCAATTAATGGATCAGATCTACTCTGTTCCAGAAGCAGATACACCTTACAGTCCCACTGACCCGGAGAACTACATGGCACAACAACGATTAATCGAAGCCACAGATGCAAAAAAACTCAATGATTTAGCTAAAAACCTAACAGTTCCGGTGGAAAAACCTGCAGAATCTGTTGATTCGGCACCACAACCTGCAACACGAGGTAGTCTAGCCAGTAGTGTAGCAAAATCACAGACTGTGACACAGGAACCACTACCTGATCCTAGAACTGTCCGCAAAAACAATGGACCATCGAGGATCTAACAGATGATCACAGCCGTTAAGATTAAAACTATTCAACCATTAAACGATCACGTTATAGTGTCGGACATGAATTTTGGTGAACGTCGCACCTCAGGTGGTTTGTTCTTATTAAATGACGATGCCCGTTCAGCTGGTATCAGACCACGTTGGGCACGGGTTTATGCAGTAGGTCCAGATCAACAGGATGTGCAGGTAGGTCAGTGGATCCTAGTAGCACACGGGCGATGGACACGCGGCGTCAAGATCGAAGATGATTTGGGCGAGCATGTCATACGTCGTGTAGATCATGCTGACATCATGTTAGTCACTGACGAAGAACCTGCAGACGACACACAGAGCTCAGCAGTCGCTGTAGAAAGTCGAGAACGGTGGTAGCACTGTGGGGTTCCGTAAACCTGATCTTAGAGAGGCACGCAGTGCTATCGCTCAGATGTTAAGAGAAATAAACAGTCCTTACAATGACGGTTTTACCAGTTATCATTGCAAATATGAACTATTCCTGTTAAAATCATGGTTAGATGAACAGTACAGCAATCTACCACAATTTGATGACGAACCGAAATGGCAGGAAGAATGGGAGCAGGAACGAACGATAAGGATATTGAAATCCTAGCCTTGAGAGATGATCTCATGGTGCAACAACAGATCTCGGGAGCATGGCAACATATGGTTGGTGTTATCATGCTCAACCAAACAGGTCGCAAACCAGTAAAAATAGTATTGCCCAAGTTTTTAAGTCTTTGGCCTACGCCTAAGTTATTTCTAACTAGTACACTAGAAGAAGTCAAAGATGTCATACGACCATTAGGTATGGTAAATGTGCGCGAACACAGATTACGACGCATGAGCGAAGACTTTTTGACTTGGGACGGTATAGATGCTAAAATGCTGTATGGCATCGGAAAATATGGTTCAGACAGCTACGAAATCTTTTTTAAACAGAACTATAGTGTAGAACCCACAGACAAAGAACTCAAGAGATATTTAGAGGAAGAAATAAATGCGTGAACTTTGGACAGAAAAATTTAGGCCCAAGACTGTTGGCGAATATGTGTTTACAGACGAGAATCAGCGTCAACAGGTCTCACATTGGATCAAAGAGGGAATGATACCACATATCTTGCTCAGTGGCAGCCCCGGAACTGGTAAGACTACACTGGCTAAGGTATTGATCAATGAGCTGGGTGTTAACGACTTTGATGTCTTGCATATCAACGCCAGTCGTGACAACAACGTTGACACTATACGTACTCGTGTGGAAGGGTTTGTCAGCACCATGCCATTCGGCGAGTTCAAGATAGTATTGCTAGATGAAGCGGATTATCTCACAGTCAATGCACAGGCTATATTACGTGGACTTATGGAATCATATGCAGATGTAGCTAGATTCATATTGACCTGTAACTATCCACACAGGATTATTGATGCTATACACAGTCGCTGTCAAGGGTTCCATATTGATAAAACTGATGTCACAGAATTTACCGCACGTGTAGCCACTGTGTTAGTCGAAGAAGGCGTAGAGTTTGATTTAGATACATTAGACAGCTATGTCAAAAGCACATATCCAGATCTGCGCAAGTGTTTAAATCTATTGCAAGCCAACAGCACTACCGGTAGTTTAAACGCACCCAGCGAAAACGATCGTAGCGTGCAAGACTGGCGTTTGACCGCAGTAGATTTATTTAAGCGCAAAAAAGTTAAAGAAGCCAGACAAGCGATCTGCAGCCAAGCATCTGCAGAGGATTTGGATGGAATCTTCCGCTGGGCGTACGATAACTTAGAACTATGGAGTGAGTCAGAAGAAGGACAGGATCGTGCTATACTAGTCATCAGACAGTCCTTGGTCAATGCTCCAGTCTGCGCAGATCAAGAGATCAACATATCAGCTATGCTAGTAGAACTCAGTCAAATCGATGGTCAATGAAAAATTTATTAAAAAATCCTGCGTTTTGTGTAGTTCCGTGGATTGAAGATTTTTACCATTTAGATGGTAAAAAATATCTGTGTTGTTATTCTCGGGTTCCTGTAGATAATCGGCAAGAAATCTTAGAAAAAATATGGCAAGGTGAAAAAGTAGATCATTGCCGTACTTGCTACGAAAAAGATGAAAATAATGTAGTAAGTCCTCGGATAGACGAAACAATCAAATGGTTAAAAAACGCAGAAATAAGAAATTTTTTTAATACAGAATCAACACCTGAATTTAACCCAGTATTCTATGATTTAAGATATGATAATAAATGCAATTTAGCTTGTGTCTCGTGTAATCCATTTGACAGCAGCTTATGGCAAAAAGAATTAAAAATCGTGCTCCCAAAAAAAGATCCTTTAAATTTATCATTGGATTTACATAAAACAAAAAAAATCTATCTTGCCGGGGGAGAACCTTTTTTAATAAAAGATTACATAGATTTGATAAAGAAAGTATCAATTATTAATCCAGATATCGAATTAGTAATTAATACCAATTTAACTTATATTCCCGATGAAATAATCGGTTACTTAAAAAAAATTAAAGATGTATTACTTGTGGTATCAATTGATTCTACAGGAAAAGTAAATGAATATCACAGGTATCCTATGTCTTGGAATAAATTAATGGAAAATTTAAATATAGTCTCTTCCAATGATTTTAAAATTATGTTCAATACTGTAGTTGATGCTGTATCTATCTGGGGGTTTGATAGTTTCGTTGAATTAGAATCGTTTCCTGCGTTTTGGAATTTGTCTAACTTAATAGGCGCTAAAAGTTTAACTATAGAAAATTTACCATCATCTCTAAAACAACATGCCTACAATAAAATTGAACATCTTAAAGACATTAGATTTTATAAAACAGATATAATTTTTAAAAAAAATGTAGATTTTCTATTAGAAAACAAAGTTTTAAACCACGGTTCCCATGATAGCCTTAGACATTTTATCAATGAATTAGATTCGAGAAGAAATATTAATCATACAGATTACCTAGGAGTAAATTTAACAAATGACCACTAAAAACATCTATCTAAACGCTTATTATACAGCGAGACCACGCGATCCTAGACAGACACACGTTAAAGGATATATGAGCGATCCCGCAAATATCGCTTATGATGAACGCATCGAGTTTGCCAAAGGCGAGAAGAAATCTGCTATCTCTACTGCAGGTGTTATACTCAATCTCAACACTAAAAAGATTGAGCGCAATAGATTCGGCGATGGCAAAACCTTTGACGAATTGTTTAAATATTTCCTTGAAGCATACCCGCAATATGTGATACAGGTCATGGCACAGTTAGACATGGCATACTTAGAACAATTTATTCCCAAAGAAGAGACTGTAGAGGAATCCTCAGACACTGTTGACGTAGAAGAAAAACCTAAAAAATCTCGCAAGAAAAAGTCTGCAGATGAAAAAGTTTCGGCAGAGTGAATCGGGCGATAGGGGTTGGTTTGTAGGCGCATTTGAACGTGCTGTCTACACAACCGACCAATTTGAAGTAGCCTATATGTTTGATAGTGCAGGAACACACAGTCGCAGACATTATCATCAAGTAGCCACTGAGATCAATCTTATCACTTCAGGTTGTGCTGTAGTCAACGGCGAAAAGATCAGTGCAGGCGAGGGGTTTATATTCGAACCTTTAGAACAATGCGAAGTTTACTATCCTGAAGATACATACACGTTATGTGTTAAAACACCTAGTGTACCTGGGGATAAATATTTTATCTGATTTTTGACTTTCCTTTAAGTGCTAGACTAATTTTATTTTTTGTTTCCTGTGATCGAGGACCGTATTTTTTACCAAGATTTATAAGACGTAATTTTTCTTTCGTCTCTTCTGAATGCAGTTTTCCGGGTTTGTTTTTTCTAAATTCTGCTATCGCTAGCATTTTATTGTATGTGTCAGTAGACATTTTCTTTCCTGTATTAATCATTTTAAGATGTACCTTAGCAGACTCGGACATCGGTACTCCTTTATTCCATGCTTTTTTACCGACTAAGTTAGTTGCTCCTTCCCCACCATCTGTACGATTTAATAATATGCCGGTCCCTAAATCTTTACGACCCCACCACCGTATTAATCGGCGCTCGATCGCACATGCACCTAGGTTAGTAAGATTAGTTTCAAGTATAACTATTTTAGTTTTATCAATTGGAATCGGTATGTTACCATGTTTCGCCTTGTACCGTTTCCCGCATCCTTTACCGATATAATATGGGGTTCCTGCTTTAGAGGTTTTTGAGTCTTTACTACGAAGGTATGCGTAGACATAATAAATATTATTCATGCTGATAGTTCCTTATCGACTGTTAGAGTAGTTGGATATCCCCATATCGCGAACTACAATCTTATTTATGATGGATACTGTATGAAATATTCAATGTATAAGCCAAAAGTAAAAAAACCATATACAGGACCGCCGCGTCCTAATCTAATGACACATGAAAAACGCCTTAAAGAAACTACTGTCACTATAGATCAGCAACAGCGCATGATTGATGAACTGCGCAATCGTGTAGTTGACCTTGAGACCAAGCTCGCTAGACAGAATAACTATCTCAGCGAGCTACACAACCAACTGTTTAATCTTAAGAATCGTTAGACTCTACAACTCGTTATAAATCTTAAGTACTTCTAGCACTGCCGGGTGACGTTGTATATCACGGTGCTGGAATTCTACACCTGCTACATAATCACAGGTTTGATAGCGTTCTACTAGTCGTTGGAAATCTAATAGACCATTCTCGCTGTCCTGGCGATCTGCTTGTCGCGTGTCGCCTGTGACGACCATCTTGCTGCCTTCTCCTAAGCGTGTCAACAACATCTTCATCTGGCTAGGTGTAGCATTCTGCATCTCATCAGCGATGATATAACTGTTTTTGAATGTTCTACCACGCATGTATGCTAGTGGACTGATCTCAACGGTGCGTTCTTCTAACATGCGCACAATGTCAGGCTGGCGATAGTATTCTCCAATGATATCAAATATAGGTCTAGTCCAAGGTGCCATTTTTTCATTTAAATCGCCGGGCAAGAATCCATGCTCCTCATCATCAACACCAACCGCTGGACGTGTAACTACTATATGTTCACAGGCTCCTTCACGGAGAGCACGTAGTGCTGCTAGCACAGCTAACATGGTCTTACCTGTACCTGCTGGGCCTGTGGCGAATATGATCAGTTTATTGGGATCGTTTAAAAGATCTATATACTGTTCTTGTGTGCGGCTTTTAGGAATTAAAGATATTTGACGGCTAGTAGGTTTTCTATAGTGATCAAATTTTACTGCGTTGTTGCTATTTATACGTTCGGGGCTTTCTTGCAAGAATAATGCTTCTGCACGCTGTCTTCTTTTGGACAATGTCGTTCCTCCTTGAATGTTAGTGAACGGCTACACAAATATTTAGACTCAGGAGGAACCGACTTTTCAATACTGTTTATTTTTTATTTGTAAGCATAAGTATTAAGCTAGGAAGATGATTAGTCTAGTTTTTGATAAACAAAATATAATCTGTCGTTCTTATCCTTTTTAAACTCTAGCAGTTTTAAATTGTACTTTTCAGCTAGCTCTCCAACTATAGTGAAACTCCAGGGAAATATATCTACATACGGTCCTGTTTTATGCGGAATCCCAGGATTAGCTCTGAGATAGAACTTTCCGTTACCTGCTAATAGTTTCACACAGTGTGCGAATCTCTGTTCAATATCCTCTCTAGTGCCAAAATTAATAGATCCCAATGCAACGATATGATCATGCTTCCCTACATTCATGGTATATTCTAATACATCAACCATATAATCAGCACAGTCATTGTAAGGGTCGATTCCTGTGAGATTTTTAATACGGCCTTTGAATGGATGATACCCACAGCCTACATCCAATACATGTTGCGGATCTTGTTCATTAATTTCGTCTACTAACGCCCACCCACTGTAGTCATAGTCACCGGTCCTGGGCTTCCACATTTCAGCGAAGAATCTATGAATATAGCGTTGATCTAAATCGTCGACTATTTCCAGTAGTGTGCCATGATAATCACAGGGTAAATGTAGTTCTGCTTCAACGCGATCTTTAAATTTACGATATTTGGCTGGGGTCCAAGGTAACTGTTCTACTATAGTATTTTCATCAAATGTTAGATTTTGGTATTTAGGTAAATCAAAGGCGGATTTTAGATTTTTTTCGATAAGTGCAAAAATTTTAGTGTTCATTGTATTTTTTCTCAAAAAGGATAAATATTTCTGTATATCGCTAAAAATTGATATATACACTTAGTTATCTATTGATAGAAAACTCCAATACAAAAGGAATCCTAAAATGAACGCAAAACAATTTGTTGAAAAAATCGTAGCTGAGAACCAAGCACTGTTCCAAGCTAGCAAGATCAACGTCAAAGCCTACTTTGATAGCAAACCAGCTCAAGAAGAATTAGTTGAGCACTTTATCGGTCGTATGGTCAACGAACGCATGAACATGGTTGAAATCAGCAACGCAATCGCACAGATGCCAGCTGACGCAGATCCAGTTGAACTAGAACTATTGACCAAACAAGCCATGGACGAAGCCGTACACTTCCGTTTAGTTAAAGAAGTTATCGAGCACATCCAAGGTGCACCAGTAGATGTTGAAGCTGCTATTGCCGCTGAAGCTGCTAAACCCACAGCTAAAGGTGCTGGCTTGTTAGAAAAATATGACGCTGAAAACGATGCTGTTGCACTAGCTGCTTATCAACTAGTTGCCGAAGGTCGTGCTGAAGCTGTTTGGTTCCAGATGGCAGAATGTATCGAAGATAAATTCATCAGCGGTGCTTATGCTAAGATCGCTCGTGACGAAGGCTTCCATGCTAAAATCGGTGCACGTAAATTAGAACAATTATTGAAAACAGAAGCTGACTTTGCTCGTTGCGAAGAATTAGTTGCTAAAATGCGTAAAGACTTGTATGAAATCTCATGCAAAAACACCGTTGCTGTCGAATCAGGTCGCGAACTAGTAGCTGCCGCTTACGGTTGGTAATATAAGAGGCGCAATGCCTCTTATATTTTACTAAAATTATTCAAATCAATTATTTAATGGAACATCAAAATCTAATCTATTATCCTGGCGGATGCTACGGAACATTCACTGAATGGTTAGTTAATTATTTCGATGGTGTGCGTACATCATTACCTTTTAACGAAAATGGAAATAGTCATAAATTTAAGGGCAATTTTTTTATACCCAAAGAAAAATTATTTGAACATATCAGACTGAATAATAAATTTAAATTTTCTAGAATACATCCAAATCTATTTGAGGGAATTAATCAAAACAAACGGTGTCATACATACGGAATGGCTCAAGTAATTATTGATGATATTGAATTTTTAATTAAACATTTTAATAAAATATTAATTTTGTACCCCGATTCGGGATCTGTATTATGGAAAGAAAATAATGGTTTTACTAAATCATTTCTAAGTGATGAGGTATTCAATGAAGATTATTCCTGTCTCGGATATCAGAAAAAGTACTTGCCTTCGATGCATTTTGATATAATAGATAGATTAAAAGCATACATACAAATAGAGGTAGATACTGAAAATATTAGAGCTTGGAATAAAGGAAATGTTGACGATTTCGGTAACTGGGAATTAAGAGAATTATTATCCTTGTACTGGTTTTCAAGATCTGAGGTAGAAATTTCATCTTTTCAATATGCGCAGAAGTCGATTGTAACAAATGATGTAATTTTTATTCCACTTAGTAGTATTAAATCTGATTTTAAAAATTACATAAAAACTGTACTGTCTTTTTTTGAAATCGATATGCAGAATGTAAGCGATCACGAAATAGAATACATCAGGCAGGAATGGCTCAAAAAACAGTTTTATATCAATAGAGATAACGAATGCCAGACTATTGTTAACAAAATCTTAAATCAAGAAGATTATAGTTGGGAACATATTTCTCTATCGATAATCGACGAGGCGTGGATACAAAAAACACTTAGAGATCGTGGATTTGAAATAAAATGTTATAATCTCAACATTCTGCCAAAGAATACCAGAGATTTTTGTAATCTATTAGAAAAACTATAATGAAAATAGGATTGAGTCAACGCATACTATATCATCGCAACAGAGCATATGATTCTTTAGATCAAAGCTGGTATGCTTATCTCGAGGATCATATGCTTACTTTTATTCCAAACAATTTAAAACAAGATTTCCAAAAACTAGCAGATAGTATAGATCTATTAATCATCACCGGCGGCGACGACAGCGTATTACGTCGTACTGTTGAAACAAAACTTTCCGCTGAAATGCTCAAACAATCAAAACCTATCATTGGTGTCTGTCATGGAAGTTTTTTATTAATAGATCTATTAGGTGGATCAGTCGTACCAGTTGACAGACACTCAGATACCGTGCATAATATATGGTATCGTGGGTCAGCACAAGAAGTAAACAGTTATCATAATCAAACTATTTCTCGAATACACACTTCTGGGAAGATACTGGCCTTAGATGACGACGGTAATGTCGAATCATGGATAGATGGAAAAATCGCAGGCGTTACCTGGCATCCTGAACGCATGATTAAACCTTGGTTACCAGAAGAAATAGAAGATTTTCTAAGAGGATAATATGAAATACATTTTTATCGCAGGCGCCCCAGGATCAAAATGGAGCAGCGTCTGTAAGAACATTTATTACAGTCCCGACCTCGATCAAAGTGATTATTCCGAAGCACGTACTTATTATCATGATGCGCCGGGAACCTTAGATCTCATGCATCTAGGCGCATACTTTGATCCAGGTATGGAGTTTGGTGATTGGTTTGATCGATTAGATCAACATACCCGAGAAGAGTGTGAGCAGGAATTCGATCGCCCATTCTCAGGCACGGGTGTCCGCATAATCAAAAGTCATGTTTTTGCACATCATGTTGACTTTCTAAAGAAAAACTGGCCCGACTGTCCGGTGATTTTAGTGCACAGAGACGACGATGCCTGTCTAGGTTGGTGGGTTAAATGCGGACATTTTGATATCACCTATCCACTGTACAACAAATACTATATCGATTTAAAACACATGGCCGAACATATTAAGCGACAAAACGCCGATATCTTAACAGCCTGGAATCAGTATGGCGGTTACATAGTCAATGATAATTTATCTGCTTGTCGTGCGCTACACATAACAGAACCTCCACAGGAATATCAGCAAGACTATATAAGATCAGATGTAAGGGTAAAAATCATATGAGCCAAGAACGTAAAAGCAGCTGGGACAAACTGGTGGAAAAAAGTGCGTATCACTTTGATGTTGATCGCATGGATCCACGGTGGGATACCGTTGTACACCTAGGTAATGTTGATGTATCTAACCTTACCTCTGACATAGAAGAGATTATCACACGTAGTAAACCGGCTAACTGGGAAACGCGGGGATTTAAAGGGTCAGGAATTGATGTACCTAAGCCTGAACTAGAAGATGAAGAGTACGATCTAGAAAGATTGGGCATAGATCCTAAGGTAACTATAACCAATCTAGATTGGACATTAAGTCCTAACTTGCAAAAAATCGCAGATTCGTTCGCCTTAGTTGATTCAATGGCACGTATACATGTACAGATGCCAGGACAACTGTTCCACCTACACATCGACAAATTGTACAAATGGTTTCCTAGTCATCCTGAATTAGTAGGACGTTATTTTGTACAACTGACAGATTGGCAACCAGGGCAGTTTTGGGAGTATGGTAACTATCATCATCGTGGGTGGAAAGCTGGTGAAGTGCATACCTTTGATTGGCGTAATGTTCCGCACTGTACCGCTAATGCCGGTAAACATCCTCGTGTTACACTACAGTTAACCGGTATTATCACTGATCAGACACAAAAGTTTTTAACAGAACTTAAAAAAACTATTGCATGAAGAAAAAAATGCTAGTGGTTTTAGGACCACAGGGTGCAGGAAATCATCTTTGGAGCAAGATATTTGCACTACATCCACAAGTATACGGTTGGCGTAGTCTATTAGAAAACTACTGGGAACCACACAGATTCTGTGAACCATTTGCTGAATACTGGCGCGATCCTGGACTATTAAAAACATTTGATTGGAATCAAAGCGATTATTATGTGACCGGTATCAGTGTTCCGTTGGGCATTCCGGGATCAGAGGAAAATCCTTTATACCGCCTAGATATACGAAGATTCCTGCAACAACTGATGTCATTAGATATAGCGGTACAGATAGCAGTCATAGGAAGAGATCAGAATATCTTACACAAACAACAGACTAGGATAAGATCAGAGCCTACTCTGCCTATGTTCTTAGAGGAATTAGAAAATCTACGTCCGATAGCTAGTTTCCTTAGTTACGAATTACTGCATCTTTATCGTTCAAGCTATCTCAGATCTTTAGATCTGATCATTCCTATAGCGCACGATAACCCGAAAATCAATGAAATATTAGAACAAGATGCCAATGCAAAATATATAAAATATGTAGAAGAAAACCCATTGGATGCAGGTAATCACTACGGGCATATTTTTAAACAAAAACCATGAAAAAACTATTGATCATCACAGGTCCCCAAGGGTCAGGAAATCACTTATTCAGCAGGATATTAAGCCTACATCCTGAGGTCTCGGGATGGGAGGAGTTGAAGGATCAATACTGGGTTCCTAGCGATCAAGAACCTTTTGCTGAATACTGGGTTGACCCAGAAAAGTTATCCGCCGATAAATTCGCCAATGGCGAATATTTTTTAGCTAATGTCAGTTGCCCTTTTTTCTTCGACGGTGTGCGCTATACACCTAAAATACTGGAAGTAGCCAAACGTGCACGGTTATTCGGAGTTGAAGTAGAAATAGCTGTGATAGTACGTGATCAGAATATAAATCAGCTACAGCAGTTGAGAGTAAGAAAAGAACACACCACACCTATTGCACAGGATTACTACTATAACATATTAATCCCCAGCGGACTGCCTGTGCACTTTCTAGACCACGAAGCATTTTTCCTGCATCGCGAGCATTATATAAATTGGGTAGGCAGGACGCTAAGATTCCCCGTTGAAACAAATCCTGAAAAATTATCTCGATTTATCACAGAAGATGCTAATCACAAGTATGTAAAATATATTGACAACCACTGGTTAGACAATGTAGTCTTAGCAGGATGTCAATCAACAAGACAACAGAGATTAGGTAAATGACCATTGATTTAACAGAAAAATATTTTAAAAAAGATCCTAAGTTAGGATTTTATACAGTAGGAGACCGTATCCACTATATTAAATCCCAGGCCCTGATAGAAGCGACACAGACTAATCAATTCCCGCACTGGAATTTTAATAATGATATATTCGGAATGCTAGATTGGGCAACGGAGCCAGCCGACGACATAAGAGAGTTATATCGTCAGAGAGCACAACAACTAAGAGATCGCTATGATTGGATACGAGTAGAGGCCAGTGGCGGTGGAGACAGCACCACGGCTATATTCAGTTTCTTGCTCAATGGCATACATCTAGACGAAGTTGTTTTTAGATATCCAAGCAAAGGCGAAAAAGATGTAACTGACAATCCTCATGACACTAGACCGGAAAATACCTTGAGTGAGTTTAGGTTTGCTGCAAAACCTTTGTTACAATGGATAGAAAAAAATTATCCTAAGACTAAAATAACCATACACGACTACAGCGAATTTATACTAGACTGTGATTTTGATGATACCTGGGTACTGAAAGGCAAAGACTATTTCCAAATAGCTCATGTATTTAAACATGATCCAATTGGTATGAACGAGCATAGGAAATTAGCTGATACCGGTCGAGAAATCTGTGTGCTTTATGGTATCGATAAACCTAAGATGTGTATCAAAGATAACAAATGGTATCTATACTTCCTAGATCTACAGGCGAACCACAGCAACCCTGTAACTGAAGGATACACAAATATATCAATCGAATACTTTTATTGGACCGCTGATTTGCCTGCTATACCGCAAAAACAGGCTCATATCATTAGAAACTGGTTCATGAGACACGAAAATCAACATCTACAGTACCTGTTACGATGGCCAAACAGCAGTATCTCAAACAGGACGACCTATGAACAGATTGTAAAACCGCTGATATATCCCGATTACGATCCGCAGACTTTCCAAACAGCGAAGCCTACTAATAGTTTTTACAACGAAATGGATCATTGGTTCGCAGTAAATTTTTCCGAATCAGATGCATACAAAAAACAACTAGCAGGGCAACAACTGCTGGTAGACATGATTGACTCTAAATATTTTAATTATGAATTAGGACGACCTGTAGGGTTTGTAGGTTTCCTTAGTCCTTTTTACTGCATCGGAGATGCAACTCCTGCTAAAGAAAGAATGATAAAAGTTAAAATACAAGATAGGTTTGAGTAAAAAAACAATGGATAAATCTATATATAGGAAGATAGAAGAAAACAAAAAACTTGGATATTACCGAGTCAACGACGAAATATTTTTTTCTAAACCAGCAGCATTAATGCGCGCCACTGAATTAAATGTATATCCAAAATGGATTTTCAATAATCGAGAATTCGCCAGTTTTAATTGGTCCATTGAACCTGTACCGTCACTGAGAGAATTATATCGTATACGAGCACAACAATTAAGAGATTCTTACGATTATATAAGGATTGAAGCCAGCGGGGGCGGAGACAGCACCACGGCTATATTCAGTTTCTTGCTCAATGGCATACATCTCGATGAAGTCATCTTCCGATACCCTAAACAAACTGACAAAGGGGTCACAGATGATCCTTACAATACTAAAGCAGAAAATACACTCAGTGAATGGAAATTTGCCGGACTACCGTTGTTTAAATGGATCTCTGAAAACTTTCCTGAGACCAAGACTACTTTTTACGACTACAGCGAGAATCTGCTAAATGACGATTACATGAAAGATGAATCTTGGGTATTTACTACTAGAGATTGGTTCCAACCCGGGCACGGTATTAAACATGATAATCTAGGAAATAAAGAACAGCGAAATCTCGCAGACACCGGTAAGAAAATCTGCGCTTTATACGGGGTTGATAAACCTAAACTGACTGTCATCAACGGAGCTTGGTATCTATATTTTATGGATGTACAGGCAAACCATCCAAGCCCGGTAGTCGGTGACTATACAAACATAACCACAGAATTATTCTACTGGACTCCCGATTTACCAGAAATGATCTGTAAGCAAGCACATATGGTGCGTAACTATTTTGAGCAACCACAAAATCATAATTTACAGCACTTATTTTCTTACCCCAATACCAGCATACAACATCGTACTGCATACGAATGGTTAGTCAAAAGCATAATCTACCCAGATTATGATCTAGATACTTGGCAGACAGCAAAACCTACTAATAGTTTTTATAATGAAATGGATCATTGGTTTTACACTAACCTGCAGGGAACCGAGATTTACACTGTATGGGAGAACGGATTGAAATTTTTAACAGACAAGATCGATGATAAGTTTTTTTCCGAACAAATGGGACAAAAAGTAGGGTTTATTCCTAATACTAGTCCTTTTTATTACATAGGATCCTGCAATATACCTAAACCTAAACTGGCTTTTGATAACAAGGATTATAAAACACAGACTGGTAGACCTAAAGAAAAGATTAATTTAATAAAAGATTGCAAATTGACACAAATATTAATTTAGTGTGAAAAAATGATAAATAATCTTAGCAGCGCCAGCATCTCTGACGCCGGATCTAAATCGACGCCTAAGGTAATACCTTTTTACTGCTGTGTAACATGCAGAACGCCGAGCCGTACGTAGAAGTATCTACTAGCGAAATCACTAATATTTTACTTTTAAAGGAATAAAAAATGACACATCATGTTAAATGGGTTATCGCACACGAACCAATTGGTTTGTTTCTAAAAGTAGCTGATCGTTTCGCTAAAGAAGTAAACGAAAAAACCAACGGTATGTTCAATATCGAAGTATTGAGCTTGACCGACTATGCTAACAAATACAACGATGGCAAACGCATCACAAAAAATGACTTGATGTCATTGATCGACAGCGGTGCTATTGAAATGAGCCACATCTATACCACATGGTTAGCTGACTACAACAAAGATTTACACGCTTTAGATTTACCTTTTATTTTCACAGATCACTCACATGCCGATCGTGTGCTTGAAGGTGAAATTGGTCAATCATTGCTAGAAGGTGTAAGTGCCAACTCTAATATCAAAGCAATGAGCTTTACATATTCAGGTGGATATCGTGTTGTTCCTGCTAACTTCCGTGCAGATACAGTAGAAGCCTGGCGCGGTCAACGTGTTCGTACTAGCCGTAGCCCAGTGGCAGTTGATACATTTAAACTGCTAGGTGCAGAACCCTTTGAAAACATCGCCCTAGAAGAAATGAACCAAGCAGCCGATGCAGGTGTTATTGATGCCGGCGAAAGCACATATGTGCGTGTTTTCCCATTAGACCAATACAAGAGCTTTAAAGTAGTCAACGATACAGCACACAGCCTGTTCTTGACCAGCATCATCGTCAACAAAGACTTTTTTGCACAGTTCTCTGCAGAAGTGCAGGACATCCTAGCAAAAGCTGCTTTTGTTGCTGCTCGCGCCGAACGTCGTGAAAGCGTTGCTGATATTCCCAATATCTTAGCAGAATGCAAAGCCAAAGGTGTTGAAGTTGTGCATATGTCCGAAGAAGAGCTAGCTAAATTCAAAGCTGTTACTAGCGAAGTCTACAGCATGTACGACAACTACTTTGCCGACGGCCTAGTAGCTAAAATCAAAAATTCTTAATCAACTCCAAGCCCGCTTCGGCGGGCTTTTCTTACCACTAAGTATTAAATCTATATTATTCTTTTAACGGATAACTATGACTATTAAATTTAACGAATTTAGACTACGCAGCCTTGTAAAAGCGATCACCTGGAGGATTTCTACATCGTCAATTATGTTTGCATTATCTATGTATCTTAACGGCGATGTACATCTCGCAACAAAAATGGCGTTAGGAGAATTAATTATCGTATTTTCCTGGTATTTCTTACATGAACGACTATGGAATTCTGCATTTTGGGGTAAGGAGATCATCAATGCAACAGACTGATTGGTATTACATAGTTTTAGATCACTTACCACATCCGCCCGATCATCTAGTAGAAAAAATTGATAAAGTGTATCGTCCTGCACAACCCCTGTTTAAGCAAGACGACAAGAACTATTTGCGGGTCGATACAGTGACAGATTGGAAAAATCAAGAATATAATTGGATAAAGCCAATGGCGTCAAATCCAAATGTCAGGCATAGATTTACCAGTGAATATGAAAACTGGGTCCGTGAAAATATCATTGACGAATTCGATGATTATAATTCAGGAATTATGTTTTTTGATACCGAGCAACTTCCACACACAGATACCACAAGAAAGTATGTGTTATTATATAATGTAGAAACCGGTGGCAATACTACATTATCTTTTTGGCAAGAGGAAGGTCATCCAGTTTTTAGAGATCCTGGACTAGCTGTCAACAGAGGACCGCATCTAAAATTGATCAAATCAGTTAATGGGCCTGCAAAATGTTGGTATCTATTAGATACAAGAGTGATACATAGTGTAGAAAATATGTCGGGGCTAAGGGTCAATTTCCAAGTTAGTTTCAGTAAATTTCCCGAAAAACTAATAGGAAATCCTTAACATTTACTATCATGCATAATAAAGACTCTAGATAAATAATATTACTATGCCTGCAAATATTAAAGATTTATTAGACAATACAAAAAAGATATTCATGACCGATTCGGTTGTGGATTCTCTCATGGATTTTGAACGTGTACTAGATGAACTGGATCTGTACTCATTTGCCAATTGGAAATCAGGGGAATTGGTCAAAGGCCCCGATTATGAAAAATATTTTGTAGGTTGCACATTCATGTGGCCTTATGCTAAGATGCCGGACCCACGCGGTGCCGTACGTCTAAGTGACTACGATTGCGAAGTCAACTATCGACAGGATTTTTTTAAACATCCAGTACAAGTTAGACATCCTACAGATTTTAGACCTGGTACTCGAGTACCGAGATTAACTGATACTCCAATTTGGTTAGTAGAAATCATCATGCCTAAAAAACTCATGCACGATATCAAACAAGGTGCGCTAGAATTAGAATCAGGTACAGTAGACATGGAAGACATCGATCAAGCATACGAGACTGGCGCAGACAGCGATCTGCAACAGAATCCAGATCTAGACACAGGTGAAGAAAATGCGTGATATCCTCGAAGGTCTCGAACAAGGTGATCTCAAAAGACTAGTACACCCAGAACTGCACTGCGACGAATTCCAAAGTAAATTAGGTGATGACCGTGATGTTATAGTGTTGAGCTTTAAAGTCACTGGTAAAGAACCCGCAGAGGATCTAGTGAGTTTCGCAGAAAAAGGCTACAGTTGGGTCATTGATGCTGACTTAAGTTCTGGAGAAATGGAAGACGGCGATTACTTAGTGTTTATTGAGCTAGAACGAGCACCAGAATCAATCAAAGATATCGACGATTTCATGCACGATCTCATGAATGTCACTGATCAGAAACTAAGCGACTGGCGTGTGCGCTACTACAAGACACACAAACAAGCTCCGTATAGCCTAGAAGCACTGGAAGATCTCATACCTGCAACTCCCAAAGACTACGATCGAATCAACAACAAGACCGATCTCGACGAGATGCGCACAGCAGCAGGCATACCAGTTACTACACGTGCTCCTAAAAACGATCACACAGAAACTCTAAGAAATTTAGCAGGCATACGCCGATAATCAGCTAAATACAGTTATCAATACATCCGGAGATAACTATGAGTTTTGATTTTAATTTTACCGAAGATCAGTTGCGTACACTATTACACGATAATGCCAAAACCAGCGAATGGTTCCAAGCATTAAATGATGTGCTACCACGCTACGAGATCACTAGCGTCAATCGTGTGGCTATGTTTATAGCACAGACCGCGCATGAATCAGCCGACTACACAGCACTACAAGAAAACTTGAACTATCGCGCAGAATCATTGCTGCGTGTATGGCCCAGCCATTTTTCAGCAGATACTGTAGAAGAATATGCACATAATCCAGAAAAAATCGCTAACTGTGCTTACGCCAATCGCATGGGCAATGGCGACGAAGAGTCTGGTGATGGGTGGCGCTACCATGGTCGAGGACTTATACAGTTGACTGGCAAGACCAACTACGAGCATTTTGCTGCCAGTATTGGTAAGAGCCTGGAAGAAGCAGTAGAGTACTGTGCAACACCTGACGGCGCTGTAGAGTCTGCCTGCTATTTCTGGAAAGCACACGATTTAAATGCCAAGAGCGATGATGGTGATATCGAGCATGTTACACGTGCTATCAATGGTGGCACATTGGGTCTCGAAGATCGCACCAATCGCTACAATCAAGCCTTAGATCTTTTCCAAAGCTAATAGCATGATGTCGTGGATAGTCAATCTCATCGTAGGCAACATACCTGTATGGATCTGGCCAGCTCTAGCAGGGGCCGGTGCAGGGGTGTACTTTGTTGTAGGATTTCTATCCAGATTGCCACAGATTAAACCCTGGGCGTTGATTATCAGACCTTTGGCTGTGATACTATGCTTATTCGGCGTTTTTATGTCTGGTGGATCGGGAGTGACCAGTATCTATCAAAACGAGATCAAAGACATGCAGGCAAAGGTCAAAGCAACTGAAGCGCAAAGCCAAGAAACTAACACAGTTATACAAAAAGTCTATGTAGATCGTGTCAAGATCATACACGACAATAAACAGGCTGTACAGGCACGCATACAGACAGCAAAAACACAGTTAGATGCTACATGTAAAATCACACCAGACGTAGTGTCTATATTGAATCAAGCTGCTGGAGGGCAACAATGAAATATGTCGGCTTGATACTAGTCCTGTTCTTAAGCGCCTGTTCCACTACACCTTTTGTAGAAAGAAAGTTCCCTGACGTGCCCAAAGATCTAATAACAGAATGTCGCAATCTTCAGCCTATAACAGAGAAAAACCCCAAGTTCAGTGATGTATTGACTTCTGTCACTGGCAATTATTCACAGTACCGGGTCTGTCAGACCAAAGTAGATTCATGGATCAAGTGGTACAATGATCAGAAAAAAATATTTGAAAGCGTAAAATGAAAAAATTATTAATCCTGCCTTTAGTACTAGCACTCAGCAACTGTGCTGTATTAGAAGCTTATAATACAAGACCTTTTGATTCCAGCGAGTACCAACTGATCACTACCATACGGGACAGCGCAGAAGTATCTAAAAACGACTGTGGCAGTCCTGTACAGAGCAAGATCAATGCTTCAGCAGTAGCAGATCAAACACGCTTATACAGCGTCTATGAGAATGGTCTTCCCAATGACACAGACAGTGCGCGAGCAGCCGTAGCATTAGATTCTATAGCGCAGGAATTAAACACTAGATACCGCACAGCAAAATCTGTTAGCAAATTCTACTGTGAAGCTAAATTCACCAGTATCGCTAACGCAGCAAAATTAATACAACATGTACAGGGAACAAGACCAAGATGAACTACAACGAAATCTTCCAAGAATTAGAACAGATAATTACCTCAAATGACGCAGTGTTCGCTGACGCAGCACGTACCATCAAAGATATCGCTCAACAGTGCCAGTCTGGACAGATGTCTGCAGATGAGACACAGGCTGTGCTAGCGGATGTACAGGCACAGTTGGAAATAATCAACGACATGGGGCAACTGTCGATGAAACAGACTCTGCATACTGTTATCAATGGTCTGATCGCTCTAGCTGGAGCTGTATAACTCTATCGATGTATCATCAACCATGTCAGTGAAAATTCAATTTATATTAAAACGTCGAGAAGACTTCAATCCTGTAAAACACAGTCCTCAGGGATTAAGCACAGGATTATATAATTCAGCTAAATTTGTTGCGGATATGCTAGTTAAAAACAAAATAGAAGCTAGATTAGATGTTGCAGTGGATAATAATGACATCGATAGATTGGTCTCAGACTATAAACCTACACATGTTATCATCGAAGCACTATGGGTAGTTCCCAGCAAATTCAGCGAATTAGTCAAACTGCATCCTGATGTACAGTGGATCATACGACTACACAGCGAGATGCCTTTCATGGCAGGCGAAGGTATAGCCATGGATTGGTTAGGGGAATATATTAAATTTCCCACCGTAGATATCGCTGCTAATGCACCACGCATGTTGGATGAAGTGCGTACCTATCTGGCCACACATAGGAATATTGATGATCAGGAAATAAAAAATCGTGTGTTCTATCTTCCTAATTATTACCCACAGACCTATAAAAAATACCAAAGAGAATCCGATGGACAGTTCAAAGGCCGTCGCTATTGGATAGATGTAGCTTGTTTTGGTGCTATACGACCTTTGAAAAATCATCTATTGCAGGCAGTGGCAGCTATAAAATATGCTAACTACCACGGCAAACAGTTGAGATTCCATGTCAATGCTACCAGAGTAGAAATGCAGGGGTCACCGGCACTACAGAATCTGCGTAACATGTTTGAACATCTAGCTGACCACGGGCATCAATTGATAGGGCACGAGTGGACTCCTAGAGACGAATTCTTAGAAATCTGTGCTGACATGGATGTAGGATTACAGGTTAACTTTTCCGAGACATTTAATATAGTATCTGCTGATCTGATAAGTCAAGGTGTACCTATTGTGGGCACTACAGAGATACCTTGGAGCAGCAGATTATTCAATGCTATGCCTGCAGACAGTGATAGCATCTTCCACGCTATGAATCGTGCGGTAAAATTTCCTGACTTAAACGTTAGACTAAATCAAAGAAATTTGACTAAATATACTAACAGAACTGAAAAGATCTGGTTAAAATATTTTAAAGGAAAATAACACATGCGCGGAGCAAAACATAAAGTACGTAGACATCTCTGGATCAACGGAGAATTAAGAATCGAAGAACATATCCTAGCTAGTTTAGAAGAAGCATTGTCTTTTGCTAAACGCTTCGATGGCGAGCATATCAAGATCTACAACAATGCAGATCAAATGGTGCACGAAGTAGCTGCTCCTACAGCAAAAACCTACGCTTAAGGATCTATTTAATGTCGCATAAAGTAAGATTACACAATTGGATTAACGGTATACTGACTTTTGTTGATCATATGTTTGAAGACTTTGAGCAGGCACTTGATTTTGCAAAAAAATCAGATGCAGATTCATTTAAGATATATGATCGTAACGATCAGGTTTTGCATCATTCTGAACACGATCAAACAACCTACGCCTAGGAGCTAAAATGGCAGATCAAGATATCGCAACACCAGATGCACCGATAGCTACACCAGCAGTCGCACAACCTGCAACTGTCGCGATGCCAGTGACAGAAGAAAAAAAACTAGAGGAGCATTGGATGAAACAATACTGGCGTCCAACGATGGGATGGCTGTACATGTTAGTATGCTTATGCGATTTTGTAGTATTTCCTGTACTTTGGGGAGTATTGCAGTATTTCTTACATCCTAGCCAGATAACACAATGGGATCCTATTACGCTAAAAGGAGCAGGATTTTTCCACTTAGCCATGGGTGCTGTGTTAGGTATTTCTGCATTTGGGCGCACACAAGAGAAGAAAGCAGGCGCAAACTAAGTATCAAATTAAACCGGTTAGATTGATTTCTACCGGTTTTTCTTTTATAATCTAATGATGACACACTACGCTACACTAGGCGTTGCTGAATCAGCATCACCAGATGAAATCAAACGTGCTTATAGAAAGCTGGCCAGCCAATATCATCCTGATCGTGGCGGAGATACTGCACGATTCCAAGAAATACAATCAGCATACGATACGCTCAGTGATCCAGAGAAACGCGAACAATACGATCTGGAAAGACAAGGCGGGGGCAGACAACATTTCCGCAATTTTCATGGAGCTCCTGAAGACATACAGGAGATATTTCGAAATTTCGGATTCCAGTTTGGTGTAGGGCCAGATTTTGGCAGACAATCTACTCGTAAAAACAAAGACATACGTGTAGAAGTGGTGTTGCCTCTAGTGACTACTTTGTCAGAACAGAAGCGTATGATCAATGTGCAGACTACTAATGGGCATGCTTTTACTGTGGAAGTAAACATACCTAAAGGTGTTACCAATGGCACTAATATTAAATATCCTGGGTTAGGTGATAATCTATTTAATACCATACCTAGGGGTGACTTATTTGTGCATTTTCGAGTGCACAATGCCGAAAGATATACTGCTAATGGTATTGACCTCGTGCATCCTGTTAATGTAAACTGTTTACTTGCAATAGTAGGCGGACAGATAACGGTCGCAGGACTAGATGGGAGACAATTTAATCTTACTGTTCCACCAGGAACACAAGCAGGAACAAAATTCCGCATACCCGGTCAAGGGCTATACCAAATGAACACAGAAAATCGAGGAGACCTATATATCGATACCGTCATAGAAATTCCGAATAATTTAACAACCGCGCAGATAGAAACTTTGCGTTCATTGATTAACCAACAATAAATATTTTTATGAGCATACAACATAATCCCGAAATCGAAGTAGTAATCTCCACAGCTACAGAAGTAGCTAAAAAACACAATCATGAATATGTAACATTAGAACATTTAACATTTGGTCTCATGACTTACAAGCCATGGTTAGATCTCATGGTAGCCTACGGTGTTGATGTAGTTGGATTGTTGACAGAATTAGAAAAGCATATCAAAAAACAAAATTATATGTCTGCTACTGTTGAGAATGTTACTCCTAAAAAGACACAGGCACTAGAGCGTGTGTTCAATCGCGCATTCACCACAGTGTTGTTCAGTGGTAAACATCATGTACAGATCATTGATATCTTCCTTAGTATTGCCAATGAACATAAGAGCCACAGCAGTTATTTCTTTATTAAATATGGTATGGACACATCTGGTATTGCCGAATTTTATGATCAATACTATGTAGAAACCAAACCTAAGACTCGTAATGTTACTCCTTCACGTGTAGATGAAGTGTTGAAAGAATACTGCGAAAATTTAAATCAACGTGCAGAGGATGGCAAGATTGATCCAGTAGTAGGCAGGGAGTTCGAGCTAGATGAGATCGCCCACGTATTAGCTAAAAGAAATAAAAGTAATGTATTGCTAGTAGGCGATCCTGGTGTTGGTAAGACTGCTATCGCAGAAGGATTAGCACGTAATATTGTCAACGGTCTAGTCCCAGAGTATTTAAAAGACTATACAGTATACAATCTAGATATCGCTGGTTTATTAGCAGGCAGCAAATATCGCGGCGAGTTTGAAGAAAAATTTAAAGATGTTATTGCAGCATTGATCGCCAAAGGTAAATGTATCCTGTTTATTGACGAAGCACATCAGATGCGTGGCGCAGGTGCAGGCAGCAATAGCAACATAGATTTTGCTAACATGATTAAACCAGCACTGGGCAAGGGACAAATCAAAGTAGTAGCATCAACCACCTGGGAAGAATATTCTCAGAGTTTTGAAAAAGATCGTGCGCTCATGCGTAGATTCTATAGATTGACTGTGGAGGAACCTACTCCACAAGTGGCTAAAGATATCTTGCGTGGATTGAGACCTTATCTCGAGGATTTCCATGCTGGAGAGATCACAGACGAAGCTATCGACGCTGCTGTCGACCTCAGTGTACGCTATCAGCATGACAAACGTTTACCTGATAAAGCTATTGATCTAGTGGATACTGCTGCTGCTAAATTAAAAATCACACAGGAAGAAGATTGGAGTCTACAGAAGAGTCATATAGTAGACATCATCAGTAAATTTACCAAAATTCCTGTTGAACAGATCGGTGCAGAAAGCACTAAAAATCTAAGCGACTTAGAAACCACTATCAAAACCAGACTCTACGGCCAAGACAGTGTAGTAGATACAGTGTTAGAAAAAATCTATGTAGCACGTGCAGGGTTAAAACCGTTAAACAAGCCTATTGGTAATTTCTTATTCTTAGGGCCCACTGGTACTGGTAAGACCGAACTAGCTAAATTGCTGGCGGAGGGCATGAGTATGAAGTTGGTACGCTACGATATGAGTGAATACCAAGAAAAACACACCGCAGCAAAATTGATTGGAGCTCCTCCGGGATATGTGGGGTACGACGATGGAAACTTAGGTGGCGGACAATTGATTTCAGATTTAGAAAAAAATCCCAACTGTATTGTTTTATTTGACGAGATCGAAAAAGCTCATCCAGATGTTACCAATATACTATTGCAGTTAATGGATGAAGGTGTCATTACATCCAGCAACGGTAAGAAAGCAGATGCACGTAATGCTATAATCATCTTAACATCTAACCTAGGTGCCAGTGATAATGAGCGCAACAATATTGGGTTTGGTAGAGAATTACAGAAGTCCGGCGAAGATGATCGTGCAGTAAAAGACTTTTTCAAACCTGAATTCCGTAATAGATTAGATGGTGTTTGTAAATTTAATCGACTAGATACTGCCAGCATACGTCGTATAGTTGCTAAATTCATACATGAAGTCAACGACCTGCTCAGTGAAAAATCTATCAGTATCACATTAACTGATGCAGCAGTAGATAGGTTAGCCGAGGTCGGATACGATAGTAAAATGGGTGCTAGACCCTTAGCACGCAAGATCAATGATCTTATCAAAGTGCCATTAAGTAAAAAGATCTTGTTTGAATCTATCGCTCCGCACAGCACAGTTGAAGTAGATTATTCTGCAGATGAATTTACATTTAAGGTTCTGGGCACGGTTTCAGCACCACCGGAGATTGACGATGCTGGATATGTCGTACTGGACCAAAGCTAATCCCTGCATCGCGGTAGAGCATACACAGAAAAAATTCTTTGGACGGTATCTCTATCGATTGATATTAAATGTGCGTGGGATCGACTTGATCAAAGATACTGGTAGTTTTGAATCCAGTCTCTTAGCTAGGCAATTAGTAGCCAATCGTTTTGGTTATATAGGACATTGGAATTACAAGTATTTCTATAAAGTAAAGCTAGAAGATCTTGACCTAACAGCATTAGAGATACTGCGCAACTTCAAAAATCAATGTCCTGCAGGCGTCAGACTGCGTGTAGAAGAACCTAGAATGATCATATACGCAGGATCCGAAGAAATCTTAAAAGATATCTTAGGAGACCAATTACAGAGCGTTTCTAAGGTACATCTGCACAGCATCACAGGTCCTAAAAATGCTGAAACTGCTGAATTGTTAAATTCGGGCGCGATCTTGAGAAAAACAGACATAGGTTATCGATATAAGATATTGTTCCGAGACGGTAGATACGGCCAAGAGATTAAACAACAGATATTAGGTTATCTGATTAATTTTCTTCCCAATTCTGTAGAAATCCTGCCGTCAACATACCAAATGTTAAGCGGTAATAGTCAATATCTAAGGAGCGGGTACTTTTATTCAGACTCTAGCGAAATAACACAGATGATCAGCCTTATCTGTCCGGGAATAATATTAAATTGCCACGAGCTGATAGTGCAGGATAAATAACTGCATATAATTCAAGGAGTGGCATATGGCTCGAATTCAAGAAGAAGTGATCGTTATTACTGTAAGCAAATTACATAAAAATACACCAGATGGTACTGTAACAGATGCAGACCTCGTAAGCAATGAATCATTAGAAGCATTATCATCAGTAGCAGAAGAATTACTAGGCAACGGTGTCGTTGTCGAAATTAGCAAAGCATAATCAATTAACCAAGAGAGATATCGATGAGCGACAAAAAAATCAGTCAAAGTGCAGCAGTAGATCTTATCAAACAAGCAGCAGCTAAACAGAAACAAGCAACACAACAGCCACAAGCCCATGGAGCACCCGGCGGGGTAGCTTTTGATTTCCGTAAAGTACACTTGCATATCGGAATCCCTTGCTACGGTGGGATGGTTTCTGAACCTACCATGACCAGTTTTTTAAGATTTACCTTGTTAGCACAACAGGCCGGTCTTAACTGGAGCCTAGACACTATGGTTAACGAAAGTTTAGTTACACGTGCTCGTAATAACTTGATGGCTAAAATGATGACCAACGAGCATGCCACTCATTTTATGTTTATTGATGCCGATATACGATTCCAACCTGAGAGTATCCTTAGCATGCTAGCATACGACAAAGATGTTATCGGTGGGCTGTATCCTAAAAAAGCCTTGCCTGTCAGCTATGTTATCAACTTAAAACCACAGACCAAAATACAGGGTGATATCTTTACTGTGGATACCATGGGTACAGGATTCTTGATGTTCAAGCGCAACGTCTACGAGCAGTTGATCTCAGCGCATCCTGAAACCAAATATGTCGACGATGTAGGTCTAGGTAAACAGTACGAACCTATGATGTACAGTATCTTTGACTGTAAAATCGACGAGCGCGGACACTATCTATCAGAAGATTGGCTGTTCTGCAGACGTTGGCAGGCTATCGGTGGCGAGATCTGGGCGCACAGCAAAGTCTTGTTAAATCATGTGGGTCACTATGAATACGCAGGTGATTTAGACAAAATCGCTATTGGCAAGCGTGGCAGCATGGGTATCATCGAAGACACACTAAAAGCGCAGGGTGCTAAATTAGAAAAACCATTGGTTCCTACAGAAGCACAAGGGTAGTTTATGGAAAAAGAAAAATTACACGTTAAACTTACTTTGAGTAGCACATACTGGGACAAAAGACCAAAATACGCTGTCTTAATCAATGACGACAGTGTATTAGAAAATTTTGTTGATGTTGCTAGCGGAGAGGAGTTTAACGTAGAATTTGACATCGCTGTCGAGATAGATAATAATCATACATTAAAATTAAGATTAGAAAATAAAACCGACACTGATACCGTCGAAAACACTGATAAGACTGCAATACTCAAAGATATGTTACTACATATTAAAAAAATTGAGATAGACGAAATAGATCTCGGTGGTATAATTTGGACTCATACCAAGTTCATTGGCGACGATCCTCTAAGACCTGTATTAGATAATTGTATCGACTTTGGGTGGAACGGTACTTATATATTAGAGTTTTCTAGTCCGTTTTATATCTGGTTGCTGGAAACTATCTAAACTAAATATAGTAATAGCGAGCGAACTATTACTATGTTTTTAACTGAATTAACAGAATTACGATTATTAGTCATCTATCCCGGTAGATTCCAACCTTGGCATAAAGGACATTATGCTGTCTACGAGCATCTAACAGGTAAATTTGGTCGTAATAATGTGTTTGTTGCTACCAGCAATAAATTAGACCCTCCTCGCAGTCCTTTTAATTTCACAGAAAAACAGTATTTTATGATGTTGACGGGCGTGCCCAATGATCGCATCGTTGAATCCTCGCAACCTTATGTGATAGATCAGTTATTGCGGAATCCCTTGTTATCTTCCGTGGACAAAGCCAATACCGTGGCTATATTTGCTGTCAGTGCCAAAGACATGGCAGAAGATCCTAGATTTAGTTTTGGCTCTAAGAAAGATGGATCTCCTAGCTACTTCCAACCGTTCAAAGACATACGACAGTGCCAGCGTGCAGATCAGCACGCCTATATCATGACTGTACCGACATTTGATTTTAAAATATTAGGTCAGCCCATGCGCAGCGGTACAGAATTGCGCAGTTTATACACCCAGTCAGATGAACAACGGCGCAAGGTTGCAGTCAAGGAACTGTTTGGCAGATATACCCCAGAAGCGCAACAGATCATGGATAGTAAACTAGGCGCTAATGCTGTCAAGGAAGATGCAGCAGGAGTGGGGGTAGTGCGCAACACCAAAGATCCCAGATATGTCATGGCAGTCACAGGTGATCAAAATGCAGTCAACGGAGAAACATTAGGTAAAGAAATGCAGGCATTTTTCCCTACACGTTCTCCAAAAACAGGACAAAAAACAGTTAAACGTTCTGTAGGCAAAGGGTAACATGGAACATAAACTCACAGCAGACGTTTATGCCAGCTACAGCGATATACCTCCAAGGTATAGGATATTTGTAGATGGCGATCTGCTGACTGAAAGAGACTTTGTCTGGCCTGGCCCTGAGATTTTTATACGTGAGAACATATTTGTCAATCTCAATCCAGGTAATCATAGACTAGAAATTACTCAAGTATCAGGTAGCGGACATATAACTGTAAAAAATATAACTCTAGACGGCAACAACTGTTCTTATGACTTTGTTACAGTGTAGTATAAATAACTAAAACACTAGAAAAAGATCATGAAAACACAAGATTTTATACAAAAAACAGAGAAAAAAATAGAAAATAGCACTCCTGTTGCGGAAAATGCAATTCCGGATGAACCAGTACCTTTTGCAAGAGAGCATGCAGAAGACTTATATCAACAACTATTAAGCGAAGAAGCCACTGCTGGTGCCACTGGGGTGGCTTCAGTATCGGCAGTCGTTGGCCCATTAGGCGCAGGCCCTACAGATATCATACGCAGACAGAAGCGATACACTAATCAAGTATCAAAAGGTGGCTCAGTAAAGGTACGCAGATAATGAACATTTATAAAATATTAGAAACTCTAGCCAAAGTAGAAGCTGCTAATCCAGCACAACAGGCGGCTATTGCTAAGAAAAAGTCTAAGGAAAAACCCAAATCTGAAGGGTCTATGGCTGATGCTGCTCATAATCCTAGTGGTGCTAAATTTGGTGGATACTGGAAGGGCACAGATCCTAATCCACCTAAACCTGGTATGGGTGTAGGTGGATGTGAGGAAGATGTTGATCTCGAGGAAGAATTACGCCAATCCTGGGATCAATATCTTAAAGAATTTGGCGCAGATAACAGCCAACCACAACAACAGACACAGCAAGACAAAGCGGCGCTACAGAAACAGACAGATCAGGCTATGCAGAATATACAGCGTGCCAAAACAGGTCTCGATTTACCCAGCGCAGTCAGTCCTAGTGCTGCTGCTAAATCTTCAGTAGCCATTGCTAAAAATCCTAAACTAACTAATAACCCTACCGGTGCAGGCATGGATCCCGAAACTAAAAAATTAGCCATGACATCAGGTGAACAGTTAAGCAAGTTCATGGCCACTGCTACACCCAGCCAGGTACAACAGCTAAGTAATGTGATGAAACAGGCCTCAGGGAACAAATAACATGTTTATAAATGATCTCTTTAACAAAAAACAATCCATAAAAGAAGATTCTGGTGATGCATGGCATGGTGCACAGAATTCTTGGTCTACTGGCCCCGATGATGGAGAATGGTCCAGTGGTGCGACCCCCGGGGGAGAATGGACCAGCGAATCCGATGAGGTCGTAGATACTATCCCTGCACTAACCGGGGTCGACGAAAATGCCGAGGAGTTGCACACCGGTGATCCAGTTATTATCACAGGGCCAGTAAAGTTTAAAGGTGCAACTGGAGAAATTGTCGATTTTGGCAAAGACAAAAGATTTGTTGTAGTTAACTTATATAATCATGGCAAACATAGTTTTCATAGCAGTGATGTTAGCTTTAACGACTATGCAGACAGCGATGCAGAAGAAGCAGACATGTATAATCGAGACTCAGACGTTCGAAACTGGGCGCACGATCAAGAAGTAGCAGAACATATTTCTAAAGTTAAAGGTGGATACGAATTGAAATCTAAAAAAACAGGTAAGAATCTAGGTAAGTATCCTACCAAAGCCGGCGCAGAAAAGCGCGAGCGTGAAGTAGAATATTTCAAACATAAAAACGAAGGTGTAGCGGAAGGCTACATTCTAAAGAAAACAAATGTAAACAAATATGTTAAACCTGGTGATCCTGATGAGTATACAGATGAAATAAAGGCAAAAGATACTGACTATGAAATCATCAACAATAAGACAGGTCAGGTGGTTGGAGTAGCAAGTTGGTATACAAATGATTATTTCGGACCAGGAGCACTAAAAATCACAATGAAAAATGGTGCTACAAGATTTTTGGATATTACAGCCCGTGAAAAAGGCAATCCCCAATCGGCTTTCAATCGTTTTGTGAAAGATCTTAAAACCTCTAAGAAGTATAAAAAAGAAGGTGTGGCGGAAAACTGGCCTGATTATGATGACAATCAATACTCACTAACAGACTCCACTGGCAAAGAACTGACTCTATTGCGTGGAAATACACCTGAAGAAGCCATTGAACGAGCAAAAGACTTGATTGGATCAAATGAAAAGTTGTTAGCAACTTTTGGCCTGGTAAAACTCACACCAAAACCATACTATGTTGTCCATGGCGGTAAAAGGCAAGATGTAGCAGAAGGTAATGTAGAAGTACACGGCACACGTAAAGTTAATGATGGTATAGAGGAAGACTACGGCACAGGCATCGAAGGTGGTCCCTCTGATACTACTAGCCCAATGGGCGGTGGTGGTAATGTTGCCAATGAAGCATCACAGCGGTCATCGCCTTATATTAAATCGGCTGTAGAAACCACTGCCGATGGTCGTACAAAAAAAGTATTCCGTGTATTCAGTTGGGACGACCGTCATGTAGCTACATTTGACAATAAAGAAGCTGCAGAATCCTATAGAAGACAACACTATTATCGTTTGTCTGACTTAGACGAAGCAAAAGGTCACGATCCTGAAGAAGATAATTTTACCGCAGACGATATCAAGAATCTAGAGCGCATACACGATCTACCTACTCTTAAAGCACGTGCTAAAGAATTGATCAAAGGTAAACCTGTGCGCAGGATGAAACCAGAAAAGATCTCTTATTTTTATCACAAGATTGATGAATTAAACAGTCCTTTTAAAGTTATCAAATTAATGTATGACTTATTATTAGCCGGAGAAGGTATGCGTGTGTTAGGCACTAGACACAGCATGAATCCCAATGCTTATCAAACAAAATTTGGTGAATCCCGTGAACAGAATTATTGGGATCAATTACAGGAAGAACGTAATGAAAAAATCGATATGCTAATAAAAGAATTAGAAGAGTCTGTTGAAGAAGGCTCATTGGAAGAAGTTAGCAATAAAACATTATCTAACTATCTAACTAAAGTTGATGCTGATTCTCGTAAGCATAAAATGGATCCTACAAAGCGTCCAGACAAAAAAGCCAGCAAGAGTGTAATGGGTTTCGCAAAAGCGTTCAACAAGTTAGATAGCCGTAAAGAGCAAGGTGTGGCGGAAGGCAAGGACACTTGGCAAAAACAAAAGAATCCTCGTGCAGGTGGCATGAGCAAGAAAGCTGTAAAAAGCTATCGACGTAGTCATCCTGGCAGCAAGATCAAGACTGCTGTGACCAAAAAACCCAGCAAGATCAAGAAAGGATCCTCAGACGACAAGCGTCGCAAGAGTTTTTGTGCTAGAATGCGTGGAATGAAAAAACATAATACCAGTGCTAAGACCAAGAATGATCCTAACAGCAACATCAACAAGAGCTTGAGACGCTGGCATTGTGAATCTGTTGAAGAACTCAAACAGATGCTGGAAAATGCACAACAATGGTATGCCAACCATCTAGCCGAAGAGAAAAAGAAAATAACTGCTAAGAATGATCCCTGTTGGACGGGTTACCACATGGTAGGTAAGAAAAAGAAAAATGGTCGTGAAGTTCCTAACTGCGTGCCCGGCAAAAAAGGTGATTAAATGGACGAACTAAAGAAAGCAGCACGTATAGCATTTGCATCTGAGTATGCATTCTATCTTAAAACACATGAATTCCATTGGAACGTGGAAGGCCCAGACTTTTATGAATTCCATTTGTTATTTGAGCGTATCTATACAGAAGTCTACAAAAGCCTAGATGACTTTGCAGAAAAACTGCGTGCATTGGAAACATATGCTCCTGCTAGTTTCAGTAAACTCAGCATGTTGACACGTGTAGAAGATGAGAATCAACAGTTAGAAGCCAGGGCTATGGCTGTTGAATTGTTACGTGACAGCGACAAGATGTTCAGTCTATTAAAGATCGTCTATGATATCGCCGAACGCGAAGGCGAGCATGGGTTCAGCAATTTCTTAGCTGAACGCATGGATGCGCATCGTAAACACAGTTGGATGCTACGCAGCTCATTAAAATGAAAATACGAGATATACTAGAAAGCCAACAGGATATATCTAGCGAACTAGATCGTTTTATTCCTTTTGTTAAACAAGAACTGAAGCTGTCTGCATTGCCTAAGATTGCGGTAGTTAACTCTGTGCCCGGAGCAGGTGGAATGACCTTTGGACGTTATGATCCTGAAAAAGAGACGATATATCTAGTTAGCCAAGGAAGGCATCCGCGTGATGTTATGCGCACACTAGCGCATGAGTTAGTACATTATCAGCAGGATCAAGAACAAAGATTAAACGCCGACAGCGGAGCTACCGGTAGCTCAGAAGAAAATGAAGCTAATGCTCGTGCTGGTGTGGTTATGAGAAATTACAATGGCGCAGATCCAATGGATGTAAAAGAAGAAATAAATTTAGATGTATTTCGTCGAGGGTTCCGTCGTGAACAAACTTATGGAAAGTATACTTTAATAGCAACGCCTGGACATTTTAATCTAGGACAAAAATTCAGCGATCCTAGCGATCAATTTCGTATCGAAGCTTATTATGGGCGATCGTTAGTTGGTTGGGTAAATTTTGAGCGTAGAGATGATAATTTAGAAGCATTAGATTTGGTTGTTGATAAAAACCATAGACGTAAAGGCATTGCTACCGCTATGTATGAATTCGCACATAATCTAGGCAATGATATACGACCTAGCAACAAACAAACACCGCTAGGTCGTGCCTTTTGGGCAGGATTTGATAAATGAGAAAATATGATTATCCAGTGATTCCTGACGATACTAACGATCGTCCGAAAGTTCCTTATAGCCCTGCATAAAATAGTGCGGCCATGATTAATGAAGCTCGTCTGCCAATTCGTTGTTGCCCAGAGGAGAGACACGGAAAATCCTCGGGTTCTTCAAATCTTCATGTATGCCGTATCGCAACCGCACATGTAGATATTTATAAATATACATATTAAACGGAACAGTTATGCGAGCACAAGAATTTATTACAGAAGCAGATGACGGTGGCTTTGCTGCAAGAGCTAAAGCATACTATGATGCTTTAAGTCAGTTACAAAAACTATACGATCGAGCACATGATCATCCCGAAACACTAACAGCAGACATGGTTAAACAGGCTGCTGCGTTGGCTAAGCCCATGGGTGGTAGACGCAGAGAACTAACCTATGGAAGTACCGTTGGCTATGCCATAGATTACATCACTAGAAAATATAGAGAAGCGTCATTTAAACATGGTACTGCCCAGTTTACAGGTCGTGCTACTACTGCTCGAGACATGGCAGAACAGATAGCATTACATACACACGGCGAATACCAATATGAAAAAGGCACTGTATGGACTACTAGCACAGGTCGTCGACACCAAGATCCCAGTGATTACATCAGCTATCCAGATCAGGACAGCTATGATGATGCTAATGCATGGTTAGCACAGCATGGTCAACAGGTACACTATCGAGAACATGATGGTCAGTTAAGTACTGCTATCAAACTAGGTCGTTATATCGTAGAACCTGCCGGCGTGGTCTACGGAGCATTTGGCGATACTCCACACACAGTACATCGCTTGTCGGTACGCCCAGCCGCTACTATAAATCAAGGTACTAGACAGCAAGTAGACATCACAGATCAAGAAGCCGCTAGATTACGAGACATAGCACAGACTAAATCTGCTGATAATATTGAAAAATTCAAAGCCATAGCAGCACTGTTTAGAGGCCAAGCCGATGTACAAAAGATCATCGACCAGTCAGCTAAGATTAATCCAGCTGATAAAGCTAAACTAGATAGTATCATCGCTGGTGCTAAAAATTTTAAGGAACGATAATGAGAGCACATGAATTCAACAAACCTACATTAAATGAAACTACCTTAGGTGGATTTCCGGTTAAAGTCTTGCACATCAAAGATCAGGAAGTAGCTGAAGCAGAAATCACACAGGGCAATTTCAGTCGTCGCAGTCCATATGCTAAACAGGATATGGACATACCCATGTATGATCCAAAATCAAATCGTGCTTGGAATCCTGCCTACAGCGGCGATAATCCACAGGAAGCATTTGATCATTTTGAAACTGAACCAGTTGGTCGTACATCGGCACATATTAACGGCGTCACACGTGCTGGTAAAAAGATTAAGATCGCTACAACTACTGCGGCAGCAGCAGATGCCTTAGTAAACGCATATAACCGCGGTGGATTCAGTGATCAGTCCATCGAACGTGTAGATTTGAAAAAAGCATTTAAGCCAGATGAACCCGCGCCAACAAAACCCGATTTACGTCTGGTTAAGGAAGCCAAGTCACTGGCAAAGAAAGTTCGAGTTGTCAAAGGCGAACATGCCGGTAAGATTGGGTGGATCCGTGAAATTAAACATGGTTTGTTTAAAGGTGCTCCTAAAACATATTTCGTAGATCTAGAAGATGGTACGCAAGTAAACAATGTACCGGGCACAGCCCTGCGCCTAGTCAAAGATCCTGAAATAGCAGAAGCTATCAAACTAGATGCTCCGCACAGAAAGATGAGCCGCGATGAGCTACAGGGCTATGCTGATCGCATCAAATCAGGTACTAAAACAAAAAAAGATAGATTCGCTCCTATCGTACATGCCAGCAATATCAAAGGTATAGTTAATTCAAAAGGGCAGGAATGGGATTTAGATGATCTAGCACAACAGATCATGCAACGTCCTCGTGCTATCTTAGGCACTAATGCTAAGATGGCCAAATCTGCTACCGAAGGAGAAATAGTCTACGATCTTACTTTACCAGCATTAAGCGGTATAGTAGTAGATGAGGAGACTGGTGATTTCGTAGAGATCACTACCTGTCCAAGCGCAGGTGAATGCCAATTATTTTGCTATGCACGCAAAGGTGGCTATGTCATGTTCCCGGCTAGCTCAATATCAGCTGCTCAATCATTAAACTTCTTAGTAAATGATCCCAAGGGTTACATGGATCGTGTTCGCCAAGAGATACAGTCTATCAAAGCCAAAGCAGACAAGCACGGTATTAAACTAGTAGTTCGATGGCACGATGCTGGCGACTTCTTCAGTAAAGAATATCTAAATCTAGCATTTGATGTTGCACGCGACAATCCCGATGTAGATTTTTATGCTTATACAAAGATGGCAGATATTGCCACAGCCGATAAACCCGATAATTTCATCATTAATTTTAGTCAAGGTGCTAAACGCAGAGAAGAAAAGAAAATCGAACAACACAGAGAAAAAACTGGTGCTCCGGTCAAATCATCTGTGATCGTGCCCAAAGACATGTTCTTTGATCTTATTGCAAGACAAGGTAATAAACTGATCAAAGATGAAAAAGGTCGTACACAGTTTAAAAATCAAGAATCTCTAGATGAATTTAAACAGAGATTGGCCAGCAAGTACCACGTACCATTGGACTCTATCATCACTTATGATCAGATGCTGAGTATACCACCCGGTAAGACACCTAAATGGAACGTTATAGTACAACCTGGTGCCGGGGATCGTGCTGCTAATCGCCATGATGTCATACACAGCTTTTTAATGTATCATTAAGAACATCACCAAGGACCGTTAGCCTTACGGCGGTGTGCCCGGCTGCTGGGCAGTTTGGACCGGAACTCCAGACTAAAGTGAGCAAACTTTTCCAAAATCATCTAGCTCTAGCACGATAAGTAGTGTATAATCATGTTATTCAATCAAGGAGATTAGTATGTCAAGAATGTTTTCGGCAGAACAAAAAGCCAAATTGCAACAGATCATCAGAGAAGGCGTCAGTGTATTGACCGAGATTGAAGATCTTAACGCTGGATTAAATGATACTATCAAAGCTATCGCTGAAGAAATGGAGATCAAACCAGCTATCCTCAAAAAAGCTGTAAAGATCGCACAGAAAAGCAAGCTAGATGAAACCAATAAAGACCACGACGAACTCAATACTATCTTAGAAACAGTAGGTCGTACCCTCTAGTATGGATTGGTTTTTAAATATCTTTAACGCTACTTGGCAATATATACAGCGCGACTACAGGGAATATCGCTTGAGGTTCTTTGCAGAAGTTTTTGCCTGGGCCTGTAGCGTTACCAGTGCCGTTATATTTGCCAGCACTGTGCCCAATATTCCGGTAGCACCGCTATATGGGATTTTCATCAGTGGTTGTGTAGCAGCTGCCTGGACCAGTTGGACACGTGGTAGTTTTGGATTGCTGGCAAATTATGTATTTTTAATCACCATCGATATGATAGGCTTGATTAGATACCTGCTATTAAAGTAAAATAGCAATATGAGAGTGTGTGTGAGCTTGAAGTCGCACAAAGGAGAAAATAATGGAAGATCAAGAATTCACGCCATGTGAAGATTGTACCAATCCCAACGGGTGTTTGACCGCTTGTGGGATCAAAGAATTTATCAAAGAAAATAGTAACGTCGCAGAACTACGAGGTGAAACTCCGGAACAACTGTATGGAGAAGAACTATGAGTTACGTAGATGCATTATTTGAACGCGACAAAGACCGTATACACGTAGTAGAACGTGTCAATGGAGAAAGAGTCTACAGAGAATACCCTGCTAATTATGTGTTCTATTACGATGACCCCCGGGGAAAACATCGTACTATCTACGGGACACCAGTCACACGTTTCAGCACACGCAATGGTAAAGAATTCCATAAAGAAATGCGTGTCAACAGCAACAAACGGCTCTGGGAAAGCGATATCAATCCTATATTCCGTTGCCTAGAAGAAAATTATCTAGGTTCAGAATCCCCAAAACTACAGACAGCGTTTTTTGATATCGAAGTCGACTTCGATCCTGTGCGTGGTTTTAGTCCTCCCGAAGATCCATTCAATCCCATAACCGCTATATCAGTCTACTTGGATTGGCTGGACAAATTAGTCACACTAGTGATCCCGCCCAAGAGCTATTCGTGGGATACTGCCGAAGAGATCTCGCAACAGTATGATAACTGTTACTTATTTGAACGTGAAGAGGACATGTTAAACACGTTCTTAGACTTGATCAACGACGCAGATATATTAAGTGGGTGGAACAGCGAGGGCTTTGATATTCCCTATACTACTATGCGGATCAATCGCGTGCTGTCCAAAGATGATACACGTCGATTGTGTCTCTGGGGACAGTTTCCCAAGCAACGTACCTTTGAACGCTTTGGTGCAGAGCAGTTGACCTTTGATTTGATCGGTCGGGTGCACATGGATTATATGCAACTGTATCGTAAGTATACCTATGAAGAACGACACAGCTATAGCTTGGACGCTATCGGCGAATATGAGTTAGATGAGCGCAAGACACAGTACGAAGGTACGCTAGATCAGTTATACAACAGAGACTTTCCTAAATTTATAGAATATAACCGACAAGATACCATGTTGTTAGCCAAGCTGGATCGTAAACTGCGTTTCTTGGATCTTGCAAACGAACTAGCACACGATAACACTGTGCTATTGCAGACTACTATGGGTGCTGTAGCAGTTACAGAGCAGGCTATCATCAATGAGGCACATGCACGTAACATGGTCGTTCCTAATCGTCGTTCTAGAGATGATCAAGGGGATACACAAGCAGCAGGTGCTTATGTGGCTTATCCCAAGCGAGGAGTTCATGAATACATTGGTGCTATAGATATCAACAGTTTATACCCCTCAGCTATTCGTGCACTAAACATGGGACCAGAAACTATCGTAGGGCAGATACGTCCTGTGATGACTGATCATTATATCAAACAAAAAATCTCCGCTGGCAGCAGTTTTGCTGATGCCTGGGAAAACATGTTTGGCACATTAGAATATCAAGCGGTAATGGACATGGAAGCCGGTACCGAACTGACCATTGATTGGGAGTCAGGAGGTAGCGATATAGTATCAGCTGCTGATGCCTGGCGATTGATATTTGACAGCAATCAATCCTGGACACTCAGCGCCAACGGTACTATATTCCGATTTGACGTTAAAGGAATAATTCCAGGATTGTTAGAACGTTGGTATGCAGAACGTAAAGAATTACAGGCTAAGAAAAAGTCTGCCGAGACTACCGAGGATAAAGCGTTCTGGGATAAACGACAGTTAGTCAAAAAGATTAACTTGAACAGTTTGTACGGTGCGATCTTGAACCCTGGCTGTAGATTCTTTGATCAGCGTATCGGACAGAGTACTACACTTACTGGACGTATCATTGCTAAACACATGGACAGTTATGTCAATGAAGCTATTACCGGTGAGTATGATCATGTAGGCGAAAGCGTCATCTATGGTGACACTGATTCTGTGTATTTCAGTGCGTGGCCCGTGATCAAAAAGGAAGTAGAAGCGGGACGCATGGAGTGGAACAGAGAAATCTGTGTGCAGTTATATGATACTATCGCAGACGGTGTCAATGAATCGTTCCCTGCATTTATGGAACGTGCCTGCCACTGTCCTAGGGCCATGGGAGAGATCATCAAAGGTGGTCGTGAGATGGTGGCCAGCAAAGGTCTGTTTATTAAAAAGAAACGCTATGCTGTGCTAATCTATGATTTAGAAGGTGTGCGATTGGATACACATGGCAAACCTGGTAAAGTCAAGGCCATGGGTCTAGATTTAAAACGATCCGATACTCCAAAAATCGTGCAGGATTTCCTCAGTGAGATACTGTTAGATGTACTAACAGGATCCAACAAAGACGATGTTATCAAGAAAGTGCGTGAATTCAAGATAGCATTCAGCGAAAGACCTGCCTGGGAAAAAGGTACTCCTAAGCGTGTAAATAATCTAACCAAATATACCGCTGAAGAAGAACGATTAGGCAAGGCTAACATGCCAGGACATGTGCGTGCAGCCATGAATTGGAATAGACTGCGTAAGATGCACAGCGATAACTACAGCATGCAGATCGTGGATGGTATGAAGACTATCGTCTGTAAACTGAGAGACAATCCTTTGGGGTTGACATCGGTCGGCTATCCTACCGATGAGACACATATACCACAGTGGTTCAAGGACCTACCATTTGATGATTCGGAAATGGAGTCAACTATTGTGGATCAGAAAGTAGAAAATCTTTTAGGTGTGCTAGAGTGGCGTATAGCTGAAAGCACGGATATACGCACTACATTTGACGATCTTTTTACATTTGAGTAATATATCATGTCATTATACGATCTAGTTAGTCTTAAAAAAGCACTAAAAGAGAATTTAGATAATTCTCAGGCAGTAGTTGCAGTAGAGGAACTACGTGCTAGAGCGAATTCTATCTTGACACAAGTACCTGTGATGACTGCGAAGGACAGACAGCAGGTACAGGATCTGGTAGCTTATTATACAAACACACTCAAAGAACTTAACGCACCTATAGTCGAAATAAAAAAGAAAATTGATTTTATAGATAATGAAATTTACCATCTTACACAAAAACTCTTTGCTAATAATTATGAATTAGAAACTAGATATGGTACAGTGGATTTTGTGAGAAACAGCCGTCGTATACATATGGGTAAAGATATAGAACGTCTAGTAGAGCAAAAAATATTGATGTATACGGATTGGCGTTATCCTAGCTTAGAAATCGGTTGTCGTGATGGCGAATGGACCAAGTATATGGTAGCTGCTGATCCGTTATATATAGTAGACCGACATGAAGAATTTTTAGACGGTGCTGTCGGCAAATTCAGCCCCGAATACCAAAGGAGACTGAGAAAATATCATTTAAAAAATAATGATCTTTCTGCGTTGCCTGTAGGACAGTTTGGATTTATTTTCAGTTGGGGATACTTTAACTATATCAGCATGGATACACTTAAACAATACCTGCGTCAGATGTTTGCATTATTGAAACCAGGCGGAGTTGTATTTTTTAGCTACAACGACGGAGATACTACAGCTGGGGCAGGTATGGCAGAAAACTTCGCGCAGACTTATGTACCGCGTAGCCTATTGATACCACTAGCAGAAAGCCTAGGTTTTGAAATTATTAATGCCCCGGATATCAATTCTAATACCAGCTGGATCGAGATAAAGAGACCCGGCAAGCTATCAACTGTCAAGGCACATCAAGTTTTAGGCGAAATAAAACGCACAAACCTTTGACTTTGTCTAAATACATCTTTATAATCTTTATATTCAACGGAGAAATATACAATGCGTGATTATCTATTAGATATCGTTCAACATACACATGGGTTAGGAGTGATTAGCCTGGTGAAGATAGTTGGCGATAAAAACAAAACCGAACTTCAGGCCTATGATCAAAACACCAAAACAGTGGTGATTGATGCTGAATTTAAGGCACCTATCGCAGAATTCCAAGGCACGTTTGGTATGCCTAACCTAGACAGACTTAACACCATACTTAATATTCCCGAGTATCGAGAAGATGCAGATATTACAGTTGCAGTAAAATCCGACAACAATGCCCCTGAAAGCATCAACTTTGTAAACAAGTCCGGCGATTTTAAAAACAACTATCGATTTATGGGCGAAGCTGTTATCAATAACCAGATGAAAGAAGTCAAACTCAAAGGCGGAGTTAAGTGGGGCGTTGAGCTGGTACCAACTAATGCTTCTATCCAAAAGATGAAATTCCAAGCTTCGGCGCACAGCGACAGCACCGTGTTCAGCACTAAACTGGAAAACGATAATCTGGTAATCTACTTTGGCGATCCTGCTAGCCACACCGGCAACTTTGTTTTTGCACACAACTGTGGCGGAACATTGGCAAAACAGTTCGCGTGGAACGTTAGCGTATTCCTAAGTGTATTAAGTTTACCTGGCGATAAAACACTAAAAATTAGTGATCAGGGTCTAGCCGAAATCACAGTAGACTCGGGCCTGGCTGTCTATAGCTATAAATTCCTATCCCAGAGCAAGTAATGTTAGTCGATGCTGGTTGGCTAGATCAATGGACCAACCGAGGTCATACCTATGGCACATGCATGAGTTCGCCCTCAACCGATCTCATGTATGTGAACATACCTAAAAATGCCAGTTCTTGGACCAAACCTAATCTACAGGACTGGGGCTGGGAATTTTACAACTATTATGATGATCAAGGATTTGAAAACAAAATACCTATAATAGTCTTGAGAGATCCTATAGAACGCTGGCTCAGTGGCATAGCAGAATACTTTGCATTATATCATCCCGATTTCAAAATCTTCAATGAAGAAACTATAGAATTGATTTTTGCTAGAGTTTGTTTTGATGATCATACTGAGCAACAGATAAAATTTGTACACGGGTTAGATATTGGCAAAAGTATTTTCTTAAAATGCGACACAGACTATAGAAAAAACTTCAGTGATCTGTTAAACTCTTACAATATGCCTAACAGATATTTTAATTATGCGTATCAACATGTTAGTAGCAACAATGACTTAAGAAAAAAGTTTAAAGAAATTTTTACCAACGAAATACAAAAATCTAAATACCTTAAATCAATCAAGGATTATTATTCCATTGATTATCAATTAATGGACTCTGTAAAATTTTATGAATCAAGATAGATTAACCGATAAACAACAAGATTTCGCTATTTTTTTGCCAGCTATCAGCGGATTTTACGCTACATTCGTAGGCAAACAACGCAATGAAGAATACGTAGACCCTGCACGCTTTCCGCGGGGCTTAACGGATATGGAACAGATGAACTGGTTAAATGATCAGAAAGCTCTGTTCCCATATCGCTGGTCGCTATACTCCGGCGGCCATGCGAACCTGGACCTGTCCAAGCAAGATTGGAGCGAGGATATGGTCCGCAATCGTGACCCAAACACACTAGTCTTAGGCGATTCTGGAGGATTCCAGATAGCCAAAGGACTATGGGAAGGCGATTGGCGTGCTAACTCAGGATGCAGTCGGGCACAGGCTAAACGAGAACAGGTTATAGCCTGGCTCGACGGCATAGCTGATTATGGCATGACGCTGGATATACCAACTTGGGTCATACATGATAAAAAAGCGTCAGCAGCCTGTAAAATTAGCACGCTACAGGAAGCGGTTGATGCTACCAAATATAACAATGATTTTTATCTAGCTAACAGACGCGGTGCTCGAGAAGGCGGCATGCGTGTTTTAAATGTCTTGCAAGGCGCTAATCACGGCGATGCTGATCGATGGTATGATACCATGAAACACTACTGTGACCCTGCGAAATATCCCGGACGTCACTTTGATGGGTGGTCTATGGGCGGTCAGAACATGTGCGATGTACACTTGATACTACGTAGATTAATCACATTAAAATATGATGGATTACTACAAGAAGGTGTACACGATTGGATGCACTTCTTGGGAACCAGCAAGCTCGAATGGGCAGTTCTACTTACGGTTTTACAGAGAGCAATAAGGAGACACATCAATCCAAAATTTACAGTTAGCTTTGATTGTGCTAGTCCATTTTTAGCCACCGCTAACGGACAGGTATATTTTGAAAACGTCTTTCCCGACAATGATAAATGGAGCTATCGTATGGCCCCATCGGCAGATGATAAAAAATATGCTACTGATACACGACGTTGGAGCGATGGCGTGGTCGCAGATGCTATATATCCGCGTTGGGAGGATAGTCCTATCAGCGATCTATTGACTATGAAAGATATTTGCATATACAAGCCCGGCGATCTAAATAAAGTAGGCAAAGAAGGCAAAACTTCATGGGATAGCTTTAGCTACGCTCTATTAATGGGACATAATGTATGGATGCATATAACTGCTGTACAAGAAGCAAACCGTAGATTTGTTGCTGGCGAACGCCCGGCCATGATGCGCAGTTCAGGCCCCGGTGGTGAACATTTCGAGGATATTATCGAGGATATATTTTCTGCTCCGACTAAGGAAAAAAGCCTGGCTATTATCGAACACTATAGTACCTACTGGACAGAGATTATCGGCACTCGTGGGTTTAAAGGTAAAAAGGCTATAAATGGTACTTCTACTTTTAATACACTGTTTGATGTAGTAGAACCAACGTACAACGACGAAGACACCGAATTAAATTCTGATAAATTAGACGAACTAGAAAAGGATTCCTAGTATGGATAGACCCGGACATGAGCAGATTAAATTTTTTGTAGGTAAAGAAGTTGAGCATACACCTGCCTACGGTGAGCTCACCCTGTTTATCGTTGGTGTACAATCAGTGGAATCCATTGACAGTGCGTTGGAAAAGATTTCCTCACCAATCAAACATATCTACTTTGGTGCTAACCAGAGCTTTCCCAATCTTTCAGTTGATGAACATAATCAATGGAGATCCTGGGAAGAAATGATCTTACCTTTTTTAAAGAGTGGGTTCTTATGCACTCTCGATTTAGACGTTAGATCAGCCGAAGGATTAGCTGAAGGTCCTCTGTGCGAGTACAATAACTTCATACCAATGATTTCGGTTAAATTACCCTATATACAAATGTTAGGATATAATGCTATAATCAAACTTGATGATCGAGACTTTTGCGCTACAAATCCAGGAGTCTGGTGTCATAGCTTACATGATTTACGGGACCGTAAGGTATTTACGGATTGGTCTAAATATACACAAGATCAGGTAATAGAATGAAAATATTAAAAGAGATAACGCTACATCCTAATTTAGATAATGATCGTAGATCAGAAATCATTGATTGGTGTACAAAAAATCTTCGCATCGATGATGAGGAAGTGACCGAGGACAGAAATAACTGGTGCATTAGAAGCAACTATACGGATCACGGATGTTTTAATTTAACAATCTTCGGATCCAATAATGTTAAATCAACGATCCTATTTTTAATGTTTTATCCCGATACGCTAACGTTAGAATCTAAATATATAGAATATTGGGAAGCCGGTACAGAATCTTTAGAATTATTCCAAGGACTAGCATGAATCAACAGCAAAGAGAAACAGTAGAACGTATCGTGCAACAGGCAGGTCGCAAGATCTGGATCACTTTCAGGAAAGAAGGCATCCACATGTATCCGGCAGCTGCTACTGACCCCACACTCAAAACTGGAGATGCTTATGATGTTTCGTTTCTTGGCTATCCTCATCGCCATATCTTCCATTTCCGGGTGTCAATCGATGTGTGGCACAATGACCGGGACATCGAGTTCATCCAATTCAAAAGATGGTGCGAGTCGCTGTATGCGGGTGACAGTGCCGTTCTAGAACTTAACCATAAGAGTTGCGAAATGATCGCAGACGACTTATACTTACAAATTGCAGCACGTTATCCAAATCGTGCAGTAACGATCGACGTATCCGAGGACGGGGAAAACGGATGCGAGATCACCTACAACATCACCCGTCCAGTACAAACAATGTCAATCTAAGGAGTAGTAAAAATGGCCCAAGAATGGCTGAAGAAATATCTTCGTATCAAACCCGAAGTACAGCAAATTTTTGATGAGTTAGATGCTTACCGACAGTTCTGCAGAGACTACGGTTATGTATTCGATGAACGTGATCTCTATAAAGATCGTAACGGCTATGCAGAATTCAACAAGATGCGTAGAGGTCGCGAACCCTGGGATCAATGGCGTACTCCACGTCGTCCACGTGAATTCCATCGGAGATAGTCAATGAGGAAACTATGGTATGTAGGGTTAGAGCCATACAAAGCTCGTTATACGCTACAGTTGCAGGATTGGAATGAGCGTGTATTCCAGCGCCGTGGCATCAATTACGAGATCGTGTTAGGGGAAACTTTAACTACAGATCAAGCGATAGTCACTGGACAGGTTCTAGATGCACACGGTCGTACATATTATTCTATGACACAGTTAGCCAATCTTGTTCGATTAATGAGAGAAGGAAAAATCACGAATGAAGACGTTATCTATTTCGAAGATATGTTCACACCAGGCATCGAAAGTTTACCCTATATACTTGATCAAATTCCTAGCAATCTGCGTCCTCGTATTGCCGTTCGTTGTCTCGCTCAAACTATTGACCCAGATGATTTCGTACATGTCTGGGGCATGCAAGAATGGATGGCTCACTATGAAAAGATGGTTGATTCATTTGCTGATATTATTCTAGCTAGTAACGAAGAAATGGTCATGCATATGAAAGTTGCAGGTTGGCGCGGAGAGATCTATAATATCTCTGGACTGGCCTTTGGCAAAGAAGAAGTGCGTAGTCGTATATCAGGTGCCATTAAGCCATTTAATGAGCGTAAGCTACGTGTAGGATTTGCTGCTCGATGGGATCAAGAAAAGCAACCTGATTTCTATATGGATCTTATCGAGGAATGGAATCGTAGACATGATGCCAATGGGCTAGATCCCGACAATCGCGTGGAATTTGCTATCTTTTCAGGTGGTAAATTAAAAAGCAACAATGACAGTTACATGCAACGCACTAGAGATCTACAGGCCCGCGGATTGTTAACTATCTACGAGGATCTAGATAAAAACGAGTACTACAATCTTTTAAATGACTCGCGTGTGCTGTTTAACTGTGCACTACAAGATTGGGTATCTAACACTGTGTCAGAAGCGGATACCTTAGGTTGTAATGTGCTTTATCCTGCTTATCGTAGTTTCCCTGAAACTTTTGCCAATGATTTTGAACGTCTTTATGTGCCCTGGAATTTAGAAGATGCTATCAGGAAATTAATGGCACTGCTAGCTAAACCACATGCACGCCAAGGACAGATCAGCGATTGGACCGATGGATGTATTGATCGTATCTGTGATATCCTCGAAGGCAAAGGAGATAAGTGGAAACGTATAAACACAGATTATAGAAAACATACCCACGAATCTAAATACTAGTATGCCTGAGATAAAGAAATATACTGTGACCGTTGAGCAAGATCCTGAATCCCAGGACTTGCTCTTGCCTTTCCCTCAAGAACTTTTAGAAGAATTAGGGTGGGAATCTGGAGATACCATTCATTGGCACGATAACCACAACGGTTCTTATACACTGACTAAAAAAGATAGCCAACAATGAAAAAAATATTAGTAACAGGTGGCTGTGGTTACATTGGTAGCCACGTGGCACGTGCGTTTAAACAACAAGGCGATCAAGTGGTCATCATTGATCGTGTGCGCAGGGAACACACTCTTAAAGATATTGACGGATTTATCGAAGCCGACTTTGTTGACGAGCGTGTGATAACATATATTAAACTACAAGAACCCGATGTTATCGTGCACTGTGCAGGTACCAGTTTAGTAGGACCCAGCATAAAAGATCCTGCAGAATATTATGATAACAATGTAGTGAAAACTGTTCGTCTGCTGGATAATATCAAGGATATGCACAAAAAACCAAAGATATTGTTTAGTTCCAGTGCCAGTGTTTACGGTGAACCCACGTCGGTTCCTATACACGAAACAGCAGAGCTACGACCTATCAGCCCTTATGGGAATACCAAACTAACAGTCGAGCATATTTTAACTGACTACGGTCGTGCCTACGGTGTAGACAATGTTTGCTTCCGATTTTTTAATGCTGCTGGTGCCGAGCCTTTCAATCACGACCTAGGTCAGGAACCTGGTGCCACGCATATTATCGCTAGGGCATTGGAAGCCAGTATTAATCGTACACCTTTCCGTATCAATGGTCTGAACTATCACACTGCCGATGGTACATGTATACGCGATTATGTACATGTTTGGGATATAGCACAGGCACACGTAAAAGCTGTCAAATTCCTTGATCTCAGATCCGCCAAAGATATTCGTGTCTATACATGGTCGATTAATCTAGGCGGCAATCGGCGGACCAGCAATCTCGATATCGCTAATTATGTCGCCAGCAAATATGGATTAGATATCATCGTCAGCGATCAAACTAGAGTCGGCGATCCTGCTATACTGATAGCCGACACTGAAAGAGCATTTAAGATCCTAAACTGGAGTCCTGAACACAGCAATATCGAAACAATAATCGATTCAGCATACAGGTGGTATACAAGATGAGTTTCTTTCCAGTTATTGAACTAGTGGATAGACTAGCTATCGCACGGTTGAAATTCCATAAAACTTCTGCAAATCGTGAGGAGCTAGATTTCTATGAAAATGCTATACAGGAATTTGATGTAGAATTAATAAAGGATGATATACAGCAATTATATGATATACATTCCGAGATATGGTTGTTAGAAAGCCAGCTCAAAACTGGCAGGGAGCAGGAGTTGAGTCTCAACGAGATCGGGCGTCGCGCTATCATGATACGGGATTGGAATAATAAACGTGTAGCGTTAAAAAATGCTATAGCAGAGAAACTAAACTGTAGTGTAAGAGAAATCAAACAGGATCATCTAAGTCAATGAGTTTCGATACATTATTTAAATTCGAACAAGCATTAGCAGACTATGCTGGTGCACCGTATGCCGTGGTCACTGACTGTTGTACACATGCGATCGAATTATGCTTTCGAATGAAAAAATACAGCCAATGTAGTTTTACCAAATATACCTACGTCAGCGTACCACAGACATTACTGAATCTAGGAGTTAGGTTTGATTTTATTGACGAATCGTGGATCGGTGAATATCAATTCCATGGTACTAATATCTGGGACAGTGCGAGGTTATTGCGTCCCGGAATGTATAGATCAGGTCAACTACAGTGTCTTAGCTTTGGACGCACCAAACCATTAGAGTTAGGTCGTGCTGGTGCTATATTGTTAGATGACCCAATGGAATATGCCAAGTTAAGTCGTTGGCGCAGCGATGGCAGAGATCTTCGAATTCTCCCTTGGGAAGAACAAAAACGATTTGGGACCGGTTACCATTACTGCCCTACTCTAGAGATCTGCCAACAGGGGCTAGAAAAATTATCCTCTGTAGATCCCGAACCTAAATATCATCAATATCCTGATCTCAATAATATTGACTTTATAGATTAAACCATTTAATATAACACTACTGGTCATCCACGACCTAAAATCGGAGAATAAATGAACAAAAAATACACAGTAAGCGAACAATTAATAGCAGAAATGCGTAAAGATGGTAAGAGATTCTGGGCTAGCGACAATGTAGCAGAATACATTACCGAAGATGTAAAAGATGCACTGATCGAAGAATTAACCGACAGATTCGAAGGCGTGTTAGACACACTGTTGATTGATAGATTGCAAGATCCCAACAGTCAAGGTACTGCTAGACGTCTAGCCAAGATGTATGTTAACGAAACCATGAGAGGACGCTACGAACGCATGCCTAATGCTACCAGCTTCCCCAACGAGATCGAAGAAGGTTATCGCGGCATGTTGGTGGTGCGCAGCGAACTTAAAAGCATGTGCAGCCACCATCATCAACCGGTGTCGGGCGTAGCTTACATTGGCATTATCGCAGCTGATCGTTTGATCGGTCTTAGTAAGTACACACGCATCGCACAGTGGTGTGCCCGTCGCGGTACGCTACAAGAAGAATTATGCAATGACATCGCTAGAGAAATCATGCGTGCTACCGACAGCACCGATGTAGCTGTACATATCGGAGCTGAACATGGGTGTTGCACTAATAGAGGCATAATGGCAACTAGTTCGTTAACACAAACCACGGTCCTTGAAGGTTCGTTCCGAACTGACCCAGCAACAAAGAAAGAGTTCTTTGACAATATTAAGCTCCAGCAGTCAGCTAGCGGCAAGGGCGTCTATTAAAGATAATCAAATCCATTGTCTCTCCATGTTTTATTTGGATTGATATTTAAGTGATTAATTTTTTTGCTTGCCCTGCCGTTTGTAACAGGGTAAGCATCTAAATTATTATAGATAGTGTTTAATGTCCATTCGGGAATACCTAGAATCTTTTGTATTTCTTTTTTAGTTTTAAAAATTCCACAAGGAGTAACGAATTTATCTTTTAATACTCGTGGCGGGATAACGGATCTTGCGGCACGATTTGCCTTCCATGAGTTAACTCTTTTTTGTTGAAGAATTGGATCTTTCATTGGATTACATTCGACCATACGTCTGCGAACTTTTTCAATGATCTCAGGAGTTGAAAAAATATTATCTTTCCCATGTTTATAACGCGGTCCATTATACCTACTGTTTTTATTAAAAAATCCATACGCATGGCGCATTTTGATTTCGGCTGATTTTGTGACTTGCATTTTTATCAGTAAACAATGGCATACCCTGTGTTCTTTATAAGAGAGCATAACAAGATTTTCTGGTGTATTATCGCCGCCGATACATTTTGGCACAATATGATGTTTTTGAAACCCGTCTTTTTTTACCTTTTTGTACGGCCGCGATACTGCCCGGTTAATTATTTGGTAATAAATTCTGGTATACTTGTTATCTAAAAACATCAACCTTTCCCTAAAACTAATGTATACTCTATTTATGATTAATATTAAAACTGGTTGCTGCGAAAACCGCGGTAACATCAAGTTACAGCAAGAATTCGCACCACGATAAATGCACGCACAGTTGACTCGAAAATATAATTAAAGTATAATTATAGTATAATTATACTTTAATTATAGTATAATTATACTTTAATTATACTTTAATTATACTTTAATTATACTTTAATTATACTTTAATTATACTTTAATTATACTTTAATTATATTATAATTATATCTTAGGAGTATACGATGCGTGCTAAACTAGCAATCATAAGTTTTTTCTTGGCTTCTTGCGGTGGGGGTGGAGGTGGCGGTAGCTCTGCTACGCCAGTCGCCCCTACTACTCTTATACAATCTGTGTCTATAGAACAATCTATCGCTCCCCATATTGAAAACTTAGCAGTTGCAGATATAAACGGTGACGGCTTAGATGACATCGTCATGGGCGGGTGGATGGGCAATGGACAGTCAGCTTCTATACACATCTTTATACAGAATGCCGATGGTACTATGACTGAAAAGACCAGTACTTGGCTGGCAAATAATGTCTATGGTGGTAGCAATCGCGTGTTAATTGCTGACTTCAACCACGATGGTCGCCCCGATGTGATCTTACCAGGATATAACGAAAACAACGGACAAATACCGACTCGTGGCGTGGTACTGATCAATAATGGTACGAGTTTTACACGAACTGACTTGCCTGATTACACCATTGCACACGGTGCTTGCCTGGGAGATGTTAATAACGACGGATACGTAGATGTATTGGTAGCAGGTGGCACACAAGGTAGCGTTGGGGGTGTTTATATCAACAACCACGATGGCACATTTACATTAAATCAAAATCTTATCAATACCGTTACTAGCAGTAATTTCTTCAGTGCCTGTGCTGTGATTAAAGAAACTAACGGTAATACCGAAATCATGTTTGGTAATACCAGCAATGTCACAGGCTATCGAAATAATATAGTGGTGTTTGATAGTAATTTTCATGTGCTATCTAATACTGGAATAAATGCGCTGGATGCAAATGGACACCCAACGCAAGGTAGTGACCTTATCAATATTGGGACTATTGATGCCAATGGAGATGGTTATCAAGATTTTATCGGTATATATAACCTTGTTGGGGCAAACGCGACTCCTGCCTATCCCGGGGATACTGCTGCTACCCAACTGTTTACAAACAATAAAAACAGTACATTTTCACTATCACAGACATTAGATTCGGCTGTAGATAATCTGTATTATGTTGAAAATATTACCGTTGGTGGTAACCCAGCATTATTCATCCCAGCGGCAAATGACAGCCAAAGATTATACGAAAGACAAAATAATAGCCTAGTATCTGTTGATCATACGGCATTTTATAACATGGCGCTGGCAGTAGGGATAACTAGTCCAGATGCTAGAAACTTTGCGGAAACAACCCCCGTTGTTTATCAAAATAGTACCACTGGAAAATACTACATATTTGAAAGCATAAACGGAAACTGGTATACATACCCACTACAATAAGGAGAAATCAGTGTTTAGTAAATCAAAAGCAACAAATACTTACTGGGGTTATCATCTATTGCTAGACTGTTCAGGTTGCGATCCTATCAAAATGACCGATCGTGATAATATCGCTAAGTTTACACGAGAATTATGTCAGGCGATTGACATGGTCTCTGTAGGTGACCCATGGATCGAACGCACTGCCATCGGTATGCCCGATAAGGAAGGATACAGCTTGTATCAATTGATTGTTACTAGCAATATTTCAGCGCACTTTATCGACAGCAGCCGGCACATCTATCTAGATGTTTTTAGTTGCAAGCCCTTTGACATAGATACTGTTTTATTGTATACTGAATTATACTTTAGTCCCGCAAAGATCAAAACAAACTTTATCACAAGGAACGCCGACTAGGCTGTTATGAAAAAAATCTTGTTGTTATGTATATTTTTTAGCGCATCTGCTGTAGCCAAAGATGTAGCCGTCATGCCCAATCGAGCAGGTGGTGGTGTGGTTTTAACCAACGAGGACTGCTACTTAAAAGGAAAAAATTACGAAGGATTGAAACGAAGCTATGCAGTAGCTAATGGCGGGCAGACTATCGATGGATGTTTTTATCTCGAAAATGACTTTGTAGTAATGGGGTACGAAGACGGCACCAAATATCGTTATCCTATTGCCCAATTCCAGTTACTTGAAAAAGATCATCAAAGCGGCCATAAAACCGATCCATCAGATAAAGACTCTAAAAACTACATGTAAGGGAACTTAATGAATAAAGTATATTACACAGATCAAGATGTCCGATCTTGGGTGCATCATATTATTAGAAGCATGAACGATGAAGGTTGGCGCCCTGATTACATAGTAGGATTGACACGTGGTGGATTAGTACCAGCTAATATGCTCAGCCAGTATCTCAACATCAAGATGTACACACTTAACGTCAGCCTTCGTGATAACAATAACACAGAATCTAACCTGTGGATGTCCGAGGATGCTTTTGGTTATGCCGGCCATGGTGCTAGCGGTCTAACTGCCGACGAGAATAAAGAGTTTGACTATGCTCTGCACGCTAAAAAAATCTTGATCGTCGACGATATCAATGACTCGGGTGCTACACTGAACTGGATCAAACAGGATTGGACCAACAGTTGTTTGCCCAACAACCAACGCTGGGACAGTGTATGGCACGATAATGTTAGATTTGCTGTATTGATTACCAACCGAGCCAGCGACTTTAGAGATCCCGATTATGTGGGTAAGATCATCGACAAAAGAGAACAAGATGAGTGGTGCGTGTTCCCTTGGGAAAATTGGTGGGCATAGTGAGCGATCGTTCTGCGACAATACTAGCGTGTATGTTAATACTAATGTTATATTTTCTTTCGGAGTATATCAATGCACATCTCTGAAGCAGTAAAGAAACGAATAGTACCTTGGGCTACTGAAAATCTTATCAGAGAAGATTTCCACGTAGCTGTTTTTAAAGATGCTTTTCCGGTCACTGAAGGACATTTGTTATTTGTGCCTACTTACTCAGATAGTGATGCACTGCTACAGGATTGTTTTGACGATGCTTTAAGAGAAGGTAGACAAATGGTAGAAAAAGGCTTATGTGAAGCTTTTAACATAGGTATTAATGTCGGAACGGCAGCAGGGCAAACTGTTGCGTGGCCGCACGTTCATTTAATTCCTCGTAGATCAGGGGACGTCAATGATCCTGCAGGTGGAGTTAGAAACATTATCCCGGATAAAGGCGATTATCTAGCTAAATAAATATACTGCACCGCAATAATCCGGAGATAAAATGAAAAAAATATTTGCTGTACTGTCTCTTTCTTTAATGTTGTTCAACAACGCTATGGCCACGATTCCACAGTCTATATTAGAGAAACACCCCGAACTAGCTAGAGATGTAGAGCATTTTGTCCAAAAAACTAAGATAAATAAACATAAGCAGAAAAAAATGTTGTGCCACAGTATGCGAAAACAACAGAAATCTAGCTAACGGAAAATTATCATGGAATTTAGAGTACTAAAATCACTAGTTACCACTTATCGCGAAGATATGGAGCAGATTAACCAACAGAGACATATCTGGTTATTTTCAGGAATCATTGTTGCACTAGCGTTTGCCAGCCTGGCATTATTAGCAGACGAATTTGTGCACCAACATTTGTTCGCTGTACTATGGATACTAGCGGTCTGTGGCACTAGCGTGGTCATAGGTTGGTGGTTTTGGATCATGCGCGTTATCGATCGTATGACACGTTATCAACGCGAAGCTAGTTTATTGTTCTTCGACCTGCTCGAACAGGTTGAAAAAAATCTAGAAGATCACTTAAAATCTAAATAATCTATACAGCGGCCTTTCTGGCATTCATCCCGCTATACAAATTCTGCAGGCCTATGTTATAATTTTAATATAGGAGGATAAATCAATGACTCAACAACCAGTCACTTACCAATATACTTCAACTAAAGAATATCATGATGCATTTCCCTGTGCATATCGCCAGTGGCGTGCCGACAGTCACTGTAATCTAATACACGGTTACAGTTTTTCGATGAAATTCTACTTTGGTACCAACGATCTAGATGTGCGTAACTGGGCAGCCGACTACGGCGGTCTTTCAGAGCTCAAACATGTATTGGAAGATCAGTTTGATCATACTTTACTAGTAGCCGAGGACGATCCCGAACTGGAAACTTTCAAATTGCTTGAGCAGAAAAAAATGGCTAAACTTACCGTCCTACCGAGATTGGGCTGTGAAGGTCTAGCTGACATGTTATACAAATATATCAATGGAGTATATATTCCAGACATGTGGGGCACCAGCGAAGCCGAAAGACTCTGGTGTTATCGTGTAGAAGTGCGAGAGACCCAGGCCAATATGGCCTATAGAGAAGGGCACAGAGAGTGGAACGAGAACCTAATTGATTAATATGAATCGCACACAAGAAATACTAGATCTATTGCAGGAAGAATGTGCCGAAGTCATACAGGCTGTTAGCAAGATAAGACGGTTTGGTATCACAGGCGACTATCTAAATGGTACAGGCGATCAAAGATCAAATCTTGCACAGGAACTAGCAGATGTGTTATTATTAGTAGACTTGTTAGTTGAACAGGGTGTTATTAAACAAAACGAGTTAGTGTCAGGCAAGCAGGCCAAGGTGGAAAAACTCAAAAAATGGTCAAGGATATATGGATAAAATCAAGGCGAGTAAATTAAATGTGTAGGGTTTTAAGCCTACACACATAAATAAGTGTATAGGAGAAACTATGCACTACTTAATGATCAAAAAATGCATGAATACCGGGCTACGGTATCTTTGTAAAACAAGCGGAAAGAAAGATCCATATTTGTACAAAGGATCCGGTGTTAGGTGGGTCAATCACATCAAGAAACATAAATCATACATTATTACTTGCATTATTGGACAGTATAACACCAAAGAGGAACTTGTTAATGCCGGTCTTCACTACTCTCAGTTGTATAACGTAGTCCAAGACCAGACTTGGGCAAACTTAACTGAAGAAAAAGGTGATGGTGGGTTAGTTGGTGCAGGACAGTTGGGCAAGAGATGGAAAATTAAAAATACTAGTAATATGAGAAATACAAAAACAAAAACGGAAGCATGGTATAAGGGCAAAGAAAAAACCAAAGGGAAGAATAATTATCAATTTAAAGGTATAATTCGAACTCCTTGGGGGGATTTTGAGACTGCTATTGATGCTGTGAATAGAGGAAAAGAATTACGACAATCAGGAAATAACGAAGTTATTACTGATAGAAGTTCACTCCAAAAGTATTTACAATCGTTAGATACCATGTTAAACTTAGAAGGTAGGCGAACTCCCAAGTCTTGGAGAGGAAAAACGCCAAGAGAATTAGGATTTGATTTTATAAAGGATAGCGATGTCAAAACTTAAAGTAGCAGAACTCTTCTACTCGATTCAAGGGGAAGGGAGATATATGGGGGTGCCTAGCGTGTTCCTTAGAACATTTGGCTGCAATTTTACTTGTAAAGGATTTGGCATGCCCCCCGGTAGTGCTAGCGCCGAAGCGGATGCTGTAGCAGTAAAAGTCGCAGAATTTAAAACCTACGATGAATTACCACTGGTCAATACCGGATGCGATAGCTATGCGTCGTGGCATCCTAAATTTAAACATCTCAGTCCTTTCCACGATGTAGATGTCTTAGCTAAAGAAATCGTTGATACATTGCCATTTAAGCACTGGGAGGATGAGCACTTAGTTATCACCGGAGGCGAACCTTTGCTAGGCTGGCAACGAGCTTATGCTAGTTTGTTAGATCAACCAGAGATGCTATCATTGAAAGAGCTGACCTTTGAGACCAATGGCACCCAACCTTTATCCAAAGAATTCCGCCAATATCTATTAGATTGGACACTTAGCAAAGAGCGTGGATCGCGTGGTCGTGATGCATTGACCTTTAGTGTCAGTGCTAAATTAAGTTGTTCAGGTGAGTCCAGAGACGAAGCCATACAGCCAGATGTAGTATTGGGCTACGAAGATGTAGGCTATACATATCTCAAATTTGTAGTGGCCACTGAGCAGGATGCAGAAGAAGCTATCGAAACACTAGACATCTATCGTAACGCAGGATTCACAGGTCCATGTTATCTCATGCCTGTGGGCGGTGTAGAAACAGTTTATAGTCTCAATAATCGTCGTGTAGCGGATCTTGCCATGCGTGCAGGTCTAAGATATAGTGATAGACTGCAAGTACCGCTGTTCAAGAATGCTTGGGGTACTTGATGCCACTAGACAATAGTTTTGATCGAGCTGATGTTAGAGCATGGGAGTTAAAGCGTGCAGTTAACTGGCAATTAAAGTATGCTTTCAGACCACACCATTGCCATCTGACCGGTAAACGTCTTTGGTTTACCTGGGCCTATCGTGGTACTTATATGATCTCTGGTCCAGGAGAACCTATAGTCGATCGTATATGGGTAGATCGTACAGAATTCTTAGTCTGGCAATTAACCAGGGATCAGCATGTCGGAATCTAAGAAACCTGTAGCAGTCGCAGAAGATAGATCATTATTACCTTATCCTACTGAAATAGGCGGGCAGAAGTTTGAATTAGTGGATGTTACCAAAGAAAAAGATTTAATGCTGAACACTGCACGAATGCATGCTCAGCAGGAATATGATCGTATCATGGAGCAGGTAGAGGTGTTGCACCGGCAGGCAGAAGCACTTAAACGCCGGCTGGAAATCACAGAATTAGTGCATAAATCTGTATATCAATTCCACATCTATCCTGGCAAGATTTATTGGCTAGTAGAAGATACAAAATTAAATAAACATAGATTAGCTGTTCTTTCTCCTGGAGATTGGACTAGCGGACCGCCCGAAGGATGGCGATACCTATATGCAGTTAAAAATCTGGGTGACAACACTTGGATAGAAATCAATCAAGAGGAAATATAATTGTCTTACTTATTTACAAGCGAAAGTGTCAGCGAAGGTCACCCAGATAAAGTAGCGGATGCTATTAGCGACGCTGTATTAGATCTAGTGATGTCTGAAAAAAATCACTCATGGCGCTGTGCCTGCGAAACATTGGTCACTACTAATCAAGTCACAGTCGCCGGGGAGTACAAAGGCGTATTATACCCCAAAGAAGTTGAAGATGTTGTTAGAGAAACTATCAAACACATTGGGTATGAGCAGGAAGGGTTTAACTGGCAGACAGTTAATGTTACCAATCTATTACATGGGCAGAGCGCAGATATCGCCTTAGGTACGGATACTTTTGGTGCGGGCGATCAAGGGCTGATGTTTGGCTATGCCTGCAGAGAGACCGACAACTATATGCCCAGTGCTATATATTGGAGTCATCGTATAGTTGAATCATTGGCCTCTGCACGTCGCGGAGAATTAAAATGCCTATTGGGTCCAGACGCTAAAAGTCAGGTTACATTTGAATATGATGACAACAATCGTCCCATTCGCATAGCTAAAGTAGTCTGCAGCACACAGCATGCAGAGGATCAATCTATAGAAACAGTTCGTGATCAGGTTAAAGAATTAATCTTATCCGTCTTGCCCAGCGAATATGTGGATAATCGTACAGAGTTCTATATCAATCCTACTGGAAGGTTTGTCATCGGCGGGCCCGACGGGGATACTGGGTTAACGGGTCGTAAAATCATAGTCGATACTTATGGCGGATATGCTCCGCATGGCGGTGGTGCTTTTTCTGGCAAGGATCCGACCAAAGTCGATAGATCAGCTGCTTACATGATGCGCTATATCGCTAAAAACATCGTCGCATCGGGACAGGCAGACTGGGCCACTGTACAGATCAGTTATGCTATCGGTCGGAAAGAACCTATGAGCTTTTATATAGAAAGCAACGGGGATAGTAGGCAATTAACTAAAACAATACAATCAACTGTTGATCTTACCCCCAAAGGAATTATTGATAGATTTGATCTATTTAGACCAATCTACAGTCGAACTACCAACTACGGACATTTTGGTAAAGCCGATCTGCCCTGGGAACAAACGGATTTATTTTAAGGAAAATATCATGGTCACTGCAAAGAAACCTACACCTAAGAAATCTACGGAAGAGAAAACCACTTCTAAGCATACAGTCAAACCTAAATCAGCTAAAGAAATAGCCACTGCCAAAGGCGAACCTTATGTTGCTATTCTTAGCGTAGAATTGGACCCTGAAAATATCGGTAATGGTGCATTTGAGTTAGATTGGAATGATAAATTTATCGCTAATCTAGTGCGTGCTGGCTATCAACAAAAACCCAATGAACCCGAGTCTGACATCGTTGATCGTTGGTTCCAAGAAGTCTGTAAAAATATTATTGCAGAAAACTATGAACAATGGGAAGCAAACCAACCACTTAGTGAAAGACCAAGAGTAATCAATCGCACAGATATCGGCGGCGGCAGGACCGAAGTCAGTTGATACTTTATGTGAACGGTGGTAGCCACTGTGTAGGGCATGGCATAAACAATAGTCCTGGCATGACTTACTACGATAAAACATACTCAGACATATACTCAGCACCAATACCATCCTCGCTAAGATATAGTTATGGAGCAATATTAGCAGAAAAAATGAGTGCCAATTTGGTGTGCCAGGGACAAACTGGTAGTAGCTGGAATCGGGTAGTCCGTAAAACCAAACAATTTGTCTATCAAACTATAGGTAAAAAATTTGTTCTACTAGGTGTTCCTACCATTGAAAGAGAGGAATGGTTTTATAAAGGCACGTATTATCAAATCAATGACCTTCCTGAAAATAACTATCCAGAGGAATTACTAACAAAATATCAAGATTGGCTCAAAGATTTAAATAACGATTGTTTTTGGACAAGGAAGTCTCTTGAGATATATCAATCTGCAATTGATCTACACAAGTGGTTACTAGAAAATAATGTACCACATTTTTTCTTTAATTTTAAACAGAGTCTATCTAGAATTGAGCTTGATGTCAGTGATATTTTTGATTTTGGGCCATACTATCTAGAACCGTGCAACGATAATTTAACTTATTATAATTGGTGTCGCTCTCAGAAATTCAACAATGACGAATGGGGACACTTTAATAGCGATGCCCATTGTGCCTGGGCTGAATTTTTATATCCTTACATAAAAAATGCATCATATGATTTTATACGTAAACGGTGATAGCCACAGTGCCGGGGCAGAAGCGGTTAATTCATATTGTTTTGCCGAAGATGATTGGAAATATCACCAGCTCAGAAGACAACCACACCCAGATAACCTAGAAGTGTCTTACGGTAATCTATTGGCTAAAAAATTAGATTACCAACTAATCTGCGATGCAGAAAGTTCCAGCAGCATTGATCGCATCATTCGTACTACTCAGGAATATCTAAGTAAAAATACGCCCGATGTCATTATCATCGGATGGCCCACCTTTGAAAGAGAAGAATGGTTGCATGATGGTGTATACTACCAGCTGACTGCCAGTGGTACCGATCATCTACCTAACGAACTAAAAACAAAATATAAACAATGGGTTATTGAACAGTTCGCCCCAGAACTAATTAATCAAAAACTTCTTTCGACCCATCAAAAACTATATAATTTCCATTGTCAGTTAATTGATTTAAAAATCAAACATCTGTTCTTTAACACGTTTAGCAGTTTCCAAAATGGGGCAAATCTACAACACCTGGGATTCAAATCTTACAATTGGTTAAAAAGTTATTTAGGTCCTTATGATCAGGCATACACCTTTTACAACTGGCTTAAAAATCAAGGTTACAAAACAGTAAATCCTAGTTCCTACCATTATGGTGCAGATGCACATCAAGCATGGGCCGAGTTCCTTTACCAAAATTACCTATCCCGTTTGACTGATAAATAATTATATGCTACTATAATAGCATGACAAAATATTTAATCGTTGACACAGCAAATACGTTTTTTAGAGCCAGACATGCGGCCCATAGACAAGCAGATACTTGGGATCGGTTGGGTTTCGCTATACACGTTACATTGTCCAGCGTAGCCAAATGCTGGAGACAGCAATCAGCAGATCATGTGGTATTCTGTCTAGAAGGTCGTAGCTGGCGCAAAGATTTTTACGAACCTTATAAAAAGAATCGTGCAGTAGCACGTGCGTCATTAACCGAGTCCGAAGCAGAAGAGGATCGACTATTCTGGGAAGCCTTTGATGATCTTAAACGGTTCTTAGGCGAACGGACCAACTGTACAGTATTACAACATGGTAATCTAGAAGCAGATGATTTGATTGCTGGGTGGATACAGAGTCATCCTGGGGACGAACACGTTATCGTCAGCACCGATACAGATCTAGTGCAACTAGTAGCAGAAAATGTCAAGCAGTATAATGGCGTCAATGAAGAGTTGATCACTCTTGAAGGTATCTTTAACGACAAAGGTGCTCGAGTGCTGGACAAGAAAACTAAAGAACCTAAAGCCGCACCTGATCCTGCTTGGTTGTTGTTTGAAAAATGCATGCGTGGTGACCCTACCGATAACATATTCAGTGCCTATCCCGGTGTTAGAACCAAAGGTAGTAAAAATAAAGTAGGTTTAACAGAAGCATATGAGGATAGAAACAGCCGAGGATTCTCTTGGAATAACTTGATGTTGCAACGCTGGACAGATCACAATGGTGTGGAACATCGAGTGTTAGATGATTATGCTCGTAATGTTACACTAGTGGATCTTACTGCACAGCCCGATGAAGTAAAGCAACAGATAGCAGAAACTATCGCCGCGGGCAGTGAGGTAAAATCTAAGCCAATGATAGGTGCACAATTTCTTAAATTCTGTGGTAAGTATGATCTAGTCAAACTCAGCGAGCAGGCAGATAATTACGTGCGTTTTTTGGAAGCTCCTTACACAAAAAAATAACCGAGAGAAAATTGTGTTTGAGTCTGTTCGGCATAAATATTGTTATGGCAAATACACAACTTTTAACACAAAACGAATTTATAAATCGATGTAAAAATATACACGGACAAGAATTGTCTTACGAAAAAACAATTTATAAAAACACTAGATCTAATGTCACTGTAACATGTAGTATACACGGTGATTTTACTAGAAATGCACGAGCTTTATTAAAGGGCACTGGTTGTCCGGACTGCAATAAAAATTGGAAGAATTATGTAAATCGGCAACGAATGACAACTGATGAATTCGTCACTAAAGCAATAGATATACACGAAGGATTTTATTCATACGAATTTACAAATTATAAAAACAGCCGTTCTTTAGTTACCATAACTTGTCCAGTACATGGTAATTTTTCTCAATGCGCTGGAGGGCATCTTGAAGGTTACGGTTGTAAAAAATGCGGAGATAAAAAACACGGTGATTATCGACCTTGGTTCATTAAAACTTATTTTGATCGATTTCCGGAAAAAATTAATCTCCCAGCAACCTTATATTTACTTTATTCTGCCGAAGAAGATTTTTATAAAATTGGAATCACTACCAAAGATCGTGTCGAGGATAGATTAAAATATATGCATCACTATAAGTTTATTATAGTTGATAAATTAAAAGATACATTATATAATGTATCCGTCGCCGAGCAAAAAATACTCAGCGAAGTAAAAAAATACAAACCAAACATTAGATTTGGTGGGTATTCAGAGTGTTTCAAAGAATTTATAGATATAACCAAATATTTACACGAAGAAGGTCGTTAACCTTATATAGGAGGAAAAGCAGACATGGCATATGTAGTATTAGAAAATTGCATCCGTTGCAAATACACAGATTGCGTTAGTGTCTGCCCGTAGCTGGTAGACTGTTTTTATGAAGGACCAAACTTTTTAGCGATCAATCCCGATGAATGCATCGATTGTGCTGTCTGCGTCACAGAATGTCCCGCAGAAGCTATCCGTGCCGACATTGATGTACCTGAGGATCAAAGACATTTTATAGAATTAAATCGTGAATTGTCGCAACAGTGGCCTGGCATACGCAAGAAGAAAGACGCACTGCCCGATGCAGATGCGTGGCGGGATCAACCTAACAAACTACAATACTTGGATCGCGGAGAAAACAAATGAACAAAGATTTTGGCTATATCATAACTCTTATCTGGGCGGTTTGTGCTGCTCTGATGGTTTTATTAGGGCAAAACATTATTGGGTTTAATTTTGCTCTGTTAGGTGTTGTTACTTTACTTTTAACATTATTCTAACAATGAAAGATAACGCATTATTTTGGATCATGGTTACTGCCACAATGTTTGCCAGTACCGCTTATGTGATCAACGATCCCGGTCTATCGATATCATCTTTGCTTATATCTGCATCAATCTATATACTGTCACAGGGAGAATGACCCGTGAATATAACCAGCCACGACAATAAAGTACATGAACTTACAAAAAACAACGAAGAGTTTTATTTTGCTATTGGTGTCACGGTATATCCAAGAGCCAGTATTCGATTGTCCGAACGATGTCCCCAACCTGTTGTTGACACATTACAATGGGCAGTAGACTCGGGTTACGTTTCTGCTGTGGCCTATGTTCCTGGCAGTGTGCTGACATGGGAGATACTAAATCGTGAATAATGCCTTGACACTATTTTTAGCATTAATGACACTGTTTATTGTCAAACATTTTCTCTTTGACTTCCTGTGGCAGTTTGCCTACATGGTACAGAACAAAGGTGTCTATGGCCATGAAGGTGGTGTGCATCATTCAATGCTGCATGCGCTGGGTACGGTGATAGTGCTGATCATGTTCTACAATCTTGCTGTACATCAGCTGTCTGTGGATACTGCGGGCATGATTGTTGTATTTGGCGCTGTAGATGGTGTAGTGCACTATCACATAGACTGGCTCAAGCAACAGATCAACGAGCGGTATAAAACTTCAGATCCTGAGTTTTGGCACTATCTAGGCATAGACCAAGCTCTGCACAATCTTACCTATGTCGTCTTAACATATTTTGTATTAGCAGGAGTATTATCTTGATCAACAACATTCATAGCAACAGTAGATATCTTACGGTCTACGGTCCATATCCAAATGGTGCTCCTAGTGGGCAGGTACGATGGAACTCTCAGGGATATCTAGAAGTGGATGCCGGCACTTATTGGATCCCATTGAATACACAAAGTGCTCAGATAAATTTAACCAGCGAAGCAGAATTACTGTTGGAGTGGGTACGGGACAAGCGTGCAGAGGAACAGCGACTACAGGCATTAGCCAATCAACATCCAGCAGTAGCAGATGCTGTAGAACAATTAAAGACAGCAGAACAGCAACTAAAAACCGTTGCTGCACTCTGCGAACAAACAACATAGAGGTATAACGATGAAACAGTGGTTGAGACGTAAACTAAACAATTTTTTAAATGGTCAGGAAGATGATTGGGTACAGGCTGATAGTCTCGCTCCGTTAGAAAACTCTTTCCTGGATCAGGCTGTACACACCGATGGAATACATTTCGCTGTCCTGCCTGCCAGGGGCGGTACCATAGTGTTGATACGCAGATATGGCGAAAGAAAGAATAACGGCGATAATACTGTACTAACCTATGTCATAGCCGAGGGCGACGACATCAGAGAAAATATCGCCAATATCGTCAGCATGGAGATGATGAAATGACCGAACTCATAGCGAAACCAGTGATCAAGAATAAGTTTTGGATAGTTGAAGACAATGGTGCTAAGGTAGGTACCATACAAGCAGTAGACGAATCTGGTGGGTACGCTTATGTTAAGGAAGATCAGCGTGAGATATTTCCCACTATTAAAATACTGACGCAAAAGTATAACATACATTTTGCCAAATCTGATGCCGGTAAATCCCCGGAAGCCTCCAATGATGTCTATGGTTACCCAGCACAAGGGCGCATACATAATGCTATATTAGATGTGCAGAGATACTTACCTATCTATACTAAGACTGCTAAGAGCAAGAGTTGCTATTGTGCAGGTTATTATCTAATAAAGTACGGTCGTAGCTGGACTCGTGAATTCTGTCCTAAACTAATCACCCTCAATAGATACGAATATCAAGGACCGTTCAAGACCGAAGAACGTGCACGAGACGCACAGGAACAGTTACGTGGATAGTACTTTACCATTACAGATACGCCGGTTCAATGAACGTGTGCGTGCCATGAATCAAGCTAATAGCAAGATATTAACCTTAAATGCCGAAGAAGCACGTAATCTACACGCAGAAATATACGATCTATTAGCTAGATTGACTGATACAGTCAAAGAAGATACTAGTAACAATAGTGTAATAAATGTCCGTATGGATGGCGGTCGGTTTTAATAAATATACGTATATATAGAACGATAAATATTTAGATATCAAGGATAGAGAAGATGTCAAGACCCAAGCCAACAGTATTATTAGATCATGTGAATAAAACCACCTATAAAAGCGACCAAGTCTTGGTTTCCGAAGGGATCTGGGCTGTATTCTACGATGGTAACCCTATTAATCTAAAAACACATAATATACTAGTGGCCTATCCCGGACCTAAATATAAAAAAGTCAGTTTCAGCAATCGAGGACATGCTATCAATCTTTGCAAGAAATTAAATGTCCTATATAAAACTGACAAATTCACTGTAGTGTTGTTGAAAGAAGGTGAACAGATCTACCCCTAAGCGATATAGTCAGCGCCAGTTGACAGAGATTTTCGCGCATCAAGCCAACATTACCAGTCCCACCGCCGAGTTACGACAAATCATATGGGTCAATCCCACTGATCCCGACAGCTTGAGATTAAGTCTGCAGGGACTACAGTTTGTCAAAGCTAACTTAAAATTAGCCAGTTACGAATTTGAATTATCTAAAGAATTAACTAATCAGCATCTACTACAGTTAGAAAGGCTGTTCCAGGGTCCGTATTATCTACTGCGCCGTAAGAAAATCATAGTTTTCGAAGAATCTGAAGCTGTTATGCTTAATCTGTATGGCAGTGATCTAGGCAACTATCTAGACAGCCTGTCAGTTGACCAATAATTCACTATTCTCTATAATTGTACTTAAGTAACACTGTTTAATCTATTGCAGATATAACTGAAAATATCTAGCAAGTACAATTAGGAGAATATGATGGCAAAACCAATCGTAACCTTACCGGCACAAAGTTATGCTGGACAATGGAACTCAAGATATAATCATTCAGGTGCAGACTACGTTGATTTAGGAAAAAGATTCAACAATAGCATTTCTAGTGTACCTGCATTAAAACAAACCGGCATAAGAAGCAATATTTCTAATGCGATTGCCGAATTTCAAAAACGCTATCCAACTTATACGAGATTCGAAGATTTACAGTTAGTGGAACCTGGGTACATACCACTCAGTGACATCTTAATAGATGTTACCATACAGAGAGTTTTGGATCTTACCTGGGTGCGTCAAATTCTCGAAGGTTTCCGGGAATCGCAAGCACAACCGATCCAAGTATACGAAGTTACCGAAGATCTCACCGACATAGGTTATGTACCAGCAGGTAAAAAATTCTATGCCAGCTGGGACGCACAACACACATCTATAGTTTATTGGATTATCGCTGTGATGATTTATAAGCAGGATCCTAAAACTGTTATGGTTCCGGTCAACATCTATAAAATCAAAAATCGTGCCGACATACGTAGGAATTTCGTGTCAGGCAATAGCGAAGTAGGTAAAAAATTATTAGACAAGATTGATCTTTTTACACAGATGATCTTTGGTGTTAGATTAGATAAATCAACAGACAAAGATTGGCTTGAAGCCGACAGCAAGCAGAAACACCTTGAGGACGGAGATCTATTTGTTACGGCAGAAAAATTTGGTAACACGAATCAGCCCGGGGCGATCAGTCGTATGCAAGAAATCGACAGATATACCAGCGATGTTATACGTAAGTTTGCACTGTATACCACAACTATTCCAGTAGCTCGCCCGATAGATTCCCAGGAAATTGAGATCATGTGTGCTTTCTTTGATATGGCCAAAAACGACGGCATTTACTACACAGATGACGAAGTCATCAGCCTCGGTAATCACCTACACTCTTTATTTGGTGCCGATTTCCACGAGTCCAGTGAGTTTTGGGTCAAGGTGCGTACTGCCTACAACAACTGGTGGAATAAATTCTACGCGAGAATCCCAGTGACACATAGACCAAAAAATACCAAAATGGCTAAAAACTGGAATTCCGGGGGTACCTTCTTATGGCACCAATTGAATAAATCCTGGGCCGGACACAAGTTACCTAGATTAAGTTCCAGTACACCTTTTATTCCTGATGCAGCAGACTTGTACTAAGGTGACAATCATGGACATTTTAGAAGAAGCATTCAAAAATTATCGCCCGGCACGCAGGACTAATGTAGTACGTAATGAAAAAGCCTATGCGGATTGCTTTTCGTTTACCAGCGAAGAATTGGAAAGATTGGTGGAAGTGTATCGTACTACTGTTTTCGAAGATGATATGCGAGCTAGACTGTTACGAGATAGCATCGACCATCATATTCGTAGATACCAAAAGTACTCAATACAGGGAAAATTTAAATCACACTACTATCAGAGAGGTATCAGTTTAACGTCGGCTGAAACTATTTTTGAGCATATTATACCCGAAGCACAGATACGCGATTCTTTGATTGAGGGCAAGATAACTATTAGCCAAGCGTTAAATTCTCCAACTTGCAGGATTTCACGTGATAGCAATAAATTATTAAATGCTCGTGGTATGCATGATCAGAATACTGATCCCTGGAGGTTTTTCAAAAGGTATACAGTGGGTTTAGCAGGGGGTAAAGATCCGGTTGAATTCGAAACTTATAATGGACAAATAATCAATGATCTAGATAATTGGACTTTTCGAGATCATTATGATTTTTTTGGTATAAAAGATTAAATTTATTTTGGTTGACCCGAAAATACCAAAAATCTATAATAGTACTATAAACTGTTAAAAAGGAGCCGGCGATGTTTGAAACTTGCGTAGATCAATTAGTTAAAGTAACCCTTATGAATCAACCAATTACAACCGAGTGGTTCCATGGCACATTATTTGTGCAGGGTCTTACCGACGAGCAAGCCGACCAAGTTTTGCGCGTGCTATCACTTAAAGAAATCGGCCGTATAGAAATGCATCAAATTGGCAACACTGGCGAATTTGCCTACGATTTTGTATAGCAGTTGACCAATAATTCACTAAAATCTATAATGTACTTATAAACTAACAAGGAGCAGATTATGAGCGCAACAGAAAATCGTACAGTAACAATCGCAGAAGCACGTAGCCGTTTACTAAGAGCTTTTAAAGCTAAACGTCCAGTATTCCTTTGGGGGCCTCCCGGAGTAGGTAAAAGTGAATTGATTGCAGACTTGACCGCAGAACTTGGTGGTCATATGATCGATTTACGTTTAGGTCAGATGGAGCCCACTGACTTGCGCGGTATCCCTTTCTACAATAAAGATTTAAGCAAGATGGATTGGGCAGAGCCTATCGATCTCCCAACACAGGAATTAGCCGATCAGTTTCCTATCGTTACACTATTTTTAGATGAGATGAATTCAGCTGCTCCGGCAGTACAGGCGGCAGGTTATCAGTTGATCTTGAACCGTCGCTTAGGCAAGTATGTGTTGCCTGATAATGTGGTGATCGTGGCTGCAGGTAACAGAGAAAGCGACAAAGGTGTCAGCTATCGCATGCCTACCCCATTAGCCAATCGCTTTGTCCATTTGGAAGTGCGCCAAGACTTTGACAGCTGGTTTGACTGGGCTGTAGCCAACAACATCCACAAAGACGTGGTAGGTTACATTTCATTCGCTAAGAATGACTTGTTTGACTTTAACCCAAGATCGAGCTCGCGTGCATTCGCTACACCACGTAGCTGGACATTCGTCAGCCAGTTCTTGCAGGACGAAGATGCAACCGACGCAGAGTTGATGGACTTGGTATCAGGCACTGTAGGTGATGGTATGGCAGTGAAATTCATGGCACATCGTAAGGTAGCAGGGCAGATGCCTAAACCCGAAGAAGTGTTGTCTGGTAAGGTCAAAGAGCTAAAGACCAAAGAAATCTCAGCCATGTATTCGTTAACTGTCAGCATGTGCTACGAATTACAGGAACAGTACAAGAAGTTAGGCAAGGAAAAGATCGCTGAGTGGCATGCTCTGGCAGATAACTTCCTCAGCTTTATGATGCAGAACTTTACGCAGGAGTTAGTGGTTATGGGTGCTAGAGTAGCTCTTACTACTTACAATCTGCCAATGGTCCCTGGCAAGATGAAATCGTTTGATGAGTTCCATAAACGCTTTGGTAAGTATATTATTGCTGCCAGCGGCAAGTAACAGTTCGCTCCGTAGTTAGTTTATAGAGGCAGGGTAACCGTAAGTCCTCTATTTTTTTGAAGTGTGGGGAGAATGTATATGGCACAGGCAAAACAAAATTATGGTTATCGACTGGTCAAATTGGATCAACGCATGGCTGGGCATGATATTTTTACGCACAGAGTGATATTTTCAAATCTATTTGATAGATATCACCGAGCCGAAAGTATCATGTTCGAACAGAGAAACTGGTGTTGGGAATCATTTGGTCCTAGCATGGAATTAGATATGCTATATTCCTTTAAAAGAACATTAGATTTGATTGACAGATATAATCCCAACTGGGCATGGGAATATACCGGCAATTGGATCTCGATCTATCTTAAAGACAGTGCGCTAACAGCCTGGCAGTTAAAATTCCTGTGAAAATCGTCATCCTAATATTGTCGTCACTAACACTGTCAGGATGTGTTGCAGTAGCCGATTATCCATTGACCGCTATTAGTCTAGGCGTATGGGGAGTCACTGGTAAGAGTCCGGCAGATCATGCGCTAAGTTATGTCACCGACGAAGATTGTAATACATTGAACATAATCAAGAATAAAGGTGTTTGCCAGTATTACAGCAAAACAAAAACGAAACTAGCAAAATCAACAGTAAAAAACACTAAAAAACAGCCTGTAGACCCCGATATAGCACGCATGGAACAGACCATGCAGGCTAGACTACACGACAGTCAGTGATTTGACCGATAATTCCCGAAATTGTATAATATAACTATAGTCAAGGAGCAGAATAATGTCAAATAATACTTTAGCAGAACGTTCAAAAGCCAAAACAGAAACCAATCCGCAGGTAGACGCCAGCGCGAGAGACAAGCTAGTTACCGCACGTATTGGACTATTATTACGTGCACCTTTCTTTGGTAATCTAGCCACTAGATTACAGTTAGTCAATGCTGACACATGGTGCCCGACTGCTGCCACTGATGGACGCAAATTTTACTATAACAGTGAGTTCGTGGACAAGATGCCCCTAAAACAACTGGAGTTCTTAGTAGGGCATGAAGTGTTGCATGCTGTCTATGATCACATGGGACGTCGCGGCGACCGCGATCCTAAGATCTGGAACATAGCCGATGACTACTGTGTCAATGGTGATTTGGTAGATCAACGCATCGGTGAGAAGATCCCAGTAGGTTTATATGATGACAAATATCGTGGCATGAGTGCAGAAGAAGTCTACGACGAGCTGATGAAAAATGCCAAGAAAGTTGATATCGACGAACTGGCAAAACGCCTATTAGATGAGCACTTAGACGGTAACGGCGAAGGCGAAGATGGTGATCAAGAAGGTAGTGGTGGTCGCCCAAAACTCTCTAAAGACGAAATGCGCGAGATCAGAGACGAAATGCGCGAAGCAGTATTAGCAGCAGCACAGGCATCAGGTGCAGGTAATTTGCCCGGTAACATCAAACGCATGATCCGTGATCTAACCGAACCTGTCATGGACTGGCGCACTCTACTGCAACAACAGATCGAAAGTACAGTTAAAAGTGATTTTACCTGGAGCAGACCCAGCCGTCGTAGTTGGCACATGGATGCTGTCATGCCCGGCATGAAGCCTGGTGAGCAAATCGACGTAGTGGTAGCTATTGATACTTCGGGATCAATCACCGACGAAGATCTCAAAATCTTCCTAAGCGAGATCAAAGGTATCATGGAATCATACGACGAGTATCGTATACATGTCATGGGCTGGGATACTGCTGTGCATAACACAGAAGTATTCACTAACGATAATGTCAGCGAGATATTAGAGTTTGTGCCCGGTGGCGGTGGCGGTACTGACCCACACTGTGTCTGGGAATGGTTGAAAGATCATGACATTGAACCTAAGAAGCTGATCATGTTCACTGACTATTATTTCTACGGCTGGGAGCCAGAAGCTGTACAAGACTATTGCGATACAGTCTGGATTATCAAAGGCAACAAACAAGCTGAACCAGAGTTTGGTGTGTCAGCACACTACGAAGAACAATCTAAAAAACAATAAAAGGATATGCATATGAAAGAATATGTTTTATTTCTAGGGTTTTTGTTAAAACAGATGATTAAGAGTATTGACCTGTTTTTAATCGGTATGTTTTTATTAATCACAGGTGGTTTGATTGCATTAAGTACGCATGACAAAGAAACTTCATTATCGTTAATTATCGCAGGTGGTATTTGCTGGGCGGCCTACTTTTCTAAAGCGATCATCTGGGAACATATAATCCTCGATCAATGGTATAAGTTTCGAGCTGAACGCGAGCGTGTTTTTAATATTTTAAAAGGTAAGTAACATGGAATATGTCAATCCTGAATCAGTAAACGTAGAACTGTTGAAAGAACTAGCCGATGCTTGGCAACGTCGTATCGTAGAGTTAGAAAACTCTTTAGACGATTTAGTTAGAAGTGTGGAGATTGCACAGATCAGCAGACAGTATCAATTAACCGAACCATTTGTAGCCGATGCTGAACGCTTACTAGCAGATAGACTGATCATGCCCGAGATCGAGCAAGGTGATTTGAATCTTACCGTTGTTGAAGGTGAGATCAGCGAAGAAACACAGCGTGCTTGGCAAGAGGCTGTAGCTAAAGAGAAGGAAGATCGTGCTTAAATATGGAGATGTCAATCCATTAACAGTGTTTGGGCTGAGACAGCTCGAACACTGTCCCCCACATTTTACTCCAGTAGACTTTGTATTAAATAGTACACCCAAGCATATAAGAGATTGGATATGGGTGAACTTACAGGGCAGATTCTACTTTGGAGAGTGGGTCACTACTGAACTAAACTATACTAAAGTACAGAGAGCAGCATTCGAAAGTCCTGCAGAAGCCAGCTACTTTTCACTGTTATTAGACACCGTTAATAACTTCGATTTTCATCTACCGTAAAAAATTTTTCCACTGTCTCTAGTACGGTTAAATATGTATACATTATTACATTGGAGACACCATGACCGAACAAACAACATCAGAAGTTCAACCAACTCCTGTTGCACAATTACAAATTTCCGACATTTTACTAGTTGCTCAAGTATTACAATTAGTAAGTCAACGCGGCGCTTTTAAAGCCGAGGAAATGGAGCAGGTAGGCGGACTATATAATCGTTTAGTAGCTTTCTTGCAAGCTAGCGGTGCAGTTCAACCTGCCCCAGAAACACCAGCTGGAACTGTTGCAACAGAGCCTGTTGCACCTGCCGCCGAGGCTAGCACACCAGCTGCTTAATCAAGGAAAAATCAAAATGATCAAACACGTAGGCAAACATAACAGCAAAAAAATCGTACTGTTATGGCGCAAAGTACCAAATGAAGGTCATATGGCCCTGGTATTGTACAGCGATACACTGCCAAGAATGATACACGATGAAGTCATGAAAGCATTAGAAAGCCCCGTTGGGCAAAATGCCAAAGACTTCAGTGATGTGCTATTCCGCACTATCATGGCAGACGGACGTAACTGTCTTGAAGTGTTGCATAGAGAAGGTTTTATCAAGAAAGTGCCTGCATCACAAGTACTGATCACACCCACAACCAAATCTAGTGTGCGTTTAGATGAGCTTAACGACATCTTAGATGAGATGGAAAAAGGTGAAGAAGCTGTCGCTCGTTTAGCCGAAATCGACAAGCAAGCAGGCATGGCTCCACAGAAAAAAACACGTGCTCCAAGAGAAGTTGGTATGCCACCTAACAATGCCAGTGTCAGTCGCACTAACCAAGATGTTGATGCTACTACCAGCGCCGCCGCGTATCTCAAAGGTGCATTAACTGAAAGCAGTGTATTAAGCGATGCAGATCTTGCTGCAGATCGGTTGAGACAGGCTGAGTCAATGAAACAACAGGCTGAGCAACTGTTAGCCGAAGCCAAGAGATTAGAACAAGAAGCCACTACACTTGCCCCAGTTGAAAATGCCAAAAAACGTACCCGGAAAACTGCCGCAACCAAAAAGACAGCGGCTTAGTCTCACAACCAAGCAACAATGGGAAACCCTCCTCGAAGAAGTCAATAAAGAGGAGGTCCCAGTAAACGTACTACTAGCTATTACAGTCAACCTCAAAGATGGATCCACTGTCGATGTCAATATCGAAGAGATGTTGCGTGCTGGCGCAGATCCTAAAGCAGTAGAGAAAATGCTGAACGAAAAACTAGACGAACTAGATGACTATATCAACGACGTCGATTTCTATGTCAGTGTTGAGCTTGTAGCAGACTTTATACAACCTGTTGTTGACCAATTACTAAAAGATCTATGATTAATGCAATTTTTGCCACTGACCTCACAGGCGGAATAGGTTATAATGGCGGATTGCCCTGGCCCCATAATCCCAGAGATATGCGACATTTTCAGGAGCATACCATGGGAGATGTTGTGGTCATGGGCAGACGTACTTGGGATGATCCTAAAATGCCTAAACCTCTGCTAGGGCGCATAACCTATGTTGCCACCAATCGTCCATTGAGTGGATCGATGACTATATCCGGAGATTTAAAAGAACGTGTTTTACGCTTAGAACAACAGCACGCGGGAAGAAATATCTGGATCATCGGCGGTAACGAGCTTATACAACAATGTAGTAGCATTTTGGATCGTATATATTTGACTCATGTGTCAGGATCATATAAAATAGATACTAAAGTACATTTAGCATCATTGCTTTCGGCATTTGTACCCGTATCAGCTACACATGATCCAGTGCATCACTGCACATTTATAACATATGAGACAGTATTTAAGCGCATTAAAACAAGTACTTGATGAGGGTGAAACTAGAACGGATCGTACCGGGACGGGTACGATCAGTTTATTTGGCATGCAACAACGCTACGATCTCGCCAAAGGTTTCCCGGCAGTCACTACAAAGAAACTAGCATGGCAGAGTGTAGTCTCTGAACTACTTTGGTTTATTGAAGGATCCGGAGATGAACGACGCCTCGCTGAAATATTACATGGAACACGTGACCTTAACAAGACTACTATATGGTCAGGTAACGCTGGCGCTGACTATTGGCGTGATCATGCAAGATACACTGGCGATCTCGGAAGGATCTATGGAGTACAGTGGCGCGATTGGATCAGTTACCAAGGACCAGGAAAACGCAGTTCCGTTGATCAGCTAGCCACTCTTATCAATGGATTACGGGAAGATCCATCGGGTCGTAGACACATTATCACAGCCTGGAACCCCGGCGAACTAGATCAAATGGCATTGCCACCATGCCACATGTTTGCACAGTTTTATGTATCCAGTGATGGTAAACTCAGTTGCCAGATGTACCAAAGATCGGGGGATTTTCCATTAGGAATCCCATTCAATATTGCAAGTTACAGTTTATTAACTCACATGATTGCTCAGGTGTGCAACTTAGGTGTTGGAGAGTTTATACATGTTGTCGGCGATGCTCATATATACGTAAATCAAATCGATGGGGTTAAAGAGCAACTCACACGTGCCCCACTACCTTTGCCTACCTTATGGTTAAATCCGGATATTAAAGATATTGATAAATTTACTATGGACGACGTTAAATTAAATAACTATCAATCACATTCGCCTATACATTTTCCCTTCTCGACATAAATATATTAAACGGCGGGGCAAGAAATGCAAGGAATTTATTGTATAGAAAATGTAATATCAGGCAGAAAATATTATGGCAGTTCAATGAATGTTAGTAAAAGATTAACAGGACATAAACGAGAACTTAAAAAACAAATCCACCATAACATACAACTACAACGTTCTTTTAACAAGTACGGGGTTGAAAAATTCTTGTTCTACCTAATCGAAGAAACACATTTTACCAACAGAAAAGATCTCCTAAATTACGAGCAAACTTATTTAGATAATAATATAGGTGGATATAATATGGCTCCTGCAAATGGTGGAGATACATTAAGTAATCACCCAAACAAAGACGAAATACGAAGACAAATCAACGAGTCCCAACGAACTACAATAGCAAAAATGTCTGCTAACAAACGAAAATTAAAATTCGGAAAACCAGGAAAAACTAATCCCAATTGGAGAAATGGCGGAGTTTATTATAAATTATGTCCTAAATGCAACACCAATAGAATAAGCAATAAATCAAAATCTTGCGGGGATTGTAGGGATCGAACTGGTAAAAATAATTCCTTTTACGGAAAGCACCACACAGAAGAAACAAGAAAATATTTACAAAAAATAAACACCGGAGAGAAAAACTGGATTAAAGGTATAGATCCTTCTTTACTTCCTTATACTAAAAATTATATAATAACATATCCAACTGGTGAGAGTAAAAAAGTGGCGGGACTTAAAGCAATAGCAGAGGAATTTAAAGTTAGTATAGCAAATGCACATGCCACTATTAAACGTATGTCAGGTGGCAAAATACCTAAACGTGGGGTATTTGCTAATATTGTTATACAGGAAGTAAAATGAAACTTATCATTATAGGTGGTGCGGGATTTATTGGACATAATGTCACTAGGATATTAGAATCACAGGGACACGAATGTCTAGTAATCGATTCTAATAATAATTATCAGTTTATTCCGCACGAAGAATTAGACTACTTAACCGAAGAAAGACAACAGCGTTTTACTAGCGAAGTATATCCTGTTGATATCTGCAACTATGGTGCTGTTGATCATCTATTCCGATCCAGCGAATTCAATACTGCAGACGCTGTTATACACCTAGCCAGTTTTCCTAGACAGAAAGTAGTATCAGCCAATCCTTTGCTAGCAGCAGATGTCATGGGACCGGCACTGATAAACTTATTAGAACTTTCTGCAAAATATCGTATACCTCGTTTCGTCTACATCAGCTCTAGCATGGTCTATGGAGACTTCACATCTGGGGTCGTTGAATCTGCTGTCTGTGACCCACAGGGACAGTATGCTATCATGAAGCACATGGGCGAGCTTATGGTCAAGGACTATGCACGTCGTGGGTGTTTTGATTATACCATCATTCGTCCCAGTGCTGTCTACGGTGAGTGGGACGTAGAGGATCGTGTGATATCAAAATTCATGCTGTCTGCCCTGCGTGGGGAGAATCTGCGTGTGCATGGTGCAGGCGAAGTATTGGATTTTACACATGTAGAGGACACTGCACAGGGAATAGTGCTGGCCGGTATCAGCGATAACAGCAAAAATAAAACATATAACATCACACGCAGCAACGAAAATACCAAAACTCTTAAGGAAGTTGCTGAGTTGATCATCGAGATAACAGGTAGCGAGTCGTCTGTGGAATTGCTAGATCGAGACACGAGTTTCCCTTCACGCGGCAGACTAAGCATAGATTCAGCTAAGAAAGATTTTGGGTACGATCCGCAGATTGATCTAGCTGAAGGATTAAAGAGATATCATCGTTGGTTCCAGGAGAGTAAATTTTGGGTAGAAAGACTAGCCTTATCCCGTTCTTTGGTATAGATAGACAATACGCTACCATACGGGAAGAGATCTTATCAGCTGTAGATCGTGTCTATAGCTCCGGCAAGGTCTTAGACGGCGACTTCACCAAAATATTTGAAAACGCCATAGCTAAACGCTGTGGTCGTAGGTATGCCGTTGCTGTCAACAGTTGCACGCAGGCATTGATCTTTGTTAACAGTTATCTCATGCGCAATCACTATAGTGATGAATTTTCGCCCAAGATATTATTGCCTGGCATAAGTTTTGCTGCTACTGTAAACAGTGTGCTGATGGCAGCCTGCGAACCTGTGTTTTGCGATGTTGATCGTAATGGTTTATTGAATCTTGAATCGTTGGACATGAGTCTAGACAGCATAGGTATACAAGCAGTTACCAATGTAGATTTATTCGGGCATGTCAACGACTACGATCGTCTGCGCATGCATCTAGAATTTTTTAACTTTAACGATGTTGTCGTCATCGAAGATGCTGCACAGAGTTTTGGTGCTAGTTATAAAGGTCGCCCTGCGGGTAGCTTAGGTGATGTCAGTGTCTTGAGCTTTGATCCCACTAAAAATCTACCTAATTATGGTTCAGGCGGCATGATCTTAACAGACAACCCCGATCTACGAGAATACATGCTAGATATACGCAATAATGGTAAACTGTTTGAGCACACTTATGTAGGTACTAACAGCAAGATCAGTGAAAGTGATTCTGCGCAGATGCTGGTAAAATTAAAGCATTTCGATTCTTGGCAGGCTAGACGCAGAGAGATAGCAGAATACTATCAGGATAGTCTACATGAATTATCCGATGACATTGAAATAATTAGGCCCGGAGAAGATGTAGAAAGTGCCTGGCATAAGTTTGTTATTCGTGTTGATGATCGGGTGAGCTTGTATAATTTCATGAATGCACGCGGAGTGGAAGCACGCATACACTATCCCACAGCATTATTTGATCTTCCCTGCTTATCTTCAATCCCTACCAGTAACAGTGTTGTGGAATCATTGGCATTTGCTCAAGAATGCATCAGTTTACCGATCTACCCCGAATTAACTGATGCAGAAATTGAAACGGTCGCGGAAACAGTCGTTAGTTTTTACCGTTAAATCTTTCTCTTAACCACGCCCATTCAAAACTTAATTTCAGTTTTTCATAATCACCTGATACTTCCTCATAATACTCTACTGCATCTCTAGCACCTGCTAGACAGTATTCAGCATAGTCGCCCGATGCCTGCGTAGTCCATACATGTAGCCTATGCTCTGTTTCTACAGTAGGATCCACAGCCATGAAATGTTTTAATTTAACTACTTCGCGGAAGGCTGTGCGCCAGGTCATCCAAGGATCTTGGTTGAAATGTGCTGTGCCGAGAGTTATGGGCACAGATTCATGTGGTTGGCTTAAGGTAAAGTCTATGCCCGGTGTGTTATTAGCTAACACTAAATTCTTGTTATAAGCGATAACACCTTGATGACCATATTCCAATCCGTTCATTGGATTGCGTGCACGGAAGATATAGTGTTTAGGTCCTTGGAAATAGTCCGGTTGCCAATTTCGCCAATCAAATTCATCGCCTACTACTTCTAGTTTAGCAAATACAGCAAAGAACCAAGGTGTTGTGCTGGCCCGTGCCGCTGCTTGATAGGCTGCTGTGCGCCCATTGACACCGCGTATCCATTTAACACTACCCTCTACGCCATTATAGGTCATACGGCAAGTATGCTCGTACCACTTTGCTTCGTCGGGCTCACCATTGCTAATATAGATGATATCCAGTGGAATATCTACAAAAGGGAATCTTCTATTGGAATCAATATAAGGATAATCATAGATCTGTGTCTGTAGATATCTCTTGATGTCTCTAGGCACTAAGCTGATTGATCCGCTAGTGTTATGTCTTGTAACTACACGATCTCGTTCGCTCCAAAGGCAAGGATCTATGTATGGCAGGAATATCGGATTGTGGTTCCGGAATAGAGCATAAGGAGCAGTAAATTGATATTCCTTTATCGCCGATATTAAATCATCACCTTCGTAGTTAACCACAGGCGTAGGAAATCTCTGTACCTGTTGATCTCGACAGTAGTTTATAACATTAAACCAATCCAATATCTCTAGCTCGGCTATCTGTTGTTTAAATGACTCTACATGTATATAAAAAGTATCGCCGCGATCCTGCAACCCGCTTGGGAAAACATGTATCATTTCCCGTTGCCAGGGTTCAGGTTCCCAGGTAAAATCAAAGTGTTGATAATCGCAGGTGCTGTTGATGATCCATACATACTCTGAATCAGCTACAGACATGATGCGACGAAAAGTAGCAAGATAATTGTCAACAAAGCGTGTTTTGACGACATTTTGTGCTAGTTTTTGCACTAAATTGCGGTATTGATCGCCGCTTTCAGGATTACCGTGATCTATGTAAAAGATGTCACAGTTATTGTCTGTTTTCTTTACAGTTTGATCAGTAACAAAGTTTAAGTTAGGGAACTGCTCTAGTCCATTGGCCCACTGACTGTGACGCTCAAATTCCCAACGATTGATCAGGAAAGTATCCGACCACTGCTGATGCTGGCTAGGAAACACATGTGTCATCGACTGTTGCCAGGGTTCTGGTTGCCAGTCAAAATCAAAATCACTGAGATCATAGTTGCTGCTAACTACCCAAAATCTCGCAGTCCGGGATTTCTTTGCACAGCGTGTGACGGTATCTATGATAGTGTTGGCAAATCGTGTGCGCTGTGCATGCGGATATCTAGAACTCAGTTTAATCCACTGTGATTCGGCAGTAAGGTTACCATGATCGACGAAGAATATATCCAGCGTGCTTAATTTTGCCTGTACATCACCTATGTATTTCCTTTCTGTCGCTCCTGGAGTATGGTATTCCACTGTGGGACTGCGTTCTCCAGACCAGTGTTGATTACCAAATACATAGATGTAAGGCGGATCGTGTGGATCCGGGCACCAACTGAAGTCAAAATCTAACGGGACATCCTCTTTAAGTATCCAGTTCTCTCGTGTAGGTGCCAGCTGTGCTTGTGGTTCGTACATGTATTTCTTTTCTGTTGCACCAGGAGTATGATATTCCACGGTAGGCATCTGTTCAGGTTCATACCATTGGTTACCAAATACATAGATGTAAGGAGGATCCATTGGATGTGGAGTCCATGAATAATCAAAATCAGTTAAATTGTATTTTGTATCAAACAATTCCGGTGACGGCAAAGATTTAACGATTTGTGTATGGAAATGCCATTGTTGTTTGTCTACTGTATGTTTGTTAACTAGATAGATGTTTCCATATTGCCGCCATTGGTTGGGCCAAACATGTATATGATCTTCCTCCCAGGGAGGAGGTATGTAGTCAAAATCAAAAGCACTGGTATCAATAGGAGTATAAATAAACCAGTAAAGGCGTGTTCGGCTTAGTTCAGCCGCACGATCAAGACTTTCCGCAAATCGTTCAAAGGCAAATAGATTAGGTTTTTTACCACAGTAAAATACATCAAACATGTATAATTTATCCGATCACTACGAAAATATCTATAAACATCTTACTAGTATTATAACAGATCCAAGGTTATTATATCTACATCCATTTGGGTCAACTAAACCAGAAAATATAGAAATCATAAGAAACGACAATGTCGTTAATGAACATAAACGCGGACCTATGTTTATTTTCTACGATCAAGAACCTTTGATATACGATTACAACAAAGAACTTTTTGACTATATCGTCAATAACACACAACCACCATATGTGCTGGTCAGTACAGAACAACACAGCAAAGAGAAAGATAAAATCTTAAAGGAATACCCGTTTGTCGATGTAAATTACTTTTTCCATATTTTTGCTGCTAGCGACTGGTTTCGTGGGCAACCATATTTATGTGATTTTGTTCAACCAAAAGATAGAATAATAAAGCATGCATATATCTTGTTCAACAGATTAACTACAAACGAAAGGATTTATAGAGGTATATTTGTGGCACAACTTTTAAAGCAAGGGTTAACGAATCGCGGGTTAATTAGTTTCAGCAAAATCTGCCCCGACGGCGGAGATTTTATTGATAACTTTAACTCTATTGCTAATAAATTTTCTATACCAACTGAACTACAACAGGATACAGAGTATTATCTGTCTAAGTCAGAAGAATTGCGCATAGATTTCAATGATAGCATCATTCCCAATCAAAGTATGTTGCTAAGTCCTATGAAAGATCTAATGGATTCTTTTGTGTTTGTCGTCACTGAAACTTGCTTCTGGCAAGATAAAACTCATCTTACTGAAAAAATTTTTAAACCGATCGTATTAAAAATGCCATTTATTTTAGTAGGATGTGCTAATAATCTCGAATATTTAAGAGGATATGGATTTAAAACATTCAGTGAATTTTGGGACGAAAGTTATGACCAAGAAGTTAATCCAACAGCTCGACTACTAAAGATAATCGATGTGATCAAAAAAATATCAAATCTTTCTAATAATCAGCTTAAAGATATGTTAGTCGGCATGGAACCAATATTAGAACATAATTATAATCTCTTTATGAGCAGAGAATTTATCAACGGTGAATTTTTAAAGTTAAAAAAATCACTCAGTGACATCAGCCAGTTTTATGAATTTATTTCGCCATATTGCCGAACACCAGAATCTATTAGGCTAGGACAAGCTATCCCAGTTAGATAATTATCTTAGTTTAATTTTTTGCCAGACACGCTCGTGCAACCAGTACAATCCTATCTTAGTAAATATTTCTATTCCGCCAATAGCAACAGCTAATTTAAGTTGTCCTGTGACTATCCAGCTGAGAATAAATGTATCTACGCTGCCCAATACTCGCCAACTAACGGCTTTAGCTAGACTACGCATATTTGTTTCTGTGCGACGATTAACTACATCTTCAACGAATCGGCGTATTAAAAAATCTGTATCATCCCAGTGTTGTAACCTATAGGTGTATCTATATGGGGTTACAAATACACGATTAGTATCTTCAAATCTACCTTCTCGTATGGTGTCGATCCAAATAACAATATCAGCAGAAAATCTGTTTCTTAGATCTTCTGTAGGGCAGACAAAATCACAGATAACAAAATCCGCTGAAGAATTTTTAGATAGTGCAATCATGCGATCTACTTGTCGTTGCCTACCCTCTGGGGAGAAATCCCAGTCGTTATATTCTTGTCGTACACTGTCAGCATTAAACCATGCTACAGTATGTGTGATCATAAGCCTGCGCACTAGTTGCTGGCTAAATGTTGTTTTACCTGCACCAGGAAGTCCCATGACTAATATTCTTTTGTTCATGAACAGACCTTCACCCCGTATAGTTTTTCAAATCTATCTGCATCTGCACGATCGTTAACCATGGGTTCACCGCGTATGTTAAGGCTAGTGTTTAACAGCATAGGGCAACCGGTCCAGATGTACCATTTTTCTAATAATTCTCTTATCCCTGACCCCGAATCTTTTGCTACAGTCTGCACACGGCTAGTTCCGTCAGCATGTATGATAGCAGGAAATAGTTCAGGTCTGCGACAGCGTGCTACTGTCTGCATGTAAGGGCTAGTCTGCCACCCTTTGGGCATTTCAAAATATTCTTCTGCTAGTTCTTCTAGGATCACTGGAGCAAAGGGACGGAATTTCTGTCGGCGTTTGATACTGTTGACTAGATCTTTGATGTCGTCACCGCGTGGATCTGCTAATAAGCTTCTGTTGCCTAGAGCTCTAGGTCCGAACTCAGCACGACCACTAGCAACACCAACCATACGATCCCTAAGCAGGCAGTCCAAAAGATCGCCAATGGGATAAGCGCCAGGTATATTGTAGCCAAGGTAAGGACTGCGCCAATGCAATCTACTGCCATATGCCAAAGCTGCTGCACCCAGGCTGCTGCCTGCATCCCCCGGATTGGGCATGATCCAAATATTTTCAAAATAATCTCCTAATTCTTTATTTGCTGAACAATTAAGTGCTACGCCGCCCATGTAGACGAGATTGTTACTAAGTTTCATCGCACGAGCACGATGCATGACATTGTAGATTAATCTTTCTACTGTGACCTGCGCTGTTAGTGCTAGATCCATTTCATCTACATGCGATAGATAACCAGCATCTATACCTGCGTGCATGTTCTGTGAAAATTTTATATCGTATTCGTCGTAGACAAGATCATTGATTATTTTATTATGGAAACTGGTTTTACCGTATGCACTCATGCCCATGAGTATGTATTCTTCTTCGTTGGGCTTGAGTCCCACACGATCAGTCATAGCACTGTAAAACAGTCCAATGCTATGTGGGTATCGTTGGCTCCATTTCTTTTCATAGACTGCCTGGCCTGATCTATCGTAATAAGCATACCAGATGCTGACAGTATCCCATTCGCCAATGGCATCAATGACTACCACTGTGGCATCGTCAAATGGGCTGGTCTGGAATCCTGCAGCTGCATGACTCTGGTGATGGCCGTGTGTTGATATCTTAGGCCATATATAATTAGTTTTTAACTGATCGTCGAGTAATCTAGAGACTGATAGTTTACGCCATTCAATACCTTGGCCGCTGTATAGTTGTCGTAACTGTTTTAGCACAGGTCTCTCATAGTATGCCACACGATCAATGGTTCCATAGCGTTCAGCATCTGTTAACAGATCTAGATTAATGTTCTCATCATTTTTCTGTTTACTATATCTCTCGCTATGACCAGCAAATAGTATTTCCCCGGTATTGCTGATTAAGCTAACACTAGCATCATGGAATCCGGCCGATATGCCTAATATATTGCTCATATTAATCCTATATCTTTCATATGTTGATAAACAAATTCAGCAATTTTTATATGTCCTTCGGCAGTTGGATGACCATGAGGTAATCTAGGACTATCGCCGAGTATTTCAGCTATGCCAGTCAAAGGCCATCCGGCAAAAAATTTGGTATCTACATGTTTTGCTAGCAAAACATGTTGATTTCCTTCAACTATATATTTTCTATTCAAGAACGTCGTTTCGCTAGTCTGGAACATGATATATTTCTGTTGATTCTCTTTAAAGAACGACTGTAGTAGTATTACTTGTCTTATCCAGCGTCTATGGCACCATTTATGGAAATTCTCACATTCGTTGACTGCTAGAGATTTGACCATTTGTCTTCTATCCTGCGATTCTATATAATCAATGTCCCGAGATCCCCAGTATGTAAATACACCTCGTTTATCGGCTATTTCAAGCCTGCCGTGTGTAGTCCATGCTATTATTACGAGATCAGGAGATTTTTCTAGGGTGATGTCAATGGCTCTTTTTATTATGCGATCGTTACCGCATCCACCGTGTCCTAGATTAATCGTATCGATACCGTAGAGTTTACTTAATTGACCTGGCCAGGCATCTGCGCTGGGTGTTATATTATCTTCAGTACCTGGCAATTCCCCGCCTAAGGTAAAACTATCACCAATACAATATGCTATCATACTATCCTTTTGATATGATCAAAGATCTTATCGGCTACGATCTCATGTCCTTCTTCTAAAAAATGACCCCTGGGCCCATGAGGAACTCCATATGTCCATACACTCGACCCAGAATCGAACCAACCTATATAATCTCGTGTATCTATATGATTGATTAAGTCTTGATTTTTAGATTGATAATCAATATGATATTGTTCGGCATTGCATGCACTAAACATGATGCATCTTATATTTTTGTTCTGGCAAAGATTTTGTATAAGTATAATCTGACGCAACCATTGCCTATAGTAATACTCCGGAACATCATATGCAGTCATATATTTCATGAGATTTATACGATGATCATTGGCATATTGTCCATCTCGGAATCTTTTTCCTGCCCAGATATCAGTTATTCCTAGATCATCGCCGAATTCCTGCCTAGCTGGATCTGTCCATCCTATCACTATAAAAGATGGTTTTTCCAATAATACTGCATCAATGGTGCGTTTAACTATCCTATAATTGCCAGAGGCATTCCTACCTTTGTTTATGACAGGAACAGATAATTTCTTTCCTAACTGATACGGCCATGCTAAATTTTTATCAGCTAGTTCGTCGCCATAGGTAAAGCTATCACCAATTGTATAAATCATTATTATTTGTAAATAAAAGGATCTCTTTTGCGTAATTCTTTTAATTTTTTTCTGTAGCGTATTTCTAGTATTATACGATTATAAATATTGCGTAACCAATTCATTGAACTTCTCCTGCATTATGTCTGTTGCTACTTGATGTGCTATTTCTAAAGGATGTGTGGTTCCTATAGGATATTTATTCTCAACTGCCCATTGGTAAAAACCTCTTGGTGTTGTTGTTTGATCAGGCCCATATCCAGCAGGAAACCAAAACCAATGATTAAAGTCAATCTGGCTTGTCAATGATCGTATAGTATCATCGGCATGATCGCAAGTATAGTTATATAATATACCGTTGTCTGCACAGGTGAACATATAGGGTATACCGTTAATTTTTAAATAGTTCTGCAGATAAACTATTTCTTTGATGCTACTGTATACTTCCCAGTATTCAGTGGTCCCAACATGTTTATAAAAGTTGCGAGCGAAATCTTGTATCCCTAGATCTTTTGCTCTGGTAACTTCTTTTATATGTGCTTGTAGAATCAAAGGATCTTTAGATACAAACTCCGACGATATTTTATTATGATCGTCCTCGACTGTCCAAGGATTTATAACATACCAGGGGCTTTCTCTATTGCCGGTATTATAAGAAAACCTAAATTCGTATCTTCCAACAAAAGTCCAGCTAACTAAAATGCCAATCTGCTTTATTTGATTTTTATTTTGTTCGCACGATTTAATAATATTCCTAGCTATGCTATCATTCCCGTAGCCAGGCTTGGCAGTACATATATATTCATATCCACCAGATAGCTTAGCTGCAAAAGTATCCCAGCTGTGTTGTGTTGGTGTACAGTCTGCTAATTCGCTACCGTAGACAAAACTGTCGCCCCCTGCAATAATTATCTTAGACATTCAATTTGCCTTTCTTGATAATCGGAATCTGACCAAAAATAATCATATTTTGCAAATTCGTCGGAAGTAGAAATTGACAATACATTTAATCTAACAGTCAATAAATTCCAAATATCTCGATAATCTTTAGTTCCAAACGATTTGGTTAGATCCACTTGCCCAATCTGCGGATGCCCGATAGTCAAAGATTTATTCTCAGGATCAAATCCGTTATTTACAAGCCATTCTCGGAATTCTTCTAGTTTTATTTTTTGCCAATGATAATCCCCGGGATTGTTAGCCCACTCAATGTCAAAATCACCTGCTGCTTCTGTCTGATTGCGTAGTGTTGTTGTAGTAAGCTCGCTGATCCTACTATCCCTGCCTTCATCATTGAATACTTCCCAATGATGCTTGCCTACTGCTTTATTAACTCCAACAAAAACTCCGCCCAAAGGTCTATTGATAGTGTCTATACCAAACAATTCGTAATCTTCGGTATCTAATACAAATCTCGGAGCATTTAACCAACACATTAGCTGGCTAGGTCTTTGCCATTCTGGAGCTTCTATCTGCTTTCTATAGCTCAATGCCCAGCTTTCAAATTCATGACATAAAAGATTTAATTGTCTTATGTGCCAGCGTGTAGCAGGATCAGCTTTGTTATAATATGGAGATATATTCCCACTGACTCCTTGTAGATCTTCAAAGTATCTATGTAACCAATTTAGTTTATCATGTACTAGGTTACGACCCACTGTCCTACCATCAACTTCTTGATCAGTGATACAGTTATACATGCCAAAATGATCATCAATAGTGTATCCCAATTGGGCTTGATTGATGGCTTGTATGCTGCGGTTGACCTGATCTAGTATATAAGGACCGTTCCGCTGTGAATCTACGAAACCAAAGAAACAGTAATTTTTTTCTAGATGATAATTATTTTTCAATAGATAATTTAATGCAGTTAACCATTTTCGACTTAGACTATTATCAAATATGTCGATATAGACAGTAATCTTATCAGAGACTGTTTTCCCAAGGTCGATCTCGATACGATCAAGTAATACTTTGCCACCAATCATAAACGTCTGCTCTGTCCTTTAGTATGTCACTCATAGTATACACATCTTTTCGTATTTTTTCAAGATTCTGTATGCGGGATTTGCCATTTTTTAATCCTGTTTGCCAACTATCGGGCCAAACCTCTTGGAATGTCTGTCTAGACTTTAATTGTAATAACATGTCTTGTAATACCGGAGTGCGGATTTCAGATAATAGTTCGTCTATCCAAGGTTCTAATAGTTCGCGCGGCAGTGCCAATGGACTCATGACTATATCCGGGCTAAAACTGAATACTACTTTAGCCAATATGTCTACGCCTAATTCTTCTGCTAGCTGTTCTATACGAGCTAGTTCGAAGAGTCCCGGGAGCGTAAGAGTGAAATCAATACGAATCTGGCGTCGATGACGTTGGATCGCAATGCCTTGACGGATGTTTTCAAGCCATTGACTAAAATCAAGACCTGATCTAATATATTCGCCAATTCTTCCCGTGCCATCGAGGCTTGCACAGATCTGCCAGTCTCGTAGCCTATCCAAAATATCAGTATACAGATTGACACCGCGATAATTGATGCGACTAAGATTCGTGTTGTATCTAGCGTAAACACGTGGGCCATCTCCTAATTCTATTATCCGTTGCATATAGCGCCAATGTTGCTCATACATCAACGGTTCACCACCGACCCAGTATACTTCCTCGACGCGATGCTGTTCAACTGCATCAGCAAACTCTTGCTCTATCTGTGTCGTTTGAAATCGTTCTATCTCTTGTTTGACTTCAGGACGCATCCAATTATTTTTTGGATCTAACCAATTGATCATGTTGTGTTGGCGTTGCTCAGACTCCCAAGCACTGCTTAACATGTCTCCACATGTCCGGCATTTAAAGTTACAGAGATTACTAAATCTATAATCCCAACTGACCGGTAGCATGGTAGTACGCCCCGTGGCGTCTGTTTCTTCCATTGCTTGTAAATACTTATGGCCAAAGAGACTGTTAAAATAACTACGGTAAACGTCTGTGTTTAATAATTTATCGTTGCAGACTTCACATTCAGGTAACGTTTCACCGGCCATCATACGCCGTCGTACTGATCGCATGTGATCGCTATTCCAATGTTCTTCTAAGGTAATAGGTATATATCGGCCTGTGCCAGCATCAGTATCAATATATTGTTGGAAATTCTGTGCAGGTTCTCTGCTGGCGCAGCACATGCGTCTTTCTGTTTGCGGACTGAGGTACGTATGGGTGAACGGCGCCATACATAGTGTAGCTGGTTTATTCATATCCCATCGCTCTTGCTATCTCTGGATGTGTATCTAAAAAATTTTGATTTCTATACTGATCTGCTTGTTTCATCTTACAACAAAATTCACTGCCGTTACTGCCCGGACCCGCTTCAATAAACTTAATCAATGCATCATATTCTCGTTGATAATGACTATTAGTCCAGAATGTTGTTTTTAATTTGTTTAGTACTAGTTCTTTAGCCGCGGGTGTCATACGCTGTACACTCATATGATCGGGGCTATGCATCATATTAAAATAGATATCGCCAAATTTTTCAGTTTCAGCCCAGGCTAATAATTCATCTAGATAATAGACATTTTGTATATTAATAGTGAAGCAGAGCTGTGTAGTGATATTTGGAACTAAAAGTCGATATGCATGTATGGCATCAATAACAGCGTTGGCACCAATCCATGTAGCACCGTAACGCTCGTACTCAAATCGTTTGCCGACATTGTCGATACTAAATGCTATATCAACTCTGCCAAATTCTTTAAACATTTCTAATTGGTCAAGTTCAGGAAGTTGGGTAGCGTTAGTATTATAGTGTATGTCGATATGCTGGCTTTCGCCTGCCTCTACTGCATACTGTAAAAAATCCCAGTGCTCTTTAATAAGCCATGGTTCCCCGCCGGTAAACTCTAGATATTTGATATTAGGTAGTAGTGTTTTTAAATTATCCCAAAATACTGTGCTTTTTCTAGGCCAAGCACCATCTTTAAGCCACTTGTAGGCTATATGTTGTTTTTTGTCTACTCCCGAAGGCATGTAAGCTAGTTCTTCCTCGGCCCATTTGCTGCTGCTCCAACTGCCGCAGATACGACATTTTAAATTACAGATATTGCCTAATTTTAGATCCAGGAACCAAAGCTGATCAGGCTGATCGTTTGCAAAATCTACCAATGGATACAATTCTTTCAATCTAATCTGTGTGTGCATGCGTTTGCTGGTGCGGCCTGCAGATTCTTCCGTCCAACAACGATCACAGGTTTTAGGTTTCTCTCCAGATCTAAACTGTTGTCGTAATCGTTGCATGTATTTGCTAGCATAAATTTCCTGTACGGTAGCAGTGTTTAGGTCAAATTTATCGCCGTTGTTGTCTAGGATCTCTTCGTGTGCCATGCAACAGGGCCTAGCAGTTCCGATTGGGCTAGTCTCCACACTAATCCAAGGCAACATGCATATGGTCTTAGGTAGTGTCATCGTAACTCCTTGAATTCTGTAAATATTGACCAGAAATCTTCATTCCTAATCTTATCTAATTTCTCTATTTCCGCTTCAAATCTCGGCCAATGTTGTTTGCCATCAGAAGTCTGCATCATTGTCACCAAACTACGATAACCATTGGTAGCACGGCGCAACTCATCCTGTGGGTCTAACCAGATAATATGCTGTTCGTATGCAGGATATACGACATCTTGTTTAAATCGTTCATTAAATATATCTATGCGGTACCACTCGGGGCTTTGGCAGACGTTAATGTTCCAGTCTTTAGCACGCACCAATCCTAGTTCTGTCCATTCTCTATGAAAATCTAAAACATGCAAGATGTTCATAGCACTGACTGTACTGCTGACATAAAAGTCTACATGCGGAACTTCTCGAATCATACGCTGTCTATTTTCTACGGTCTGTTGCCAATCTGTACCTCGTCGTATCAACTCAGCCCTAGCACCCGAAGCATCAAGGCTAGCACCTACACTGACATTGGTGAAATGTTGCCAGTAGTCAAATACATGTTTATCTTTGTAGCGTAACTCGCTGAAGTTAGTATTATATTGTATTCGAACATCTGTCTTACCATACTCTATTAATTTTTCTAATAGATAGTAGTGTTCTTTCATGATCAGCGGTTCACCGCCGGCAAAGTAGACCTGCTCAAGATAAGGTATGTGCGCTTCCATCTGTGCTAGCATGCTATCCTCATCACCGGCGGTATATTCAACACGAGCCATGTCACGACCTAACACATCCGGAACACGATCGTATAATTTTACATGATCGTTATACCAGTTACTGCTGAATATAGGTCCGCAGGTCCTGCAACTAAAATTGCATAGATTACTAAATCTCACGTCCCAGTAGCGTATCTTAAAATCGGGATTCGTGCCATCTGCTTGTGTTTCATCAACCTCTGCTATATGATGGCCATAGTTACGATTAGCATCGTTGCGCATGCTAAAGAATCCTGCTTTTTCCTGCTCGTAACATTTCACGCATTCCTTGCACGGACGATCATTTAGCATATTAGTGCGCATGGTGCGATAGGCTTCTTGATTCCATACTTCCGCCATGGTATTTTTCCGTAGATCGCCCACTGGATGCCAATAATCAGCTAGACAGCAAGGATAAGCGCGACCGTCCGGAAAGGCATGCATGTGCATCCAAGGTAACATACAGAAGGTATCGCTGTGCATCAATCGATCTTTCTGTTGATCTGTAAGTTCTTCTGTTTTGATAAAATAAGGAGCGCGACTCATATAGTCGTATCCATCTTTGTAAAAATCTTTAGTCATAGTGTGTTATACCAAGTTGACATCTCAGGAAATGCCAAAGTAAAATCTTTATTGCGTCTACTATCATACTGCCGATAGAAATTTTTAAAATCTTTCTGTAGTACAGATTGTTCTGCTGCCCCAGCATGCGGAGTTTTTACTATGTCCAGATAATCTAACAATCTTGCAACTTGATTTAGCTCCATCTGATGTAATAACTCTGAATCTTTATTATCTTCATACCATGATAATAATCTCTGGCGATAATGGGATCTAATAGAATCAGGTAATACCAACGGACTTTGGAAGCTAGGAAATCTTAAAATATTTAGTGTAAATGTTGGATAGTCACGACCATATTCAGATTTAAAATCTAACATGAGATTGAGGAATTCCGGCAAACTATCAAGGCATAGAGAATTAATAGTACACATAACATGCAATCCACGCAATTTTTTACTGTCAGCTAATCTATGCATGTTATCTAACCATAAGCCCCAATCAAGACCATCGCGTATATATTCTGCCTGCAGACCCATAGATTCGTTGCTGGTATATATGTCAACTGTTAACCCATTAATGCTATCTAATAATCTGTCAACATCTACTTTGGGCCCAAGATTACTGTTGATAGCTAGCCTTGTATTGGTCTGTCCTTGATTGGCTTTAAACCAATCTAATAAACGCCAGGTCTCTGCAGACATCAATGGTTCGCCACCGGTGATGCGCAGTTCTTTCAGTGTGCGATGTAAATCTGTTTCCCACCACCGGAAAAAAGCGTCGACATAAGGATTAGTTTCGCCGTAACGATATAGTTGGCTACCGGCATGATCGTGTGTAAAGTGATTGCGCCCGTCACTGATTAAACTTTGATATGCACCGTTGGTGTTAATGTCTTTGACCCAAGTGCTGCTAAATGCAGGATTGCAATAGCTGCAGGCCAATTGACATGTACGATCAAATGCTATTTCCAATGTCTGCAGATCTATATCCTCTTGGGCATCGAGACGGAAAGCACGATCTAGATCCTCGTCGCTATAGATAACAGTTTTATATACGCGATCACTGATATTATCTCTTCCTATATCCTCAATCTTCCAGCAGTATTCGCAACCGCTAGGTCTTTCTCCCTGTTGCATCATAGCACGTTCAGATTTTTTCTGCGGCGTATTGTGTAGAGCCCGAGGATTGATTTCTACATCTGTTGTAGATACTTTGTGTGGTAACGGATGATGACAACTAGTAGTCATTCCTGAACCTAACCAAATAGTAGCATTATACCATTTAGCTGCACAAAATGATTCTGACTTGATATCTATTACACGTCGTTTATATTCTAAATCTGTTTCGTTAGGTAGTCTTGGCATAGTACTCGCATTCTTTCCAAAATTCTCGCATTTCGGGAAAGGTCTTTGAAAAATCAGTGACACGACGTTTATCGTGTTCATTAAAGAAACGATAAAAATCAGCACGCTGTAGTTTAACATATTCTGAAGATAATTTGCTACCTTCTCGCATCCAATCTAGGCAACGACGCATACGTTGCACTTCGTAGTCTTTAAAACCGCGGAATGGTCGAGCCGGAGTCTCTAGATTCTGCTCCATCCAGGCAACTACATCGGCTAATCTTTCTGCGTATACAGGAGGAAGTATCTGTAGGCTTTGCCATGTTGGACTGCGCAACAGCGGGGTGTCAAACCATACACGCTGATATGTTGAACTGTGTATCTCTCTGAAGGATAAGATGTTTTCCAGCATGTCTTTTAAGCCCAAGATTGACAGATTATTCATTGTGATGATAAAGGTCAGGCTGTTACGATAAGGAACTTGATGTAAATACTCGTGGCAGTTTCTATACATGCGGTCGAAGTTCAACCCGTGCCTGATATATTCTGCATGATGTGCTATGCCGGTGTCTATGCTGACATATTGCATAAAATGTTCAATCTGGGTGTTGCATAATCTTTTTACATAGTCTAGATATCGTTCAAATATCTTATGCTCCACACTAAAATTACTGGTAACATCTAGGTGCAGTTCAGGGTTCGGAAAGGCTAATACATAATCAAACACGCGATAGGTATTCTTATCCATTAGCGGTTCGCCACCAGTCATACGGAAATGTTTGAGCCGAGGGTATAGTTCGGGCCACCACTGCCAGAAAGCATCCACATAAGGATTGGACTGGTTATGCGGTATCGGTCTTCTGCGACCTGTGAAATGTCTGGGATCGTTATGAGTAGTGCTAGTCGGATAAGCCCCAAAACGATCTATCTCCTGTTGCCAGCTGCTGGAAAACTGTGGGCTACAATAGCTGCACTTAAGATTACAAGCATGATTAAAATTGACTTCAACATAGCTAGGGATAGCATCTTCTGCTCCGGTACTGCTTTTTATCGCATCGAAATGTTCTGCAGCCCAGGGCTCGCCTGAACGATAGTGTCGGTCGCTTAAATTGCCTAAATCTTCTTGTGTCCAGCAATAACTACATTCTGCCGGACGTTCGTTCTTCAGCATGATCACACGCTGTTGTTTCTTATACGGTGTGTTATGCAGTGATGACGGATTGTCTGCTAATAAATTAACATCTATTTCGTGCAGCGGTGGGTGATAGCAACTATTAGTCAAACCTGTAGGAAGATGCAGGCTGACTTGTTGCCATTTGGCTAGACAAAGTCCTGTACCTAATTGTTCACGCATCTGTTCAGCAGACGAAAGAAATTTACTTTTATTTGACATATTTTTCTAAATATTCAGCATATAATTGGTGTACTTTATTCAAAGGATGCATAGTTGTACTAAAATCTACTGAATTTTCCATTATTTTTTTTCTGCTGTTTGCTAGATTAACTGAATTAACTCCCCATGTTAAAAATTTTTTTTTATCGTAATCGGGATATATCTCATGGAAAGTTTCAATTTTATCCAGTATCCAGGATGATACAAAATAACAGGGCAGACTATAGGCTAATGCGATCGAATCTGCGTATAGTTTTAACCAGGGGGTTGATAACATATTTAAATCATCAAATCCAATTGGATCAACAAAATTAGTGTTAAAAATAAAATCTACACTTTTATGATTATCTACTACTATCTTTATCTTATCATTTATCTGTTGATTAATAAAACTCAATAAATCGTCATAGCCAAAATCCAGATTTTTCTTTGCCCATTCGAAATAGTCAATCTTTCTATCGTATGGTCCATTAAATTCTCTAGCAACTTCAGTGAAAGTACAGATTACCGTGATCTTTTTATATTTTAATTTAGTTATTATACATGATAGATCATGTATTCTGCAACACATAAAATAGTTACCACACCCAGGACTTGCTAGATTTAAATAATCCGATCCAATACGCTGACTTAGTATATACCCAAATACACTGGTTAAACGATCAGGCAGATCATAACCCCAGGACCAACTATCCCCAACAGTAACTAATAATCTGTCAGAATCCCAACTGACAAAATTATATGGGTTTTCGTTGATCATGCAGGCACTATTTTCTTTTTGTGGTATCCCAAAAAAATCAGTTAAGTTATGAGAATTTAACATTATTGCTGTTTATCTACTATTTCCTTGGCCTGCAGAATTATCTTATTAGTAAGATATTCCGACGACCCATGTTTTAAATATTTGATATTATCTTTTATCCTTGGTAACATTTTATTCCAAATTGTTGATGCGTATGACACATCAGTTAGTAATTTTTTATTCATGTCAATCGCCTTCACGATACGATTTAATAGCGATCACATCATGATCTCTGCTGAGTACCTCATTGAGACAAAATCCTAATCCGCTGGTAGTGCCCGTTATTGCAATTTTTTGTTTTTTCATACCTGTGTAAATACCTGCTCTATTTTTTTGTTTGTTAAATTTAAGAAAACTCTGTAATTATGATCAAGTATATCTTGCATTTCTATTAAATAGTTCGATAACTCGTCGATGCTTAGATTAGATATTACTGCCAATAGTTCTTCGATTTTCTTTATCCTATGCTGTGCGCCAAAATCATCATATGATTCGTCCCAGAATCTATCAAATGTGCGGAATCCTAATTTTTTAAGATTTTTTAAATAATCAACTGTTGACACAGCAATGAAAGGTCTGCGTGCTATGATCGGTCTCCATAATTTTTCAGTAACTAAAAAACAATTTCCAGATATGTTTGGTTCTGCGACTATATCGACAAATATCTTATGATAATACTGCAGAAGATTTAGGTTGCTAGGATGTTGTATAGGATAATAGCTATTGTTATGCTGGAAAATGCTTCCTTGTGTATTATCTAAATTTTTTAAAAAATCTAGATCTAAAGTCCTTGGACAGGACTCTATAAATTTAACCGCCTCTGCAGATAAATCGCAACCTCTTCTAATTAGGTCATCGATGCCAATATATCCGTTACCATTATAATTTTCTCTATCGGGATCATAATGGAAAGTCTGCAATGATTTATCTCGATAATATATATCAAGTATAGTAGCTATCCACAGTCTATACCAATTGCTCCTGCTGATGAAATTTGAAAAGTGGTACACAGGAGTTGTTCCTGTTGAGATTTCTTTATTGATCAACCATTTCTGTATCGATGTTATTTCGTACCAACACCCAGCTTTTCTTATCACTTGATACTTGTCATGACTCTCTAGCATATTACCGGTGATTATAGTAATTCTTTCTTTATCGTATCCTCTGCGTTCACAGAATCCATCTAACAACCTGTACATGCCTAGAGATGTTGCACAGCTTCCTTCGGGAGTAAAATCAATGACTGCATCAATATCCTTATAGTAACACTCATTGAGATATTCGGTAACTAACTCTTTACTCCATATTTTCCTGTCCAGTGTTTGTACATTCATTTTATTTTCTTCCTTGATACATTTTCCAAATGTATAATCGCCGACCCTGTATCTTTGGCTGTAGGACACTGGCCACAAATAGTATCCGGTTTTCCAAAATTATCTAAGAAGTCACTGAGTTCGTTATCAGAACAGTCAAGGGATAATCCTTTAGGTATATATGGTGCCCATTCCTCTCTGTTAGGAAATCCAAATCTAGACAAGGTTTCTTCTAATAGACCACCGGTACTGCATTTGTAAATTTTATTTTTATATAATAAAGGACAGTAGCGTTGACAACATATTTCTATGGCCTGTACAGGATCACTGTTATGAGGTCGCATATTATCGTAGGTGCCGAGATAAGTTTTATAGAATATGTCAGGGCGGCGTACATAAAATCGTAGGTTATTTTTTGTTTTAAATCGGTCAATCCCAAACTCGGCCACAGGTTCCCATGCGAATCTGTCAAACACTTTCTGTATGATATTTTCAAGGTCTGTATTGTTTTCGTGCACTGCTATCTTGAAAACTATATTTCCTAGATCCTGCATGATATCTAGTATTTCTAAATTCTTATGTAATAACAGACCATTGGTAGTAAAACGAATCTGGGTGTCGGGCATCAATTTTCTTAGGCCCGTTAACCAATCAATTATCCCGGGATTCATCAATGGTTCTCCACCGAGTATTCCAAAATCGGGTATATCAACTCTTTCTAACCAGGGTAGTATTTGATCCTTTCCCTCCTCCCAGGTTAGATAGCCCGAATGCGCTAAATCACTGTAATTTGTACAACCATGGCAACTTAGATTGCATGCTTGTGTGACCATCATTTCCACAAAAGGCAATACAGGTTTAGTTGACACAGTGTATGTCCTTAGAATAGAGATGATTTAATAGTATGTATCGATTGTGTATCAATATGTCATTAAACTTTTTATCGTTGGATATGCTGACTATATCAGTCTTTGAAAGTGTATCAATGAGTTGCAGTATCCGTTGATATCTTTCTTTTCCGTCATAACCATCATAATCCTCATCCCAAAAATCATGGAAAGTTTTAAAACCCAATTGTCTTAGGTAGATCAAGTAATTCTTAGATGTCATAACTATAAAAGGTTTTTTAAATAACAGCGGTCTTGTAATCTTTTCTGTAGGATAAAAAGATATGCCTTTGCATACTGGTTCGCTAACTAGATCGATAAAAATGTCTTTATAAAGATAATTGATAGGATTCTCAGTTTGCCATTTTCCTTTTATGTAGTCACTGTCGTTGTTGTATGTTAAAATTAAATCTGGGATATTTTTGATCAACTTTGAATCCCAGGAATACAGTCTTTCAAGATCAAATAGTTTTCTTGTATCCTCAGTGGCATCACTAAATTTTATCTTAATCAAAGATTTGTCACGATAATATAGATGTAGATATGCGGCTATACCTAACCGTGGAGCACTCGGGCGTCCATAAAAACATCCAAAGATTTTATCTCCGGTCCAGGTGTAGTCAAATTCTAGATCATACCCATCAGTCCTTGTAAGCCAGTGATCCCATTTAGTGTGATCAATAGTATATTTGTCGTGTTTTTCAAGTCTATTCCAGGTTTTGAGGGTAACGCTATTGAATCTAAACATATCCAGTATATCATAGATACCGGTAAATCGTAAGCAATGACCTTCATTGTTGACCTGAATAACCACGTCTTGATGTTGATTGTCTATACAGAATTTTATAAAAGGCAGAGGATTTAACAATCTGTCATTTTCTAATTCTAGCTCGTAAAATCCTATAACCATCCTAATTCTTCCATTTTAGGTCTTATAACCTTATTGTACCAATTAGCGTTTCCTTTTGCTCCGTGGTGCCCCATATAATTTCCCGGCTCTCTATCAACTGATTGTATCTTATCTTCGGCATTAACGCTATAATAAGTATCATCAAACAATACACACTCTTTAATAGGTTCAACACAGAACCCCGGAGTGGAAAAACTATCGCCGAATACATATAAACTCATTCTCGCACCATTGGCCCTTTGTTAATAAACTGGCTTTTATAGTGTTGTTTAAAAAATCTGCTATTAAGAGAATCCATTTCCGCTATTGGCAAACCTAACTGTGTACGCAATTGATTGCCTAAACGAAATATCTCTGTAGTTAGATCAGTATCCTGATACTGTTGCCATAGTTCTGCCAAGTGGTCAAAATCCTGTACCTGCCGATAATCCCAGTCTGTAAGCATGGTCATATATGTGCCCAATCTTGCACCATAGATAGCCCAGGCGCCGTTTTCCGCATCGTGACCCACTGTCTGCCAGATACATAAATGATCATAATTGCGACTGTGTACACGCTGTTCAAATTCAGTGACAGTGGGTTTGGCACCTCGATCAAGACACATCTTAACACCTTCACGGAATCCTGCACGCCAGGCCTGGAATTCTGTACCATTAGGATATGTAGTGCTGTAACAATCGTGCATGGCCCAATAGTTAGGATAAAAGCAAAACTCTACATCATTTTCAGCTGAGCCATCCGTTGCTTCATGTGTCTTCATATTATAGACAAAATCTTTAGTCCAGCAACTCATGCCACCATTGCCATACATCAATCCATTGATCGTATTGCGTGCACGCCAACGGAACACACAATCACGATTGCTGTCGTCTAACTCTAACTGTAGATTAAAAAAGGCAGGATCGGGTATATTGTCACCATCAATTAAAACGAAACGATCAGTGTCGCTAGCATCGGCTGCTGCTTTATGCGCTGCATCTGATCCTTTGACTCCGTCTACACGCTGTGCCCAAGGTACCATATTCTGTATCTTGACCCAAAACTCTTCTTTTTTTGGTTCATCGTAGCTAAGATAGATACAAGATAAATCAGCTACATCAATTATTTCTCGCATAATACTCCATATCTGTATATTTTTCATTTTGCTCTAATAACAGGCCTGCATGATTCTTAACTACAGAAAAACCACGATCGGCTTTATGTAATTGTACACGATAACCGCTGTCATGCTCGATTTTTTTGAGCTGTCTGTTCTCTACACGATATCGAAAATAGTTTTCGTATGTATCTTTATCAACCACTAGGTAGTTGTTATTTTCCAGGTGATCAGTCATTGTACAGAGATATATCTCACCCAACTCATTATAGTGTAATCTATATTCTAAATCAAGAGATTTAACAGGCCGAGTCAGTTGCTCAACTTCCTGCCAAAAATTCAGTTCTTCTTCGCTCATAATATTCGATCAATTCTCGTGTAGCAAATTGCTTATCGTGATAGTGTACCGGATGATATTGGTTAATGTTGTTGATCCTAACGATGTCACCGTCTTGTTCGTGCATGACAGTTTCTAGCCAGTTGCGGTTGTCACTCCATCCATTGCCCGCCGACTTCATATGCACAAAATTTAAAAAATCTAGACTGGGCATGGTGCACATCTCCTTACCTACCATTAATGCTGTTAATCCATAGAGTACATCTGTGCTGGGGTATTCTTCTAAACAGTTTTTAAGACCTGTGCGCACATATTGCCAATTGAACAGTATGTATCTTGCTGTGTCGAAAAATACTGCAGCTTCTTGGCTGTAACGAAAGTACATCAATCCATTATAGACATCCGGCAATTCGTTAGCATCAAATAGTTCTCTATATTTTCTAATAGTAAAATTGATACCAAGAAATGTACGTGCACCTGTGCTCAAGCAAACATTTTTTAATCTGAAAGCAGTCCACCAATGATCTATGCTGCGTGTAAACAACAGGTCACTTTCTAACTTTACTGTTTCTTTAAATGGGGTTAATTTAAATACCTGATGCTCGTTGCCAAAATAATAATTGTCTTCGGGACGGTTATAGTCGTGGTCTACTGGTATGATATAATCAAATACATCTCTGTGTCGTTGTTCAACAGACTCTAAAGTTTTTTGATCAACTATCACTGCATAACTATTTATCTGCTGTGTACATTTGATATTCAGACACTGTAGATAAGCCAATTCTAAATAGTTGACTTCCGGTGTGTTATGCGCGAATGTAACGTATCCCTGTTGTTCTTTATGTTGGCTCACCTAAAACCTCCACTATCCTGCCAAATTCTTCACTGAGTAAATATTGCTTGTCTAGTATATGTAAATCTTGTAATGGTCTCACTATGGCATGATCTTCGTGTTTTATATTAACAAAACTACCAACCGCTACGCTCGATATATTTTTAGTTATTAAATTCATAGGCCACGGTATATATCGACGTTTGTCTTTACTGTAACCATTTAGTACATTGTCTGCGATAGTAAATGCATAGTCGTTGCGATAGTTGCCTTCTCTAATATTATATAACAACCTATAGTAATTGTAATTGCGTTCAATTCGTCCCACTAGATCAAAAAATTGCTCTGCTAAACTAGTCTTACGAAATACGCAAACAGTAGCCCAAATAAATGGAATACTGGTTGCACCCATGAATCTGTCGATACCGGTGTCAGAATCTACTCTGTCGTAAACAAGATAATCCATATCTAAATCTAATAGCTTAGTTAAACTATCATCTAATATAAGATAATCGGAATCTATTAGTATAGTTGTATCGTATGGGCTGTGATGGTAGACTGTAGATCTACCGCGATTACGCCAGACAGTTTCTTTAAGTTCAGAATTTAATCTATAGGTATCTACAGGAGTATCTATTAATTTTACGCTATCATAGTCAAACTCAGGATTGGCTGTTTTATCTGTGATTAGTGTCACCGGTAGGTTTAATGTTTTTCTAGCTACACTAGCTGACCTATCTGCTATCTTTACATAGTCAACAGCGTCGGTGTTGAACGCATAAATGACTATGCCCGTATTAGACCTTGCGTATGCGTTTGAGTTCTTCATGTTGTTGATGCCAACGATTCATAACTTTTTGATAATGTTCTCTAGCGACTGTCTCAAACTCTTTTGGATCAGCGATCTCAACAGGGTTTTGATATGTATCTTCAATATACAACGGACTATCTGTCCACAACGAAGCAAAGACAATGAGTTCCGGTCCGGCACGAAACAGCCCACCAGCGTATGCAAAATGCAGATCTATTTCGATCTTTTCTTTGAGGATACGTTTATTAATTTGATAATCAGTTGCCCGTTTAACAGTTGTTACTATTTTTTCGATGTTAGTCATAGTCAATAAAAAAGGTGTAGACTGTAATTTTATACTGTCTACACCTTGTTTGTCAACCTAATAGTATTAGGTAATGGTTGGTGTTCCCCATGAACTGGCTAAATATGTAGTTTCAGGATATACTATATCAATCCTGTGATTCCATGTTACATTGATACTATCATTAAACACTGCACCTAAAGTTGGATCTGTTCGTGCAGCACTATATACAGTAAAGTCTAGATAGAATGTAGTACCATTGTCACCGTGTCCTGAAGCATTGGCTGCGCTGTTTCGGAATCCTACGGTGATATAATCACCTGTATACAACGATGTAGTACTGGTAATCTGTTTTGTAATAGTAGAGGTAGTTGTGCCGTTATAGTAACCAAAAGAGGTATTATTTGTGTTAATCGTGCCACCAGTGCCGCCAATACCTCCGTTAGTTGTAGCACGGATAGCATTGATACTACCTAAATTAGTAGCAATTAATGTGACCCAATCTCCTGATCGACTTGTACCATCATTGTTAGTTGCACTGATCGTTACAAAATTTAGTTGCCCACCTGCATTAAAGAAATAACGTGCAGCATCACCAGACGCAAAAGTCACAGTACGTGTGAATGTCCATGTCTCTGCGCTGGCTGTATCGGCTACAGTAAAATTAGGACTAAATGTTGCGCCAGCTAAGGTGCTACCTTGACTAGCAAAGTTTAAATGGTTCGTGTAGATAGTGCTTAAACTGGTGCTAAGAGTACTTAGGTACGCTATAGTTGATCCGGTTGTTACAGCACTGATACCTGTGCCCGAACCAGACTGGTGTGCATTTACATTGTTAAGAGTATTGATTAATGTAGACCATTGTGTAGCTGTTACTAATCCTGCTGTAGCAGCAGATTGTGCCACCGGAGTTTGTCCGTATCCATATTGACCATTCCCTGTTGCCCATACAGCATTTAACTGTCCTGCTGTAGTACTAGGGTCTGGACCTACAAAACCATTATAATCTGTGGCTGCGATCAGCCCACCTTGTGCATATGCCATTATCTATTCCTTAGATGTTGATTCTTACTATTGCTTCTATTATACCTTCACCAGTATCAGTCTTGTCAACCAAACTACGCCCAATAACGTTGAATGGTGTGATTTCTGCTGCTTGAGCAGATCTTGCTAGTCCATTTCCGGCACTGACTAATCTATCACCTTTTGATATTATGCCAGTTACTCTTACCGGTACACGACCTGACAAAGCCACTGCTGGGTGTGTTAAATCGTTGCCTGCTGTTGAATTCATCAGATAGGCAGCACTTGTACTTATCACTCCAAAGACATTATCGCTTAATTCTGCTGTCACAGCGGTGATTTCTGCTGCGCCACCTAATTCTACTACCGTACCAGCCGGGTATGCAACATCACTGGCATAGCGTTCTGCTAAGTCAGCATATTGTGCATGCACTGCGGTTCCGTATATATTATTCCACCAGGCTGTTGCACTACCTAAATTTACTACTGCGTTAGAAGTTGGTGTTAAACTTGTAGTTACCGATAGCGTAGTAAATGAACCTATACTTGGCGTAACATTTCCTATCGGGGTATTATTGATACTGCTAAAACTAGCGGTTCCACCAATCGTGGCGATTTCTACCCCATTGTATTTGGCTAGGCCGTAAATGTTAGTCGTGCCACCTGTGCCCGAAACGTTTAGTACTGTTAAATTACCGACTGAGGTGATATTAGGTTGGCTGGCTGTTAGTATAGTTCCGGTATAGCCAGAAGTTGCATTAATACCTTGAGTATTGATTGTGCTAGCAGTTATGCTTGTGGCAGTAACATTACCAACTAAATTACCACTGAATGCAGTACTGTTTAAAGTACTGGCTGTTATTGTACCAGCAGTAACTGTTGTAGCGGTTACTGGACCGACTGCGATCCCCGAAGATCCATCTCGTTGTACTAGCGTATTAGGAGTAGCATTTATATCTTGTGTGCTCAATCCCCAAGTTGGGCTTGCGATAGTGCTAAAGTTCAATCCAGCACGTATAGTAGCGAAACCTGCTAATGCACTTGAAAAGGTGTCTTTTGAAAATATCGCATAAACTGTACCGTTTATCAATATTTCTACTACCACGTGCGTGCCTGCAGACGTATCTGTTACCAGTGCCGGTACTGCACCAGAGTTACCAGTAGCAGTAGTAGCAGCCGGGCCAACTGTTATCCATGTAGTGCCCGAATAGACTTTTAGCTGTTGATTGGTCGTATCAAACCATAAATCACCGCCTAACGCGCTCAAATCTGTAGGTGGACTGCTGTAAGGTGCTGATGTAGCGCCAGTGGAAATTTTCCAGCTGCTACCTGACCAAACTCTAAGAATATTGTTAGTAGTATCCCACCAAAGTTGGCCCTTTAGAGGATTGGCCGGGCCGCTAGTGTTGGCAAAATTTTCTAGTAAATAAACGAAGTTTTCGTTAAGGAATTGCCCGTAACCTGCATAATCTCTACCGATAAGTGTAAGACTAGAGTGAGTATTATCGATCGTTCCGTCGCTTAACCCGCCTGGGACTAGCGTCGTTCCGTTTGTAAGATTAATTGTATATGCCATGGTCTATCCTTGTTTCTTATATTTATGCATATATATTCATTATCAGTTTAGTACATCTTCTGTATGTATGCTAGTGCATAGAACGGAGGTACTGTTGCTACTGAAATTGGTGTTCCTGATCCTGTTGTGCCTGTTGTGCCCGATACTGTGACGCTGGCACTGAAAGAGTGCGTATGCCCAGTATCGCTGATCCCAGTAGAAGCAGGATTTAGAGTTACCCCGTATGATGCCAAAGGGCCGTTACCTTGTAGTGCACCGCCGCCACCAGATGTTCCGTTATCTGTTACTGCGCCAGCACGCTGATTTACAGTGTGCACGTGAGTTGGATCGTATAGGTTAGCAAAAGATGTAGCAGTAGTGCCCGATGCTGTGCCTGTGCCGCTAAAACTGTGCGAATGTGCAGGTAAATTGCTAGTTCCAATCGAAAAAGATGCAGACCCGGATCCGCCAGTTTGTCCTGGATTATAAGCAGATCCTGCTCCCATAATAAATTGATTTCTTAAGTCAGGAGTTCCGTTGGAACCATCGCACAATTGCCAGCCTACCGGTATATTTACTATAGTTCCGCCCCACATAACAATCATACCACGCGGTAATACACTCTGCACAAATGCAGTAGTTGCTAGAGCAGTATTGCTAGTGTTATAAGGTAATGTAGTGGCAGTAACTACGCTAGCAGCAATAGGACCATTGTATGCGGGTAAATAACTGGCAACATTACTATTTGTATATGCTCCAGAAATTAAAGAATTGATTTCTACTTGTTGGGTAGCAGCATTCGCTGTCCATGCAACAGTGACTCCAGCTAATCCGCTGTCAATAGTAGAGATATTAGCCAACAGATTATTATAAACTGCATTTAAATTTGCAGTTAAATTATCGACATATATTTGTGTGTTAGCTACAATAGCATTAGCAGTGGCATTCAAATTTGCAACACTAGAATCTATTAGATTATTAACGATCGTTATTTCGCTGTTAATATAATTAGTTAAATCGATATTTGCCTGTTGTACACTAGCATTTGCATATGTGCTAAAGCTAGATAAATTTCCCGATAATAGATTAATATTTGATTCAATATCTAATATCGTAGGATCTGTTGGTATATAAGCAGCTGCGTTAGCGTTAGTATAGAATTGATTTGATCCAGGAAAATAACTATTATTAATTGTTAATCCTGGGTAGATTCTCGGAAATCCAGCTATAGGCGGACTAGGTAAAAATTCTGTATCTGAACTGAATATAGCTAATACTGTACCACCAAATTGTAATTGTAAGATGTTGTGTGTAAGTCCGCTGGTACTAGCATCGTTAACTGTTACAGGAATAGCACCCGATACACCTTGATTTTTTGTATAATTAGGACCAATAAGATTAAAATTGTTGCCATCGTACAAATACAGTTGATTTGTTGCTGTGTCAAACCATATATTACCAGCGTTAGCAGTCAATGGTTGACTGGTACTAAGAGTAATACCGGATACTGGTAAGTAGCCTTGATTAGTAAAAACATTTAATGTCTGACTACTTTTATTAAACCAAAGTTGCCCTTCAAGATTATTGCCTGCAGGAGCGGTATTAGCAGCAAAATTTTCTAATAATTTTACTAAATTCTCGTCTAAGTTTAGTCCATAGCCAACATAGTTGGGACCAGGCAGAGTAAGGCCGGTGGTGTTATCAGCAGTGCCATCTGCAATAGTTGTTAATAGTGTTCCATCGCTTTTTAATATGGTATATGACATATTTCTCGTCCGTTATCTTATATTTACCGTTTTAATAAGATATAAATACTGCTCCGTCCTGCCCCGAAGATGCTGACCCTCCAGGGATTATAGCCCCTTGACTGCCAACTGCATCCTCACCAATGCCACCACTGCCGTAGCCTGTACCGTTAACTGCCTGTGCCCCTTGCCCGGCTGTATTTCTGTTTTCCATCCAGTTAGCAACTTGTGTTCCAGCAACACCGTTGGGCGATCCTGCTGCACCACCTGGTAATCCGTTAAATGGGGTATAACTTGGACCGCCTGGTGGATTATCCCCGATTGATCCCCATCCTCCGTTGCCACCAGTGGCTTCGACTTGTATAACACCGCCGATTGAAATATATGATGCTCCACCAATACCGCCATTGGTCACTCCGGGGCCGTTAAGATATGCGGAAAGATCACCGCCACCATGCGGCCCACCTGCACCAACTATTATTGCCAAATTTTGATTTGGTACAGTAGCTATTGTTTGATTAGTAACATATCCACCAGAACCGCCATTGCCGCCACCGTGCTTATCACCGGAAAGTATCGCGCCACCGCCGCCACCACCAGCTCCATAAACAGATGCTGTTACTGAAAATATTCCCGGTGGTACTGTAAAATAATATACTCCCGGGCTGGTATAGGCTAATGAGCCAGTGGGAGGGAAGAATTGTTGCCATGTACCGTTATTGTTATAGTAGGCTTTAGTTATGTCTTTCCATTGACCGTTGACATTTACAGATGGAATTTCAACAGGATGCCACACCCCATTGCGATTTACATAAATTCCGCGTGTACTAGATGACATCGTTTAGCCTATTTGGAACCAGATGTCACCGCTCTTACCTCCCGAAGGTGCACTGGCGGAAACAGTAAATGCAGGAGTATTAGCGAACGAAGAAGGAGGAAATATATTAGAAATTGTAGTGCCAATAGCTCCCGCTACAAATGCTGTAGTTGCAATTTTTGTGCTAGTATCTGTAGGCGATGGTGTAGGTGCACTCGGGACTCCGGTAAATGCAGGACTAGCAAGAGGAGCCAATGGAGCTACGGCATTAGATAAATTAGTCGCAGTTGTTGCAGCTAAAGAATTTATACTGTTTGTTAGATTATTATTTACTAAGTTAATATTAGAATTAACAATCGCTATCTGAGTGTTAATATTATTTGTTTGATAGGTATTAGCATAACTTACACTATTAGCTACATTATTAACAGAAATATTTAAATTTATTATCTCATTTTCTTGAGATACTGCATTAGCCTGTAGATTACTAATAGCCAGATTAGCCGCCGTGAATCCATTGTTTGTTGAAGCTGATAATGCGTTAATGTTTGCATTTATAGAGTTAACAGCTAAATTTAAATTTGCTGTTTGAGAATTTGAAACTGATGTTATAAGTGCCTGTAAATTTGAATCTTGGCTATTAAAATAATCTGTTAAAGCTACGATATTATTATCAACATAATTTTTATTTGCTACATCATTGTACTGCAAAGGATCACCAATAATCGTCGCCCGTCCTGTTAGCCCACTGATATGTAATGCACTAATATTTCCAAATGTCCCGGAATTTATATATAAATCAATATTACCCAACAAAGAAAAATTTTGTATTGCTAAAGAGTAATTACCATAGCTTATATTCGCGCCAGTAAACGCGAGATTCCTTCCGAGATATAAATCTCTCAACACATCTGTTGCTGTACCTAAATCATAACTGTTAGTAACAGCAGGATTTAAAATAGATCCCGAACCAGCAGGTGTCGCAACATATAAGTTACCATTTATAGATACAGATGTTAAATTTGTTTGATTATTAACTGTTAGGCTCTGGCCAATGACCACATTATTACCCACTGATAGACCATTGGATATTTGGGTAAATCCATTATAGTTAAGTCCAACAGGTTGAAAACTATCGTAACTTTCTGTAGATATTAGATTTCCGTTAGCATACTTGTTGACCACAGTATGACTGTTATTACTAGTATCAGCAACCTGCTCAACAAATACTCCGCTTTTTCCTTGAGCAGCAGTATAGGCCGGACCTGTTAGTAACCAATTTGTCCCATTCCAAGAAAATAACTGTTGATCTGTACTATTCCACCACTGATCACCGACATTTTTCGCGGTAGGTTGTGTGGCAGATACTATGCGTTGGCTTACTGGGTTAAAGTTTAATCCATCGTAGACTTTTAGTAAATTATTGGCTGTATCGTACCAGAGTGTTCCGGTTAATACTTTAGTAGCACCTGTTATCTGCGTCGGTGGGGTATTGTTAGCGAAGTTTTCCACTAGTCTAACAAAATTATCATTCTGTGCTGTACCGTAGTTAATATAGTTACGGCCGATCAGTGTCAAGCCAATGGTATTATCAACTGTACCGTCTAATACAGTTGTTAATACTGATCCGTTAGTCTGATTTATCACATAGCTCATATTTTATTATCCAACAGCAGTTAAGTTAGTTAGTGTCTGTATTCTCACTGTGTATTCTATCTGTATTAACCTATTCAATGATTTCTGTACAGGCATAAACACTACATGTGTTAACAGCGGGCCTGTGCTCAATAATCCCGAAGTACCATCGGTGCTGCGGCCCACTAGGCCTAGTTCATCAAATACATATGCGCCATTGAGGTTTTGGCTATTATCAAATAAACTTTGCCCAGCTGGCTCACCGTAGTCCAATAAACAGGTAACTAGTATATCACTGTATACTGTACCGGGCACATGAGTGATAGTCATCTTATTGTTAGCAGGATCGGGATTTAATACAGAAGTATTATCGATAATTTTGCTATATGTAGGATTATATAAATTGGTATTCTGCCCCACTGTGTTTGTGGGCAGATAAGTTATAACACCAGTAGGATCCACGCTGGTCCCACCATTGCCAAAATGCATTTCGTATATAAAATTTTGTCCTTTGTTGGCGATACTATATGCTAGTGCTTGGCTAAAATTTTCGTAGTGGATAGCGTTAGGTTTGTCTATGTATATCTTTCCAGATTCTGGATCAAATATCTTTACATGACCTCGCACATATATACCTGCGGATTCATCTTTTTTATCTGTGGGCGATTGCACTGGTTTTTCCTCTGTAAGATCAGTTTTTGTCACTGAAAACTGTGATTTATCATTATTTATCATGTTAATGTACCCGGTGTTGGAGTAATTCCCGGACTGGATTTTAGGAAATTCGCCTGTTCTGTAGTACTATTGCTTAATCCTAATCCATTGGTTATAGTACCTGCTCCTGGACTATACCAAACATTTGACTGTTGTACTTTGGTATTTACTGGTACGCTTGCTTGACCGATACCATTAACTAAACCAAGAACGGATAGTCTAACAGCATATGCAGTAGTAGGAACTCCGTTGACATAGATGGCACCTGCGACATTGTCAAATTCTGCTATATCAAACCCTAAAGGATTGTCGTATTCGTCGGGCAGTCCTTGTATATTCCCAGATAGTAGCTGTACCACTACATTTGAGTTGTTTGTTATAGAATCTAGTACACGTAATTCAGCTGAAGTGTAGGTATTTCCTGCAAAAGCATAAGCAACATTTGCCTGTACACTGCTGTCAGTAAAATTAGTGCCGTAAACATTACCGGTTACTGTATAGGTATTACCACTATAGAAAACATAGCTGCCGATTAAACTAGCATAATTGGCCTGCCAATTTGGTACCGTAGATATCTGTGTCAATTGATCATTGATATTGGCCGATATATTGGCAGTCGTTGATAAAACATAACTGACTGTGTCTGTGGTAGTGTATAAATTAGTAGTTGTATATCCAGTGTAGGTATAGCTGTTAGGTATTAGCTGTTGCTGACCAGCGTCTATTACTAGACTGCCTGCTAGATGAACATCAGCCGGCGATGTCATATCAACCGCACGACGTATCTGTGCCAGCGTATTTGCCTGTACTGATACAACATTTGAAGAAACGTTTGCGAATGTACCGCCTAGATCAAATACGTTACCAGTGGTTATATATAAATTGCTGGTATAAGACAGTAAGGTATTTGCAGGAACTAGCAAATTAGCTGCCCATACTGTCGGAGTTTCTAGTGCATAATTTCTCCAATACACTATCTTTTCACCGTTGATATATATCACACCCGGTTGATTCTGTGCGGGATCTGGCAGAGGTAAGCGAGCAGCATCTGTTACAGCTATCGAAGTGTCAGTTAAATTCAGATTCGCAGTCAAGCTAGTGATATTTGCAGTGGCTATTCTACGGAAATCTAGATTACCTGTGTAATTGTCGAATATCCTAAAAGATAATTGATTAGTATCAAACACCATAAAATCTAATGTGTCAAACATACGCCCTGGCACTAGCTCTTCGGGTGCATAGCTGCTGTATCTACTGACGTATGCGCCGCCGTCTACAGTTAGATCGTTGGGGTTTACACCAAATACATTACTGTAAAAACTCTGTATAGTAGTATCAAATACGTTGCCTACAAATGTGTTGGCATCAACTATAACACCACCATAACTTAATCCCGGTTGTGTCAGTGTTAAATCGATGTTTCCTTGGCTGGCAATGATCCTGTCATTGGCATTATCAAACGAACTGTAATTGATAGCAGTTACATTACCTGCCCCGGGCCATGTGATGTTAGCGTCAATAACATAACTATTAGATAGTGTATATAATTGATTATCTAACTTAATTATTGTACCAGCCGGGATAACATTACCTGCGTCTGCGGAAGTCAAGGACGCCCAAGCAACAAATACATTAGAGTTGGTATAATTAATCCTGTCAAATTTAATAGTGGATTTTATGCTTCTGATCAAGTTATGTCCAGTATTACCGCCATCATAAACCTGTCTCAATATAGGTTTCAGAACTGCGCCCGAACCTGTGCCGTTCAATATCACAGATGGGATAGAGGTGAATCCAGATCCAGGATTGGATATAGTTATGCTAGCGAGTCTGCCTAACCCATCTATAGCGGCTGTTGCTACTACGCCCGACCCACCGCCCCCCGATACAATAACATCCGGTGGAAATATAAATCCGGTACCAGGATTTTCTATCTGTATATCTACCACTTTATATTGATAGTTATTGGCCCATTCTAGATATGTTGTGCTAGCGAATAAATTAGCATCATAAGACTGTTCACCATTGGGACTACGATAAATTTGTAGATTTGTGTCCCAGTAAGGCTGTAGGTCAAAGTCTGTGGCATCACCTGAATATTGATCAGTTCCTTGATAGTCAACGATAAATTCCCTGATTACACTCCTATAAGGTTTTACCTCGTTGATGTAGTCTTGATAGTAGCTTTGATTATCTGCTATATAAGCAGGATATTGGTATAATTGTCTTATATTTTGTGTCGCTGAAATAAAACTGGTTTTAAACGCCCAGTCGATATTCTTCTGTTCTGATAAGGCGTATTTGATCATTAGGAAGAACAGTTGATTATAATCTATCGCAAGATCGTCAACGAATAATTGTGTTTGTACTGCTAGCAATATCTGTCTTAGTTCTAGAGCAGGAATAGCACCAGTAGATATCTGTACTGTTCCGTTTTGTACGCCGACTAACGTACGAAAGAGATTAGCATCAATATAATAGACAACAAACTGATTGTTTCCATTGTTTAGTATTTTAACATACGTGTTGGGTGTCAATGTTAATTTACCAAATTCTAATTTATCTGCAACCGTTAGATCTGGTAACACAGTGTAATCATACCCTGTTTCATACCAATCTGCATAATTCCAATAAAGATTAGTTTTATAACTCTGTACCCTTGTTAAATTCCATTGACCGGCAACAGGTGTGTTCCACGTATAAATCGACCAACGCGAATTCTGTGTACTGTCATCTAATACTAGTATATTATACCCTGTTGCGATTGCTGTTGTATCAATATAAGGTAATTCGCTATAAGTATTAACTACACGATTGTATAAATTAAACAGCGGGTTAGGCACAGGTTCTTCGCTGTTTAACAATGTCATCAATTTTCTTTCTGTTGTTGGATAAGACGATAGCACAGCGTTAACAAATGTTATATAATTTGACAATGCAAGAGATCGATTTATAAACATGCTTTGTCTAGGTCTAATACTGATACCGTAAGCCTGAGAAATTGGTAGCGCCGGATCAGGCACAGGATTTCCTGCACTATCTTGGCCCGACAAACTATCAATTAATTTATTTTCTATATTTGCAGGAATGATGCTTTCGGGGTTATTTTCCTGGACTAGCGTATACTCGGAATGTATCACTCCCGAATTATTAGATGCTTTACCGAGCTGCACTATAGTATTAGTACCAGTTAGTTGTTGTTTTACGTTAAACAAGGCCAGTGTATTGTTGCTTAAAACAGTTGCATACGGGATACCCTGGGCCTGCGGATTTGATAATATACCGGCAATAGCATAAACGCTAGAATTCTTGATCGGTGCTACTGATGTTTTACCTGTAACCCAGAAATAATAGTTAAATGTACCAGTTGCCCCCGAATATCCATAAGTCGAATAGGCTGCGTCGTTAGTGTATAAAGGCACTCCGTTGCCTACTACAGCCGCATACTGGCTAGGTGGCACAGGGCTCTCGACCCATTCGTAGACTTGTATTGAGCTTCCTGGAAATTGTTCCCCCCAATGGGCTAATCTATAGATAATATCGCTTTGCTCGTAGTCTATGTAGCGTATGCTGTCTAGGTTCCACCAGATCTTACCCACTTGTTGTGGGCCCCAATGGTAGCCGGCAGATATTTGAAGATTACCTTGGTTATACACAGCCGGATCAAATACAGACAAGTAGTCAATTTCGTTGCCAGCAATTGATAATACTTTAGCTTTATTAGGATCGTATATGTCTAGCACCGACAAAATAACATTATCTGTTTTATCAAACAAGAAAGTTCTTCCAACAGTCGTAATATCAACTCGCGGTTCTTGTTGTCTAGTTCTAGACCAAGTAAAGGTCAATGCATTATATTCATACACTGCCCACCCAGTGGCACCCGCGGCTGTATCAACATTTACCCACTGTCTGTCACCTGTTAACCAACCGCCGTACGGAGTTGCAGATCCTATGTTAGCATCGGTATTAACCACCTGTGAGTTTAATGTATAGACATTACCTGCGCCCGTCACTGATCCTACTGAATTTATCAGTGCTGTAACATTACTGATTGCAACCACTACAGAATTTACATTAGGCACTGTGACGATAGTATAAATGCTGTCATAGTATACGCTGAAATCTTTTAATACAAAATGGTCGCCTGACACAAAACTGTGTGTGTTGTTGAATGTTATAGTAGCATAATTATCAAGATTGTAAGTGATAAGGTTAGCTGTCAGTCCTGTGCCAGTGACTCTTAAAACATTCCAGGTAGAATTAAAATCTTTAGCGACCCAGATTTTGTCAGCTATTGATAAATTAGCTACAGTGGTTAATGTAGTAATGTCAAACACCTGATGATCTATGTCATTTAAATTAACATATCCCGCAGTAGGTAAATCAGTGCTGTAGATATACTCTGTTCTATTGTCATATAGTGCAGTATTAGTACTATAGACGTTGCTGGCATTATAGACGTTAGATGTCAGTGTGTTACCTGTTAACGCTAGATTAACTACAAGATTTGCTGTACTGTAATTATCAGTGACAGTAAATGCCACTGGATCATTAGTGAATACACTTTGATCCAGAACAAATTCAGTATATTGATTGCTGTTGACACTACCGTAGACACCAGATCTAAATGCCCACTCTTCGTAGACGCTGATATTACTTTTAATAACATTAAATGTAGCTTTAGTCAGCGCAGAAATAGCTGCTTCTGTTCCTTTCTGCTTAACATAACCTTGATAGAATTTAGTCTGTGTACCGGTAGATATACCTAGATTACTCAGAAAAGGTCGTTCTCTAAATCCAATCAATCCAGAACTAAATGTCTGTAAGTTTTTGTCTGATGGCGGACTATCCACATCATAAATCTGTTTGAATATCTGTGCGTTATGAGCAAAACTCGGCAATAATCCTGTTTGTATACTGGATTGATCAATTCTGGTCCAGTAACCTACATTAAAAGTGTTACTTGCTGAGATATCTTGTGTAGCCGTGTAATAGGCGTTGTTGTAATAAACTAAATCTCCTTGTTTGTAATCAGTATTACTTTGCCAATCACGTATTTGCGGATCGCTGTAAACATATCCTGCAGCTGATAGTGCTCCGTCCCAGAAACCTGTTTTGTGTCCTGATAATCTCAGTCGATATTGTCTAGTTCCTTGTTCAGGAATATACAAAATATCACCAAAGTCGTCTTGGTTATCAAATATTAAAGTGGTTTCGTATTGCTCTAGATATAGTTTAGCATAGGCTATAGAGATCGCGGGATTTACAGTGGTAATCAGAGTCTGGTTATAGTAAGGAGCTACTATTGTATCTGTGCGTACAATATTAAAATCATTATTTTTTATAACTTGGAAATTAGTGTCTAATAATTTACTGCTATTGGGTCTATTGTCTATCTTACCTACCACTGACCCATCGACGTTAAGAAATAATCTATTAGCAATAGGATTTAGTACTATCAGTGATCCAACAGCCCAGTTCTGTTGTACCCAATATAAGAATTCTTTTGTGCTTAATGTCCAATCACGTGTTGCCTGCAGATCGCTGTCAAAATCGTTGAATACAAAACCTTGCTTAGTTAGATAACGCTCATAGCTAATCAAGAAATCTGTTAACTGCTGATAAGAATTATATGTGGTTCCATATGGTATATTAGCTGTTGATTCTGCGCTAGTTTGATAAAGTTTAACAGATAATTGGTCAACAGTAACGGTATTAGCATTATTATTAGCAACGCTCGGTATGATGGTAAAGAACGGGTTTGTAATATCATACCCAGATACACTGTACCCTTCTGTAGTTTTTGTCACCACAACAGCACTGTAAACCAAAGTTTGATTTGGTACCGGTGTGCCAATATAAACATCAATGTTATCTGTTGGTATCACTACACTAGCATTTGTGTTGCCCGGAGATGTTTGTTCGGCAAAAACTGTTAATAACTTACTGTCAGTGAACCCTGCTGCTCGATAGCTTAATTGTACATTTAATTTTGAAAAGTATAATTTTAATTTAGAGACTGGATCTATGCCGAGATTTTTAATGTAATCTGAGATCCAATTTATATACCCCGAAGTACGCTGTATCGATCCCGGGATCGATATTGTATCACCGTTTACTGCTAACAGAGATGGTGCTAAATGATTATTGTTTACATCAGTAAATTGTCCTGTAGTTGCATTAGATGCAAATCTACTTAGATCAATCTGAGTACTAAAAAATTCAGCGGGTCTTGCTAGTGCCAATGCCTGGCAAACCGCGTAGGGATAATCACTGCTATTTTTCCAGGCTGTTTCAGCAGGCCCTTGCTGTCCAACTTGGAAATTGCTTGCTAGGCCTAACGTATCTAAACTTTTTACTATTTTTGCACTAACCGGATCTAATAGATTGCCTGCTGAGTCTACCGGAATAAAATTAGCTAGGCCCGGTCTCGCAAATCTACTGTCAGTATAAGGGGCGCCGTTATTCCATATATAACCTGCTTCAAGGTCTGCCCACAATACAGTATTAGATCCAGTATACGGAGCCGGACCATATCGTTGTATCCACCAGACTGGTTGTTGAGAAAATCCCAGCATTTCCCAAGGTGCGATATGTGGTCGATCGGTGTCAAACCAATAATTATAGATAGCACGCCAGGATCCTTGCAACGGACTACCATCAATGGCATCAGCAGAAGTAGCGTAGTTCCATGTCCAGGGATTATTTGATTCAAACCACGAATTAGTAGTGTAGTCTACGCCGTTGGATCCTACCCACTGTAAAAAGTTTTTAGATGTCAGTTGCACCCATTCGTTTAGAGAGTAATCTGTAGCACGGAATTTGCCCGGAACAGTGTTGTAGCGATTCATTAAATTTTGATCTCGATAGCTGATCTTCAGATTATTATAGATGCGTTTTTCTAGCTCTAAAAGCAACTGGTCTCTGAAATCGCCAAATGCCGGAGTAATGCTACCGTCGTGCCCTCTAACAACTTCTATAGGGGTCAAATAGGTAGTATCTGTATATATTGCAGGTATGTAATCACCGTATAATCCTAGTTTAGTCGGTGTTTCCGGGATATAGTTGCCATCAGTTGACGAGTATTCTCTAATGGTTATTACATCGCCTACATTCAAAGGAATATTTACGACTATCTCTGGACTAACTTGGTTAAAATAAAAATCTATGTTATCAGATAATAATTGAACTCCGTTCAAATAGACTAAGGTTGCTCGTCCTGTTAATTGCGAGGTTAAAAATATCTCGCTGATCTCGTAACGATTTTGTCTTGGATTTAACACTGTATAGACGATAGTATTATAACCGTCACCCTGCGGGATCATATCACTATAATACCAACTAAAAGAATTATTTTTAACAGAGTTAATAGTTTTTAATATTGTATCTACAGCAGTAACTGGATCATTATAGTTTAATCCGTTTAATGTTATAGCTGTTTGCAGGAATTTATTTTTAAATCGTTGGTATTCTTTTCTTGCAAGATAGTTGCCTTCAAAAAAGTTTGCAATTGGATCAGTAGTAAACAACATAGAGTAAGGCACGGGACTTTTCTGTCTGAGTATAGTGCCACCTTGTGCGTTTAGATATCTATCCCTGTTAGCTGTAGTTACACCTGCATACGATGTATTTTCTATTAATTTATTATAATGAGATCTTATCTGCCCTGAGGTGATGCTAGCAAAGTTAGAGTTTAATGGATTATATTCAAGATTTTGTGGTATTTCATAATAACCCAATTGGCTCGTACTTGATGAATCTATCAGCACATCAATCTTGTCGCCGACAGCAGGGACAAAATTAAATGTTATTAAATCATATACACCATAGCTAACTATCTGATAATCTACTGTTGGTTCTAGCAGTTGATTATTCTGAAAAACTTTTAATGTTGGTACGGTTGATTGTACGTTAGGTAATACATCAATCTGCACAAAAGCATAGTTAGTATTGTTGATGCTAACTTGATATCCTTCATAAAAAACTGTAACAATCTGATATTGTTTACTATTTTCAACGCTGTCGATCCAATCGGTTAGCAGACTGTTTGATGTCAGACTTGCATTTTGTTTAATATATCCTGAGCTACATTGTTCGCTAACAGTTACCCCCGAGGATATATAGGTAAATGTATCTGTCGAGTAATAGTTATTAAAAACTATGTCGCCGATATTATTAAAATTTTGGTAAGATAGAGGGAATCCGATAATTGTATCTGCTGTACCTGCGCCCACCGAATAGCCAAACAGCTGAGATCCTGCAAATGTAGTGCTCGGGTAGACTGTAGTATCTGCAAAACTATAACCATTTCTGTCTACTAGATCAAACAATGGTGGTTGATTCAGCGAGGTTTTTTCTTGGCACTCAAACCAATTAGTACCATCAAAACGATAGACCTTTCCGCTGTTAATTCCTTGTGTTACTAAAATATTCTGTCCTGCAACTACAGGGTCGTCGGTTGTGGTTATTAATCTTAGAAAATTAGTACTATTAATAATCTGTATATCCACTTGCCAGATTTCATTCTTAACATTTGGATCTATGTCATTGGCAAAAATAATACGCATGCCCGGCGTCAACAACGCCCCATCTAATATGTAACTCTGTTGTCCTTCGATATCTACAAACGCATCTGTAGAGTCAAATGTCAGTAGGTCAACATTATTTTTTGCTTGTGCACCATAATTAAAAAGTTGTAGGTTAGGTACGAATTCAATGATAGGTCTACGTCCCGAGATATTGGGTCCGTAGTCAGCTACAGTATTATTATAATTAGCAGTGGCGTTAATAATATCTACGTGGAACCAACGATTGCTTCTAGACCAGGGGTTTTGATCTTGGCTCGATCTATTGATAGTTATATAATCAGCTGACGATTGAATTTGGTTTAATACTCCGTCGGTTACAACCAGTTGATTAACCGGAGTCAAGGTAATAGCTTGTCCAACACCTTCAACATAATATTCGTTACCAGCATAAGTTGTTGGCACTACTAAACTGTCAAATTGTATTTTAAGTCCATTGGTAAATGTCACTCCGTTGGGGCTGGTATAACCAGTCTGTCCTAAGATATCTCTAGTAACATTTATTGGTACCGTGGCGTTATCGACTATCTTGATTTCACCAAAATACCCAGAAGTCACACCATCTTGATAATAAAGATAATTTAACGGTGCTGTAGTGGGAGGTACTATACGATAGGAATATGTCTGATCTAACCAAAATTGTCTAGCAGCATAAGTTAGACCTGAGCTAATAAAAACCTTTTCAACAGTGTTGACTGTAGTTACTGGGTGTACCTGTATCAAATAATCCGCACCCGAAGGTATTAGATTAATAGACCAAGTATTGGTGCGCAGATTAGAGTTGACCACAGATCCAGGTGCGAATTGATTAGTATCTGTGCCAGAAAATCCTGTAGGTATCGCAGGCGTGGTCCACTGCAAATTATCTGTCTGATTGCTTATAAAAATAAAAGTCTTGCTCTGTAGATTAGATGTTAGCCCATCTATACCATTAGGGAATTTTGTCAAAAATTGACTTAATAACTGATTCTGGATATCGGTGTAGCCAAAATCTGCTGCTGCATCCACAGTAGTTGCTAATGACATCTGCGTGTAAAAATCTTGTGCAGATGACTGCGGCACAGTAAATGTTATGACGCCAACATCTGTACCGTTGTTAGTTACACCTAATATTTCTCTAGTGCTAACAGTAGGAACAGTAGCATCTACTCCCGACGTACCAGACTCTGTTTGGATCCAGAATGGGAATCCCGGTTGATTTACAGTAAAGCTATATGTACCTCCGCGTGATAGTGTTATCTGTGGATCAGCATGTCCAGTTACACCGGAAAAGGTATATCCGCCAAGCGAGGTATTTCTTGTCACTGTATAATCAGCTAGTAACGGAGTGGTTCCTGAAGATACCGTAACTGCTGCAGGGCCGTTGGGCAACCAGTAGTAATTGTTATAATTAACAAATTTATCAAAGTCAAAATGCCCATCAAATGTGTAAAATGTATCAGAAAATAGTCTTTCTTGATTACTGTTTATACCACCTTCTTTAGATAAAGCATTTAATAAATCAACGTATGTAGAATTCAATAAAACATTAGCTTGATTGTCTTTAATAACAATTCCGGGTTCAAGCTGATAGTCTTGACGCTGTTTTGTTGGTTCAGGATTATAGTTGTCGCCAAGTTGATAAGTTGGTGCAAATCTGCGGCCGATGTATCCGTCTATGGGCACATTAGCCGAATCAGTGATCAACTGATCTAATGTTGCGCCGAGAAATCTGATGTTCGTCTGAGATCTAAATGTTTCTGGTAATAGATTTATTGAATTATAAAATGCCATTAATATGTACCTATTAGGTTATTTCCGAGGTTCAACGAAGCTGCTGTGACTGCGCTGATTATATCAACGTCATTGACGGTAGCTGCGCTGGTTATTATTTCCCAGGGTTCGGCATTTATCTGGAAGTAGTTACCAAACACCAGTGTATTGCTAGCAGGAACTATCAGTATACTAGAAATATTTGGAGCTAGTGCTGTGTGCAGATATGCTGCTAGCTCTGTAAAATAAAATGTTTCGCCAAAATCCCAATTATTAATGTCAAAATATGTATTAACAGCAGAAATCACTTGAGATTTAATTTCGTTATCGCTGATATTAACTGATGGGTTTTTTACTACTTTAAATCGTGCCTGCAGGTCTGCTGTTGCTTTTGCACCAAATAACGGTTTGAACTGCGCTGGGCTGAATACTAGTCCATCACTGATAGCTTTATAATTGGACAGGTTTGAGTACGATAACTGCAGATCCGCTGTAGTCGGTAATGTTGGCTCGATTACCGTGCCAGTCAGATCACCTAACCAATTAATGTAGTCTGTCGCGTATTGAGACGTTAAAACATACATGTCAATAATATTAACAGGTATCGGGTCGATTCTATTGCGAGTTAGGCTGTTGTGTTTATATTGGAAATATATATTTGATCTCGATGCACTGTTACCTACTATCTGAGTGAATAGTGCAGGATCGTCTGGTGTCCCCGATACCTGCGTATCGGGAATCGTTACTAAAACTTGTGTTTGGTCTACATATCCGTCCGGTGCTGTTATAACTCCGTAGACATTCCAAGTTAGATCTTGCCCAATCGGAGAGCTGTTACCAGGATAACTATTGATACGTAAAACTTTAATGCTGTCGTTTACTGTGGATCCAGTAGCGGGATCATATATTTTTGCAGAGGGATCAAAGTAAAAGTTAGTTTCTGCGGCACTGGCAAAACTATATTCTAATGTACGATACTGTACTGTATATAGTCCTGCATTATATAGACATTTGACCAACCAGTTGGTGCTAGTAGAGATATCAGCAGGAGAAATATTAATCCATGTCTGGTTGATTTCATCATAGGTCAATCCAAAATTACTGTAGCTGGCGATCTGTTGACTTAGCGTGGATACTAGGTTAGCTGATAAATCATTCATCAACGGAGGCATTATAGACTCTAGTACCGCACCAGTGGGAACGGTTGTACCAAAGTAAGCATAGGTATTAGATGCCACAGACGAAACGCTACCATAGATCACACTACTGTTTACTGTAAATGCTAGGCTAGCGCCTGTGCTGATATATTGTAGGTTAGCAGAAGCGTTTGCTCCAATGCTTAGATTGGCATTGGCATAGGTAAATGTTCCCCAGCTGGTGCTGGTAGTGTTACCAGTCTGCACAAATGCTATATTGGCATAAGGCGGAGTAAAACTAGGGTAGTTTGCGTAATAGTAATTGCGCATGCCCACTGAACTGATAGCCGGTACTATATCATTATAGATAGCTGTGTAGATATCGCTGGTATTTAAAAAACTAAATGTGGAAACTGCTACATTACTGTTAGCAGACAGCACGCCATCGTCTGCAAAAATATTTGTGGTGCTAAAGCTACCAGATGTATCTAACGTATCTATGTACAGGCTAGCGCCGCTGCTGATCCTATTGATAGCTTTGACTTTTTGTATGCTGGTGTAGGTGGTCAAAGGGAAGATATTATAATCTTCGCCTGTGATCATGCGATTCTGTGTGTAATACTGTTGCGGAGCATAGGTCTTGATGCTAGTTAGACTCTGTGCGGCAGTGGCGTTGGTCACCGTATAGTTCAGGCTAGCAGTAAATGTTAATGTTTCTACTGTATTTTTTATACTAATATAACTTAGTGCTATAGAAACGAATCCCATGTCATCTGGTGCGATGTTATAAGTCTGCCCGTTGCTGGTACGGAAATAAAATCTGAAACTGCCCTGTGGGATATTAGCAAAATTACCGTCTCCAAAGACCAACTGAACTTGATCATTGTTTTGTGTGTTGATCTGATATAAATTCTTGTTGGATAATTGATTGTATGCAACGTTAATGCCGGCTATAGCAGGAACTTGTGTCCACTGAGTCTGTGGGTTATTGTTAACATCTAAAGAATATAACCATGCGTCTGTGTTGTTAATATTATTTGTAGCTACTGGAACATAGTTATTAGGTATAGCATTAGTGATATTAAAATTAGTAGCTTGTAGCGTACCCTGTTTAAAATATAGAAAAAATCCAGTGTTGTTGCTGGCATTGCTATTATTATCATTGCGATACAGTACGTTAAATTTACCCACTGTCGTTGGGTCAGCCTCGTATATGTAGCTTTCGCCAACACTAGTGGCGCTGACTGCTTCAAATCTAGTAGGCACAGTCTGTATATTGACTGTAAATGAAGATATAGGCAGTGTCTGGGGATTTAAGTTAATTGCGTATTCATCTGTCTGTATACTGTTGATCAGCTGACTGTTGCCCGGATTACCTACTGCTTGTGATGCTATCAAGCTGGCATTTAAGATAGCAGTAAACTGTTCTTGCCAGTTTTCGTTGGTGAGGTCGTTCCAGTTAACCACTGCATTGGATAGATTATTACCGTTGCTGTCGTAGACTGTTTCTGTGGTGCTGATGCTGTTGATCTTAAGTAGACCCGATGCGCTGTTGGTTCGACTGGGATTGTAGCTCAACATGCGTGCCAGTTTTAAGATACTGTCTCTTCGTTGCGCTGTATCGATAAAATTTTCACGTGCATTTAAATCTGTGCGGAACGCTAGACTCTGCCCTAAGAAAGCGATCATATCGATTAATGCGATATATTCCGAACTTTCTGTAAAATCATTGAACGTATCTGGGTAAAATGTCTGCAGATAGTTTATCATGGTGTTGCGCAGTGTTTCAAAGTCGTAGCTGGTAAAATCTGCGTTGGTAAAGGTCTGGTAGATCTTAGTCCAGTTCTGTTCGACCAGTAGATTTGATTGACGTGTAGTTTGTGCCATATTCAGTACCTATATCTTGTATTTACCGCAGATAATAATATGGCTAGTTAATTCGTAGTCAGAGTCTGGTTGTTTTTGTTGAAGTTAAGCAATAGTGTTTGTGCTTGATTCGTAGGTATGTAGGTTAGGCTGATCTGTATCTGTAGCCCGTGATCTTGCTGTGTTACTGTGATGGTATCTGCACTCAGTCTGGGGTCGTAACCCACTATGCGTTTGATATCGTTAGTTATGATCTGCTGTGTGGTTTCGTTTAATGGTTCGAATAACTGATCCCAGATTATTGTACCAAAACTAGGTTGCATGAGCTTGCTGCCACGACGTATGTTAAAATAATTGATAAGATCTTGCCGTGCCAGTGCATAGTCCGTGAGACTGTATTTTTTCTTATTAACCAGAGTGCTAAATCCGCGATATACTATGCTCATACTGTATTTAACCTTTATAATACTGTGACTGCATATCTGCCGCTGTTATAGCTGTTGACTCCAGCGCCTGCACCAGTTGTACGCCAGAGATAAGCACTGTCTGCGCCTAGAGTCCATGCAACATAGACCATGCCTGCCACAACGTCTACTGTATCACCGACGGTTATACCGCCATTGGCTACTAGACTTTTATATAAATCCACTATCTTCTGATAAGCCAGGTGCTCTTGTGCTACCGCGGTACTTAAAAAACTATAGAGACTAGAAATATTATAAAAATAATTTTGATAATTATTAATACCGTTGTTTACAGTCGTTGGTGTCCAACAGTGCACATAATTTACCGAATCTGTAGAATATGCTTGATTAGACCCAAATTCTAATAGACCGTATGTTTCTAATTCCTGTGTAGAGAACTGATATCTGCCTAATTCATTGTTGGTACCTATCTTTGCGTAATCCCAGGCGCTGAGATCATAAGCGATTTGGCTCAAAAGATTTTGTATCTGTTTTGAAGTCAGTGCACCAATGCTTGCCCAGCTAGGCGGAGATAACGGGGCATCTGCACGGGATATCCAACTAACTGGCAGAGGATTTGTTATGGGTTGCCCTATCGCTAATTGTAGTCCGGTATCCATTGTGTTATGCGCTCGCTATCGGACGTTGGTTATTACTAGGATCTAACCAGGGCTCGTGTGCAGGTACTGTTGTACATACACTTTGTATTGCCCCGGGGGTCAGCACCCAACGTTGGCCGTTATAAGTCACATCTGGCAACGTATTTTCTTTTGCTGGTAGCGCAGGTGTAGGCACAGCAGGAAGTCCTGAATTCAGCAGTATAACCGCACCAGTAATACTGGTGTCCCCTAATGATCCTACACTTAATCGCGCACCAGCAGCTAATGTTGCCATTCCCATAGCACTCAGAGTCAGCATACCATCTGTTGTCACTGATGCAGATGCCAGGCCAGTCACGCTTACGCCGGCCTTAGATGATATGTTTACTGCTAGTTCGCCATTGATTTCTACTGCCTGTGCATTCATAGCAATCAAACTATCACTGTGCATGTTAATAGGACCTTCTGATCTTACATTAAATCCAGCAGCACCGTAGATATTGATTGCACCAGTGGTACTAAACTCCATCCACTGATTGCCCGAGGCACTGGCAATATAGACTATCTGTTCGGTATCGTTCATTAGGATTTGATGGCCCCCGGCGGTGCGTAGTCTCACTAACCTGTCTACCCCATTGGCATCACCGTCGTCCATGACAAACGTGTGCCCACCTTGTCTAGCAAATACTGTTTGATCGGCATTTACACTTGAGCTTGACGGAATTCCGTTACCTAATTGTTTGCCCGGTGTACTGATACCGTAACAGTTACTAGGACTTTCGCGCAAGCTACTAGAACTGATTGCGCCACGCACAGGATCTCTATCTAAGCCCTGGTTCAATAATACAGCAGTTTGATATTCGTGTATGTATCTAGGTGTATTGGTGATACCATCAGCAGTAAATGCTGTGTTATAGCGTGTGCTGGCTTCAACTACCGGAAGTACACTGTTAGCATCAATATTTTGTGATATTGAATCATCAGGTATGGGTTTTTTTGTTTTTCCTGTAGATAGTCCGCCGCCAACATTACGGCCAACTGCAGGTACCATGTGATGACTAAAGCTATCGTAGATACAGGCAAACCAATACCCTCGATTTCTATCTCCAGCAGCAAATGTTACTAGCACCTTATTACCAACGTCCGGGGGGACAAACCACATACCGTAGCTCTGCCCAGTGGTAAATTGTGCTGAGGGGCTGTTAGGATCTATTGCTTGCGTATCTGTCAGATAAGTCTTGCCATAAAACGGACTGGCATAACTAACCAGAATCTGGTTATTGGGGTCAGTAGATGCACCGCCCCAGTCTGGGATATAGACCATCATCTGACCAGATCTGGTGCCTTGCACATGGGATATGACTACTGCTTCGTAGGGACCGGGATCTACAGCGAAACCCGCACCAGAACCATCTATCTTGGCTCCTGGCATGATACCGCTGCGTCTCATTTGTGTCGCCATATTCTTCCTCTATTATGTCGGTGGTTGCTCGCTAGCAGGGGTAGAATTACTGCTAGGAAGTTGACCAGTAGTAGACGCCGATGATACTGTTGCAGAGCTGGTATTGGTTACGCCAGGTGCAGAAGCAGATACATAAGCATCATTTTGGAATCGCACTATATTTAATTCTTGGGTAAACACGCCATCATGAAAATTGTGGTCAATGGTCAATATCTTGTACTGACCAGTAAACAGGCTAGGTATAGTACCCGGTGATGGGAACACTCCTCCTTGATTGGTCCAATCAGTATCAATGTCAAGTGGCGTATTTAATGTAAATTTAACTACTAATTGTCCCGAATCCATGCGTATATGCCCATATAAATCGGCAAAGTCGGCTTGGCTTATGCTGGCATTATAGCCAGGTGCTGTATTTGGATCTGGGCTCGGGACATAGAATATACCATCTTGTTTGATCAGCGTAGGGTCACCGATTATAGATAATTTAAGATTTAACATATCACCAGTTGGATATGCGCTGTAGATTGATCTGATAGCGTTAGCAGCTGCCTGTGCACTAGGATTACCCAATATGTGCATGCTCATAGTGTCGCGTCTATCATTGACCGCTGGCTGATATACCATTGGTGTAGGGTTTCTTATCTGCCCAAACCCAGATATCAGTCCCGACTGTGCTATCAGTTGCGGTGTTACAAAGATATAGGGATTAGCGGCAAGATTATTGTCTGTGCCTGTGCTGGCTGTTACATCAGTTGAGCTTTTATCGTAAGGCCAGGCGAATGCACGGGTGTAATAAGTGGTATCAAAGTGCACATCGACTTTGATGATATCGGTGTTTTTTCCTGTATACCAATATTGATAATCTTTAACTATCTGCGGTCTACTGTCTACTAGTTGGCCGAGATAAGGATTATTACCGTCGTAGGTAGGGTATTGATGTATAGCATAGGTAAATTGCATAGGGCGCACGTTTCTTCGATTGTCAAATGCCCCGATCTGTTGCGCTCCTGAACTGTTAATCCCTATATATTCTGCACGCACGACTGTACGGAAAAAATTAAACTTGACAGTTTGATCTCTGTTTAGCTGTACATTACCTTGAGTATTATTTAACCCTAGCTGTGATAACACATATTCCGATTGTAACAATATTTTTTCTATGATATCTACTATCAACGTACCCGCAGGAATACTAAAACTGCCATGGGAAAAATCAATGTTTACAGCATTAGGGTTAGCCTGTGCTAATGTCATCTGTTGATCATAGACTATCTTGGAGGTTTTAATATTTGGATCTATATCAAATAAGATAGAATCAGCGAATTCCATCTTCCCTTGAGCAGCAGTATCTTTCCAAAATTTTGTAATATTGGTTGCTAGATTTTCAAAAAACTCTCCCACTGATCCCGCTTGTATGGCAAAACTCGGTGTGCCGGTTCCGCTGGTACTGGGTGCCGGACCATTCACACTTAAATTGAATGGCACGTATCCGTATTTTTCTAACAGTGGAACTTCGGTTATTGGGACGAAAGAGATATGATATTCTGCGCCTCGCTCACTGAGTGCGATCTTAACTTCAGTGAATCTGATTGGGAATATTTTTCTGTATAGATCAGAGTCTGATGCACTAATAGCGTTGCCCGAATCGTCGTAGCCAGTAAAATCCAATCTTAACAGATAAGGTTGCTCTAAATAATTTTCAAAAGTCTGTGTTGCACTATTGTAGCTCATGGCCACTAGTGTGTCTAAAAATGTTGTCCCGTAAGGTTCAACAATGATCATACTACCGGTTAAAAGATTAGTGTGTTTGCTAACACTATTGGGGTTGACTGTGGTTTTTAGTTCTACTGATTGTATATTGTAGTCTAGCCCTGCTTGCACAGGCGAACGACGTGTGGGGTATAACCCCGAATCTTCGGCTATACAATAACTGCTTGTGCTGAGGTTCAGTGGACTTATGTTGACATCAGTTTGGTTTAGAATATTAGCAGCATCAGCCAGGCTCAGCCACCAAAGACTCCAATTATAAGTGTAGCTAGCATATTTATTCAGTGGGTTAGGTACAGGTACTGTAGGAACAGGCGTGCGTATCTCCGACGGCGCTGGCGTCGCAGGAGGTTGTATTCTGGAGGCTGTAACTACCACTGGCGCTAATTGTATTACCATTAACTATAGTCCCAGGGCTTTCTGAACCACTGCTTTAGTGGGCACATAGATAATATTAGGTGCCACGAAACTAAACACAGGATCTAACAGTACATCAGGATTGCGAACAGCAAACACCCACCAGAGATTAGCATCTTGATAGATGTCATATGCCAATAGATCAGGGCGTAGATTATAAGGAGGATCTATCTGGTATAGCGCATCAGATGTATCAGCAGGTATAGTTTTTCCGGTCCAGAGATCTAAAAATTGTCCACTGCCGAATGTCGGAGTTCCATAGTATGGGCTAGTGGTTGCATACTTAGCAGACATTATAAGAATCCCCCATTGCCCGGAGTACCATTATATACTGGAGTTTGCGTCGCACCAAACGAACTAGCAGATCCTCCTGAACCCGGTGCGTTAATTAGTGCACCACGAGCAAAGTCATTGAGACTGAATCCTTGGCTCTGTGCCAGTCGACTGTATACTGGTTGCAGAGTCAATTGGACTGTGCTGGTGGTAGGTAAACGTGTACTGTTTAGTACAGGGTTTGTAACATAAGGATTGTAGTTTAATCCCGGTTCAGGTATATCTATATAATCAACACTATCTGGCATGGTATGACTAAATGAAGTTACTACACAAGGAACGTGAGGAAGATAGTATTCGCCGTAACCATCTAGATATACAATAGGCGGCGGATTACCCGCGTTGGGGTCTTGTCCAAGAAACATTTTTGTTACTGCACGGAAAAAATATATCGTAGCTAAAAGGTACTGACCCTCATTTACATTCTGTACTGTAAATTCTCCGGTAACTGTTATAGCTTGAACTTCACTATTTTGATAAAAATAATTAGCGTAGTTAGCATGTGTTAATTTCTGTGTGACATAGTTAGCAGTATGCGTTACTGTTACTGCAGGAGTATATGGGAATATTACTCCTATGCGACTTTGTCCACTTGGTCCAAATAGACTGTTGACGTTTTGTACTAATGCGCTGGTAACATTGTTAGCTACTTCTGTGCGTAGTGGACTTAGTAAAGTGTTATTGGGATCATTGTAAAAATATGCGCTGTTAGGAGCCAAGGATACACGTACACGCCAATCGTAACTAGCCTGTGGGTAGTTAACTACAACATTAGGGCCCACTGTATTAGAGCTGTACTGGAACATGCCAGCTACATTCTGCCTACTGGCGTTGGGATTTATACCTACAGATCCTTCAATCCCAGTTAGTGCACTCTGTCCTAGTTGCGATAAAAAACTAGAATTAGTATTAATGGCATTGTTCAATGGTTGATTTGGTAGTACCGGCATATCGATCCTTTATTATAACTATTTATTGTAAAAGATAATATGCTAATATATTCATCAAAAGGTTGACCTATACTTCAACTACATGTTAAAATTCCACAAAACCCAAGGAAAATAAGGTGAAACATAATTACTTAAACAACCGCGACTTACTTAAAGAAATACATAAAAGCAAAAACACCTACTGTTATTATACCAGCCCCGAATATGCAGACTATGATATCATACTGCCCAGTGTGGCTAAAATTAACAAGAAAAATATCTTAGAAGGCAGGCGCAATCGTGCAGAAAGGCTAGCACGTGTGGCCTATGATCTAGCTACCAAAGATGGCGTAAAGCGCAAATTAGATGAGTTTGAAGTTAAACTCAAAGATGTTGCTGATACAGACGTTGTATTCCGTGTCATGACTTGGGATCATATCCCTGTCGATGATGTCAAAAGCCGTAAAGCTGCTATCAAAGCATTAGAAGAGGAAGGATACTCACACAGCGAATACGACAACGAAGATCTGGATCTAGCAGGGAACACTAAATACGTTAAAGTTAATTTTCCTCCTTTTGAACATTACGTGATCAACGATCAAGTAGAACCCAAATTAGTAGGGCGCAGCCATTGGGTCGGGGGATTGGTTAAAGGACATTTTTCCAAAGATCACGGTCAGATGACACCAAAATTAGCGCACATGTTTCTCAAACTCTGCGAGCGTTATGCCACTCGCAGCAACTGGCGCGGTTACACTTACAACGATGAGATGCGGTCACAGGCGCTATTGCAATTAAGTCAGATTGGGTTGCAGTTCGATGAGTCAAAATCGCAGAACCCTTTTGCTTATTACACTGCTGCTATCACTAATAGTTTTACCCGAGTGCTTAATATTGAAAAACGAAACCAAAATTTACGAGACGATATTTTAGAAATGAACAACCTTACTCCTAGCTATACTCGGCAAAATAATTGGGGCAACAACGGCGCAGGATCAGACGAATAATGGATCAGCCAATACTTTTATTACACAACGGTAATAGTATTGTAAAAAATTATATATCAGAATTGTTTGATTTTTTGCCGATGCCTACCATTGCTAATTTTTTAGATTTGGATTCAAAAATTAATTTCTTACAAAAAAATCAAAAGATAGTCACTGATTTGACCTGCTGTGACATTATCAGTAACAAGGAATTGTTTGAACTTAAAAAATACTGCAAGATAATAAAAGTTTTTACCGATTATGAGCACGACCTAGAAAATTTAGAACCCGTATATCATAATGAATTTACAAAAACTCAATGGTTACGAGCTTTACATTATAAGTTATGGGCCAGTGATGAAATTTTTTATTTTAAAGGGTTTAACTTTATAAACACATCACAAGATAGTGATATCATTTTTACTCCTGGTAGATGCGGTACTAATCTATTAAGTTCGATTGTAAATGTTCCAAACTGGTTGCATCATAACGATGATCTAATCAACCGATCAGATTTTCAAAAATTATCAAATTCCTCTAAAATTTTTACAATATATCGAAAAAACTTATACAGCTTAGTGGCTAGTAATTCGGTCATTGATAGATTAGGTTTCGTTATGATTACCAATAAAGATAATTATCAAAAAAATTTACAGCTATGTGAGACTATTAGACCTTATTGTATCGAAAAAGATTATATTGAGGAGATATTAACAAATTTTTTAGATTTTGTAGACTTATTATTGCTACTTAAAGTTTTATATCGTAGGAATATTTCTTTGTCCAGATTTGATTTTCTTAAATCATTTTTTAATCACTCACGCTCTTTAAAAAACCCCTACGATTTAGATAAACTAATAGTGAATCAAAAGGAAATAATTACATTAATAGAAAAAGAATATCAAGAAATATATGATTTTGCTATCAATCAAATGGTAAAATATTGCGGGTTAGCGATCTATTAAATTCTCTATTAATAGTGTAAAATAGTAAGAATATGACTAATTTATTCAAACGAGCAGCTCTTTTTACAGATATCCATTTTGGACTAAAGTCTAACAGCACGCAACATAACGAGGACTGTTTGGCTTTTGTCCAATGGGCCACTGCTAAAGCTAAGGAAGAAGGTTGCGAAACCTGCATCTTCTTGGGCGACTGGCACAACAATCGTGCCAGTATCAATATTGTCACGTTAAATTACAGTTTGCGTGCACTGGAGCATATCAATGAAAACTTTAATCAAACTTTTTTTATCCCAGGAAATCATGACCTATACTATCGGGATCGTCGTGATATACAGAGTGTGGAATGGGCTCGTCACTTACCCAACATCCATATTTGTAACGATTGGGTTACTCATGGCGATGTTACTTTTGCTCCTTGGCTAGTTGCCGACGATCACAAGAGATTAAAAAAGCAAAAGGGCCAATATATGTTTGGGCATTTTGAATTGCCCGGGTATCTTATGAATGCTATGGTAGCCATGCCCGATACAGGAGAAATCACCGGCGATGACATGCAGGGATTTGGGCATGTGTTCACTGGCCATTTCCACAAACGGCAAACGCAAAGAAATGTCACTTATATCGGTAACTGTTTCCCGCATAACTATGCTGATGCCGGCGACGATGAACGCGGACTAACTATCCTCGAGTGGGGCAAGGATCCTGTTTATCATGCTTGGCCTGATCAACCTGTATATCGTGTGTTACGTCTAAGCGATGTGTTAAAAAATACCGAACGTTTGCTCAAACCCAATATGCATGTGCGTGTTAACTTAGATATCGATATCAGCTATGAAGAATCCACTTTTATTAAAGAAACGTTTGTTAATCAATTCCAGTTGCGTGAAATCACTCTTATTCCTGCTAAATCCACAGAGGTTACAGAATACGAGTTATCAGGTGAGATAGCATTTGAAAGTGTTGACCAGATTGTTTACGGACAGCTAAACGCTATCGAAAGCGAACAATTTGATCGCAATCTTTTATTAGAAATCTACAGGAATTTATGATCTATAATAATAATAAAAAAAATATTTCAATCTGCGGCGATAGTTTTGTTACCGATTGGTTAATAAAACATAAAGATTATCCCAGGCGGCCCACTCTTTTAAGTCACTATCGCCATGTAGTTAACGTAGCAAAAGCCAGGGTGGTTAATCACTACTCTGATCACGAAAACAAATTAGTATTAGTTGATATCTTAGAGAGATTAAATTGATCTATATTGACAGCGGAAGTAACACCTACGGCGACGAACTTACCGACAGGGAAAACCAAGCCTGGCCATTTCTATTAGATAAATCCATTGGTGTCCCTGTAATTAATTCTGCTATTAAGGGTAAATCTAATCAACATATTATATTTGATTTAATTAATTTTTGTTCAACAAATAATCCATCTCTTGTTATTATAGGTTGGGTCAATGTTAATAGAAAATTAGTCTTTCGAAGAGAAAACAATTTCCCAGTTGATTTTAGCATCAACGGAAATAACAGTATATACAACAAAGATAAAACATTTGAAGAATTTAAAAATCTACATTTTAAATATTGGTCAAATGATCTTAATGATAATTGGGTTTTTTTACAATCCGTGATTTTAACACAGAATTTCTTAAAATCTCTCAATATCCCATATCTTATGTTTAACGACAATGATAAATCAGATATTTTAAAACTTACAACAATAAATCAAGAAAATATTCAAACAAAAAAACGTCTATTAGATTCATTTGATTGTATGCCTAACACCGAGATTAATAATGTTGCAAAACAATTTTCTTTATTATACAATATGTTAGATCATACTAACTATTACGATTTTTCCTGGAATTTAAAAAAGTTAATTGATTTTAAATATCATCCAACATCCAACGATCATAAAATAATTTTAGAATTTATGTTACCATTAATAACCAATAAATTATGTTTAAAATAAAAAATCTCACGGTAAAAAATTTCATGAGCGTGGGTAATAGCACTCAAGCAGTTGATTTTGATCGACAAGACCTGACTTTGGTTCTCGGAGAAAATCTCGACCTCGGGGGAGATGATTCCGGTGCACGTAATGGTACCGGTAAGACTACTATTATAAATGCACTAAGTTATGCTTTATACGGACAGGCGTTGACTAATATCAAAAAAGATAATCTGATCAATAAAACTAACGGCAAAAACATGTTGGTTACTATTGACTTTGAACGTGATGGTACAGGTTATCGAATTGAGCGTGGTCGTAAACCCGGTATTATTAAATTTTTTGTAGATAACCAAGAACAAGAAATTACCGATGATGCGCAGGGCGACAGCAGGGAAACACAGGCAGATATTGAGCGCATGCTAGGTATGAGCCACGACATGTTTAAGCATATTGTAGCACTTAATACCTACACTGAACCATTCCTTGCACTAAAGACCAATGACCAACGTACATTAATCGAACAGTTGTTAGGTATTACCATACTCAGTGAAAAATCCGATAGATTAAAAGAAGAAATCAAACAGACCAAAGATCTGATTACTAAAGAGGAATTCCGTATCAAAGCTGTTGCTGATGCCAATCAGCGTGTGCAGGAGCAGATAGATAATCTCAAGTCTAGACAACAACAGTGGGTCACTAAACAAGAACAAGATATTGACAAATTGGTTTCTGCTCTTGGCGATCTACTAGCTTTAGATATAGAGCAGGAATTAGCAGCACATCAGCAGTTAGCTGAATATAAAGTACGTAGTAAAGATATTAAAGATCTAAGAACTTCGCGACAGCGTGCCGTTGCAGATCTCGATCGAGATATAAAAGCACAAGCTAAGATAGCTAGTGAATTGTCTATCTTGCAAAATAATCGTTGTCATGCTTGTGGTCAAGGTGTGCAAGGGCACGATCACGAAAAGTTATTAACGCAAAAAACTGAAGATTTAGAAAATTTAGCGCAGGAGATTGAAAGATTAACTCAAGACATAGATTTAATAGATCAAGCAATCGCTCAGTTAGGCGAGCTAGGAGAAATGCCTTCCACTTTCTACGACCGGGAAAGCGACGCAGTACACCACAGGAGCACAGTGGAGAATCTACAGGCGCAGATAGCGGAAAAAGCAGATCAAAGTGATCCATATACTGAACAGATACAGGAGATGGAGCAGAAAGGTCTAGAAGAAGTCAGCTATGACGAAATCAATACTTTAACCAACCTCCGAGAACATCAGGAGTTCCTGTTAAAATTGTTAACTAACAAGGATAGTTTTATACGTAAACGAATCATTGATCAAAATCTTAGCTATCTTAATGCTAGATTAGGGCAATATCTAGATCGGATTGGTTTACCACATACTGTAAAATTTAACAATGATTTAACAGTGGACATTTCAGAATTAGGAAGAGATCTTGATTTTGATAACTTATCGCGTGGTGAACGTAATCGTTTGATATTAAGTCTAAGCTGGGCGTTCCGCGATGTTTGGGAGAGTCTATATCAGCCAATTAATCTATTGTTTATTGATGAGTTAGTAGATTCCGGCATGGATAGTTCGGGTGTCGAGAATAGTTTAAGCATATTGAAAAAGATGGCACGAGATGCTAACAAGAGTGTATGGTTAGTATCACATAAAGATGAACTAGCCGGCCGCGTACATAATACATTAAAAGTAGTGAAAGAAAACGGATTTACTACGTACAATACAGATATAGAAATAAATTAATATTTCTAATCTAGTTAAAGATGATAAATTAATATGCATGTCATGGCTTTACGAAAACCAACAGATAGAGATTCTACCCGAAGATTGCGTAGGCTTCGTTTATCTCATAACGAATCTAGTTTCTGGTAGGAAATATGTTGGTAAAAAACTCGCAAAATTTGCTAAAACTTCGTATCGTGTAGTAAAATTAAAGAACGGTACTAAGAAGCGCAAGAAGATACGCAGTAAGATAGATTCAGATTGGCAGGACTATTGGTCTAGCTCAGATGAATTAAAACAGGACGTAGAGACTCTCGGTAGGGAAAATTTCCGCAGAGAAATACTCTACTACTGTCGAAGCAAAGCAGAATGTAGTTATGTCGAAGCTAGAGAACAGTTCGCACGAGGCGTGCTAGAATCCGACGAATACTATAACGGAATTATTAATTGCAGGATACATGGCTCACATATAAAAGGCAAACTTTCAAATTCGTAACAGACATGGCACAGATCAACGACACTCAAATCATACATCAAGGCAACGACTCAGGCACTATTCAAAATATTAAGTTAGGCAGTAAAATTTAACACGCAAGGTTGGCGGGCCGGATTGGTAATACCGCTGTGGAAAAACCAAGTAACATAAAACTTGGACACGTGACATATTGATGCACTCCCCTGGAGGAATCCAGTATCCTGAAAAATGGAAGTGAGTCAGAGCGTAGAACCCTAAGCGCAACGCATTGATATAGTATGACTGTTAACATACGAAAAACCGTGCTATAAAAACTTGGACGACAAGGAACGAGGTCCAAGGCACTGCTTGCAGTGTTGTCGATGTAGGTTGGGAAAGGTTAGAGCCCATTAGCATATACGGTAAAATACCTACTTCCATGTCTTGGCTGGTGCTACTCGCATGAAGTACAGACTCAGCGGAACCTAGTAAAAAGGTTCCGTCTGACCAGATTTATCTGCATGAAGCAGTTTAAGTAATCAATTAAAATCAAATTGATTTATTGTAGAAAAAATGATCCCGAGTGTTAACGAAGGAATCAGATCTCGTTAGAGATCTCTGTTATTTAAAAGAAAGGTAAACCCGATTCTTTCGTTGTCTCTAAGTTATCTTTGATAAGTTCAGTGATGATCGTTCTCTCTTCATGACTAAGCATCATAGCGTCGTCATAGGTGATACCACCACGCATGTACCAACACATTTTTAAGAGATCTTTTCTTATGGCTTTTGCATCTGCATCCAGTTGATCAATTAACTGGGCTATCTCTTCATACTCCAACGACAAAAGCCTTAGCCGAAAAAATTTGTTTGCTCAAACACAAACGGTGTAGTAAATTCTTTATTACATTCAGGGTTTTCGCAGGTTAAATCAATTTGGTTATATCCTGCAGTAGATCGTATTTTGTCTAATTTAGTTTTGATAGCTTCCCAGACTGATTTATCGCAATTATCTAGGAATTCCGCAATAAACGCCTTATCTGTTACAAACTCGCCATCGTTGGTGCGTATGCCTTCGATGCTGGCGCTGATTTGCTCGATGCCTGTTTTGATGATGCTGTTGAATAATTCGTTAAACTTAGCATCTTTTTCTTCTGGCGCTAGTGTTTCATCCTGCACTATCATTAATAATTTTTGTTCTTCAAAGTTATTGAGATTATTAGTATTATATTCTTGGTAAGTCTGAGGTTTAAGCACTATCTCTAGCCCTTGCGCTTGAACAGGAGTGGTCCAGTCGGCTAATCTTATATTTCCTAATATTACTGAAATATCCAGTGTCTTTTCGTTAGCAGTAGAGCAGTGTGGACAATTGGCTGTAAAATCCATGGCTTTACCGTAGGTAGCTAAACGTATAGCTAACAATACAGTATCCAAGTCTACCGTAGGCATTTTCCAAGCATCCTGTATACTAGGACAACAGCTTTCGATAACCTGTACAGTGCTGGAACCGTTAAGCAGAGCGTCCGGTGTCTTCATAGTTATTTCATCTCTAGCGGTCATTGCGTATACCGGTATTTCCCCAGTGACCGGTAATTCTAGACTATTTTCGGCCCACCAACGTCCACCGCTGGGTAATTTTATGTACAGTACAGGCTGTCTAAAATGTTTGGCTAAGGGGTTTGCGGGTTTAGTGCTCATATAATTGAACTCCATAAATAATGATATATGTGTACTTATCTGAAAATTAACCGGGTAGATTAAAATATGGACGAAGAAAAACTTAGAAGGGCTGAATCGGCATTAGAAGCACTCAGCTCCCAAATTGGTGCAACTACCACCGGACTTAAATCTTCAGCCCTGGCACGAGAGCGCGAAATACTACAACTGCAAAAACTTCTAGGGATAGAGAAGGCACAGGCACAGGCATTACAAGCAGAACTTGAATTAGAAAAAAAGATATATGATCAAGAGCAAAAGGCGCTGGAACTCAGCAAACGTCGCAGTCGAGATTTAGTCGACGGTGTACAACAAATATTAGGTGGTGTTAAAGATTTTGCTTCTGGTGCAATGAGTGCTACCCAGAGCATGTACCACAGCAAAGAAGTCTTTACAGCGGTTACTCCGACACTAGATTTACTGGCTAATGCTGCTAAAACTGTAGCTAATGCACTAGCTACAATGACATCCTCTATACCGTTCTTGGGTAATATTCTTGGTGGTGCAGCGCAGTTAGGATCGGCACTGCTAGAACTAGCTGTGCAAGCGGATAAGATCAAACTTGAAAATGCACAGCATCTACTTAATTCATTCCAAAAAATAAGTTCAACGGGCGTTATATTCAGCGGCAACATGGAAGATCTCAGCAAAATCGCGCACAATGCCGGGGTTAGTGTTGAAACTTATACAGAATTTGTCACAAAATCAGCTGCCGGTCTTGCACAGTTCAGTGGTAGTGTTGAATCTGGTGCTGCGTTTATTGGCCAAATGGGTCAGACTGTCGCTACCTTAGATAAAAAACTAGTAGGTATCTACGGCGGATACGATCAAATCAACGATGCACTTGCTGACTATACTGCTGTGATGTCGGGCTATGGTATAGATATCACAAAAAATAACAAGATGCTAACTGACGGATCTGCTGACTACCTCTATCGGTTGAAAGAGTTATCTAATTTAACCGGAGAAAGCGTTGATGCACTAGAAAAACAAGAGCGCGCCAGACAAGACGACTTATTATATCAGATGAAACTGCAACAGATTGTTGCTACCTACGGTGCCCAAGGCTCTGCTAATATACAAACAGCACAAGCTCTACTAGAGCGTTACATGCCCGGTGCCGGTAAAATATTGCAAGAAGCTATTGAACGTGGTGGTACACGCTATATGCAGAATCCCGAAAACGTAGCACTTCTGGCTCAGTTAGGCCCCAATTTTGCTAATATGATTGATGCGTTGAGAACAGCATCTCTTACTAGCAAAGATGCTACTGGATCGTTTGGCCAGATATTTGGTAGTTTTGTCTCCAAGGGATTACCTGCACTTCAACAACAGTATCAAGGCATGGCAAACATGGGCCAAGCATACCCACCGTTGATACAACAGTTGTTGGCAATAGTATCGGGTGCAACAAGAAACGCCAGTGCAATGGGAAATTTAACAGCTGCACAGGCTAAGATCGCCGGCGAACTTGGTAAACCTGCAACTGATACTACTAAAAAAATAGCCGAGCTATATAGACAGCTTGAAGATATAAAAGTATCAATTGATAAAGATACTATGGGCAGTATTGGAGAACTGGCTAAAACTGCCGATAAACTCTACGGATTCCAAAAAGAACTGATAGACAAATTTGGACCTTTGTTTGACTATAGTGTAACATTATTTAACAAAGGTGTGAATAAGCTACTGGATGCGTTAGGAGTTAAAAACTACACCGGAAACGCAGGTGGCAGTAGCAACTCTGACGGCCGTTGGCACCCCCCAGGGGAAAGTGTTGCTCCCAGTTGGTATAATGAACTATTTGGTATAGGCACGCAAACTCCAGTTGGTCCGGACGTTCCTATGCCTAATGTATCCCCATTTGCCGGAGCATCGGGTACTCCGACAACCGCACCTAATGCTTACGGGCAACCAGCAACACCGGGTAAATCAAAAGCCAGTCTCGACGACGTCAGAGAGATGATAGCCAAAGGTGAAAGCAACGGCGATTACAATGCGATCTATGGCGGAAAAAACGCAAAACTAACTACAATGACCTTGCAACAGGTATACGACCTGCAGGATCAATTGTTAAAAAATACCAATCATAGCCCAGTTGGAAAATACCAATTTATTAAACCTACACTGCAAAGTCTGGCACAACAGCTGGGGTTTGGTCCTAATACTGTATTCACACAGCAGGTGCAGGATCAATTAGCAGATCTGTTGATATATCAGCAAGGATTTCCTGCTTACCAATCGGGATTGACCCCAAAAGAACAGTTTTTAGCTCAATTAAAAAGCCAATGGGACAGTTTGCCCGCACCAGGTTCGATGCAGTTCCAACAACAGTTAGCTATGCTAGCTAAAGGCGGAGTAACCAATGGTCCAAGCATTGCAGGAGAAGCCGGTCCTGAGGCGGTAGTGCCCTTGCCCGATGGTAGAACTATTCCGGTTAAAATGGATACAGGCGATTTAATTGACAAGTTAGACGAAATGATCCGAGTGTTAAAAGACCATAAGAATATTTCTGAAAAACAATTATACGCTAACGCTTAATGCTAATAAATATAATATCAACGGAGATATCCTGCTAAATGTCTTGGAAAAAATATTTTAAGTCCAGCAACTT
>JAEHJW020003579.1_pt1 | contig 159938 bp, 201 predicted proteins | sample 9271431 | NCBI WGS metagenome assembly JAEHJW02
TTTCTCCTTTCCAAGAAAGCTTAGGCGCGGAGTTACAAATGTCAGTGTATATTCTAGAATAGTTCATAAGGTAATCCTCTTCAACTATTCTATTTAGCCAAATATAAATTTAGCCGAAGATGAACTGGCAAGGATCTTCATATTCCACTCTAATCTGTTCTTCTAGTCTCTTACATTCCGCGTCAGCTTCATTGTAAATTTGTTGTCCATTGAGAACCATTCCAGAGGGTAAAGTAACTGATTGGTATTTCTTGAGGTTAGTTCCCCATTGTCTCTTGAGCAGTGCAGTACCATAATTCTTTAACCATGGATCTTGCCAAAAGGTCATCGTTGGATCTAGGCTTTGGAAAGCTTCTATGATAGTCCAATCTCCTGGACCAAATCTATCAGGAGCAGCCCAAATATTAACAACATTAGAATATCGGTTATAAGTTAGAGGAATTTCACCGGTGAATAACATTTCAAGCATTCTTAGATGCTCATTAGCTATTTCGAAGTAAGTGTAATCACCTGCGGTATAATCGTACAATTCATTAAGACGAATCTGGTAGTTAATATCAAACATATTAAAACCATCTTTTGTACTTGTTCCCTGAGAAGAGGAAATTGTAAACAACTTTCCAATTCCTATGATGTTATTGGAAAGTTGTACCTGAATAGGATTATTAGCTACATCATTAGCAGTCATTTGGTATTTGTAATACACTTTCATCTTACCATCATAGTGGTAAGTTTGCATCATTATAACTGCGGTATCTATATTATCTTCAATTTGATCGTCATCTAATTCGATCTTAATAACTGGAAAGCCCAATTGACGTAAACAGTAGTCTTTGAATTGTTGTCTAGTTAAAGGTATCATTATTACCAACTCCTTTTTTTGAATGGGTATTTCTTATGCTACCAAGAATAAAACCAGGATGTTCTTTTCCTATTTCAAAATATTTTTCTTGATTAGTTACCGGATTATGAAAACACTTTTTACCTAATAATGGTTGTTTTCCATAATTTGGATTATTTTTTCCTTTATATTTATCGCTCCTAATCAATCTATTTTCTTTGGTCCAATAAGTTTTGCTAGGATTATTTTTCTTCCATCTCAAACTCTGTTCATCTTTAAAAGATTGTTTATGTTTATATCCCAAAGAGCTAGGAATATAAAAATCTGGTTGTTTACTTCTTTCTTTTAGAGTTTCGATATATTCTCTTTTTAACCATCCATAACTTTTGTTATTCGAAAATTTTCTGGTATTTTTCATCATCCAAGCAGCATATAATATTTTCTTATTTTTGGGATAAATTTTAACCAATAATTGATGAGCCAGAAAATGTTCTTCAGGAGTCAATTCTACCAAATTAGATTTATCGTTATTCCCATTCATACAAAGAGGAATGATATGGTGTATTTCCTTGTATCCATTAATATTTCTATTTTTGGCTCTTTCCATTATTAAGTTGTAATGTTTACGGTAATTCATTTTCATCTAATTCTAATTTGATAACTGGAAAGCCCAAATTTCTAAGGCAATAGTCTTTAAATTGAGCTCGCGTTAATGGAATAGCCATACTTCTTAACCCTCTTCATATGATCTATTTAGCTGATTCTTAAGAGTATTGATCTGTTGTTGCTGTGCTATTACAGCGCCCACCAAAAAAGGAATCAACCCGATGTATCGAAGATGTTGAAAATGATCTGGGTCATCTTTCTTCCCTTCTACCAAATCAGAAATAACCCTTTGTACTTCATGCGCTAGGAATCCAAAGTTTTTATCTTTGCTATTTTTCCAGTTGAATTCCACTGGTACTAACTTTAAGATATAACCCAAGGCTTCATTAATATCAATGTTCTTAACGTTTTCCTTAAGACGATAATCGGATGTTTGCACGAAATCAGGTGCATACATATTCCCCACCGCAGTAACCGTGGATTGGGTTGAAATGGCACCTTGAGAAGTGAGGGAACCATTTACGCTAAGGTTCCCTCCCACTGTTTCATCTTTTCCAATGTTCGTTGTCATTAGGTATTAGCTGTATTAGCTTTCTTCTCAAACTTCTTCTCTATCTTCTTCATTTCTTTTTCAACGACAGCTGGAGCTTCCTTGATAACGGAAACTGTGTTAAACTTAAGATGAGCGGAGAAGTCCTGCTTAAGATGACGAATCTCACCACTTGCTAGGGTCCATAGTTCACTTCCACCGTGATTAACAGCTTCTACTAGTTTGTTATCTAATGTAATTTTCATGTATTTCTCCTTTGAGAGTTATCTTTTATTTAGTTTGTTATTAAGAGTGAATCAAGTTATTAGCCTGAATCTGTCCATTAGCAAAGAATTTAGTTAGACCCGATCCGGTAGCAATGACATTGGAAACCTGAACATCGTTGTTAGAAAGATATATCTTAAAAGCAGACCCGTCAGCTGGAGCACTTTGGATGAATGAGTTAGCCTGAAATGCCCCATTTTGGTAGAATTTAATAGAATATTTGATACTCGGTAAACTGTAAACCTTTTGACGACGATAAAAAATTTGCCAAGGATTTTGAGAAATGGCATACCGATCTTCCGGTGTAAGAGTCCTTCCGGTATATAGCATAGCATGATAAATATGATTCAATCCAGTTCCACCACCGGCTCCTAAACCATCCTCGCCATTATTGTGAAAAGGAGTACCAGTACTATTCCCAGATGTTTTCCCGTCTAACCAAACCACAACTGGACTTTTATAATCACAACTAATACCAATTGTATGTTTAAGTTGATCAATTATAAGAATAGATGTTCCATTAGCCACTTGTCCGTTAATTTGTCCCCAAGCATAAGTGGTATTTGATATAACGGTTGTACCCACTGAAGCGTCTTGAGTACTTTCACCGGCGAATCCTTGTCCGATATTCAAAAGTCCATCTGCGCATACTATCATCTCAAATTTACCCAAATTACTACATGGACCCCCATAAAAACCAGAATATCGTTGATTAGGACCCAAATACCAACCTAATCCATATGCACCCGCATTAACAATTGGATATGGATTATTGTAAGTACCTGGATTATAAGTTGATCTATTACCTGTAACAGCATTAATAGGAAGTATTTCCCAAGGGACTAACATGCTAACTAAACCATTAGTTAGATGGTTATCCCAATCTATAGGAGTATATGGGGCAGGTAAACTAGTCCAAATTCTTTTACGCATATTATACTATATTATACATAAGTGTTAGTAGCGTATTTAATGGTATTTCCTGTTCCTAAAGCAGAACCTAATAAATTATTAATTCCAATGATATACTTACTTGGGGGTAAAGACTTTTGAAATTCAGATGTACCAGTTTGTAAAGCAGCCGTTGTATTGGATGATAAAGTTATTGGACCAAAATAATAGTTAAAAGAAGGTATTATGGTACTTTGTGTACCGGGCACAGTGGACGGTTGATCACCATAAGTTGTATTATCATCATTTAACGGTAAAATGTATATCGCCAAACTAGGATTAGCAGCGGATGGTGCAACAGAAGCTAAATTCATTGAAAGAAATAGTACCTCATCCAATACGCTAGTGTTATCAAATACTGTATTTGAATAAGCAATAGAACCGGAAGCCAAAGAATCTAATTCAGTTGTAAGAGCATCATTGTAAGTTAACGTTTTCTTCCAAGCCATTATATTTTCCTCGCGGCAAGAATATCATTTTCATAAATCCCATTTTCCCAACCCCAAATAGAAGCTTGAGAAGTATTGGATTTAGACATATTAAGAATATTATTAGCGTGAACTGATGGAATAAGTCCAGCTTCCACTAATATATCAACCATCCCGGTTATCTGTACATTGGTAGTAGGATTAGACATCAATAAAGCATCCCAAAGCGGCGGTGGACCTATCATCAATCCAAAAGTCTGCGCTGCTAAAGTAGCGGCTGTTTGTTGAGAAACGTTAGAACTGAAAGTCAAAGGTGGTACATTATTTACCCAACCTCTCACAATAGGAAGTATACCATTAACTCCCAAATAATTTATAACCGATTGAGTTGGTACATCTATAGTTAACTCGACGTTTGCTGTATTTAAGATGCTTAATATTTCAGCGTCAGACATATTTGCGTAAGTTGTATTTAACGCATTTTTTAAAGCTAGATAATCAGGCATTTTTAATCCTCTTATACGAATATAACGTCTATTGAATTAGAAGTAACGTTGTAGAACATCTTAAATCCACCAGAGGAAGTATTTCCCTGGTTACCGCCTAAGAACAATCCATTTTGGTTAGCTAACTGCAAACTTCCTTCTAACGCTAAAGTCTGAGATGCTACATTATATAGTAGATTAGAACTTCCACCAAAAGATCCAGAATCATTGAACTGAATTTCCTGATTAGCTCCACCGGGTGTTCCGCTCCCTCCTACCGCTGAAGTATTTACATCAAACGCAACGTTGGTTTGAATAGTTCCATTTGCTGTAATGGATACGTTAATAGTACCCGTATTGTTAAAGTTCAAATCAGCGGCAGCTAATACCAATGTACCATTAGCATAAGAAGCTACCGTATTAGCGGCTGCATTAGCTGAACTATATGCGCTCTGTGCCACTGTATTAGCCGTGTTGGCTTGAGAATAAGCCAAATTAGCCTGTGCATATGCCGCTAGAGCATTCGTGTTAGCATTATTAGCCGCATTGTACGCGGAGTTAGCCTGATTATAAGCAGCTAAAGCGTTATTATTTGCTGTATTAGCAGTGGTATATGCACTTTGAGCTAAAGAATTAGCTGTGTTCGCTTCGCTGTATGCTAGATTAGCCTGATTATAAGCAGCTAAAGAGTTTGTATTAGCAGTATTCGCTGCCCCATAGGCAGCCGCAGCAACATTATAAGTCCATTCTACGGAATTCGCTGTAGCAGCATTTCCTGTATCATTAGAACTAACGCTATCAACTAACTTAACAATACCCTGCTGAGTAGTGTTAGCGATATTAGCAGAAATTGTTCCAAAGCTAGTAATAGGTCCACCGGTTAACCCCAATCCGGTAGCCACATTTGTCACGGTGCCACCTCCTAGAGAAGTATTAGAGTTGAAACTTATTGTAACTTGCCCAGTGGCACTATTATAACTTGCAGCGGCGTTGATGGACTGAGTATTAGAAAAATTGATATTGGATTTCGTTGCTAATTCTGTTCCATATACATAGATAGCCACAGTATTTGCTGCAGCATTAGCACTGCCATACGCTTCTAGAGCATTCTCATTCGCTGTATTAGCAGCCGTATAAGCACTTTGTGCCAAGGAATTAGCGCTATTCGCTGAGGCATAAGCAGAGTTAGCCTGATTATAAGCACTTAAAGCATTTGTATTCGCCGTATTAGCAGTGCTATATGCAGAGTTAGCCTGAGAATATGCGGAGTTGGCTGTAGAGTTCGCTATATTAGCAGTTGAATAAGCCAATGTAGCTGTATTATAAACATACTCGACTATATTAGCTGTAGCTGCATTTCCTGTATCATTAGAATTAACACTATCAACTAATTTGATGATACCTTGTTGTGTTGTATTTGCTACATTAGCTGAAATAGTCCCGGCGCTAGTGATAGGTCCACCATTAAGTCCTAACCCAGTAGCAACATTTGTTACTGTTCCGCCTCCTAGAGAAGTATTAGAATTGAAACTTAATGTAACTTGTCCAGTAGAACTGTTATAACTTGCTTCAGCGTTAACAGTTTGAGTATTAGCGAAGTTGATATTAGCCTTTGTTGCTAACTCTGCCCCATATAAGTAAACTGCTACTGTATTTGCGGCAGCATTAGCTTCATTATAAGCAGCTATCGCGGTTGTATTAGCTGAGTTAGCTTCGCTAATAGCTGTTTGTGCCGTAGAATTAGCTGTGTTTGCAGTATTATAAGCTAAGTTGGCTTGAGTATAAGCGGAATTAGCCTGAGAGTAAGCATCTAGAGCATTAGCGTTAGCGCTATTTGCTGCGTTATATGCGTTGGTAGCTATGTTATTAGCTGTATTTGCTTCATTGTAAGCGGAGTTAGCCTGCGCGTAGGCAGTATTGGCTTGCGCATAGGCAGAATTAGCCTGAGAGTAAGCATCTAGAGCGTTGGTATTTGCTGTATTTGCAGTTAAATAAGCGGAATTAGCCTGTGCGTAGGCGCTCTTAGCAATATTGTTTGCCGTTGTTGCAGTAGTATTAGCACTTCCAGCCAAAGAATTAGCTGTATTAGCTTCGTTATATGCTTCATTTGCCGTTGTGTTAGCGTTGTTGGCTGCGGTATAAGCTTCTATAGCAACGTTATAAGTCCATTCTACAGAGTTAGCTGTAGCAGCATTTCCTGTATCATTAGAACTAACGCTATCAACTAACTTAACAATACCCTGTTCCGTTGTATTAGCAATATTAGCTGAAATAGTTCCAAAGCTAGTAATAGGTCCACCAGTCAATCCAACTCCGGTGTTAACCTGAGTAACAGTTCCTCCCCCTAGAGAAGTATTGGAATTGAAAACAAGCGTAACCTGTCCGGTTGTACTATTAACGCTATAATCCGCATTGATAGTCTGAGTATTGGAAAAGTTGATATTTCCGTTAGCCAATACCAACTGATCGTATACATAAACAGCTACTGTATTGGCTGCGTCGTTTGCTTTTGCGTAAGATTCCGTGGCAATAGAATGCGCGGAGTTGGCTTCAGCGTATGCTTCATTAGCAGTTGTATTAGCAGTATTTGCAGCATTATACGCCAAGTTAGCTTGTGCATAAGCATCTAAAGCATTAGTTTCAGCTGTATTAGCTGCATTATAGGCATCTGCTGCAGTTGTATTAGCAGTAGTTGCTAACTGGAAAGCGGAATTTGCTTCATTGTAAGCATCGGTTGCTGTTGTGTTAGCGTTGTTAGCGGCTGTATATGCAGAGTTAGCCTGGTTATAAGCTTCTAGTGCATTAGCTTCAGCTGTATTAGCTGTATTATACGCTAAGTTAGCCTGGGAATATGCATCTACTGCATTGGTATTAGCGATATTGGCTACGCCGTAAGCTAAGTTGGCTTGTGCATAAGCATCTAAAGCATTCGTATTAGCTGATTCAGCTGTACTATATGCTAAGTTAGCTTCATTATACGCGGAGTCTGCCACGGAAAGAGCATCATTAGCCTCATTATAAGCATCGGTTGCCGTTGTATTAGCGGTAGATGCTAATTGATAAGCGGAATTAGCTTCAGAGTATGCGATATTTGCTTGAAAATAAGCATTAGCAACTGTAGAGTTAGCCGACGCTGCTAGGGTATTAGCATTATTCGCTGCAACATAAGCCTCAGACCCTAAGTTATAAGCAGAGTTAGCTTCAGCGTATGCGGAGTTAGCTGTTCTATATGCATCATCAGTTAGATTATAAACATACCCCAAGATGTTAGCGGTAGCAGCATTTCCAGTATCAGTAGAGTTGACCGCATCAACCAGTTTGACCACTCCCTGCACCACGCTATTAGCGATATTAGCAGAGATTGTACCCACCCCAGTAATAGGTCCACCAGTCAATCCGGTTCCAGTGTTTATTTGCGTTACTGCATTAACAATTCCTCCACCTGAGACGTTTGCCTCAAAGGAGATATTTGTATTACCATTAGCGCCGGGACTTAGGGTTACAATGATGTTGTTACTATTAACAAAATTAAGTCTGGTGTTAGCGTAAGTGCTTTCACCATTTGCGCTAATCATAGCAGTATTAGCGCCATCAGCGATACCCAAAGCGGTATTCAATGCTAACTGAGCTAATCCAAGAGCAGTTTGATCCGCTCCTACCAATTGTACGTAAATTGTTTGGTTGTTAGCGGTTGTAATACCGTTCTTAGTTGAAGGAATAGTTATGTTTATTGGCATTAAGCTATACTCACATTAGCGGTTACACCTGGAAGCATATTTAGTTGACCTTTCATGACCGTGGTTGTGTAATTATTAGCATCAGTCATTAATAAATCATATACATAAGTTCCCGCATTGATATTACCAGTATAGGAATTATTCATGGTTAATATAATATTCCCTGTATTTCCGCTGTTTATTTTTTCTATGTTAATGGTTCCTGCTACGTTAGGCGTGTAGTAAGAAGTCTTAAAAGAAGAGGAAAAGCTATAGGAATAAACATTCAAAGCGGATCCATCGGCATTAGTGAAATTAATTGCCGTGCTCCAATCGCTTCCTTGATCTACTGTAAGATTTACGTAATTTTCGAACATTATAACTGATCTTATGGTTAGTATATCAGTTATTTATGTTTTATTTGAATTTGGGACCCGATATCCAAACCACTATGGTTCTTCTGGTACCCTTTGTAACTGGGGTAACCTTATGTAACACATAACTAGGGAAAGCGTGCACGATGCCTTTTCCGGGTTTAACGGTTTCAATACCATTATCACCTTGTAACATCAAATCGCCGCCTTCATACTCTTCGGGATCACTGAGAGTGAGAACTAGGGAGAGTTTCCTTGGAGGAAAGCCAGAAGTAGTATAGCCTTTATCCACATGCCAATCATAATGACCCGCATTTTCTCCATTATACACTGTGTATTGAAAATCCTCATTGAACCCCGTTAAATCAAATTGGAAATACTGTCCATTGAGTTTTCTAGCTATAAATGACATCCTATCGTATAACCAAGGAATATCATTGTAACCTAACCAACTTACCTTGCTGGTTCGAATCTCAGGGACTTCTTTCCCTTGTTCATCGTAACCTACCACGGCTGGTGCAATTATTTTGGATTCTCCTACTTTAATTATATCAGAAATTTCCGATTCAGAAAATCCATTCTCCCAATAAGCATAATGGGTTTCTTTCCCCGATTCATCAGCAAAAGGTGCAAAGTTATAAATTGACATACATCCTCACTTATTTGTTATTGTCTCTAAGATGGTCTTTGTAATAGGATTCATGAGACCTTCTTCTAGCGCGCGTTAGGTTGACTTGGTTCCAATCTTTCTGAGTTGCTTCGCGGATATTAACCTTTCTGGAACTCTTAAGAATAGAATCTCTCTTAATAGGTATCATCTGGACTAGCGGTGTACCGGCTTTAATGATACCGGTGTAATTTGGAATATTGAAGACAAAGGGAAAATTGATATATTCCAATGCTTCTGTTCCCATATAACTATCATCTACCAAACCAGAAATACATGTAAACCTAGGATCAGCCCTGTTCAAAGGCGGAACAAATAGAGCACTGTAGCCTTTAGGCATACGGATCATCCAATAATTAAGGAATTTCATTGGTGGTTTAGGGGAAGTGGGATGCGGTGGTCCTTCGGGAGGATTAAGTTGAGAAGGGCTATGATTCTCTATCATTGATTTATGGAAAAGGGTTTTGTAAGTAACCCCGGAAGCATTATCATTAGTTAATATTTCAACGTCCGCTGCTAATGGTATAATCCAACCAGCATTCATAGCATCCAGAAAAGGCATACAGCGTTTAATAGTACTGTTTTCTAACTTATCTTTACCCTCTATCTTAGGAGGAAGATTTTTATACCAAGTAGGTATGAATTTTCTGGCGGGGATTGGTGGAGGGATTACATTGAAATCATCTTTATCACAAAAAAATTCCACTTCAGGAGTTTTCAACCATTTCTTTAATATCATAAATACATCACCTAATCCGAGGATATCACATGTTTAAGAAAATCGCTACTATTACACTAGCAAGCTTGTTATTAGTTTCCTGTGCTAAGAAACCAACTCAGCCTGTTTCCTCTCCTATTGCTTCGGAAACCGGTTACTCAACCGAGCAGTCCGCCGCTGTAGCAGCTTTGGATAATGCTGTTAAAGTTTCTACTGTAGTAGAAGAAGCTGGAGGTATTTATACAAAAAATAACAAATATTTCTATACTTCCCCAGCTTCTAATCAGTTGGAATCTTCTTTTGATGTGAAGATAGAATTTCCACCTAAAACAACTCTAGTAGCATTGTATCATACTCATCCTTTGAGTAAGTTGAATATGTACGTTTCCCCAGAAGATGTGCACGTAGCAAATACAATGAAATTGGATAGTTTCATTGGTATAATAAGAATTTATAACCCTAGAATCATTGAATTCATCCCAGGAAAAAGTTCAACGTTTCCTCTATTGACTATTAATCCTCCTAACATAGTATCCAAAGGACAATACGTAGGAAAACTAACTATCAATTAGACCTTTTCGGCGTATGGGATAAGTTTGTCTTCAATAACACTGGATATCTCATCAATACCCGTAGCCGCGTGTTGGTAGATATCCCAATTATCAAAACACTCTTTCCAAAGTAGAATTGGATAATCCGTGAATACCTTCTTATAGCCTTCACCTGGACCAAAAGTCCATGTACCTAGGGCATTGAAATTCTCTACGTGCTGATGATCCTGATCAGAGTAGTTTAGTAACGTGTACTTAATACCTTCTGACTTCAAGAGTTTCAAAACTCTTACGCAATCAGCTGCACCTTCAGTTAATCCAGTGTATAGGATTACTTCTTTGATTTTAACTAGTTGTGGGGTTGCAGTTGCCATGTTATTCCTCTAAACCTCTCTTTTCTTTATTTATATAACTCGAATCTTACTGTCTCGTCCAACTTACATTCAATTGACCATTAGTGTATCCTGTTCCAACCGTCACAGGAATCACGGAGAAAGGATTCACTACAACGTTAATATTGGTAGTTGGTGCAGTACCGCCCGTCCCACCTGGACCACCATTTCCACCAGCTTGACCTGCATTAGCGCCAGAACCATTGCTTCCTGAATTTCCTGCTGATCCATTTGGTCCAGCTGTTCCATTTTGTCCAGTCCAACTAGTTGGGGCTGCACCACCTGGATTTCCTGGATTTGCCCCGCTACCGGTGCTTCCTGAATTTCCTGCTGATCCATTTGGTCCAGCTGTTCCAGATTGTCCAGTCCAACTAGTAGGCGCTGGATTACCACTTGAACCTGGATTTGCTCCGGTACCAGAATTACCGGGCGTCCCTGGATTTCCATTTTGTCCAGCATTACCAGGATTACCATTATTACCTAAGTAGCCAGGACCACCAGCTGATCCAGGTGTTCCATATACATAAGAATAAGGTTTGGTAGTAGTTTGTAATGTTCCACCATATCCACCATCGCCACCATAAACATTAGAATTAGCTGGTCCACCATTACCAACTGGTCCAGAAAATGTTCCACCGTTTCCAGCTGCACCTCCACTTCCACCTGTTCCTATAGGTCCATTATTACCTGGATTACCTATACCACCCGGTTGACCAATATTACCAGCATTACCTCCAGCGCCCCCGCCACCACCTGGACCAGCTAGACCATTGTTTCCAGGCTGTCCTGGATTTCCTGGTTGTCCTTGAGTTCCAGCGCTTCCAGCGGAGCCACCATTACCTTGAACGCCTCCAGGTCCAGCTAGACCATTGTTTCCAGGCTGTCCTGGATTTCCTGGTTGTCCTTGAGTTCCAGCGCTTCCAGCGCTTCCTCCTGGTCCACCAGATCCAGCATTTCCAGCGCTTCCAGCATCTCCACCATTAAAAGTAAGAATATTACCAAATGCTGAATAATTACCAGAACTTCCAGGATTTCCAGGATTTCCAGGATTTCCCGGTTGCCCAGCTGTTCCATTTTGTCCAGCCCAACTAGTTGGGGCTGCACCACCTGGATTTCCTGGATTTGCCCCGCTACCGGCGCTTCCTGAATTTCCTGCTGATCCATTTGGTCCAGCTGTTCCAGATTGTCCAGTCCAACTAGTTGGGGCTGCACCACCTGGATTTCCTGGATTTGCCCCGCTACCGGCGCTTCCTGAATTTCCAGTATTACCAGGTTGACCATTAGCTCCAGGATTACCCGGTGAGCCAGATTGTCCATTAGTTTGACCACTTCCTGGATTTCCTGGATTTCCATTTCCCCCAGAATTACCAGCTGAACCTGGAGTATTAAGCGCGCCTCCTGGTCCATTTGGACCAGGACCGACTCCAGGATTTCCAGCTGTAGGTGGAGTATGTAATATGTATCCAGGACCAGCGATCAAACCTTCTCCACCGCTTCCACCGCCAGAACCTCCTGGAATACCAGCAGTTCCTGGACCGCCCGGATTACCAGCAGTTCCTCCTGGTCCCCCAGCGCCCCCAGGACCATTATTTCCTGGTTGTCCTGGATTTCCTGATTGTCCTTGAGTACCGGAACTACCAGCTGAACCTCCATTACCCTGATTTCCACCTGGTCCAGCTAGACCATTATTTCCTGGTTGTCCTGGATTTCCTGATTGTCCTTGAGTACCGGAACTACCAGCTGAACCTCCATTACCTTGAATACCACCTGGTCCAGCTATACCATTATTTCCAGGTTTTCCGGTACCACCAATACCACCTGGATTACCCGGCGACCCATTGCCACCCCTACCCGTTATGGATATGTTTTTAACATTCCAAGGCGCTTTGAAATTACCATTGGAATTATAGGTTATAGAACCTGGATTGGCTAGTGATCGAAGAAGTAATGCCATATGACTTAGTAAACGTTAGCTAAAGGTACTCCGTCCATCACCAGAGCCCCAAGGAAGAATGCTCCCTTGTTGTAAGTAGTAAACTGGAAAATACTCATTGTATTAGCCGTAGAATTCATTACTGGAGTAGTGCTATCAGACCATCTTATTGTGTTACCCCAACTTGGATTATTCCCACCGGTGGAGTTCTGTCTTACTAATACCTGAAAAGTAACGGGACCAGTTGGAAGATTGATAAAGTCTACTGTAACGTTTGCTGCTAGAGTTGTATCGAATAGAGCATACTGAGAAATATCTAAGTTATAAGTTCCACTAGAAAGTGTTCCAGTGTTACCGTAATTAGGAATAAAGTTATTAGCATAACTCATTGCCTTAGATACAGTATTACCAGCTGTTACATTGGCACTAGAGTTAAGATTAATAACCCCTAGAGTACCATTGATATTTCCACCGCTAGCATTTACATTTTGAGTAGCTGTAATATTACCGGTAATAGATGCATTTCCAGAATATGTACCATTCCAACTGAAAGATACATCAGTCAAATTAGTATTGGTACTATTAGCAGTTATTGTCCCTGTAATAGTGGAACTATCAATAAAATCTATACCTTTACGCTGAGTTACAAAGGATCCATTCTTAGCAACTATAGCAGTAGCATTAGACAAGGACGCAAAGTATGCCGCATTTACCGCCGCTGGAGCAACCGCATTTGCTGTATCAGTTGAATTGTAAATATTAGCGAAAGATGCTACAAGATTCTGAGTGGTCTGGATAACGTAGTAAGTCTGAGCATCATTTGCTGTCACTAACCAATTATTAGAAGTATCCGAAAATTGAATACTTGCATTAACACCTAGAGTATTTCCTCTCCAAACATCAAAATACCCCGGTCCATCGCCAGCTGCTCCAGTTCTCAACTGTATTTCATCAGATTGAACCGTCGTAGTACCCTCGATGACCTGAGAACCCTTAACCGTTAAGTTGTTAATTGTAGCATTTCCATTAACAACGGAATAAGTTCCAGTATTATCCAATACTATATCGTATAGATCAGATGTACCATCTACTATTAAATCCCCGCTAACATTAAGATTCCCTGTTAGATTACCATTGATGCTCAAATTACCATCAATCGTGGCATTCCCATCAATAGTGGCATTTCCACTAACAGTTAGATTATTGAAAATTGCATTGCCTTGCAATAGAGAATAGGTTCCAGTATTATCCAATACTATATCAGTAGAAAACAATTCCCCGTTGACATTTACAGTACTATTGAAAACAGCTGAGGAAGAAACAGAAAGAGTATTAAGGGAAGTCTTACCTGCGACGGTTAGATTAGCTGAAGGACTGGATAAGTAAAGACTTGCAGTAATCTGAGTATTACCAGTATTGCTAATCAACACCGCTGAATTGATATTAACAACTGCCTTTTCGTTGAATTCTATAATAGTTGGAGCGGAAGTATTAGCGTTGAAAGCATTACCGGAAATGGTCAATGGACCATATATCCAAGTATTGGTAAAATAGGAATTGGAGTTAGATAGGAAAATAGGAGAAGATACAGCATTAGCAGATTGTACGGTAACATTAGGATTAGTGAAAGTTGCTACTGTACCTTGTACGGTTAGTGAACCTGTATCCTGAATAGAACCTACTGTTATTTGTTGAGATACGGTAACATTACCAGTCACAGATAATGGTGTATTATATGTACCACCTAATAACTGAATCTGTCCGTTGGCGAGAGTTAAACTACCATTATCAGCATAGAATAATCCATTAAGCAAACGGTTGACTAGATTGGCTGTGTTGTTAGTTTGTGTTAGCCAATCATAGAATACATTTGCTGTAGTGATAATAGAAATATTTGCATTAGCCATAATTTATTATACCTTTTTATCACCTTCAACTAGCTGCTTGATGATGTTCTTAAGTGTTTGTAGTTCTGATTTCAAATCCACTACATCCTGTTCTAATCTTTGTTCTTTCTTAATTTTGTTGAAACGTCTCTCGTGAACGTCTACAACGTCTAGATTAGTATTTAGAATCACGCCGGTGCGTGGATTCTTAACAAAACCAGGATTGTCTTTGACTTTGTAAAAGTCAAGCATATTAACCGCCCGGATAACTAATAGCGCGCATAGACTGAACCGTTGGGACAACGGACTGGTCCTGAGCCATTAGGACAATCTTAAGAGCATATTGGTTAAAGGTTCCTCCTAGTGGATACTGTACCCCTTGATACTGATAACTCAATGTACCAGAAGGAAGTCCATTTGGTCCCAAAGCAGGAGCAAAGGCTAACTCAATCTGGGTTGCTTGATCTGGGGAATTAACATCTTGTACGAGGCTCATCTTTTGCCAAGGGACAGTAGCAAAACTTTGAGAATCCTGAGAAGAAAGAACCTTGTAATATACAACTATATCTGTACCTTGAGGTCTAATACATTCTAACCAAACTCTCAAATCTCCCGCGTTAAATCCATTAGCTAGAGCTATCTTCTTAGTAATGTACTTAGCAATTACATTACCACCAGAAGGAGCATTTTCACCAGCTACCACGGCAGTAGCGTTAGCTGGTGCATTGGATTCAGTTATTGTAATAGTTGGCGCTACAGAATAACCTGTACCTGGATAGGTTACATTGATAAATGGAACCGTATTACCATTAAGAACAGATACGTTAGCGGTAGCCTGAATTCCATCAGGAAGATCAGGAGGGGAAATTGTTACCACTATATTAGCGGCATTGATATGATTTCCGCCGCTGGTTACAGTTATATCATGAGTAGTAATACCACCAGCATTAACCACATAAGTCATCAAATGAGAAGCTAATCTCTCTGGATTTACCACAGGAGTGACATCTGGACTACCGCTATCTAATGTAACTTCCAATAACAAGGAGTTGGTATTACCTGGTAACAATACTCTTCTACGGGTATTGTTCATATTGGAAGTTTTAAGATCAGCGCTCCAGTTCAAATTGACGCCGGGATAAACCTGAGTATTGGTTGGTTCCAACTCAAAGGTATTAGCCAACATCGTTTGTACTTTATAAGTCAAATTCGTAACAGAGAAATTCAAATCAGAACTATTGAATAGCAACTGATCATAAGGAATAATGCTATTAGCAACAGGTAAAGCATTATAACTAATAGTAACAGGACTAGTGGAGAATTGTGCCTTATTCAAAACGAACATTAACATTTCATTCTGAATTGGTACCCATGCTCCAGCATTCTGAGACTTGAAGAAACTACCAATGGAAGGTTGAGTTGAAACTCTTCTTATTCCACCACCAGCAGTGGAGATATCCGGAGCACCAACGGATGAAATCCAAAGTTCATAATCAGGAGATTCTGTATAAACTATAAGAGCATATGTAGTAGCTGGTTTAAGATATACTGGATCTTGGAAAGTAAACTTGGTAACTGTGGAATTATTAGCTATGCTTGATCCAACGTTGATAGAATCCGGTGTATTAGCAGCCAATTGAATATTTTCATAGCTAACGGTAGTCAATGCCAATACATTAGCAACAGGTACCCCATTATTGGTTTCCGTTAACATAACGTGAACTGGAAACTTAGGGGAGTCTCCCTGAGGAACGGATTGGAACCAAAGATCAACGGAACTTACAAATATACCATAGTTAGATTGAGCATTAGTTGGTTTAGGAGTCACAAAAGTCTGCGCGATAGGATCAGCGTTAAACTGAGACCATGACCATTGGGTATTACCATTAGCGCTGATAATACCAGCATAAGTTGTATTTGGACCAGCATCAGCGGAAACTGAAATCTGGGAAACTGCACCAGAACCTAAGTTAGAATTAATAGCTGACTGGTTATCAGTTTGCTTAAATTGAGAAGGTTGTACCGTAGGAATAGTAGCGGAGTTGGTACCTGTACCTAGATAACCCTGTGCCACGTAAGTAGCTGTAGCGCTCATCGTAGCATTAGGATCATCCACTATAGTGCTATCGCTGATAGTGAATTTCTGTGAACCTGTAGCGAAATTAACAGTCTGAGTTTCTGGAAGTTGGAAAGTACCAAAAACATGACCCGTAGCATCCACCTCGTTAGGTGCCAAGGAGTAAGTTACATTACCAGTGAAAGCAGGAGTAAATGAAAGGTTGGTATATACATAATTGCTACCAACTGTAAGAATCTTAGCTGCTTGCCCCAACCCGGTCCCAGAAGTAATGAAAATTACATTACCTACCATCCCCGAAGTAATATTACCAGATACCATAACACAGTTACTATTAGGCGCTGTAGCACTATTAGTTATTTGTCCTGAATTATGAGTATAAGTGTTAACTAAGAATTTATTAGAAGTGTTAGAAATGCTAGATACTACACCGTTAACAGGGAATTTATTCCCCGCTACTTCCGATGCGGCATATACACTCTGATCTATACCAGAAGTGTAGATGGTATTTTGAACACCGGAGGCAGTTGTAAGAGTTCCTAGAGTAGGATTAACAACTAATACCTTATCAGCGCTATTCCAATATACAACCTGAGCCTCAAAGGTAGGATAAACCACTGATCCATTATTAGCTGGAGCAGCGTTAGATTGGAACACATACATACCAGGAGTCCACATCCCGGATGTTAATGTATTAGCCCCGATAGGATTTACATTAATCGAAACATAGTTTTCATTAAGGTAAATGGTACCATTAGCGGAACCTATTGCACTAGCATAAGCATGAGTTGTATTACAATATAACTCTTCCCCATATTCTATTACTGTGCTAAGAGCACTATTAGCATTAGCGGTATCGGGTATAAGTTGAGATGCAGTCTGAACAAACCTTGTGACGTTAATATCACCAAAGAAGAAATTTGTTGTCCTATATGGTCTTAGATTATGAGCATAAAAGTCAATTTCTCTCGCTCTCATGTAAGGAGTAACGCTTTGATCCACGGTGGAAGATGTTCCCACTGGAATTGTTATTGTCTTATAAGTTTGTGCCATATTTTATTGTTCGCTAATTAAAACAAGTTCATTGAACCAATCCTTCTATAAGGAGCAGTATAGTAAGGGTTAGTCACTACACCAGTACTAGGAGCAGGAGTGGTCTTATTGGAAGGTTGAGAAGTGTTCTTTGGTACCCATGTATTCTGCGTAGTATTTATTCCATATCCCGTAGTTGAACGAGGAATTGTTCTACACAAAGTACCGTAATAGTATCTCCCTCTGTAATAAGAGTTTCCTGGATAAAATCCGCTAATTACGTCCTGGTATCCGTTTATCATATCTCCGTAAGTATATTTCCAATTGTAAGTTGGATAACAATAGGTAGGAGGCTTAGTAACAGTAGTAACAGTAGATCCAGTCACAGGAGTTGGCTTAGGTGGTGGAGGGGTTGTAACTGTTGGTGGTGTTAACTTAGCAGGATTTGTATTATTGGAATTAGTTGTAATACCAACTGTACTATTAGCAACTACCACAGGAGTTGGATCCACGATAGGTATTTCAATTACAGCGCTCAACTGAGGAATCAAATTCTGAGAATACCAGATATCACTTTGTGGCTCTAGAATAATTTCCCCTTGGAATTGACCGAAAGCGTAAGGCTGAATCTGGGTATAATCCGATGCGGTATTTTGAATTATAACAGGAGTTTCTGTATAAGGAAGTGTGATAGTACGCTTGTTATTAGAGAAAGAACCTGTGGAACTATTATAACTATATTCAATAGTAGTAGGATTCTGGTAAGGTGTTAAATTACCATTTCCAATATAACACAATAGATCAGGATCAGTAGTATCAGCTACAGAATAATCCACAAAGTTATCCGTTACGATACCATACTGAGTTTTAACAGTAACTCCATCCTGATACAAAACGGAAGTCTTAAGGGAAGTTGTTTCCAGCTGATTAAGAGTTACATAATACTCAACCTGTGATAGGCGACTATCCAAAGTTCCAATATCCTGCATCGTGTAACGCTTATTTTCCTGATATTGTAATTGTACATTAGAACCAGAGAAATAAGTATAAGGATCCAAACTGATATTGTATAATACCATACTTCCTGGTTGATCAGGTGGTAATTGCGGATCAAGAGAAGGTACACCTTGAATAACGTGGAATTGTCTATCTTTGGTTAAGATAAGCTTATCAAATCTTGGTAAGTAATAAGCATAAGAAGCAATCATTGAAGAATCAGGCTGAGGCAAGCGCAATCCGTTAAGATTGAAATTGGCGACATTTGCCTGAGTGCCAATGGTACGAGTTGGTCTAAAGTCTATGGAATCTCTTAAGTTAATAGATCCAAATTTTTCGGAATTGAATACAGGAATGTAGTTATTAGCATAGCTCCCTGAATCATAACTATCCACAGAGAAGTACCCACTAGTGTTATCATGTGCCCAATACTGGAACATAACTACTGTCTGTCCTGAAGGAGGCTGCTCCCCAGCTTTAAGAGTTATGAAAGAGTGATCGTAGTAGTTATCTTTCTGACCAGAATTGAACAAGTAGCTACTTGTTACATCCACGGCATTAGTTGTATTAGGTGCATAAGATGGACTACCGGAAGTGTAAACCTTTACAATTCCTATCACATCCGACACATATAGACTCTGAATAGCGCCGGGATTCTTGTTAATATCGCCCCAGTTGGTAAACCAACAATAGCCATTAGCGGTATCCAAATAAACACTATTAGCATTAGCTGTTCCAACAACAGCGGTTCCGTTGATATAACTATCTGTCGTTAATAGCGTATCGTTAGCATAGCTACCAACTAGGGTTTTGGTGCGACGGAAATTCACTGAAGCGTTGATATCCTGTACTGTTAATAGGATATCCGCTAAGAAATTTCCGCTTGTAACTGTATCTATAGTTACAGAAGTTGCAGTTGATTGATATACCCCATTACCACCTGGATTGGAACCTTTATCCCATGTTAATACAGTACCGTTGGCTAGATTAGAAGTCTGTGAATTTCTAACTACTACTAAGAAGTTGTTTTTAGCCAATTGATCAGAGATATAAGCATTAGTATATCCAAAATCGAACTGCTCGGAACTATCCAAACCAGAACCAGTAGCAATTGTAGCATTACCAGAAGTAAAAGCTACAGTGGTAAGTGTCTTACGATTCATAAAGGATACATTGTAGAAGGAATCCTGTTCGATGTAAGACTGAGGAAGAGGGAATATTAGTTTGTTGTAATTGGTATCAAATAGTACAGTATTACCATCAGGATTCTTACCGCCATTGATATCAATATCCATGCAGGCAAACTCGCCTGATTCGGTGTTCTGGGTAGCAAATACATTGCCAGTTACGGTAGGAGTAACAACCAAACTATTAACATCCTTTATACCAAACTGCAAAGATAACTGACTTGATGTATCTAATAGCTGAGTTGTTGGAAGATTAAGGTAACCAACTCTCGCGCTAGCGTCATAACTTGTGATGACTCTACTATCCCCGGAGCTAGTACCAGCAATAACAGTAAATGGTACACCTACTAGAGCATTAGCAGAAGTTGTAAAATCATTAGGAAACTTAACACTAGTTGTATTAGAAGATGTAGCAGCTGCGTTAACAGTCATAGAAGGAATATTAACGTTAAGTACATAAGCTAACCATTGATTAGTTCCACTGTATTCAATGTTTCTAATCTGAGCTGTACCAATCTTCGTGTAAGTATAAACATTGCCCTCCGCTACATTAGATGTATTGATATTAGCGGAAGGAACAAGGTGCAAATCTACGTTTCCAAAATTACCCGTATTAAATCCAGCAATATTACCACTATTCAAGTTAGTAACAGTTAAGTAATTACCAAATTCGGTGGTAAAAATGTAATCATTGGATGTGTTAGTTGATAGTGCTTTGTTTTCTATGATCTTAGTAGGAGCAATAGTTTCAAATTCATAACCGGAAACAAACCCCTTCCCTGCACCAACCTGAAGAATGAAGTTACTAGGACTATTAGGATCATCGACAGCGGATACTATGAATGGTTTAACCACAAAATTACCATTAGTATCATAGATTCTTTGTGCTAACGCATTTTCAATTGTACCTAGAACTGGGTAATTAACCTGATTGGTAATAACTCCATTTTCTACTCTTAACAATTCAAAGAAAGCAGAATCATCAGGGGAATTTAAGTCTCTGGAAGATAGAACTAACTGATATTGGTATCTTGTAGCGCCCGGTGCTTCATAGTTGAAAGAACCCTGTGCTGGATCAAGAAGCGTAGAATCAGTAGATTCATCTACCACGGCAGTTTGAATCTGTAGACCAATTCTAGCACTAGGGAAAGGACTTGTGGAATCTAATACAATGGTTTGTTTTGGAACAGTGACAAAGTATCCATCTACATAGAAAACTCCCTCATTGATACTAGCAATAGATGCTCGGTAAGTAGAGTTAGAATTAAGAAGAGTAGCTGTTTCCAATACACCGGTGGAAATAGATAGCTGTTGACCATCAGCGAATTCTTGACCAGAAAGGTACTTAAGAATTAATGCGCCTTCTACAGTATTAGAAGAAACAGAACTATCCACTGTTACACAAACAGCGCGAGTAGTTACAGGACCAGAAGAATTGATTAATAGCTGACCATCAAAGTCATTAAGAGAGATATTATCATTGGCTTGAATCTGTACCCCATATACCGTATTATCGAAAGTTATATGACCACCAGATACAACAGATCCATTTTCAAAGAGAAAATCGCCTATTTGCTCAATCTGATTTCTTAATAGAGATTGAGACTGTGTCAATTCTCTGGATTGAACAGCATATTCAGGACGAAATAGAATCTGTACATACCCATTAGCTATAGCATTTAGGGCATCGTCCCAATAGGGAGCAGTATTAATAAAGTTACTCATGTATTATTGTTCTCTAGTAGTTAAAAATCACTCTAACTTGTTCTGTCTGATTAGTATTCCTAACTACAGGCAATATATTGTTAGTGTATAATATCTTTCCACTGAACAAATCCACTACGGATGGAGTTAGGGTAAATGCTGTAACCGGATTAGTTTGAACCGTACCAACTATAGCACTTTGCGGAGTAAATGTCCCTTGGATATTATTTAGCCAAAGGATAAAATTGACATCATCCCAATAAACTACTGTAGCAGAGAAAGTAGCCTGACTGAGACTGCTTCCTTGATAAACAGTTTCATCTATGTGAAAATATTGTCCTCCACCGGGAGGCTGAACGGAAACAAATGAAACAGTAGAATAATTAGTGTTAGATGCTGTATTTCCGCTAGTGAGAAGAGGATTTTGTAATAGAGATATCTGTCTATAAGAGAATTGCTCTGATCCCACTGAAGGAACAGTAGGAATGGTGCCATTTTCTCCGCCAGCGAATGTCTGAGATAGTATCAAACTATTAACACCCAATTCATTTAAAGGATCAAATCCATGACCGCCTGGTGGACCAATGATAGCTCTTAAGTTAGCGCCGGTTCCATTACCCTGAACCACCACATTGGCGTAGTGATATCCCTGACCACCATCGAGAATGTTCACTCCAACAATACTTCCCGTTGAATTAACAACAGCAGTCACATTGGCTCCAGTACCATCACCTGTTATACTGATGATTGAAGCGGAGTTTGACGCAAGATTCTGGTTATACGCTGTTCCTGGTGCCTCTATAAGAATGATATCCAGTCTACCATCTACAGCGGTAGATACAGCAGCTTCATCAGAATACACCGGCATCCAATCAGAACTAAAAAACTTCTGTTTTTGTCCGGGTGGAATGGTATACAAATACTTCCACTTATAACCATCAGCGGTAAGAATCCATGGGCTTTCTGGTAATTGTCCACCCAAAGATATCTGCGGCATTACATTGGATGCCGCGCCGTTGTTATTATACAAGCAAACGAAAATCTGATCATAAGCGTTTCTAACGTAGAACTGATTAGTGTAGTCTGGATATGTATTACTTACACTATAGATATTGTTGCTTATGAAACTACCGGAGAAAGATGTATTAACATTAAGAGAAGTATTGGAAAAAACATCCGTAACTTGTAAAGTCTGTGGAGCTACATATTCACCATCGCCCGGTAAGTAAACCAACTGACCCGTAGTCAATTGAGTATTGAAAGAAGTATTGGTACCAATTACTGTTCTAGAATTATTAACATTTACAGTACCATCTAGCTGAGTAAACTTTAGATAAGTATACATATCAACCTGGTCATCCCATTGGGAATAGGTTGTACCAGTTTGCCAGTCTATTCTCGGAATAACGAAAGCTAGATCAGATGCAATGATTTTCTTGATACCAATAATATTCTTAAAAATGTTATTGATATAATCAATAGATAAATTAGGTACTGGAACTAGACTATCATTAGCAGCATAAGGGGATTCTACTCCTACGCAAACATAGGTGTTCGAGTTGAGCCAATTGTTATAGACAGCATTAGCTGTCTCAAATCCTTTAGCTTTTGTTAATAGGGAATTTTCTATAACAATCTGTGACATTTACAATCCTCTTATTATCTCATAGTTTACATTATCAATCAACGGATAAACAATATATCCGGTGTTAGTTGTGTTAGTTGTAAACGTTGTATTTAGGGTAATATTGTTACCTGTTACAAGGACAACTATGCTAGTTTGGGAGTTTCCGTTAATATTGGTACTGATAATATCATTAGCTATAAGGTTAGAAGTTGTCGAAGTGGATATGACAACATTGGAGTTAGTTGTTGTTATCAATCTATCAAATGCAAAGTAAGTTGTATCAGAATCTATAGTTAGATTGCTATCAGAATTCACTGAAACAATTGTCTTAACTTGTAATCTAGAAGAATTCTGGTAATCTATCACTAGCAAATCACCAGCATTAGCATTCCCGGTAAATGTTGTATTATTACCAGTCACTATAGTAGAATTGATAGGAATAGAGATAGTACCCGGAGTATTTGAAGTGTTATATTCCTGAACATTTTTGGAAATGACACCAGATGTAATGATAGGATTATCCGTAATAGTTCTCAACCCTAACAATAATGTACCAGCTGGGTGCAAGACTTCTTTGATAGTTGGGAAATAATCTACCAAATCTTTTTCTATCTTAAGGATGTAGGAGTAATTCTGGTAAATCTTGGGTCCCTGAAGATATTGATCAGCACTAAGGAAACCATCTGTTCCTAACCAGAATCCAGGATATTTAATCAATCCACCAAAGAATTGTGCATTAGCCTTTGCCTTACCATTACCATAAATCATAATGGACAAAGGAGTAACATTAAGGTTGGAACCTATAAGGTTAGAAGTTAGATCAATTGAACCAGTATAATTATACAATCTCAATATGCTATTAGCTCTATCGTAGTGATCCGTATTAGCCAAGAAAGTTGCGGCATTAAGGTTAGCGCCTTGATAGAAAGTATCATTAGCGAATATTGCTTGCGAGTTGGAAATAGCTACAATGGTTACATCTTGATTTCTAAGGGAAACCAAAGGAGTATCCACATAATCAAATCCATAATTATCAATTCTTATAGATTGTACTTTACCAATATCAGATACAGAAACATCCAGAGCATATCCATCATTAAAACCATATGCTTTTAATGTAGCCCCGGAACCAGTTGAAGATTGTATTATAACTGGAGGTTTAGGAATAGGATAACCATACCCCTTATGGTCTACTGTTACACTCTCTATACCTCCATTAGCATATGTAGTAAAAGAAAATGCTGCACCATATCCAATTTCCGAATTGAGAATGATTTTATCATTAGCGGAGTCATAGTTCAATCCGGGGTTAAGAACCTGAATAGCCGCCACTTGTCCCATATCCTGAACATTACCAACGTTGTTAGCCCAGTTGTTATAATTTGAAGTAGTTGGGTCTAATTGATATGTAGCCCATAAATCTCCACTCCAATCCGTATTAAAGATAGAACGCAAGGAGACAGATGGAACTTGTTGATAAGAGTAACCGCCGTTGTTAAGGTAGATAGAGGAAACTGGAGCTAATCCAATATTAACAAAACTCCAAGCTTCTCCTAACTGAGTATTGATATTGGAATTAGCTACATTAGCAAAATCATAGTTGATAGAATCCAACGTAGCATTAGCCTTATATTCTATGCTATCGGTATTAAAAAGTACATATTCAATATTGGAAGCGTCTATTCCATTGACAATAGCACTGGAACCTGTACCATTATCCCCTGGTTGAGATACGATGGAAACTATGGTATTAGGATTCAGCTGAAAACCATAGCCACCTTCTTGAACGGTGATAGATTGCACGGAACCTTGTGATACATTCTCAACGTATGCTACCGCCTGAATTCCATCTACTGTATTATAACCACCAATAATAGATACAGGATCACCTGGATAATTAATGGAACCATTGGAATAGTAACTTGTACCTTTATACTTCAAACCTTGGTTCTTAGAATTGATAATGATATCACTAATAGAACCAATGATCTTGTCAGTAAATGTAGAGTTTCCTACATTGATATTAACATTTTCACCAGATTGAAATACACCCTGCACAGAAGAAAGAAATAATTCAGTAACTTCTCTACCTAACGTTGGATCAATGTATTGATTGACGGACTCAATGACACAAGTAGCATTAGACTTAGACCCAACTCCCAACCTAGCAACTAGGCTTGCTACATTATAACCCACATTATCAGGAGATAGGGTTAATTTCAAACTTTGAGGAAGTTGCCATTTACCATAAGAAGTTCTAAGGATATTTTGTTTAGGGTAGTAAATTTGACTTTCTAACCCATAAAGCACTCTCATCAAAAACTCTAAGGAATTTGGAGAACCCTTTGTTAGATAGAACTTGGTTGCTGCCTTAAGTAACTTTCTAATGTCTAGAAGAGTAGTCTGAGGAAAACCAGGAAGAAAATCCGCTTGTAAATATTGTATAAACTCATCCGGGATGGTATCTACATTTCTTAGGTTTGGTAGAACTTCCCTTATGTTATAGATAGCAGCGCCTTGAGTTGAATCTTCTAACCATTTGAAATAATACTGAACAAATAGCAAAAAGTTAGGATAATTGCTCCTGATAAATTCAGGCGCTTGAGAAGGAATAAACCCAGATATGGTATTGGATAGAGTTGTCATGTATTATTTAATGGAATTAAGATATCCTGGAAATAGTTGAGGATAGATATTGAATTCATGTCCATAATAAGGGCTTCTCATTATTTCAATCGTGGAAGAATGATCAGTTGTCTTTAAGACAAAATTTTCCAAAGTTCTAGGAGTCTTTCCTCTTTTTTGATGAGATTGCCAAATCCATTCATCCCCAAAATATACTAAGAATTCAGGTGGAATAGGAATAAAATCAGCCTTTTTAACAAATATTAAACAACCCCAACCATAAGGCATTTTAGGTTTGGTACTATCTAGGCTAACTTGTGCACATGAAGGAATTTGCACACTACTCAATCCCAACATATTATGATTAACAATACCACTTGGACCTATGGGTCCATCATTCTCTTCTTCAAAATGTTTACTTACATAGTTGAATACAGCTGGGTCGAATAATATATCATCGCTCAATAAACAAACAATTTCAGCCTTAGATTGTTCTATTCCAAGGTTCCAACTAGGGTTAACAGATATGTTTTTAGCTTGTTGTATCTCAACTATTTTACTAGATGTGGTATCCTTGAACCAAGAAGGAGTATTTGCTGGTTCATTGTTTATAACAATAATTTCCTCTATGCAAGGAATGGTTTCCAATATTGGTAATAAAAGAGCTAACTCTTTTCCTTTCCAAAGCGTAGGAATAACCACGCTTATCTTTTTAATATTTTCATTAATCACTGTTATTTGCATAATAAATTTCCTTCTTAATCACTAGTCACAGCTATAGTCAAAGCTCCAGCATCAGTCTGATCAAAAGCAAGAATCTGATTTAGGTTGGAACTAAAATTATCATTCAGTGGTTGGATATGTATTGATAGAGTACCCTGAGGGTTACCAATATTTATAGGGGCAAAATTGGTAAGAGTTATAACACCCTGAGCATAGTTAACAGTACCAACGTTGGCGCTCAAAGTTGTTTTCACGTTATTGCTATTGTAATAATAACTTCTGAGAGTGCCTTGAGTTGATTGGATAACAGGAGTAAGTATAGCGCCCGCTCCACCGCCACCAGATATAATCGCTACCGCAGAGGAATACTCTGATCCAGGTTTATCCACTACTACGCGAGAAATTTGACCATTGGTAACAACAGCATAAGCATTGGCTCCTATTCCGTCTCCCTGAATCTTAATAGTTGGAACACTAGTGAAATTATATCCTGGAGCATTGATAGTAACAGCTGATATACCAGTTGTAGATTGAGGTACTTCTTCTATGTAACATTGTCTCGCTGTACCTGTTTGATCGTTCTGGTAAAAGTAAGGAGAAGAATACAATTTGTTAGAATCTGCGCTTAGTTTAAGTGGAATATTGTAATTTAATGTATAAGTATTGATTTGATTTGGAACAGGATTAATCCTTTTCTCTAGAAATACAGTAACAGAACTACTATCAATAGACTGCTCGGAATCATCTATTGCTCTGGTCAAACGAGATTTTCTGAAAGTATTATTGAACTGATTCAAATTGGTATTAGCCCAATCATCTATAGCAGAAGTCACTATATTGACCAATGTATTAGGAGTATTATTGGTTTCTGTTGGATTGTAGTAAACCTGAACATCAAAGTTCAAGAAGTTTATATCAGCATCCTTCCATTCTGGAATGATTGTTAACATTCCTAATGGTTGAAGAACCTGTTGTATAAGGTACTGTTGTTGGGACTTAGTAACAGCAAATCCATTAAGAGGCAATCCAGAAATAAACACCTTCCCATAGATAGGAGGATTATTGTCTTCGCCTCCCCAAACAGTCACGGATTGAAATAAAGGATATTTCTGATTGATTAAAGCGGCATAATCATTAATATTAACCGCTCTATTCTGGGCTAGGTAACTCTTTGGAGCATTGAATTTGATACTATCACCAGTTTCAGCCGCGCTTCCCCCCGCGCTAGCCTGAACTATGGTAGTATTGGAAGTAGAACCTGATAGTAGAGTTGTTTGAAGTTTGAATGTTTGTAAACCATTGGAATTATTTCCAGTAGTATTAAGATAGCTAGCAACTACAATATTACCATCATTCAAAGAACTACCAATGATACCATCACCAAAGTATATCTGATAATTACCATTATTACCCATATTCAAATAATATACGTTGGTATTACCTTTGACCTGAGTAGCATCGGTTGCTAGTACAAAGGTATTTTGTGATATATTGGTATTGCTAGTTTGTACGTAAACCTCCAAGGTATTAATATCAATGGTATTATCGCCCAAATCAAAAATCTGATTAGGATTGGTTTGAGTATCCACTAGGAAACTCTTTACTACCGGCTGACCTTCGTGAATAGCAATATTAGCAAAGCTAAAAGTGTTATTGACATTACTAGTTGTATAGGATTCTAGAGTTACATAGCTATAAGATGCACCATTCAAAGGTTCACTGCTCCAAGTGGTAAACTTTGGGATGGTAAGAATAGTAGTTGGATCTGTATTAGCCTTTGTAATAGCCACATTGACATAAGCTACTGGACTGGTGGCACTTCTAGGAACATATCCCATCAATTTAGCATGAGATACGATATTTGGCTTAAGAACAGCGGAATCAATAAAAGACTCATTGGCTACCATATTCATATAAAAAGACAATAGATAGCTGTTATACGTAAGAAGGTTCATCAGCTGGTCTAGACCAGAACCTTGGAAGTTATAGTCCTGAAATACCGTTTGTTGCTGTAAAAAACTAACTAGACTTAGCTTAAGGCTATCGAAGTCAAGAGAGGATAGGGAAAGTTTACTATTTGCTAAAGACATTATCTAATCCTCTGAAGGAAGAAATTAACAGTTATGGGTCTAGTGGATCCTATTATCAAGAAAACAATGGTAACCTGGTAACCTTGATTAACAAAATCTGCTATTACATCAACATTTTCTACTGCTACTCGCGGTTCAAAATTAGTTATTGTGTCGGTAATTTCCTTAGCTAATAGATCAGCTGTAACTGGATCAGCTAATTCAAAAAGAAGCTTCCTAATATTACCACCTATTTCTGGATGAAATGGAACTTCATAGTGGTTCAATTGACATAGATTCATTACAGATTGAACAACGCTATTGATTCCAGTAACTAGGATAACATCCCCGGTTTGAGGATGCGGACTGAAATCCATACGAAAATCGCTAAATTGTTGTACTGGTTGTGCCATTTAAGTTAGGTATAAATTACTTTCTTTGTTTCTTCTATTTACTAGACCCGGAACCACTTGACCTCCTGCCTTAGTCCAATATTGGAAAGCAAACCCAGCACTACACCAATTTTGTTGATTGGTATATTTCAATACAGAAGACATTTCGAAATTGTAAGGACCAATATTATACATAAAGTCCAATAGAGCATCAATCATATTCTGAGTCAAACTTACAGTTACCAACTCTTGTAACTTAGGCAAGAATATATTATTTATTGCGTCTAGGATATCCTGATCAGCCTGAGCTTTGGTTCTAATGGTATCAGGGGTCAATTGATAACCCAACACGGTTTGAGTACATCCATATCCTATAGTCAACAAACTATTACCCAATACAGGATCACCGTAAGCTTGACAGCTTCCGTTGGCTAATCTCTTAGCATACCCTTCATTGCTCTTAATGAATAACAATCCATTCTCGGAAATAGCCCAAACAGAAGAAGGTAAAAAGGTATGGGTATTGACATCAAAACTACACTTGCTAACGCTAGCGGAGTTAGCATCTGGCGTAGTAACTGCGCCAGTATTGCTAGTAGATAGATATTGAGATTGTTGTAAAGCCTTTGCCGTATATTGGTCTAGATATTTGTAATTGATAGGGAACGGAACTGGAACTGGTTCAGCGGTTGGTCTACCGGAATTAGGAGTAGCAACTGCACCAGGAGAATTCAGACCATTAGGAGTTCCACTTTGAGCTGAACCTTGATCAATGTTAATAGTTGATCCATCTATATCCACTGTCCCCGCTGATTTAACTTCAAATTGTCCAGAAGGTGTAAAGTATTGAGTACCAGAAGTGACTAAGGTAGCATCGCCTTTGATATTTTGATTAAGAGAATTGGCTACTAGATTAAACTGTCCTCCTACAGAAATATTCATATCTCCGTTGGAAGTCAAGTTTAAGTTATTATCCACTTCTATACTTGCATTTCCCAAAACTTTAATATGCGCTCCTTCCCCAATAGTTATAGCACATCGTCCCATGACATGAATATTATCATCGCCCATAACTATTTCATATTTGGACTTAGTGATTTTATCCACTCTGGTTCCACTAGGGTAGAAATCAATGAAGCTTCCCGCCCTATGAGTAAAGGTTATGCGCTCATTACCCGGCGTATCATCATACTCTATGAGATGACCAGATTCTGTTTCTAATACTTTGTTATATGGGTAAAGTGGGTTATACGCTGGAAATGGTTCAGACCAAGTAATTCCACCAGCTGAGATAATATTCTTATCTAGGTTATTCTTTCTGTACTCATAAACAGTATTTGCTATATCATAGCGACTTACACCAGATAAAGTTGGTTTATTGAGGTCTTGCGTAAGAGGATATACATTAGCGGAAGGAGGATTGTTAACTGTTATACCTGATCCATTAGTGCTATAAATTAGGTTAGCTACCAACCTAGGAGCAGTTTTTAATACGTTGGAATTTCTTAGATCATTGAATCCATAGCCCTGATTATTGGGAGTAGAGTTATAACCAGGAAGTTTAAACATAACAATAGGAATCTGACAATCCCTACCATCAGCGAAAATACCCCAAACAACGTCCGCTTCTTTAAGAGAAGGAATACCATCATAGTTAGCAGATTGAGCCACGATAGCCCATGGTAAATCATCCGATGGAATATCAGTCAAACTGGCACTATGAACTGTATAGGCGCGTACTTTGACCCTTCCTAAAGCTAGCGGGTCTTGTCTAGATTCTATCACACCGATGAACCAAACTAGTCCATCAAATCCCATTACATTACGTTCTAACATTATCCCCTCTTAACTGAAATCATACCTTGGCTTTGGTTATTAGGTGCGTATAACCCTCCCTCTATACTATCACTTAATAATTCCATGACAGTAGTAGCGGAATCGTGAATCATTGTATGATGCACCGCTGATACAAGATATTTACCTGTTCTAGCTTGGTTAACTCTTTTCTTTTTATCCTTTGGTACAGCCTCTGGAATTTCCACTTCAACTATATTACCAACTTTCATCAATACATCAAAGGGAATTGTAACAGTCATTCGGAAAGTATGAAGTTGAGCTAACTTCATTGCTTTAGGGTTTAACCATTTATGCGGTTGGTATGGATTGATATTAGGATCACTGTCAACAGTAGGATAGAACTTAAACATTAAATCATAGGTATTAAACACAGTATCGTTCAACCTATTCTTCGTGTCATTAATGGGAAGGTTAGAATTAAGTATTTGAAAATCCTTGAAACTATAGGAATAAGGGGTCAATTTGTGATCTACTAGATCATATACAACTAACCCGGAAGCATATGCCCCATAACGTCCCGATTGTAATAAGTCAAAATCTTGGTTAATCTTGAGATAATTGACACTGTTAACATTGAGTCCTGGTTCAAAGGAATTAGTTTTTGGTCGTTGGTAATAGGTTTGGTAGATAGGTTGGTTTATTATGTTTTTATAGGAACGGAAGTTATATCCATCTTTGTTCTCATAGAATAAAAACAAACTACCATCCGAGTCATACGCGCGAGAAGTCAACCATTCTATTGCTTCAAATGGGTTCATTCTAGGTATAATCAAGGAATAAACACCATCAGACTTATCCAATACATTAATCTTAGTATCTAGTACCGCTAGTTTGTTCTTAAGTATGTCCTTAACCATATTTGTTATAGGCATACCTTTATAAGACTTAGAAATAAGGTATTGTAAGGATAACACCATTTCTTCACTGGTAAAATGAATAAGGTAATTCTGAATTGTTGTACCTATGGACCTTTCAGCAATTTTGTAGATTCTGAAAAACTTTTTGTAAGGGCTTCCTAATCCCGGCTTATCTATTTCCAATATTATCCATTCATTCCCTTGTAACTTAAAGTTGGAAATTAAATCCAAAGCATCGCCCATCAATATTGTTCCTGTCACACAAGGAGCAAATATATCCTCGAAAATGCTTATTTCTACAGCTAACTGTGTAATATCAACTACCGTTCCATCGGAAGTTACAATACTTAATGCTTTAATAGCATAATCACCGGGTAACTGTAAACCCGGTTTGTTAATAGTTTTACCAGCAGATAGTTTTGATTGTATTAAATTGGATGACATATTATTGGGCTAGTAAGTTCTTCAATTCTTGTTCTATTTGATCAGCGTATTCTGGTTTTACTAATTTAATGGATCTTCTAGATTCATTGAGATTTAACAATGTATCATACGCATTATTAGCTGTTAGTATAACGCTTTGATCCACTACAGATCCATCCGCGAATTGTACAATGGTATTACTTCCTATTTGTATAACCGGATCAGCTATAGTTGGAAAGGTAGTAAATCCATCAATTGATAAAGTATTAGCTGGATCTATATAGCTGGTTTGAATAGAAACATTTTGTACATAGTTATAAGTTGTAAGAGTTATAGTCTGCTTTTCTATATGATCTAGAGTGATCTGAGAGTTAGCTATGCTCCCATATTGATCTATTACATTTTGTTGGAATTCAGCATCGTTCATTATCCATTGAAAATATGGATCAAGTATCTGATTAACAAACAATATCATCCATGAACGAGTGGCATCACCATAAAGCTTATATGCCATATTCTGAGGCGTGTCTCCATCCCTGACATCATATGAGAAAAACAAAGAGATATTGTTAATGATGGTATCGAGAAATTTAACTCTAGCGAATATATTAACAACGCCCTTGAACTCTATATTATTTGGGTCTAGAGAGTAATACAAATTGGGAAAGTTATCGAAGTAACCACCTGACATATTAGAATCCTCTACCGTTGGTATTGGAAGAAGGTTTATCCATTAATTCTCTGTAAATTACATCGCCTTCCTTGAATCTCAATTGTAACAATATTTCCGCTGGTGAACCATCAGCGAAAGTTGCGAATTGTCCTGCCCCAGAATAGTTAATATCAATAGCTTCTAGGATACATGTACTAATTTTACTGATAAATGGATTCTCGATATTACCAAACTTGAAAGTTATATCAAATTGCCCTGGGACAGTAAAATACCTACCATAGGAGTTAGGTTGTATACCAGGAGAAGAATAATACTTGAATACTTGGATAATGTCCTTAATAGTTTGAGATTCTTTAGCGGAACGAGGCTGGAAACGAAACTCAAACATATAACTTCTAAATGCTGTTCCGTGATAAATCAATTCTATCTGCGGATTAAGCGCCTCCCCACCTGAACGCAAAGATAATTCAGTAAAACCAGAACCAACTACACCGGTGGCTTGAGCAATGTTACCTGCTACTTCTCTACCAGCTGGAGTTCTATTGAGCTTTTCCATTCCAGCGCCTAAATCTTTGAAAATCTTTGTTCCAGAAACAGCTGCCCCGTGAACATCCGCGCTCATTAAATCATTAAATGAATTCTTAATGTCTCTTCCCACCGGGGCAAATGCCTGAGATAAACTTCCCCCTGCGGCAGCAGCAAGATTCAACGCTCCCATTGCTTTAGTAGCGGATATCGTATCATAGTTATGATTAAAACTAGTCATAACGGTATCAGGCATATAGATAGCAACTGAGGTGGCAATTCTCTTGAGAATTGGTCTAAGGGATACTGTTTGTGCATCCAATGTAACAGCGCCTGCCGTTGCCCCAGCCGTAACACCAGCAGCGGCACCTTGTATTAAGCCTTCCCCCATTCCACTTTGCAACATACCTTTAGCTGTAGCAGTGAGTGCTTTAGTGGCTGCTATTAAACCAACTGCACCTGGTCCTGCACCACCGGTAGCATTTAAAGCTACTCCATATTTACTATGTAAAAAGTCTATATTTTGTTGAGATTGAGATTGAAGAAATGCGGGAGAAGTAGCATGTTGTTTATCATAAACGCTAGTATCAGGCATATAGATATTAAATAACACATAACTAGGCACATCCTGTCCGCCTACATCCTCGGGATATTTGAATGTGTTAATTTCAAAGTTAGTTTGATTAAGCAGGTTATCATATGCACCATTGAAATTAGTAGGAGCAATCTGTTGGATGATAGGGTTGCTTAGAGTTCCAGCTGGACCAAAGGGGGATGAAGCCATATTACTTAATACCTAACTCTTTTTCTGTTAAAACTACAAATTTCCAATTTCTTTCCTCTGCAAATTTTCGCGCATATTCCCATTTTGCCTGATTCTTAGTCCATTCTACCATTTCACCTAAAAACACTCTCCCTTGTCTTTTCCTTCCTTTACTGTTTCTCTCCTGAGGTTTATTCACCTGCGAAGCTGGTTTTATTTCAATAAGAAAGGTTTCGCCTCTTTTGTTCTTAATCTTGAAATCTACAAAATATCTATGCCAACGCCCATCCACAGGGTTGATATAAGGTATTACCATCCCTTCAGATACTTCCTCCGATGCCCATTCAACAATATTTGGATCCTTGTCAAATCTCATCATAGCTGATAATTCCCAAGAACTTCTATATATGATATTGTCTACATCGCCTTTATATTTTTCTGGGAATCTTGGAGTAAATCTACCCTGCATGAATTGTGGCAAAATAACACCTAAATAATTTACTGTTCAATCATTGTAATATATTTATGGCAGGTTACGGACTCGTTGATCTAGGAAAATATGGTACATTCACCGGAAAGCCTGAAATAGGAGTTTTGGTGCACTTTATCTATGATCCAAAACTAAAGGCAATTCTACCTTACTACGATAGAATGCCCCTTTGTTTACCATTTGAAAGTAAAAAGGGAGCATTAGGTGAGCCGGGTTTTCTAGGTATGAATTTACACTATGTTCAACCCGGAATAAGACAATTCATATTAGACAAAATGAGAAAGAATATAGACCTTTACAAGAGAGACATTAGAACAAGGAGTATGATCAATTACAAATTCCTTAAACAAATTGCTGGATATGATGTAATAGCTCCAACTATTAAACATTATCTTGTAGAACATGTTAGAAGTAGATACTTGAACATTGATCCTATACATTATGATAAAATAATCAAACTCCCTACCGCTCGCTGGAGCAAGGGAAAACCCTATAAAAACGCGGTGTAATAGATGGCATTTCAAATTAACGATTTCTTAGCTGCTCTCAATAACAACGGTGATAGAGCAACAGCTGATAAATTTGATGTTTATCTCAAGATTCCTAGTGCTCTGAGCACATTATCCAAAAATTATAATCAGTTGTATTTGATGTGTGAAGGAGCGGAGTTGCCGGGGGCTGATATCACTCCTATTGAATATCGTCATTATGGATTCATACAAAGAATTCCTCATCATTACACTTTCTATCCTCTTACACTTACATTCTATTGTACTGGGTATATGTTTGAGAAGAGATTCTTTGATGCTTGGTTAAATTTGTTGATTGATAAAAAATCTGGTTTGTTAAATTACAGATTGGATAGCGGCGGAAGTCCTAACTATGAGACTAACATTTTCATCAACCAATACGCTCAGGATGGTACACCTTCCTACTGGGCTTTGTTTGAGGATGCTCTTCCTGTTAGTATTAGCCAAATGAATACCAACTGGGGCGATGATAGTACTCATAGATTAACCGTCCAGTTTCTATTCACTAAGTGGTTTAATGGAGATGAAACTAATCAAAGTGATCCAGGACTTGCTACCAATTTTAGCTCAACCGGCAGTCCATTAATCTCCAACTTTGCTAATCAACTTCTAGGTGGTACATTTAACAATATTACCAGAACCATCAATAACCCTAATAATCTAGAAGCCGCGTTGATGAACCCTAACCAGTTTGGTAGTCAAATGCTCAATGCTCTAAAGGCTCAAAAATCCAAAACTCTTAACCCTTATGAAATAGGGTCAGAGATATTCCCAACGGTACAAAAATTTATTTAATGAGGATTGTATATGAAACTCCCAGTGATTGATAAACCCATTTATAAGACTAATATCCTTTCTAGAAAAGAACCTGTAGAATACACTCCTTTCACTGTGAAAGAAAGTAAGATATTAATGATGGCTAGAGAGTCTGATAATATCCAAGACGTTGCCGATGCAGTTAATCAGGTATTAGCTAATTGTCTAATTGACAAGACAATCAACGTTAAAGAGTTACCAATGGTCGATATGGAATGGTTATTCTTGAATATTCAGGCTAAGTCATCAGGTGAAAAAATTCCTCTTTATTTCAAATGTAAGAATATTCCCAAGGGAAATACTTCTGAGTGCGGAATGGTTCTGGAACTTGAGATTAACTTACTTGATACAGTCATTGCTAATAATGACATTGAAAGAAAAATCAAGATATCCGATGAAGTTGGTTTGGTAATGAAACTTCCAACTTTCGATATAACACAACGAGCTATGAGCGCTAATACCAACAAAGAAGATCAGATGCTAGCGGCACTAACCATAGATTACATTTATGATAAAAACAGTGTTTATAATTCTTCTGATGTATCAGAAAATGAGCTATTGGAATTTGTTGAAAATCTACCAACTGAAAAGTACAGAGCTATTGAAAAATACTTTGAAAGTGTCCCATACATAACACAAACCATTCCTTGTAAATGCGAAAAATGTGGATTTGTTCACGAAATAGTACTGAAAGGATTAGAAGATTTTTTCGGATAATGCTGTCTGAAGGTGGGCTCAAACAGCATTATATGACAAACCACAACTTACTATACCACCACAAAATTGACCCAAGAATTTTTGACGAAATGATACCTTGGGAAAGAGATTTAGAGATATCCCTACTAATTAAGGATATTGAAGAAGAAAATAACCAACGTGAAATGCAAGCTTCACAAAACAGAGCTAGAAGAAAAATCAAGAAGAAGTAAATGGCAGCAAAAACCCCTCGTGGCACAGTTAGTTTAAAAGAACTCATTGAATCTCTACAAAAAGAAGGTAAAGAGATTCCAGAGGATGTGAAAAAATTGATGGGAGAAGAACCCAAGAAAGAATCTCCACAATCAACTAATCCACCCGATGAAAAGAATACCAATGAAGCAAGAATAGAGATCAAGACTGCTGCTCCTAGTAACCAAAATACAAAGAAATTCACCTACAACTTCGTGAGAATATTACTGGGTAAAAGCGCCGCTGAAAAACTAATTAAGAAAACTCTTGAACCTACAGCAGAAAATACTGAAAATACATCAAATATCAAAGATATCAAATCAGATATAGAAGATATCAAAGACCATCTAGCGTCCGCTGCTCAAGAGGATAAAAAAGTACCACTTGGTGAATCTCCCAATAAAAAAAGAGGAAAACATAGCGCTATCAAACCTAGTATAGGTAAGAGATTCTTTGCAGCTGCACTAGACGAATCTGTGTTTGGGAAACAGTTAGGTTGGAAATATGATCCATATAACAGGAAAAGAAAAACAACTCAAAAACTATCCTCTAGAGTGCGTTCTCATATCCTCAAAACTCACAAATTAACTGATAAACTAACTCCAGTCAATGCTCATAATCAGGCTGCTGAGTTAGCTAGGAATGTTGCTCCAGATAATCAATCTCAGAAAGAAGTTTTCTATGAAAATGAAATTCATGAAAAGAACAAAAATCAGGAAGCTATTAACAAGAAGTTAGAAGAAATTCTCAAGAAAACTAAGAAGTTATCAGAAAATCATGATAGCCTTTCTAATCTCATACCTCTTCTCATGGGAGCCATAGCGGAGATTGCTGGTAAATTCGCCCCTTTGTTTAGGATAATAGGTTCCATAGCATCGGAAGTAGGAGAATTCATTGCTAATTTTGCCAGCAAAGTGAAGCAGGCTGTAGTAGATGCCTGGGATTGGTTAAAAGGAGTTGGAAGTAAGATTAAACAAGGCGCAGAGGATGCTTGGGATGATACCAAGAGCGCGGCTGAAGATGTTGGCGATTTCTTTAAGAAGAGTTATAGCAAAATCAAAGGTAAAATAGAAGATTCTTTACCTGACGCGGAAGATTCAGCGGGAGGAATTCTTGAAGATACAGGAGTTGGATTAGGAGATATTGCCGGAGCGCCAGCTGCCGCTTTAGGTGGAGGATTATATGCTGGAGATAAGATAACCAAATCACTAGAACAAGGCAAGAAAAAGGGATTGGTTGCACATACCGCTAAAGCTTTAGCCGATGCTGGATCAGTGAATCAATATGGAATGATCCCCGGTATGATGGCACCTGTTTCACCGGCGCCAAAAGGTGTAGCACCATGGCAACCACCAAAAAAGAAGAAAATCAACCGAGTCCCAGCCAAGAGCGCTATCCATGAGAATATCTCACGTGCCTCCCAGCCTCTCAAGAACAAGAACCTAGTCCCAGCCAAGAGCAAAATGCATGAAGCTCTCAGAGCAGCATCGGAAGTACACTCTCAGAATCAATCAGAACCTAAAGTGGTAGTGATGAAGGGAGGGGATAGAACAACGGTGATCCCCGCAACTAAAAATTCAGAACCCGTGAAGAACATCCCAACCATGCTTCTAACAGCGCGTAATGGCGAGCCTTCCATTAATCGCCTTCAGTCTGTCCTATGGAATGACACAGCTGGGTATGCATCAATAACTCGCATTTAAATCGCCAGAAAATGAAAACCCACCAAGCTCGGACACTTAGTGGGTTTCATTTACAATAATAACAAATATTTAATTTATCATCTATACAATTTATTTAAACTTCTAATTACATCCGCATGGTCATTACCTTCTATTAGTTACTAGATAGTCTTATTTCTAATCAACAAGAATAGTATACCTAAACCACGATGAATAGTAAAGGTATACTTTTCTTTATCCTTCAATGACTTACTCGGCTAGTGAAGCAAAGTCAGCAAACTCATCATCCGGATCAGACGCTGGCTTGGACTTCTTAGTAGAAGTTGGCTTGGTAGCTACTTCCAATTCAGAATGAGATGGCAATTCTACTGAACTTGCTCTAGGAGTAGTATCAGCGATTCCCAAAACCCTTTCCAACTTCCTCTTAAGTTCATCATAGCTCTTGAACTTATCCGGAGCTATTTCTGCCTTAAGAGAATATTCGCTCTTCCAAAGCTTCTCAATCTTTTCATCGTCTCCATCGAATAGAGGACTTGGCTTGAGATCAAAAGTGGACTTATCATAATTTCTAAAACCATCTACCTTGCGGATAGAAAGCTTGAAATTACCACCCTCGAACAAAGACATAGGATTATACACTATGTCCTCTGGATCACGGAATGTTTCACCTTCCTGAGACTCACCGAGCAATCCTGCTTTATCGAGAATCTTGTCATGAATTTTCTTACCATACTTGTATAAGAAAACTTTTCCATTATTCTCTGGGTGAGCGGGATCATTAACAACTAGAATATTGCTAATGTAGTTAAGCTTACGCTTTCTATCTCTCACCAATTCCTGATTTGCCTTATCTCCAGTATTCCAAAGCTTCTGATTCATATCAGAAACCGGATCAGGCTGACCTAAAGTGGTTAGGCTATTCTCGATATACCATTGTCCACCCGGACCCTTAAAACCGTGATTAAAAATAGTAACCCAAGGAGTGGCATTATCGCCATCCACTGCCGGCGCATCCAGGAAACGGATCACCGCAAATCCATTACCAACCTTATCCACTGTTGGTTCCCAATAACGGGCATCCTTCTCAAATCCCCTACTTCCGCCAGCCTGAACTGCCTTAGCAAGCTTTTCCAAACCAGCATTCTTCTTAAGTTTAGCAAATGTTATATTACTCATATATTTGTATCCTATATTACGTTATATTGAACTTATATTATCGAATTATCCACAGTATCATATTGTCTATCTATTTAGTGAAATTAGAAAGGATTATTTTGAGTTGATCCACATTGAAGTACTGATAATTCTTGTAGAAAGGTAAAAACTTCTTATAGCTAAGATAGAACCTATCCCAATCCAATCTATCACCAGCGTATAGCTTTTGATATGATTCAGATATCTTATAGAAATAATCCAAAATAATAAAGAGGTGTAGAGAATTATTTTCCTTATCCAACATCTTGAAGATAATAGGGGAAATATCAGGTCCAGCTTCCATCAAATCTAAAAAGGATTCTTTGTCATAGTGAGTTAGTTTTTCAGAAAGGTAAGCCTGAAGATTTTTCTGGGATGAAACAAAGTCCTGATATTCTCTTAATAGTTCCTTACTCAGAAAATCCCTAATCCAAGCCTTGTGATTTCTATAGAAACCATACGCAAGAAAATATTCCAAATCTTCTTCTCTAGGGAACAATCTCCCCAATCGCATGAATTGAAACTTATCTTTTCTGGTTGAAAATGTTTCTAGAGAATATCTATGAGTTGCTCCATATTTGAAGTAATCATAATCCCCGGTATAATACAATCTCATGGAATTCAAATAACAAAACGCATCATAACCAGAAATATTAGATTTCATAGATCACACGGAAAACAATATTAATATAATACCACCAATAATGAAAAATCCGGTAATTGCTGTAATTGATTTATTCCAGTATATACCCGGTTGAGATCGTAACACGACATCATCCATGTATATACCCAAAATTATAGAAATAAATCCCAGGATAAAATTATAATCGCTCATAGGGGTAAACTCGCACTATTTCCAGAAATTAATCTCAATGATTGAGCCTCGGATTGTATCTTAGCTTTTAAATTGGCATCAATCAAATTCTTTACCATTTCTATTTCCATTCCGCTCTCTTCACAAAAAGCCACGATAGCATCTATACAGTTAGATTCTTCCTCTATGGCTTTCTGTTGAATCATTTGGGAGAATTGTTCTTTTCTTGCTTCTTTAGTTATATTGATCATCCAGTTAAACTCTCATTCAATTGTCTTCTTACTAACATAAATTCGCCTTTTCCTACCATATCATTCACATTCTTCCATCCGCAATAACTCATACCAGATCGAACACCGCCCAAGTATCTCTTAATAGTTTCCTCTATTTTCCCTCTAGCAGTAATGTGAACTTCCTTGCCCTCCGATGATCTGTAATTGGCTACTCCGCCATTATATAAAGACTGAGCCCACTTAGATGACATGCCATAAAAAGGGAGAGATTTACGTTTGACAATATAACCCCCGTTACCATAACGATACAATTCATTCTCTTCATATCCCTCATCATGCCCAGCAAACTCTGATCCAATCATTACCATACTGGCGCCCGCTGCAAAGGCTTTAACTACATCACCAGGACAAGTTATTCCACCATCCGAACAAATACTAGTGGGGAGTGTTCTTTGATTATTGATAGTATTGATAATTGCTGTGAATTGAGGACAACCCACTCCTGTTTCCCTTCTAGTAGTACAAACAGCCCCGGACCCTATACCAACCTTAACATAATCAACGCCCATATCGGAAAATTCATTAGCTATGGAACGAGTTACTACGTTTCCAGCCGTGATCAAATAATGTTTTCCATAATTATCACAAGCTTGCTTAACAACTCTCTTAAATCCCTCAGCGTAACCATTAGCCACATCAAGACAAATACCCAAAGGTCTAACCAGTTTTTCGGATTCAATGGTCTCTAATACGGTCGCTAACTTATTGAGATTTTCTTCCTGGACTCCTGAAGTTAACCAAACATATGGAACCACTTCGGGATTATTGCGTATAAATTCTATAACAGATGAAGAAGAATAATGCTTAATCAGGGCAGTAGTAAGTTGGTATCTGGATAACTCCTTCGCCATATCAAAAGTCCCAACATGATCCATATTGGATGCAACGATGGGGACAATGGTTCTCCCTAGTCTAGTTCTCACTAGTAAATCCACATCCGACCTAGAATTTATAGAAGATTCTCTAGGTAAAAGCATAACATCAGAAAAATCTAAAGCTTCCGTTTCATGTATTCTCATTATTAAACCTCAACAAGTTATATCCCAAAAGTTCACCTCTATCCTTAGCTGGAATAGGAGAAGTGATAAACGCAGTCACTTGATTACCAATATCAGGTTCAGTAAAAGTAAAAGCATTGTAACCTTTTCTTTCTACCAATCCTCTCGCTTCATTAAGAGATTCTAGATCAGGTACACCAATAACAGTAAAGTATGTTTCCGAAGGAGGGGTAAAATCTTCTTGCGTTTGATGGGAAAGAGCTAGATTAAAACCTCCCACGTATGCTGCGTGCGCCGCCTGTACGAGTTGATATTCACTATTCAAATCTTGTCGAACGAAGATATAAACATACTTTCTCTTGTTATATTCTCTCAATTCCTTGGTTAATCCATTCTGAGAACTATATTGAAAATCACATCTAGTCTTTCCCTTCCCAAACCAAGTCCAATTATACAATCTGTTTAGCAATTCCTGATATACCAACAATCCCGTTTCATTCAATACAAACTTCCCTGGTTGACCCAGAATACTCTTGATGCCCAGGAAACGGCACGTGCCCAATGCCTCAACCACTGAATCATAAGGATACCTACCATTAGCCAACTTACTCTTTCTCTTAACAGGAGTAAAATTAGTGCTAATATAATGAATAACCAACTTCAATGCTTTATTGACATTAAAATCAGTTTCTTTTAGGGATTTCAAAAGAATATATTGGAAATGCTCATTGATTCTATTTTTCTTATCTTTAGCCAACATTTTCCAAGCGTAATAAATATCCAATTCAAAAGTTGGTTCATCGACCGGGTTGATCAAATTCTTAATGAAATTATATACAATACTTTCACTCATATTTTATTCCCCATATACCAACTGTATAACATCCAGTGCAGCATCGTGCACTGGATCATGTTTCACTACCTGATAAGTATCAAAATCAGGAACTTTACAATAACCATTCCTAGCTGTATCTTTTAGTAAGTAAATAGCAGTTCTAAAATCCATCCATTGATTGAAATTCACAATAGGTGAAACTTCATACTGCTTACAAAGACTATCATAGAGAACTTGATCCAATGTTCCTCTCTGCCAAATGACAGTTTCTCCCTTACAGTATTCCGCTATTCCAGATAATCCTTCCAAGACTGGAGTTCTATTAGAAACATTTAGACTTTTCTTACGGGGAAGTTCCGCCTGCTGTTTCCACCAATCCATAGTGTCGGATTCAATAGTTCTTCCTTTGGCTTTTTGTTCCCTTACATCCAACGCCACAAAGAAAGAATTATTCAATAGGAATTGAAATGCTTTATTTGGATCAGGTTCCCTGTCTTTTAAATCTAAATCAAACTTAACACATCCTACGGAAAGAATAACTGCCTTACTCTCCACCCCACAAGTTTCAATATCAAAACTAATCATAATTAAATACCTTTTAATTTTCCATATTCTCAGATATCTGAACTGGTCTGTAAAATAGTTGATTACCTATTTTTGCTACAAACTGCTCTCTATTTGCCCAATTTGGGGCATTGATAGCATCTGAATAATAATTCAATACATTTCTAAAACCAGGAAGAGTCCAATGTTTAAAGTATACATCTTTAGCTATCTTCATTGCTTCTTCCCACTGATTCCATGCTATATAATGTCTAGGCTGACAAGTCCAACTAAAAGCGCAAACTATCTTACCATACTTAGGCACAAAGGCGCGTTGATAAACTACTCCACATACAGTAGAAGGATAACCCGGAGTATGAACCCTGTTCATGGTTACCACTGCCACCGCTAACATTCCCTTCCAAGGTTGAAATGCCGCCTCATGCATAATATTCAACGCTAAGCAATGAATCTGCTCATCCTCAAAATGAACTTTCTTTGCTTTAATACGTTCTTCTATCAATTGCTTTCTTAATTGCAACTGATAGGCTTCCACCTCAGCGCGAGAAAAAGAAGAAACTCTTACACTTTTAGTTTGTATAGGAGTATAATGGGTATATTTGTAAAAGTAATGACCCTCAATACCACCCACTACACAAAATGTTAATATAGTAATAGCTAATATTTTTCTAGACATTTCTATTTTCACTCTGTTTTAAACGATACTGATGTAATTCTCTAGCATAATTCTTAAACAGTTCAAAACAATCGCTCATATCCTTAATGAAAAGGATTGGTTGCTGTTGGTCCTGAACAGCCATGATAATTACGGATTGTTCTGGTTCCTCCCCATAATGTTCTTCATACATCTTAGCATAAGCGGAAGTCTGGGAAAAGTAATCACTAATCCATGATTCCGGCTTAGGTCTAGTAGATGTCTTGAAGTCTATAACGGACAACTTTCCTCTAAAATCAGCTATACAGTCTACCTGCCCGGCTAATTTAAGACGATCACTGTACATCCTACTCTCAATCATTCGGATATTATCAATGTTATCCAAAAGAGCGCGAACCTGAACAAAAAGATGTCTCTGCTGGGGATCAACAAAAACCACTTCCTCATTGCGCAGGTATGATTCGATGGCGGAGTGAAGTCTGGAACCTCTGCCGGCGGCTGCCTCGCTGATCTGCTTTGCCTTCTTACCCATCCTCTTCTTCCAATTCTCTAGAATTGGATCAGGAAGCTCAGAAAGAAAGCTAGTCACGCTTTGGTATCTCTGACCCTCAGGGGTCAAATAATATCGCTTTCCTGAGACAGGATCATTGATCTGCTGTAATGGGACAGGGTCAACCAAATTATGATGGAATTTCTTCAATTCAACGATCTACCATTCTCGCTTAGGCGCCCAACGAGCATCCTTGAACATGTCCTTGGCGCCTGGATATGAACTTTGAATGCGGCTCATCCTTTCCATGAATCTACCATCCGGTGCAATATTCTTATCGAATGTAAAAGATGGTGTAGCATCCAAGTATCTCTCTAGGTACTTAGGTACATATTTTTCCTTGAGTTCATCGTACTGAACCATAGGATATTCAATCTCAACCACTTCTCCGAGCATAGTTTTCCAATGTTTAGGAAAATCCTTATGATACTTCAAAAGTTTAAATGTATAAGTAGCCATATTTTCTCCAATAAAAGAGGATAGAGGATTGCTCCCCTATCCTAATTTAGGCTATATTATTGTTAATTTTTAATAACACACTGTCCACTAACTCGGACCAGACGATGTGTTGAGGCATCCTCGAAATACCATCCGTCAGACTGATTCTCAGTGGAAACCTTACCAGTGGACTGTCCCTGATAAATCACCTTACCACCGGAATAGCAAGTAATATCAGCGGGACTACCCAAAGCAGTCAGCTGTACCACATCCGCATTAGTACAACCTCCCAAACCAATAGCTACAGCAACGGCACAAGCGGTAATTGAAGCAATTCGAAAATTCATAACTTATATCCTATTAAAATGTATCAGAACCAATGGAACCAAGACCCAGAGAATCCTTTAGATCATTGATCTCAGGCTCGGAATAATGGGTGTACTTGCTCTCTTCCTGATCTTCTAGAACAGGTGCAATAGCGGTTTCAACCACCGGCGCTTCCTCTTCCTCAACCTTCTTCTCAGGCTTCACAAAGATGGAATTACCCACTCGATACATTGGGATATTCTTCTTGATCTTACTAGCATTGGAAAGCTTATAGCCAATAGCCTGCTTACCATTGCGAACGGTCTCAATTTCCGCCTTGAATTTATTGCGAAGTTCATGGATATACACTGGAATACTCTTCTCAGTAATATCCAATCCCTCAGCGACCTGCTTAATGGTTACCAGTTCACCGCTCTCCAGCAAGGAGAAAAGCTTGTAATTCTGCGTAACCTTCGGAACCTTCTTATCACTCATAATATATAACCTCAAATTTTGAGAACACTCTGAGCAGGTACGGCATACTCACGCATACCTCTCACGAAAACGCACATAGAACTACCACTGTGATGGTCATCGGGATGAATGTAACCCTTCAGCTCATTCTCCGCAAAAACCGTCTCACCGTAAGACCTCCAAGAAGCAAAACTGCAAAACTTACTCAAATCCCTAGTGACCCCATTTGTCCCTGCAGCAACTCTAAATGCCTTCATACAGATCACCTCAAGTTTAAAGTCTACAGTAATATTATAGACCTTATTGTAATTAAAGTAAATTAGAAAATTGCAATTAAAATCAATAGCTTATATTAAGCCTTTTCAGGAACAATTTCTCCCTTGGGCTCTGAATCCTTACCAAATCCAGTCACTTCCTTATACTTGGTATTAATCCAAGCAATCAAACGCGGATCACGATAAGCAAAATTATCTGGAATATCCAATACAAAGATATCGGTTGAAGCTAAATCTTCAGGCTTAAACATGCTCCTAAGAACACGCTCGTGACGCTTTTCCATACAAACAATTTCATCAGCCCACGCGATCAAAACCTCATCCACAGGAATAATAGCATGATCTGTATCGACTCCCGCTGCCCGCGTATTGAAATTAAACGGTTCCTGAGACAGGACTACCGCCGCCGTGGGCGAGCGCAGACACCCAGCTGAGCAAAGGCATAGAACCTTCTTATAGTGGCGCTGGTATGGATTCATCGCAACATTCAATCTATTAAATGTACTCATTCAATTACTACCTTTTTAATCTTATTACAATGTTTACAATAAAAAATCGTATGATGAACTTCCTTATGAAGTCCATATGCCTTGTATTCTACACTAGAAAGCGTCCAATCGTGAAAACCCAATAGACAAAGAAAATCAAGAAACTTTTTCATGATGCGCTCTAACTTCCCTCTTTGAGAGGATGGCATTCACCTCATCCCATGACCAAAGAGTCATATCACTAAGTGGACGGGAATCAATACCCACATCCATGCAGCGACCCTTGATGGCTGGATGTTCCTGCTCACCGTATCGGGAATGGATATGCCCGTACAGGTGATAAGAACCGTGGTGCATCCTATTCCACTCATACATCGGAAAGTGAAACAGGATAACATTAGTACCACAAACCTTCAATTCCAGATAATCCTGGATTGAGGCAAACTTACTCTTGATGCGAGGGGAATTCTTGATCACCTTATCATGATTGCCGTACACCAGAACCTTCTGCCCCGGAAGCTGATTCAGAATGTTGAGTGCCTTTTCCTCCTGACAGAAGAAAACATCGCCCAGCATGTAAACAGTATCCGATGGTTCAACCTGAGACTGCCACTGAGCAATCATCAGTCTATTCATTTCCTCAACATCGCGCCCCTGACGCGTGTTAGGGCAGAACTTCTTAAGAATGTTCTCGTGCCCAAAATGATTATCACTAGTAAAGAAAACCTTATTCATGAGGATATGATACCCTATTCATTGTTAATATTAAATAGCTATATTATTAAAAATATCAACTATTTAGCAATTGTAATGCTAATTCAAGATGTTGCGACTGGAACCCTTTCTTCCATGATGTCTTCACCAAATTTTGATCAGGGTAAAAGTCCGAGTCATCATCGATACAAATGAACTTCTCAATCTTCTCCCTTCCGAAACTATTCAACCAAGCATTCACTTCATCGCCGCGAATAGTCCGACCCGGTAGCCGATGAGGCGTTACATCGAACAACTCAAAATTATTCCAACCAGATTCTCGGAAAATCTTGTTCAACTCATCCTTATTGTATAAGATTCTCCAGCTGGAACTAATAACAATCTTAGCATCAGTCTTTTCCACTAAGGTTTTAATCATATCCAAGGCAGATGGATTAATTTCTGTCTCCCCTCTGTATATAAGGGAAGATTGAGCGGCGAGGATCTTCTCATGATTCTCCATAATCCACTCTTCGCTGTTTAAAACTCCGTCAATATCAAGAAAAATTATTTTCATTCAAAAACTCTTTAATGTAAGAAATTCTGGACTGTTCAGTAAGAGCAGCAAAGTGATCCTTATTAAGGACAAGATAATCAATCAAAGGATAATATTCTTCATCTATCCTACGCTTGATAGAACCATCCTCAATCAAAGTAAGAAACTTCTCCGGGCGAACTCTAGCCAAGAATTTATTGGTTAGGTAATAAGGAGACTTGATCTTCAAAGATCCCATTTCCCCATTATTCAATTTACCATAAACAACAAACCCTTCATGAGCTACAAACTTGACCTTTTCCACTAAATCAGAAAATCTAATTTGTTCATGGGAAGGTCTCATGACTTCCATTTCTTTAGCCAAATAATCCAAATCCTTTTCCGATACCATGGACCTACTGTAAATAGATCTTCCACCAATAAGGTAAGCTCCCTTCTTTTCATATATGATATGAGGATCAGAAGGATCACAAATCTCAAACATCCAAGTATAAGAATTGCTCATCGATGGCGTAAACCAAGGATTATTTCCCAAATGCTTTTCCACCAATTTCACATAATCCGAATCCAATGAACCAGTAGTAGAGTAAATCAATCTACCATTACCAACAGTCACGCAACCCAAAAATCCATTGACCTTCCTAACTGCTGTTACAATTTCATTTCTATCTATATCAATACCATTTTCAAAACGATTGAAAATCTTGGTGAAAGGATAAACGACAACGTTGTAATCCTCATCCACCACCAAACCTCTCATTTCCATGAGCTCCGGCGTCCAAAGATTATCATAAAATACCTTGTTCTTATACTTAAGAACATATAACCCCGGATATCGCGCGGATTCCTTGCGCGATACCAACTTAGGATTAGATTCTACAAAATTTCTTATATGTTCAGATGTAAATTTCATATTACAAACTTGATTAAGAATGGAAATCCCAATCATTGGCATTTTGAAAGGACAATGCCTTAAGGTTTGGGTACAAATGATCAAATCCAATCATCGCCCTCTTAAATTCAGCGTTAGATACCCAACGCTGCTTCATCTTCTGCATAGCCAATTCAGGGACATCATGCACGCTCCCATAGGATTCAGTACATTCAATGATCCACACGCTATAACCAAGCCTATTTGCCTCAGTGAGGTAATCTTCCATTTCCCATGGACGAGTGAAAGTATTAGACACGACCACCCTACGGGAGTGGTTCAATGCGTCGATGACTCCGCGCGTGCAATACTCATGCGCAGCGCTTATATCATTCGCATTGAACTTATAATTACCATTACTATCAGTAAAATACTGATCTGCCTCCCAATGCTCTGCTTCATAAGCAGCGGCAATCTTCTTAGCTAGCGTAGACTTACCGGAACCAGGCAACCCTCGGACGATAAACAAAAACTTAGTATCCATCATCACTGCACCTTATTGGAAGGAACTGTTTTGCGCTGAATCTGAGGAAGAGCGGGCGCGGACTTTCGCGCTGCTTCCAGTTTCTCTTCAAGCTTCTGAGAAGCAGATGCATGAGCCAGAGGCTCAAAATAACCCATATGAGCAATAAAACCAATTTCTTTCATGCGAGTCTTAAACATTGTATAATCTCCAATTAATTCTGATTTTCAACCCACTCAATCTCGGGGCTATTAGCCTTATCTCCCCATGGAAGTCGATAATTTTTGGCGCAAGTATCACCATAACCAGCGTGGAGGCTTCGGGCATCGCTCAAGGGCAGAGAGCAGAAACAACAATGACCGGTAAGCTTTCCGCAAGCAATAACCAAACGCTTTGGATCAGCGGCAAATTCCTTAATAAGGTCAAGTAAATCCTGCTTATTACCATTGAAAGATGATTTGATCTTTACTGTTCCATCCTTAATAAAAATGGAACCATAATGAGAACCAAACCCCTCACCATTCAGATAAATCAAACCATGATCTTCACGGAGAGTAAACCGAACTTTCACTGAATTGGAAGATGTTTTGTAATTACCATTTTCATCCTTAACCAATCCAGTCATCAGAGTGATCTTTGGACGCTTCAGGATACCCCGAGCGTTACCATACATCGCCAAAATGTTGGTAAGATCAACCTCATCCGTCCCCGCCGCTGGAGTTGATGGATTGATGAACTTATCAATCCAGAATTCTTGTTTGCTAGTGGGAAATTTAGCTTGTACCAACCCCTTAGCAAAGTCCAGGGATGTTTTATCAACCTTACCCGTAAGGCACATTTCATAAAGCTGCGCCTGCTTCTCTGTAGGAAGAGAAATAATGCGCCGAATTGAATCCATCACGCTAATCTCAACATCCGACCCGGCGCGCCCAACAAATTTAATCGAATCATTCATACATTCAGCCTCTTGAGCATGAATATATAATAACCCGATTGACCGAGAAAGTAAACGTTTAAAACTTATTGAAGTTCAATAAGTTACAAATCGCATACGTAAATATTTGATCCGTATACTCTTTTTGAGTGATAACCAATAATGGATTCTACGTCATTTTCCCAACTTAAACCACCCAATCCACAACCAATTTTTGGCATATAAATGGATAATTTTGTCTCATAGGTAAGAGGGATTAAATTATCCATACATTTCTCAATAGCTTTTGGATCAGCGTATCTTCTTCCAATATTCCTACCATAAAAGTTTTGGGTGAAACAATTAGCGATATACAATTTCTCATTGATTTGTACAGGGACCACTTCGCCTAATAATTCTTCAGCTGGCAAATCGCATAATAATGAATAAGAACCAAAAATCTTTGGGTATTTGGTTACCAATGCTTTAGCAACCCCGGAACCCATAGCGCCTTGACAATTAACACCATGGGCAACTATACCTTCAGATACATCTATTAAATTTTGTTTAATGTAAGTTATCATTATCAACTAACCCAATTGATATTTTTAGCATTCTTTTCAGCTGTTTCTTGTATATCGGTGAACTTATAATCCACGAGTAATTTACCATTATGAAATACTAGAATTAACAATCTTTCTAGGGTTGGATCATGACCATCTAGAGCGGTGAAAATATTTCCATTAGTCTTATCACGATAAAGACTCAATCTTCCGCGCTTTGACTTCTTAACCTGGTCCGTGATTGGGTCCTTGTAAACATCATACCAAACCCCGTTGATCCTAATAGCGCATGTCTTTTGAGCCATCTTCTGGGTATCCCTATCGTGCCCCTGAAGAAGCTTTCCTCCCATTCCGAATACTACATTAGAAGCACTAAAACCATAACCTCTCAATCCATAGAGGATGTTATCAATCATCGTTTCATCAATACCATCACCTTGGATAATTCTAACATTCTTCAGTACTCTGTAACCCTTAGAGTTAATAGTATGACCAAACTTAGAATCCAAAATCAGTGCTAGTTTAGTAACCACATCAACTGGATCACCGGAATCGGGGCGGATAACAACCATTGACCCACACTGAATTACCTGTTCCTTGAGTTCTTCTCCCCAAATATCTCTTACCGCATGAAAAATATCATAACTATCCGATACAACGGCAATAATAGGATACTTTCCACCAAACTGATTCAGCATGTTCTGATATGCTTCAGTTTCACGATTCTTCTGCCAACTGGTAATTGAACTATGTTCCGCTGCGGGCACAGTACGAATTGGAAACTCTTCTAGGGTCAGATTGTAATATTTCATTGCATATAACCCACCGGTGATAGTATCACTACCAGCGAAGTTAATAGCGTGCGCGCTACCACCTATCCCAGCACTTTCAAAGCTTGATACCCCTCTGGCGCCAAAATCATTGAGCATGAAATTAATACCGTCAGTATTATCAGCTGTAGCTTCAAGATGATTACGGATAGTCTCTTTGATATAGCGGCTGAGAGTAGCCACATTCATCGGATACCAAACCGCTCTAAGCAATGCCGTTTCAACGTAAGAAGGCAACCAAAAACACTTAGGATCAGTATTAATGATCTTTACCAGAATGTTACTAAGCGGAATGATTGAACCTTCTTTAACCGCGCGAATTTCAATGGGTAGATAACCACCGTGTGCATCCAAAATATACTGCCATCCTTCCTTATTAAAAGGCGCTCCATATACTTTGAACAACTTTTCCGCAAAGTCTATCTGACCCTGGGTAATTGGCTTACTAAGATATTCCTTTAGAAACATCTGTAATCCATAAAACTCAGTATAGGCAAATTTACCTCCGCGTGATTCAATATACGCTTCAACGTATTCTGTACCGGGAGGGTACTGAAGCCAATGTGAAGGCTTATATCCATCCGTATTGGTTATAGCGGAGAAAATGATATCATCGAAAAGTTTTGTAGTATTCATGTATTATCCTTTGCGTCTATCGCTTAGAATTAAATCTTGTTAATCAAATTAACGCCCACACTCCAATGGTCCTCGAATGTCTTATCTCTCATATCGTAAAAATCAGAAAGACTAAACCATTTCGCCACTTCAGCGTCATCGCTACCCTTAACCCTCGGCAACTTAGGACTCTCCAAAACAATCAACCCAGCGTGAGTAATTGTTCTTCCTCTGAGAGACCTACCAGGAGCATCAAATACATGAATGGACTTTAAGTAGTTATTAAGCTGTTCACGAGTTAGCGCAATCTTGGTTTCTTCATAGAGTTCACGAAACATACTGTCCTTGACAGTTTCGTTAGTACCAAGAAAACCACCAGGAAGCGCCCAAAGCCCCTTACCAGGATGAGAACGTCTCTTTACCAGAAGAATATGTCCGTGACAAATAACCACGGCATCAGTAGTGACGAAAATAGGAGGATATTTCAATCCAGCAAATTGACTCTTATAAGAATCAAGAAATTTGAACTCATTACGAATATTTTCCATTATGTATGGATTTTTATTCTTCCAATCCCCTAGAAGATAACTGGAAATAGATTCAGGTACATTTTCCTTTAGAAAATTATGTTGATCTGAAGTGAAGAAATTACGTCTAATGGAAGTAGCATCCAGCTGAGCGCCGTCACTACCGTTATAGTTTGGAACAGTCCAAACCTGATACTTAGGAAACCAGTTCAAATATGAGGTTGTATCATCTTTCTTATAACCAATGATAACAATATTTTTGGTATTAAGGTCTAAAGTTGGATCCTCGCTATAAGAGGAAATAGTTCCATCAATTGCCCCTTGTATATCGGCAAGCCATTGCTGGTCATTATAGAGATTATCCGCAATCCCTTCAATAGTAAGGTTATTAGAATTAAAAACCGATTCAATCATATCAACCCTTTCCATGAATGTGAAAGGATTACGAGAATCGCGAGCAATAAAAGAACTCCCAACTATCACTAACTGACGTTTGGAAATTCGCTTTGCTTCTTCGAATAAACGTAGATGACCGTTATGGACGGGCTGGAATCTTCCGATTACAACAGCAAGATCAAAATTGGGATGGTATTCTTGGGACCAAGGTTGGTTTAACATGGAGTCTATCTCCTATTCAAATTGTTTAGCGCATTTGTCTATCAAATGCTACAAAGGTATTTAGTCAGCGACCGAAAAAGATGGTTTCTGTAGCTGACCACCAGCATAAATCGGGACCATCATTTCATCCAACACATAACTACGCGCTGGGTCACAATCCATATCAAAGGCGCGCTGAATCTTATCAGCTTCATCCAAAGCTGTATTGAGCGGACTAAGAGGCACCGCATCAGATCGACTAAATGTGCCATCCTTGTGAGCGGTTACAATCTGCAAGTAAAACTTCTTATTCATATGTCTTTCCTTCCAATGCGTTGAAATTTGATTTATAAACTCGATTACGTTGAAGAGTGTGTTTCTTGGTATAATGAAATACTACTTCTTCGTAATTGGCTTCTTTATACTCTTGAACTTTTGTATTATATTCCATAACTTCAGCGCTATATTGTTCCGATGCTTCTCTTCTTTTTCGCATCAGTTCTTCATATGTACCATTCCTATCATAGTTAGGATATGGTGGATATTTTAACCCTATGGCGGCGGGACTCCCGCCAAAATGCCATTCATTTCCTGTTTCCTTATGTACCCAAGTCTTTCTCTGGTGAAAAGATACAGTTTTAACACATTCATCCATCAACCCCAGATAGATAGCAGGCTGAACGGTAACTCCACCCCAAGCAGTAGTTACCTGCACCACTTGGTCACCGGGTTCAATAGTCTGACCCAAATGATTTTTAAAAGGAACCCTTTCCAAAACTTTCTTGACTTTACCCATAACAAATACCTTTCTTAATCTTTCTCATTCAGAAGGAACTTATTGGAAATTGTTTTGAAACTGAAATTAATTTCACTACATTTCCATACCAAACCTTCTCTTACCGGGTTGTTAATACTCGGACCCTCAGCCATCTTCAACAAATCAGCGACAGATTCCGTGGTAATTGTAAAATTCTCATGAATTACCGGAACATGAAAAACATTCTTAATGTATGGAAGTCCAGCGTTAATGAAATTACGTCTTTCAAGTGGAAGCATGTAACGTTGATTGTTTATATCGAAAACATCAAAAATGTACAATCTATTCTCAGTGAAATTCTCGCGGTTTCCCTGGATACCCGGACCCATCAATTCGCCCTGAATAGCAAAATTCATACTTTCAGGAATAGATTCCATGAAATCCTTGAGCCCGGACTCTAGAAACATCTTAACGAAAGCATTATTTTCATTGCCTTCAAGCTTGAGTTCCATATTTCTAGAGCAAACACCAAATTGTCCTTCATTTCTATAGCAAGTGAAGCTAGAACCATCAAGCTTCATAGTCACTTCGAAACTATGGATATTCCTATGTTCTTCCAATTCTCTCAACAAATTCTGAATTCTTTCTTGATCCGTCTTAGAGATAAAAGAAGGAAAATTGGACTTTGCCAATCCCTGAAGCTGAGTTGGAACAGGAGGGTCCCATTTCACAACCCCAAGCATATCAGTGATATCCAACCCCAGTTCCAAATCATAACCGAAGCAACTGGAAATAGGGACAATTAGACCCTGAGAAATTTCCCCGCGAAGCTTAATGGTACGAAGTCTGAAACCTTCCCCGTTAGGGAGCCAAGGTTGATTACGATGGCAAGACTTTCTAAGGAACTCAAATTGTGGCAGAACCGGAAGGACAGAATCAATTTCAAAATAAATAACCTTCTGCCCTGGGGAGAATTCTCCCTTGCGAACAATAACCTGCCACCCATCAACAATAGCCAATTCCAAAGAATCAGCGTTGTTATGCGGTAGAATTTCCTTAATCTCTCTGATAGAAGCCAAATGTCTCATTATATAAACCTCAAAATGGAGCTATCACCCAGAATTGCACTGGAAACTGATTATTACGAGTAATCTGTTTTGCTAATTAAACTATGATAGCAAATAACCATTCTAATAGCCACGATTCTGTACTAAATTGTCATTTATCTCTGGTTTTATCCAGGCTGTTTTACCAGCTGCCTCGACCCGACCATCAACGATTCAGAAATTTATCTACGGTCTGTTTGAGTTGCATGCCATAGTCTGACTGGTACAATCGGCTTGTTAGCCTCCCAGTGATTTCTGAGCATGTCGCGAACTTCCTCTGAGTATTACCTCAGCGACAATTTCAAATGGTTAATTCAACACAATCTTACCGTCAGGACCACGAAGCTTGGAATGCTTGGAGATTCTAGCTTCAAGGAAGTCCATCTGATCTCCCAAAATGTTCTTACCCTTAAGAAGGAACTTTTCAGCCAAGTTAGGGGCATAAGGAACAAAAAGAGGAAACATATGAGCCTGCTCTGGAGTGCGACCTGCCTTGTAATGGTTACAAGGAAAACATGCCGCAACTACATTGGTCCAGTGATTTGTACCACCCTGACAACGAGGAACCACATGATCCACGGTAAGTTTGTTGTATGAATACTTCTGACCACAATAAGCACACATGTGTCTATCGCGGGCAAACAGAACTTCTCGGTCATAAAACACGGAAGTTCTTTCCATCCACTTATCACCCAGCAACGGACCAACTGTACCCAAAACCGGCGCAATGTCGATACGGGACTGAAGTCCATCTGCGTTCTTTCCACCAAGGAAAGACTTGATTGGATCACCAACGGACCAAATCACCTTACCACGGCAGTAATAAGAAGCAGCATCATAGAAATCAGCCCAATCCCTAGGATTGCCGGCGGTATCTGTGATCAAAACTCTAACTTCAGCGTTCACGATTAAACCTTTCAAATAACTAAATTTGCTTTAATATTTAGTATGAGAATATTATACTTTAAAGAAACAGAAAGGTTAATGGTAAAATTTATTGAAGTTACAATAACTTACGCTAAAATGACTCCATCATCTGATACAAGTAGTACCGATTCACCATTAACCACTACAGTCTGAATCTTCCCCTTATGCACAACGATATGATCGCCAACGTTAAATTCATGTAATACCTTACCATCGCGTTTCCCTGCTGTAGAACCTACAGCGAGAACCTTAACAGTTGCGTAGACTTCCTGCGAAACCGTAGCAATAATGCCCTTATTCTCTCTTTCTACAATTTCAATCTTAAGCCATCCATAAACCGGGTTCAAATCCTTAACACTTTTCACGCTCTTCATTATTAACCTTCCTTTACAATCTTATAGTTCAATTTATACAAATCTTCTGGCGTTATTCTTCTATCGTAATTATCACGAAATAACTGTAAGCCCCCACTAGCTAAAGCAGCTGCTATAATATCAGAACAAAACCAGGTATTTTTCTCATTCCAATTTTTATGGAAAGCAATCCCAAATACAGACGCATAATCATAGGACTTTCCTAATTGGGAAAGGACAAAACTATATGTCTTAACAGGATCAGCTGGAAACTCTACAATGGTATAATTCTTTGCCTTAGCTAATACGGTATCAATTGGTCTTTCAATGACACCGTGAAACTCTAGAGCACTAGCGGAATTTAATCCATCAGGAGAAATAACTTCAACGTGGTCAAAGTGAGACCATGTGAACCATTCTATCAATTTAGGTACAATAATACCTTTGTTATTTAAGAATAAGACTTGCGTCATTAGGTTCCCCTCACCAATAGGTCATTTCCGCTATCTCTTGTATGAATAGAGGCAAACCCAACTTTAACTGGTTTAGTATTTTCATTCAACAATAATGGCTTATTAACATGGCTTTCTTCTAGCATCTTTCTTCTTACAAAAGACTCGAAAGATGGAGCAGCCCCGGCATAATACTGATATGATCTATTGTATTCCTCTAAGAATTTAGAGTATTGCTCAGCTGTAATGGTTATGTCTTTTTCTTCTTCCGCAATCTTTATAGCCATATTTAAACCCCCATTTAAAATTGGTAGGACTAGTAGGTAACGCTCCTACGTCTAGCGATTATCAGTCGCTTGTACTACTTTTGTACTATAGTCCCTCATCATCATCGTATTTATACATTAATTAACACTCTTACTTAAGAACTCATGCCCTTCAAAAGTGTCGTTATTCAATTCTTTCATGCAATCCATTATATCCGATTGAACCTGTTTAATAGTATCTTTCCTATCCATCCCGTTGGATTCAATCATCTGGTGCATTTGTGTACAAAGAGTTTGAATGAGCGCAACTACCGTTGCTCCAGCGTGAGTAAATTTATCACACTGCTGCTCTAACAACCCGGATAAGTTATCTACTTGATCTTGGAATGAAATCTTTCTATCAGATGGGGTTGGCTCATTGTTCATCGTACACCGTTATATCCTCTTATGACTTACTATTTATTCACATATCATCAGGATCACGGAAACCAATGAAAGTAGGGAAACGGGGCAAATCCTTCACGCCCACATCAAAATACTTATACTTCAGGAACTTTCCGATCAGCTGCTTGCGCTTCTTCCAATATTCCTGACGCTGAGCCAAAGTAAATCCGCTACCAACACTAAACACCTGACCCGTATTAAGATTCTTGACGGTCAATGCCCCGAGAATACCCGCAGGCACCATACCCGCCTTCGCTGAACTACGCTCCGTGTGTCCAAAAGCATCTTCCTGAGCTTCATTATCATTGTGCATCATTTCCTGACACTCAATGATCTGCGCCTCGGCATCATTGAAACGCTTCAGCTTGAGCAGGTATCCTTCCTTGACGGTTGAGCGACCAAACTTGTAAGGCGCATCAATACCGCGAAGGATCAACCCCTCAAAACCCATCTGCAGCATTTCATTTTCATACCTATCAAGTTCAGCCAAGTCACTGATAAGCTTCTGATGAACATGAACCAGACGGTTGTCCTTAATACCGTGGAGCGCCTTCAGGCGTGCCCTATAAGGTAGATCAGGGTCCAGACGGTAATCAAAGACATAAAACCTAAAGTCAGGCTCTCCCTTGATGGTCATCACCGCGCTGTTGGTCTTCAGGTAAACATCCGAAGCATACGGATCACCAACAATCAATTCCCCATCCAAACCCTCTAGTTCAGGGCGCGCGAGAAAATAATTCTGGATAAACTCATTGCGAATGGGCTTGCCTGATCGGCTGTAAAGGATTCCATCCTCAACAATTCCCCTCACTCCGTCAAGCTTAGTGCTTGCGTAGAAGGGGAACTTCAGTTTGCTAACATCAGCATTGTCTGCAAGCATTGGCTTACGCATAGTCCAGATTCCTCTTTAAATGCCCTTAGTGACGCGAACCAGCTGACTGCGCTGGCGTAGTACAACATCACCAGAAGTCAATGCAACCTGGTACACATTTGCCTGACGACCAATCACCTTTCCACCATTCTTAGTGAGGCGATCACGCACCTGAGCAAGGACCGGAATATGAATCACGGTGCGAACCGGGCGCGACTTCTTGGAAGCATTCTTCATAGACTTAACAGACTTCATTTGGAGTAATCTCTACTTGTTTCAACGATAGGAATATAATACCTTATTGCGCTCATAAAGTAAAGAAAATAATACTAATTAATTCAATTGGTTACCGGAGTGACTACTTGGGCATAAGTCCAATAATCAGGATATTCACTCTTGATCGTCCCATCCACTATTCTGATAAGTCTAGGAATATCAATTACCGACTTAGCTAATCCAGTGCGATACATTTCCAATAGATATGCAGCAGATTTATCTGTATTCATTGTACCAAACCAGCTTTCTTCAACTCTTTATGGGAAGCCTGTTTCTTAGTGGCATGATAATGGGTAATACGATGGAAAAAACCAGACGGATAAGTGGATTTACTTACCCAATTGCCAGTAAACAAGTCCATCTTGGAATCAGCAACTAGACGCTTAACACCATAACGCTGTTGTTCCTTCTCGGTCATTTCTTCCCAAGTTGCAATTCTCTTACTGCGATTATAAGGATTGATAATCTCATATTGAGTAACACCGCGCCTTGGCATAAATAACCAACGAGGCTCAGGTAATTCCCTCAACTCAAAAATATACCAGACTCCCTTAATCAAACGAAGTACATGATCATCGTCAAGATAGATGGTATCAATTGGCTTTTCTTCTCTTGTGTCTTTCTTCTGAATCTTGGGGACTCGCTTGATGATCCTATCGCGCGGATCAACATAATAGCGAATGCGATCACTTAGAAAATTACCGGTAATTGGAAGAGGACCATAAGCCTCATTATGAAACCAAACTTCCCCGTCCTTGATCCAAGTTTTCCAAACGAATCTATCGCTCAAATGTTGGAAGATGTGATTACCAACTGCTGAACGACGATCAAAATTGGTGCAAAGGTCGGAATAGAAGTCATCAAAGCTTCTACCAACATACTTCTCAATCTGTCGATAGAGCGGGTTTAGGTTTTCACCGAATGCTTTGTAGTCATAATGGTAACGTTCGGATATACCCTCATGAGTAGGAATATCTTCACCTTCATCATTCTTATATTTGTACTTCTTGGAGTGACGCTGATCGCGGAACTTGGCGCGATGATTATAGCGTTCATGCTCACAAAGTAGTTTGTTTAAATCTGATCGCATTATTTCGGCTTTGTAATATGTAATTACTTATAGAGATTATAATGGAATATGTATCAAATATCTATGTCAAAAACTTATGTTTATTCAATATGTTAGCGATTTCCAATTCATTAACAATTGTTGGTATATTACCCGCGTAAAAGCCAGCTGAATTAATGGTGTTTATTTCTACTATCTTAAACCCTTCGGGAGTTTCACATACATCTAAAACAAAAGCTTTTGGTAACCAAGGCAACGGGTTTCTAACAGCAAGAGTATTAGCGCATCCGACATGATGCGCGTACTTAATAACAGCGTTATCTACATCGGCTGAGTACATAACCCTATTTCCTCTCTTATACAATGACCAAGTTACTGGTTTACCATCAACTATCCAAAATCTATACTCTGAATAAATTGTCTTTGGTTTACAAAGCATTATTTTGGTATCTTTATTTAAGCCAGTACCATAATCATGATCTTGAACAACTATAGAATGCTTCCAAGAAAGGAATTCATCTTTATCGAAAATTCTACCAGCAAAATACTTACTATCATCAATGGGGCGAATGAAAGTTGGTTCTTCTATCCATGCATTCTTGAATTCTACGACTTCTGCATCAAAATTTAATAACTCGTTTTTCCAATGTTTTCTTTGTATTTCAAAATTGATATCGAAAAGATCATAAACCCCTGGATTCCATCCCATTTTCTTAGCAGTATGGCGCATAGAATAAGACCCAAAACAAATAACATTCTTATGTGAAATTTCTGGTTCTGGTATTAGCTCACCAATAAAAGGAATTACCTTATGCACTGAATATGGAATATCCATTCTTTCTAAGGTAGAAACTAAATTATCCCACTCTTTTTCATTAAAGAGATTATTCTGAAGAATCCAATGCATTTTTTAACCCCACTTCCAGAAACAGAATGCGCCCCAAACCACTATCAACAACATACCAATATCCAAACCAATAAGAACCCTTCTAAATCCAGCCATGAACTTTTCCTTGAAAAAGAAAATCTCAGCTGCCATGATAGCAATGGCTATTAGTTTGAAGTAAAGAATCCCGTTGATACCATAGTGACGGACTATGGAAAGCATAACGGGATTAAATTCACCGTATATGCCCACTTGTAGGAGATAAGAACGAGTTATGAGAAAATCTATAACAAAGAGAATTGTTAAGATTAAGAGTAGATAAAAACAAGAAATTCTGGTACGAGACATAATATAACTTTCATTGTTATCAGCTGAAACAGAATGTACTCAATGGCACCCTTGGTAGGAGTTGAACCTACGCTGTCAACGTTCGTAGCGTTGCACTCGCTATCCGGCGAGCCAAGGGCATAAATTGGAGCATCAGTCCAGAGTCGCACTGGAATTTGCACTGTACCAAAGTGCTGTACTTCTATTGTACTACGGATGCATTAAATGGTAGTGATATTCAGAATCGCACTGAAATTCTTGCCTTATGAGAGCAATGTCCTAACTATTGAACGATATCACCAAATTTGGTGCCCACGGTGGGAGTCGAACCCACAAAATCTTGTTTTTGAAACAAGCACGTATACCAGTTCCATCACGAGGGCAAAATAGTCCAGATGATCTAAGCATTATAGCTCTGCGAGAGGGATCAATCTGGCACTTTCGCAGTTGGCGGAGCGTATAGGATTTGAACCTATGTGGCGGCTATTAACCACCCCTCTGTTTAGCAAACAGGTACAATAGACCTGACTCTGTCAACGCTCCAATAAATGGCGGATGACTGAGGTATCGCGCCCCAATCGGCTCATCACCGATCCCATCGCTTTCAAGGCGAGTCCCGTGCTTCACGAGTTAGTCATCCATAGAATAGGAAAGATAGTTGATTTAATCCGAAGATAACCAACCATCGGTTCACTGCTTAGCAGGGACATATATTCACTGGGTTTGTATCATATATGTATTGCTTACAGCTAATCCCTGCCCTGGACTCCCCAGTAGCAAGGCAAAAAGTGCAGACGCGGATCGATGCTAGTCACCATGCTTAAACCACTGTCATGAACGCAGTGCATGGGTATAGTCTGCTGGCGCACTCTGGCAGAGAGCAACGGTCACGCTCCGTAACACCTCACGGCGTCCACATCGTTTCCAGCGATGGCTGTACCTTGTACAGTTTACTCTCTATGTTTGGTGCCCCCACGAGGATTCGAACCCCGATCTCATCGCTTAAAAGGCGTGACTCTAAACGCACTTGAGTTATGGAGGCAAAGTTGGATCACCCTCCTGGTTCCGCCCCAGGATCGCATGGTTCAGAGCCATGTATACTACTGTTGTACTAAGAGTGAACAATTGGCTGATCACCCTGGATTCGAACCAGGAATAACATGTTTCAAAGACATGCCGCAGTTACCCGTACCGCAAGTGATCAATAAATGGTGTTCTTATTGGGTCTTGAACCCAAACCTTGACTTTGAGAGAGTCATATCCTCAACCCGTTAGACGATAAGAACATTGAGCGTTTATCCGTATCTCAAAATAATTTGAGGGGACAAGTTTCAGGACAGTCGCTTCTCTACCCTTATCCGCTTAATATGGTGCGCTAGGTGGGAGTTGAACCCACAGAATCATGCTTCTTAGGCATGCACGTATGCCAGTTCCGTCACAAGCGCATTATTCGATCAATTCCACCCTAAGCCAAACAGATGGGTGATATGAAGCTAATACTTTGAGATTAGCGTCCTTGACATGTAAATTACCTTCCTTAATTTCCCAATGCATACCCACGGCGTGATTATATACTACTGGGTTAGTGGGATCTTCCCTCAAGAACCTATCCAATGTTACTCTAATCATATTAAAAATCCTCATATTAATAAATTTGAGCGGTAGGTGGGATTTGAACCCACAACATCTGACTTGGAAGGACAGGACTCTACCAATTGAGCTACTACCGCATTAAAAAATCTGGTGCCCACGGTGGGAGTCGAACCCACAGAATCATGCTTCTAAGGCATGCACGTATACCAGTTCCATCACGAGGGCAATTATTAGGAACGGAAGGATTCGAACCTCCAAGAGGGTATCACAATGAGTTATAAGCACTGACACTGATACCAATTATGATAACTCGGTACTTTCAAAGGGTACTGGGTTTACCATATTCCCCTACATTTCCGAAATGGTGCACGGTCTAAGAATCGAACTTAGTTCTTATCGGCTTCAACGATACGCTCAAATCACCAGACTAGCTCACCGCGCAATAACTGTTTATATTCTTTCTCTTCAATAATGAGTAAATTCATTGGATTATCTTTTAATTCTCAATCCGAGAAAAGAATAGGGCAAACTCGGTTAAGAGTTGCCTCCACCAGTCCATTTAATATAATGGACAAATTAAGTTACCCAAATGAGCGGATAGCGGGACTTGAACCCGCGACGACAAACTTGGCAAGCTTGCATTCTACCAACTGAATTATATCCGCGTTAAAATGGCACCCATGACAGGATTCGAACCTGCGTGTACTCGCCTAGGATGCGAGACCCTATCCATTCGGTCACATGGGCAAAATTAATGGTGATTATATTGTCTCTTAAGACTCAAATCATCAACTGTTCTTCTCTTGATTGCTTTCTTAAGCATATCAAGATAACCTTTCTTCCTAAGATGCTTGTAAGCTAGGTTCATAGGATGAAATTCATCCTTATCCGCTGGATCTTCAGTTTCCACGGCTTTTGCTCTAGCTTTCTTGATAGACTTCTTAACTTTAACCATATCTTTCACAGAAGCGTCATTATCTCTTACTACAGAGATTATTCTGTTTTTCCATTTATCAGCTAAAGTTTTCACTTTATCTCTATCGAATTCTGGTTCATGGTATTGAGGAACCGTTAACCATAGATTATTTGCCACAGAAAACTCACCATCACTACCATTGATGTCTGATACTGTTATTTCTACAGGCATCCCATAGATTTTGATATCATGATCCCTCTTAAAAACCTGTTTCTTAGTAGCGAAGAACTCTTTCACTAAGGAAGGATCAGAAGAATCAGCAAAATCTGTCTTAATCATCAAATCTATATCACTGGCACCAGTCCAGTTGAAATTAGCTGAACTACCCACCAACAATATATCATCTACCTTAATAGGCAGGTTACAAAACGTTAGGAAACTATTAGTGATCGCCAAGAGTTGTTTTCTAACCTCTGGCTTTAAGTTGTACCCATCCCATAGTTTGGGATTAAGGGTTTTATGATATTCAACTTTTACATCATTGTCCATGAACGTATTTATAAATATAGCGCTGGCATTCTATCCGATTAAACTATTACCATTTTGCGCGCGTGAGCGCTTACAAGTAGGATTGTAACATTACCGTAATGGGGTAAGAGGTTACAACTCGCGCTGCCTTTTCAGGCTTTTATGCTTGAACTACCAGATTTATAAGTAAGTTGGATTCGAACCAACACCGCCAGCTATAAGCTATTAAACAGTGAAGCATTTGGAACCTACGTCTGCCGATCCGTTGTACCGGATCGGGAATGTCACAAAATCGACCCGTTGTCCATCCTGCTTAGGTGACATAACACACTGTTATAAATTGGAGTACGTGACTGGAGTCGAACCAGCATGTAGCTGCTTTGCAGGCAGTTCCCTTAACCGTTTGGGTCCACGTACATTAAAACATTCCAGCCCATAATGCCCCTATTAACAAACCAGTTAGATAACCTAGAAAGTCTGTAAAGTTATCCATAAATGTTTGTTTAGGAGTTTCATAATGAGCATCAAACCAAAATTCTTTTACTCCCGCTAATAAGACACATACGCCAAATGCCCACCAGGACAAGTTATGCGCGAAAGTCATTATAGCAAAAGCAAACCAACAATGAGCATTGAAAGCTATAAAATATGGATTAACTCCAATAGTAGCTATCAAACTCTTTATCTTATTAAGAAAATTCAAATTGATTCTCCCTCATATCCAATTAGATACAAGGATATTTAGGGAGAATCATAGTGGGGTGACGTGCAGGTACTGCCCCTGCTATGAGGGTGGTTCACAGCCACGCTCGGCACTTCGCCAACGCCACAAAAAGTAATATTACATTTGGCACCGGATAACAGAATCGAACTGCTATCAAGAGTTTTGGAGACTCCAGTTTTACCATTAAACTAATCCGGCATAACAAAAAGTACCGGCAACTAACTTACTTCCCCGAAGTACAGATGGAGTCATGAATTCCAATGTAGAATCTTCTCCATAAGAAAGTCACCTAAATGTGAGTATGTCTAGCTTAACCCACATCTGATATAGGCTGAAGTTGCTTTGAACAACTTCGAATGCTCATTCTACAACATGGTAGAAGAGTCTAAATGGCGATCACGGCGGGATTTGAACCCGCGATATCTACCGTGACAGGGTAGTGCATTAAACCAGGCTATGCTACGTGACCATTTTAAAAAAAGGAAGCATTGTTGCTCAATCTCAGAGACTTTGTCAAAGGTCTCAATTTTCCTATACAGTTGCATTATTCAGCCATTTGGCTCTAGTTGTTAGCTATACAACCTTCAACGCCAAACTGGGATTTTCACCCAGACCAATGCCGCCTTCTGACCTGTTAATATTAGGCTACCGGCTTGGAATGCCTCATTCCACCTTTCTCTACTGTTTCTGATGGAATTACTCTTTGCTTTATGCTTCCGTATCATACTCAAACCAGAGGCGTAGACCACTTCCGTCTCCCCTGTGCTTTGTCGTCGAAGGACACGCTTTATCAGCCATGAAATTGAACAACAATGCTTCCTCGAAAAATGACCAACGAGTTTTTGCACACTTTTACATGTGTCGTTGGTACTGTTTGGCTGTACTACGTGGAATCGAACCACGCCACAAGTGATTAACAGTCACCTCGCACACCTTGCGCGTCTAGTACAATAAAATATGGTCAGGATATAGGGATTTGAACCCTACCTTTCGCGCCCCAAACGCGAAGTGCCTCCAAGCAACACCTTATCCTGAAAGGTAATGAGCAAGCGCTCTATCAAACTGAGCTATATCCCGAAGAAATTGGTCAGGGTGGCGAGTGCTGCCCTCGCTACCTCCTAGTTCCAAGCTAGGTCGTCTGCTGTTGACTTACACCCTGATTAAAATGGTACTCGCGGCAGGATTTGCACCTGCATATTCCACTTTGTAGGAGTGGTCCGCACCTGTTTCCGGGTCACGCGAGCATATAAATGGTGGAGAAGGCGGGAATCAAACCCGCGTCCAAAGTGGCTTTCTTAAAGCAACTATCTACTGCTATTCTTCAAAATCTAAAGAGGATGTATTGGATAACAAGGAACATCCCCAAAAACCCCGCGCATGTGCTGTTTTTAGGCAGCCATTGCTAGAGGCATTTCAGCCTCTTCAACACTTGTGGTGTCATTTATCATTTTGCTATTATTTAACGTCTAATAACATGACGAGCAGATTGCACTTAATACTTACGACACCCTGTCGAAATCATGTCTTCCCCAAACTGGTGGACCGCCAGGGAATTGAACCCTGCTGAATATTCTGATTGCAAGTCAGACGAACACCCCATGCATTCCCGCAGCCCATTAAATAGTGCCAGATGCGATCCTGGCTTACGCGCCAAAGAAATTGGTGCGCCGGCAGGGTACTGCCCCCTTTTCGTCTGGTTAAGAGCCAGGTGCTTCACTTACAAAGCTTACAGCGCATTAAAATCGGGAGAAGCTATCAGGGACATTCGCTCCCCAATTGCTTTTAATCTTAGAACCTTCTCCATCCTAAGACGATTTGGTTATTATTTCAATCAGTTATTAACCAACAAATAAACTGATTATATCCAACTATTTTGCGTTGGAAATAAGAACCCCATAAAGTTAATTCTTCTGGAAATTGTTTAATACAATTTCACTCTAACACCCTTCAGGGATGTTCTATGGGAACTTGGTAGCGAACGGTTGGAATTGCACCAACGTACACTAGGTTATGAGCCTAGCTGCAGAATCTACTCGCATACGCCGCATCAAACTTAAAGTGGACCCCAGGTTTATTACCTGGGCAACATACGAGCATCCACTTAACTGGCGCAGTTGGATGGAATTGCACCACCGACAGGTGGTTTGGGGAACGTCTCAACGCTCCTTAATCCACCCGCTCTGCTACTGAGCTACAACCGCAAAAATGGTACCCCCGCCGAGATTCGAACTCGGACTGTGCACTAATCTGGTGCCATGAGACGGCTTATAAGACCGTTGTTCTACCGTTAAACTACAGGGGTGAAATTGGTACCCATACCTGGATTCTCACCAGGACTAACCGCTAATCAGGCAGTTGGACTGAATATTATCGTATACGGGCATAAATGGTACAATGTACGGGACTTGAACCCGTTAGAGTATGCTTGAAAGGCATAGCGCTCGACTCTTTGCATTACATTGTATAAACTGGTGCCCAAGGCGGGATTCGAACCCGCAACCTAGAGATTTTAAGTCTCCAGCATCTGCCAATTGTGCTACAAGGGCATAAAATGGTCCCGGCGACAGGAATCAAACCTGCGTTCTTCTGCTTAAAGGGCAGCTGCAATAATCAACGTTTGCTACACCGGGAAAACTACATTGGAGCTATGAACCCGAAAATGGCTGGGAGGACAAGGGTTTTCACCTCGAACAAGAAATCACTCTTGTATATTCAAGTCACGCTTAGCATGCTTCCGCATTTTACCAAGTTACTCAGTGATAAATCTTTTCACCCATGGTTCTAGCGTCGCGCTTGTTTTTTGCGAGTCCAAAGGACTCCTGTTCACACAAGCATAGTTGGAATCGTTCACCAACGGTTCCTCCCACAGAGAGTCGGTGCGCTGGGTGAATGGAGGATTTCACCCAAGAATCGAACAGGGAACTTTTCTTTGAAGAATTACGCTCAACCCATTCACGCACCAGAACTGGTGGGTTAGGTAGGATTTGAACCTACAGTGCCCGGAGGCGCCAGATTTACAGTCTGGTAGAGCTACCAATTGCCCCATCTAACCCAAAAAATAGAAAATCGTATGGCGCCCTGCGAACATAATTATGTTTCTTCGAAACTGGGTAATTACTCCAATTACATCGGCTGGCTTGTCCGACTGACAGGGCATAAACAAATCACCATTAGTTAACCGTTGGAACCTGTTATTTCCAATTCTAACCTTTTCGGCTGGTGATAAAATGGCACCCGTAGTAGGATTCGAACCCACGTAAATGAAGGTAGAAGCTTCACGCCTGATCCACTAGGCTATACGGGCATAAAATTATACTCAGACATTTATTAAATGTCAATGGATGCTTGAAATCTAAGCCTGTTGTAATACGTTGCATTACAACTACGACTACAAAATATATTCTGTAACTTCTTTTTGTTTTTATTATACTGCCATTGTTTGGGAGTTATTACTTTTCCACACAAAGTGCAATGAGGTTTAATCCTCTCATATTCTTCATCAAAACGAAGTTTTCTCGTTTTGACTATTTTTCTACCTATTTCAAGGTTCAGATCTGAACCTTGCCTATTTCCATGCTTATAATTTTTTCCAGAAGAATTGATATAGTCAAATCCACCGAATCCTCCAACCTTAAGATTATAAGTGTTTTCATTCATCAAATAATCTTCGTTGACTAATTCAGCTTCTTTTTGATACATTTCTTCAGGAGTATTAAAGATGAACAGAATCTCTTTAGAAAAATTCTGTTCACCATGTTTCTCGATGGCTCGTTTCAGATAGGTTCCTGAACCCATATAACCATCATCAAGCTTCCTGGTCTTATGTGACCCAATATAGGTCTTGCCATTAAGCTTGTTGGTAACTTTATAGATTGTGTAATATGTTTTCATACTACTATTTATAAGTTACCCAAAGGCTCCGGTACTAGGTAACGCTCCTAGATATCACACGTTAACAGCGTGCTGCTTTACTTGCCAGCCCCACCGGAATAAAACCTTGTCTTTTCGTCACTACATCCAAGAGAAAAGACTTAACTCTTGGAACGAATTGGAGCCCCAGCCCGGCAACGCTCCGGGTTCCCTGATTTACAAGACCAGACATCATCTATATAATGCTTCTTGAGGCATAAGAAGAAAGTCCGGTTTGACGATATAACCGGAAACGATCCATTGACAGGATTGTCCCCTTGCGCGCTTATGGCAAGGGTCAAGTTTCCAGACTTACAAGTCTGGACAATTAAAATCGTACCCATACTGGGTTCCGTAATTGGCTCTCGATGTACCAATCATGAGTAGCTTTAAGTGGACCGCTACAACAACTATATTCTTACGGGGCATGTCGCAAACCCCGCCTGCGCTAACATTTAAAGTCTTTAGTGACAAAGAACAAATCCTGTTTTAAACAGACAGGAGAACTGTACATTCTGTTTCAGCCGCGAACGGGATAACCCGAATGTACTGGCGTGACTGGCACTCTAAAGTTGTTACGCATTAGAGTGAGTTTCTTGTTAAGGTCCGGTTTCGACAGGAAACTCCTGTTTCCCAATCTAGTGCGGTCGCCTTAACAACCCTTATCTACTCAACGGAAACTATTCTACTAGAATCCGCTTTGAAAGTAAAGAAATTTTTTCTTTGTAGAATCAACTTCTTAACTTTCAGACCGTTTCAGTTCACTTTCGTTCCCTTTCTCGGTCCAGGTCAGATATATTACTACATCTTCCCTTAAAAGTAAAGTGTTTATTTTCTTTCGAATTCAAACACTTACTACTTTCAATAATTTACTTCAGAGTCTTGCAACTCATCGGTTCCTTATCAATCGTGAGGAATATAATACCCTTTCAACATCAAAAAGTAAATGAGAAATTTTTTTGTAATTTCAATCAACTACTTTGATGACTGTTGAATGTATATCTATTTAGTGTATTCCTCCAAATATCAGATTTATTTAGGTCAAAACAAAGAAAATTTCGTTATTTTTTATTTGCTCTGACTGCGCGCTCTTCAAGCTTCTTAACGTTACTCTCTATGACATCCTTAAGAGAGATATTGAAACGGTTAGCTATCATGGTGAGATAATATAGAACATCACCCAACTCAAGAAGCAACTCACCCTCTATTTCCTTAATATCTTTCCCTAGAAACTTTCTCTTACCACGGATGATCTTCTTCATGCAATCAACAACTTCACCGGATTCACCGGCAAGTCCCAATGCCATTATCGCATCATCTTTAATACTTGGAAAGACTTTCTTCTTTTTAGCTTCCCAATCGTGGAAATTCCACATGGAATATACCCATTGCTGGTAAGATTCCAAGAATGCTACATCGCCCGGAGTAGCATGTTCATCCTTGAATAGTAAACGAGTATCTACATGATCTAAATTCAACTTTTTCTTAGTCATCATTCATCCCATAATCATAGTTTTTATCGAAGTGCCATCTTTCCTTCTTACCAACGCGATGGATCTTTCTCCCTCCATCGTTGAAATCTTTCTTAGCTTGCTTACGCTTCTTATTCCTAGCCTGCTTTGCCTCAAAATGTTCTGTATCAAAGGACTCTACAGAATCAACATCGCGCGGTAACATAATTGTATTTTAAAACCTCATTCCAGTAATTTTCAAATCTAACTCTTAGACCAACTTCTCGACCATAAGCATCAATTTCTTCTGGTCTAGCGTAATATTCATCTTCATATTCATCTTCATTTTCTCTAATTTTAAACTTTTTACCATTAAATCTGTATTCTGGGGATTTGTTATTATCCTTTAGTGTACCTGTTCTATATTGGTGAACATGTACTAGTTCATGAAACATATAAGAAAGTATTTCTTTGAACTTGGAATATATGCTTTTTGCTCTGGTATTGATTAACTTGTTGGTTATCCAGACTATGAATCTAGTCTTAGTCAACTTGAAGCATAATCCTTTACAATCCGCCTCATCTTGATCAAATATACCAGTGCTGTCCCTCGGATTAATTTCCAACTTGATATTCAAATTATCTAATAGTTTAGGGTTTTTCCTGAAAAGATACTTAATATTAAAGGTAAGCGCCTCTTTGATAAAAGACTTTTCCTTAGTATTAAGAAAACTACTGTGAATTTTAACTTTCATGCATATCCCAGACTAGTTTGATCTGAGATATTTAGCTCATTTATCAACCTTCAACAATACAGTAGTCTTATTTGATCGAGAAGAAATTTTTTGATACTTAGTGGTTAAATCCTTAACCATCTTTAGATTCTGAAGCATCGTCTTCTCTAAGACAGCGGGGAGCACTTCCAAAGGTTTACGAAGTGTCTTGCTGATGGAATTTTCTTCTGAGAAATTCTTAATAGTTGTTCCTTGGATACTAAGTCCCTTCTCATCCAAAGCCACGTAATGATTAAGCACTCGGTACTTAGTCTCAAATGTCCAAATGCCCTTAGCCCCAATAATTCTTTCCGGGTTAATGGATTCAACCTTAAACTCGGGGCAAGACTTGAGATATTGGAAAGACTTTATCAGTTTCTGGATATTGACTGCTTTGGTCTTAGATTCAGGCTTCTTTGAAGCTGATTTTCTAGTAACCTTTTGAGCCTGTGACAATTTGAGCAAGTCAGACTTTACATCATTCCAAGTAGAATAAACTGTTGGATAATCTTTCTTAGATTCACAACCAATGATAAGTTGAGCCTGCTCTTCTTCTATAACGTTGATAATATGAGGCACTAACGCCTTATTAATATCGAGTTTTCTAGCTAATTCAAACCAATTACAGTTGGGATCGTCAAGGGATTCTTCCAACTTGGTGAATAGATAAGAGGCTTTGTTGCGCAATACTTCTTGTATATCAACGGTTTTAAGCTGTTCTACGCGCGCCGCCTTCTCTTCTTCCTTTTGCTTAGAGAAAGCTTCAAAGTTAGCCTGCATAACTTTCCAAGTAGCAGTTTCTTTCTCAGGAAAATCAAACCCGTTAGACTTTAATCGGTTACACCAAGCTAACGTGAGAAACCGGGAAGCTATAGAGGAATCAGTATTCAGATACTTTGCAGCATCATCAAATCCCTTATTTTCCGAATACCAAAGAAATGCGCGGGTGAGGTCATGGGTACTTAATACCTTTCTCTCACCCGCGCAAATTGGTTCCTTATCCATGTACTGGGACGGGATAAGACTTGGAACCTTTTCAGGTTCACCAAAAAGTACGTTTTCTATAGTCATGAAAAGAGTATAACCCTTTCAATCTTAATAGTAAAGTCTCTTTAGTATAAGTCCGTGAATTCCTTCACTTTATCCACAATGAACCTACGCCAATCCTGCTTATCCAAATCCCATACAGTAAGAAGAGACTTGTTAAATTTCACAGAATCAGTAGATTCCATTTCATCGTATTTGGATTCAGCTGGAAGATACTTCTCATTGAGAGTTGCTCTCATGAGTCTTTCCGTACCATCCACCTTAGTAAATCTGATACAGCATTCATTAGATTTAACAAGCTTCTCGTACATATAATCGTAAGTATAGCTCATATCAGATTCTCCTTTACTTTAATTAAAACCCTATTTATACTAGATTTTCGCCTTAGCGATAGCTTCTAATCCACTAGAGATAATATCAAAAAAGCCTTGTCTATTAAATCTAACTGGGAACTGTCTATTGTTTATATCCTGGTAAATCAGAGTTACGCCGCCTAACTCATTGAAAGTGATGTTAATGAAAGTAAGAGCAGGATTATTAACAATTTCCTTCAAAACTTTCTGCGCGTCTACTGCCTGAATTGTATGTTCTTTAGCCATTTAAAATACCTCTAAAATAATCAATCGTTCTACTTAGCCCATTATCTAATGAAATAACGGGATTCCATTCAATGAAATTCTTGATTGCACTAATATCTGGACGTCTCACTAGGGGATCATCTTCAGGTAAAGGCAAGTGAATAATCTTACTAGGAGAATTTGTAAGAGTTAATACCTTATCAGCTATTTCTTTTACTGTATACTCTTCTGGGTTACCAATATTGACAGGATGTGATAATTCACCATATTCACCAATATATCTAACCAGTTTCAATATAGCATCTACTGTTTCAGTCACGTAACAAGGACTTCTAGTTTGAGTCCCCATACCGTGAATAGTAATTTCCTTACCAGTTAACGCTTGCGTAATGAAATTACTTATGATCCTTCCGTCAGCTGGATCCATGTGGGGACCATAAGTGTTAAACAATCTTCCAACTCGGATTCTCGGTATCCAACCTGGAACCAACCGGGAATATTCATAACACAAAGCTTCAGCTAATCTCTTTCCTTCGTCATAACATGCTCTAGGACCATAGCAATTTACATTTCCTCTATAAGTTTCAACTTGCGGGTGAACCAATGGGTCACCGTAGACTTCGGATGTACTAGCGTGGAAAAAATTGGATTTATACATTACTGAAAGAGTCAGTAAATTGTGCACACCTATAGAACAAGTCAAAATAGTTGAAACAGGTAAACGTTGATACTTAGGAGGGGATGCTGGACATGCTAAGTTGATAACATAATCGGGTTCAAATCCATCGGAACATATTGTAGATGATTTAAATTGGTTGATAAATTCCGGTTTGGATATATCTAGCGGAAGAACATTGATAGTTTTTTGGTATTTGTTTTGTAGGTAATCAACATTAACCATACTACCAGTGCAAAAATTATCTATTATCAATACTTCATGATTTTCCTCTAGTAACTTGTCTACTAGGTTGGTCCCTATGAAACCTGCTCCACCTGCAACTAGATACTTACTCATGAATAGGTTCCTTGATATTGTATTTTTCACAGAATTCTTTGAATTCCGTCAATAATCCTTCATATACAGTTGATAATTTATCTTTATTCTTGTTTGAAGATAAAATCTTGTGTAGAATTCTGAATCCTGGTAGAGACTTCTTTACCATCACTCCGCTGGTACCAACTTCTACCTGATTAGTAGCAAAAACCAACGGATTACCAATATAACATTGATAGAAAAGAGTGTTGAAAGTATTGGGATCAGAAGTTTTCTCTGTCAATAGTAATAACCATTTATCAAATCCCAACTCTTCGTCTCTTTCAATTACTGTATCTTCAGTGAAAGTTAGAAAGTGACTAAAGGATTTTTTATTGTTTTTCGATGGTTCAAAGTACAAACCATCAATAGTTTGATAATCTGGAATCTTGGAGGGGCATTCAGAAAACCTATTAAACCACTTCATCATCATATAATCCTTCCTGTTTCAATCCTAATAAGGATAGAGGGTTTTCAATTAATTTAAAACTAACTACTGGAAGTATTTATAGTAACTTAATTCAACAGGAATTTCAGGATGAAATCAATTAATTTCTTGTACAATATATATTCAATCTGGTGAGACGGTGAATTTTTATGTAAACTCTGCCCTGCAAAAAATCACCAATTAAGGTTGGTCCTTTGCAGTTCAGTGGGAAGAGTTTACATAAAAATTATGTTCTTCAACTATCGAACCTTAGTGCTTATCAGGCTCCAAGGATAACAAGGTAACGCTCTTTCCCTGTTTTAATCAATAGTCTCTGTGATCGTTAGATCAAGCGGCGGCACAGAACACTAACATTGAAGATTGCTAGTGAACTTACTCGGTTTATCGAGTCTCAATATTTGCGGAGTATGCGGAATATTTTAGTGTATTTGTTATATGGTATAGGATTATAACGTTATATTTTGTTAAAAGTAAACCCATATTTAGCTAAAAAGTAACTATCCACTATATCACTCACCGGACTGTTTATCTTATCACTCCTGCTTAATGGGTTGTAGATCGTGATTAAATTGGGAACCTGCGGCAATTGGGAGTATGCTTGGTACATTGCTTGTTTGTCAGCGTTTCCCTTCCCAGTTGCTGTCTTTTTATTCACGGTTGGAGGAACTGTTGTTAACTTCCAACCTCTCTGATGCACTTTATGCTTGAACAATCCGGTAGCTTCAGCGATGTTGAAAACCTTTCCCTTAGCCCCCATAGCATAATCTTCTATGATTATATGATAAGAATGATTACCGTGGGATTCAATAAAGCTAATACAGGAGTTGCTAATATGATCATAGCGCTCCTGCTCAGTTGAGTAATCTTTATGCAATTCGCATTTGATGTTCTTAGAAGCCACTTCCAAATCTCTCTTCCTAGAAGTCAGAAAGAAAAATGAAGATTCCACGAAAGAAGCAGCTGGTCCAAGTATGCAAATAGCTGGACTGGAGATTGAATAATCCACTCCTACTATTTTTACCATTCCTGTTCTTCCTCTTCCTGTTCTTCTTCCTGTTCATCTTCTGGGGTGAATTCCTCATTATCTAAAGAATCACCGCAAAAGGGACAGAATTCTGGTATAATTTTAGTATCCTCAGCGGAATACTTGATAGTGCCTTCAGCTTCGCAGCTAAAGCAAAAGAAAGTCTTTGATTTATTCGACATATTTTCCTCTAGTATATTTCAAAACCATATTTTTAAGTGCGCATGACATATCTTCAGATGCAGCATTTCTTGCCCTTTCATAATCACCATTGTAATCATCCAATGTTTCTAATGCTAAATTATTAATAGCATCACCAATAGCAGATATTCCATACATCTCATCTAATTCTTTAGTTTGAATACCACGACTCATACACAGTACCTCATACGCGACATAATAATCTCATCCCAAATTCTTCTACCCATTTAACCGCTTCATAGATATTAAAGAAATAAACATCCTCACTGTAATTGACTTTGACAGCTTTACAAAATTTTGGATTCAATTTCCCCTTGGATATTTTCATTAATATTGAAGGATCTGTGACAATTGAATATGGAATTCTTTCTAACTTCAAAAAAGCTTCAATTAATTCTATTTGATCCATTATAATTCACATACACCAGCGGAACAAGCTAATTCACGTGCTCCTGTAGTTGTATCGGTTTCCTCTTTGAATTCTGACCAATTGATATCCATTGGGACAGTAGCAATAAGTTTTTCGTATTGTTCCTTGGTTATTTCCTCATATGGAGCCTGTCTATAAGTTCCATTATCTTTAGGAAGGAAACTCACTCCAGATATATTGTCAATGTACTTATAAACCCATGCTCCAGCTTCTAACCATTCATGGTCATTGACGTATACGGTGATAGAAGGTTTATGCTCGGTGTAGTGATCCTGGAATACCTTCCAATGTTCCAACTGCTCTATAGCAGTTAGGTCATGTCTAGTTAGACAACCCTCTGGTGCCTTTATAGGGAAAGAGAATACCCAATTATTCTTGTTATAAAAATCTTCCTCTACTAGGAAGCCTTTGTTTATCATGAAATTAGCTAGAGGGTCTTTCTTATCCATGCGGGCACGGCGGATGTAATACTGAGCATAGCGGGGGTGGATACCTGCGGCAGTATCGGTTAAGCTGCTAACTGTCCCCGATGGCTTAACACAGGTGATAGCGGCTGACTGAGGAATTCCTAAAACTTCCGCGTATTGTTTATTGGTATCAACTGCCGTGGTTTTTAATTCAACTAATAAATCTTCTAGTTGCTTCTTCTTACCTGAACCATTTAATACCGCATGATCCATAATACCAGTCAAACTCACTCCTAATAATCTCTCTTCTTCTGTATTGGTTTTCCACTTCTTATTAATATAACGGAAGTTGGTAAGCGTTGATTGGAGAGTACCTAGAATACTAGCAATCCTAACCTTTCTAACCAAATCCTCTTTCTTGTCTGTCGATCTTACAATGACTTCGGTTAGATTACAAAACTCATAAGGTCTCAATAGAATTTCGGAACATGGGTTGGTTCTAAAGTCATGATTAATGTCTCTTCTGCCGGTTTTCTCTGCTTGATTCTTGGCAGCGCCTACGCAGTAAATTCCTCTTTCCCCAGAACCGGATTCTACCAAAGAAAGCCACTCTTTCATGAAGATTTTGATATCTGGTTTTACTTCATACACAGCGGAATTGTTAGCGATGGAACGTTGCATATTCTGTTCCCACCAACGACCATTCTTAGCGCCTCTCATATGGTCATCGTTTAAATCAGAGAAAGAAATAAGGGCAGAACGTCTCACTCCCCCCGATACTACAACATCGGCTATCTTACAAACCAAATCGTGACATTCTAGTGTAGTTAGTTTTCTTCCCTTAGCTTTCTGAAATAGGTTCTTAGTGAAGTGAAGTAAATCAACCAATGGTTCTGGTCCAGAGGCGCGACCACCAAAGGTCTTAAGTCTAGCCCCAGATGGTCTGATTTTAGATACATCCCAGTTGGGAATCTTACCAGAGTACAACAATGATAGAAACTCTCTGAACCCAGTAGCCCAACCAATCTTGGAATCTCGGAAAACTATAGTGGTATCTGTAGAATGTAATTCATCGGGAATTTCTGGTAATTTATTGGTATATTTCGATTCTACGCTGAACCCAACTCCTGTACCACAGCATAGTATATACATTATTTCATCGAAAGACTTAAGGTTATCAATGGGTATGTAAGAACAATTGTAACCAGCAACTTGATCCTTTTCTAAGGCTTTTCCTGCTGTCATCATACAACGCATCGAAGGCATCACTTCTAAATTAAGAATAGCATTTTTCAACTCTACCCAATCTATATCTTTTTTGGATTCCGTATGGGATTTGAAATATTCAATATAACGATCTACTGTTTCTTCCCAAGTTTCTCTTCTTCCTAACTCATCATTATAACGCGCATACTTAGAAAGATGAATAAATTGTTGATATGGAGTTGGTAAATAATTCTTAGTTGTATCCATGATTTTCCTTATTGTTGTTTGTTTAGATAAACTACTTAGTTAGTCTGAAAAGCTTCTACTGCTACGGGTACTATAGGTTGGATAAGCTTGAGCATAGCCTCAGCGTATACTCTTACTTCGTATTGAGCATGTTCGTGTAATCTTAGCTTTAAGAAGTGGAATAAATTGTGTAAATCTACTGTAGCGAACATTCTAGAATAAGTTGAAACTGGGAGCACTGATCTAGCTAACTCTCTAGGACAACCTTTCTTGATCATTTCTCTATATACTGAGAATGCCTCATTACAAGCCACTAGTATAGATGATCTAATAACAGATGCTTCGGGGTGAATCTCCCCTGTTCTCATTTGTTTATTTGATTTACTCTGAGTTGTAATCTGATCAACTTCTGGGACATAGAATCCTTCATTTAGCTCTGTATAACGAGCACTTATTTCATTGTATTTCCAGGTTCTATGCCTATGCCACTGTCTTAATACAAATATTGGCGCCTTTACCTCAAATGTGAAATTTACTGATTCAAATGGACTGGTATGTCTATTTTTCCAAAGGTAATTGATCAACTTTATATCATTGTTCTCATTAACATCTGATCTCCAATCAGCGTTGTAACTAACTCTCGCTGATCGGCATATGGATAAATCATTACCCATATGATCAACTAATCTAACAAATCCTGGCTCACCATTTTCGCATGGTAAAACGTCTATCTTATTAACCATTTTTCAAATCCTCATAACCATAAAGTAAATCTTCTAAGGTCATCATGTTGAATACATTTTGAATATTATATACTGGAATATTGTAATCCGAGGCAATAGAAATGGCTTGTCCTGTTCCTCCCGTTGTATTGGTTCTCCCGCTGCCGTGATTGCAACCATCAGGAGTCCAACAAATTACAAATTCAACTGGATCGTTTAAATCCTTACCTAATACTTGTTGAGCATTTCTAGCGTGTAATTTCATTGGACCTTTTTTAAGGTTGTGCCAATGTGGATGATACTTAGCGGCGACGGAATAAGCCCAAAGAGGAATTTCATAAAGAGGGGATTTATTAGCATTGAAACCCTTCCAAGGTAAGAAAATCTCTTTATTGCCCCCCGCCAAATCATAACCTTCTTCGAAGAAAGAATCAGCGCCGTCAGCGCCTCCTGATCTAAGGGTGTAACCCTTAGACACTAAAACCTTACATATTTCAAATATATAAGGTTTCAATTTATCTGGAGTTTGTCTACTCCCTATTCCCGCGAATGCTTTCATAATATACACTTCTTCCAATTGCTAAATACCAATTCCGCTTCTAATCCTTGATATGTGTTCTTCTTCACATACTCTACAATATCTTCCCTTCTAGCGCCGTTGGTAATCATTTTATTAATGTCTTTACCATTAAAGGGACAATTTTCCCAGATTACTACAGGATGTTTATGTCTAATTGCCCGAAACATTGTTTTGTTTATTTCTTTGTTTCTAGGTTCATTATCCCAACAAAGAACAACCTTATCAACGCCTTTAACTTTGAATTTTTCCCAGATAGAATTAGCCAAATTCTCTAAGGATGAATCGCCGCCCGATACACCATTATCCAAAAACAAACTATCCAATTCGCCTTCTGTTAGATAAATGGGTTTACTGAAGTCTACTCTAGTTAGACCAAATACCTTTCTATCAGAATCCCTACCAGCTACTTTGATTTTGATGTATCTTTGATTATCTTCTAGTAATGCTCTACCATTGATATGAGTTACCTTCATATCAATATTGGTCATAAACCATACTAATCTTGGATCCTTTTCCTTTAATTTTTTATCAAGGTCATCTTTGAGGTCCGGGAATTCCTGCATCATATAAGCTTTGAAATCTCGTACAAAGAAAAGTTCATCCCAATATTCTTCTGGAATAAGTCGGGATTTGATATATTGCTTAGCGAAATGATTTTCATCCAAACTTCGTATAGTTTGAAGATTCTCTTTGTTCACGGTTATTTCTTTAATTTTTTCTGGTTTTATCAAGGTTTTCTTGTATTGCCTTTTATTACCAGAGTTAGAAAATTTGTCTATTAAATAATCTTTATGTTTAGATGGATCAAAGGACTTCAAAAAATCATAGAATGATAAGCTAATGCCACAGTTATGGCATTTGTAATCTATGCAATTCTTACCTTCATAAAAGTATCCTCTTGCCTTGTACTGATTGATTTTTGAATCACCGCACAAAGGACAAGAACAATTCCAAAGAGTTGATTTTTTCTCTTTGAAATTACGTAGACGCCCACTTATCAAAAGTAGGTATCTTCTGTCTAAATGGAAAGACATTTTATAACGCGGAGTGTGCTGCCAGGATAGTTAGCTGAAACAAAAGGTCTTTGAATTTCTGTTGTAAAGGTAGCTTATCATAAGTTACCATACATGGATGTTCTTTCTTTTCTACATCCTTTACAGGACCATACTTCCAACCATCTTTTTCTTTAAAATCATACCACTTTTGGTGCATTTCTTCGGGAGAAAGATCAGGATTTTTCAAAAATTCCTTAACTCCCTCTATCGCTGAATCCTTTTGCCACTGCGGAGCTAGTTCCCAAGTTGGTTGGGATTCATCGCCTATTGTGGTGCAGTATGCTCGGTTCATCATATGAACCGCTTCAGCTAGTCTTTCATGGGTGACTGGTAAATCGTTACAATCTTCATTCATAATTAATTACTCTTGTTGGCTTTCTCTATATTAGAGTTAGTTTTGTTAATCCAATTCTGTAAGGCTAGGAAACGTCTTGAATTTTCTAGACTTATCTCATTATTTTTTGTTATCTGTGCTAGTGCTGCTCTAACACTAATATCACCGTTGGCTTTATCGCTTATTAGTGGACGTAGATTTTCCGGTGGTACCATTAGCTGGACTGGCGGTTGTACTACTTGTAATTTGTAGGCTACTGTTGTAGTAGAGCACGAAGCTAGCAGGAAGCTTGTCATTAATGCACTGCATAGTAACAGCGGGCGCCATTTGAATCTGTTGCTGTAAATCATGATTTGAAATCCTCAATCTATACAATTCTTTCTGTAGCTTAGTTACGGCAGATGTATCTGTTACCTGTTGTAACTTGGTTTCTGTTATAACCCTAGTTTGATATTTAATAACTTGTTTCTCTTGCACTACTGCAGCAGCGGAATGGGCGTGATACCAACCGGCAAAATAACATCCTCCGGCTACAGCCAGAATAGCTATTATTTTAGCTGCAATCCTATATTGTGGTGGTATCAAATCAGTTAGAAACATAATATAACCTCAAACTTATGGATTAGGTTCAGTACTTTCCTTAATCTTAACAGCAGCGGAACTAGCTGCCATCAAAGTAGAAAATGCTCCGGTCCATACCATATAATCCATTTTCCCTTCTTTGAGAATATTATAAGCTGAAAATCCTAAAAAGAAAAGTACCCCTAGAAACCATGATATTTTGGCAATATCAAAAGTCTGGTTATTCTTTCCGGTTAATACGTCTTTGAATACTTTCTTAATAGAAGTCCAAAAACTAGTAGTTGCTATAACTGCATTCATTTGTTATTCTCCTAATAGAACCTTTCTAGCTTTAGAATAGTACATTTCTCTTTGGGTTAAACCATTTAATCCACCGTTGATACGTCTTGTAGCTAACACTACATCCTGTCTATCAGCAGCTTCATTTAGGTTATTCTGGTTCCAATACCATAGAGCACTATCCATGGCATATGGAAGGGTGGCTAATAAATCTGGATTATTGATGGAATTAATACAAAGACTATTGCAAATAGCTGTGTAATTGTCTTTTCCGGTTATCTGGATAAACCCTCTTCCTCTATACTTCCAACCGTCACCAGAAGCTTCATCGCCATTTCCCATTCTGTTAGCGTATACCCTATTTGCTATTTTTTCAGGGATTCTAGCATATGCATTAGCTAATTCTGAAGTAGGGAATTCCCTAGGGAAAACTCTTAATAAAGCTTCAGCTGAATAATCCAAATCTTCTACCACAAACATGAACTGGTTAGATTCTGTAGCAATTTGAGCCAAGAACATAGGTAATCTGTACTTACCTTCTCCTAGTTGAGTTTCAATATTGTTTAATACTGGGACTAAAGCATCTACACCAAATGGACAATGTATTGCTTCTGGTAAAATTTCTAGCAGCTGTTCTTTGGTAATCATTACACTAAATCTCCTATTAATTTCCTATTTGTAACAGGCGGCGGACCAGCTGGAGTAACTTGATCTTTGATTTTCTTCTTGACTCTTCCTCTTAATTTAAGGATAGGGTCAAATCCAGCTACTGGTCCTTGTGGAGCAGCTGCTCCAGTGAATCCACCAGTTCCAGCAGACATACCTCCTGTTCCTGCTCCTGCTGCACCTTCTTCTTTTATAGTTCTCATAGTTGTCTCAATGAATTCATTATGTCTGTATTTAGAGGAATGTCTTTTGTAAGAATATCTTGCCCATTTATTGATTCAATTACATCGGGTAGATATCCCAGAAATATCAAAAATGGTTTTAATAGTTCCCAATTATCCGATCCCACTTTATAGAACAGTAATCTAGTCCCTTCTGGACCAAAAACGTTGTAAAAAATCACTAAGTTATTCAGTATCATCTTTTCATTGAATTTTCCTGAAAGACGATATCTGTTAATTAGCCTTTTAATACTTTGTAGTAACTTCAAATCCTCCACAAACTCATCCCAAATAGCATTGGGTTTGTCATAGAGTTTACTAGCAAATAGAATGTATGTATTCGAATTGATATCCATTAATCTTCATTATCATTGTCAATATATTCCAACTCTTCTGGAGTTAGAAAGTTAGCATATACCACATACCCAAAATTTTCATAATCTATGTTAATATACAAATAGTAAAAACTTGTTTTATCCTCATTGATATATAACTTGAATATCATCTCAGGTTCAAATTCTTCTATCTCTGGAACCTCAATATTCCACCTTTCTAATATCATTTCAATGTTTAACCAGGCTGAATGTATATCTCGAAAAGTTTTCTCGGATAGATCATCCAACTCTAGATTAATGTTATCAATGACTGAATTCTGGGTTAATGATTCCATAAGCTTTAAGTTGTTGTATAGTTGAATAGGCATTTTTGTGTAAAATTCCTATACCGCGATTAGCTATAAATTCCTGTATATTTTCAGGAGTATCATCAATCAAAACGTTACTAACTATTTGATTATGATGAGCACTAGTAGCAAATTCTCTTTTGTGTTCTCTAGCAACACAATGAAACTTGGTAAATGGTACTTTGAGATATTTTTGTACCCATTCCCATTTACCTTCCTTAGCGTACTTAGTTGATTTAGGGTTAGGGGTTGTAATTCTACCGTTGATATCTTCTCCCCTAGGATAAGCTGTTAGGATACCTGGATTAAAGGGACGAACATAGTTCCAGAGTAAGTGCATATCCGGTTCTGGTGGAAAATTAGCCCATACATGTGGACCAGATTCAAAAACAGCTTTGTTTCTGATTGCTCTTTGTTGCGGTCCCTTAAAACTATCCCAATCCCTGTGAAGTACATTTTTAGTCCCTTGGATGAAGTTTACCAAAACTCCATCCATATCACAGTAAATGGTACCAATATGTTGAGGTACATTCATAATGTATTTTAGAACCCTTTGGATTTGATGGCTTTGAGTGCCTTACCTTTGTTAAGTTTGAGTTCTGGTTGTACATCAATGGGATTAGCCCTTTGACCAGTAACCGTTGTACCGCGAATGATCCCTAACCTTCTCTTGGCTTCGTTTATTATAACATCCTCTTTAACGCTTTCATGTACTATCAAAGCATTTGCATGCGTACCCCAACTGGCGTTTAATCCAGCGTTATAGATATGTTTCATAAACGCTTTTTGATCTTGAGGGATCTTTCCTCTCATTTTCTGTTTTAAGTCAGCTACTCTGATTCCTTTGACTGACTTACCACCTTCTACCATATGCATGTTAGGATCAAAATGTTGTTTAATTTCATGAGCAGTAGATTCAACCAAGAAGTTTTCAAAACTCACATCCAAACTCTCTGGTTGGAATGCTTCTGAACCCATACCAGTTTGCTTACCAGCGTCATACAATTGATTATCGGGAGTCATCTTTGGTAAATTGCTTTTTTCCACATGACCTGGTACTCTGAGAGGCTTTCCCTTGGAAGGGGCAGTTACTTGTGGTTTGAGTTGGTATTTATCAATATCAAAATCTTCTTTGATAGAATCCTCGTGATTCTTGATGGCTCTTAAGAACATAGCGGCGCGCTGAGAATGATAATGAGCGTGTTCATGCTTCCCATCCTGCGCGAATTCATGAGCCATCCCTGAAGATACTTGGGCTTCACGTTTAGCTGTTTCTAACTTCATGACCCCGTAACCAGGAATATGTAGTTGGGAAGGATCAAGTTTTTCATTCAATGGATCAACTTTAACAACTGGAACATCGGATTCCATGACTTGTTTAAGAGAGTTTAGGAAACTCTTTGAAAGGGGTTCTGAGTACATATTAAGTTGTCTCCATTGCGTGGGTAAATAGTTTTTTCATTTCTTCTTCTGTTAATACCAATTGATGAATCGTTTTGAATTCATCTTGTAAGTATACTTTGTATTTATTATGGGATACTTTAAAAGGTTTGTTAAGTTTAATAGTTCTACCTTCAAATAGAACTTCTTTACCCATTATTCCCCAATCCTCATATTGCTCCTGCATAGCGTCTCCGCCAGCATCGGTATCGGTTCTTAAATCTTCCATATAATCTGGATCATACTGGGCGCCATTGGTACTCTTTTCTACCTCTGGTGATTTTCTCTTGTTCTTTTGTCTAAATTCTTCAAATGATAAAGTTAGGTTTTGAACTTCTCCCATACCAGGACCATTGACGGTATCGCCTACCATTGCAGTACCTTTTTTGTATGGTGGTTTGGCTTGTACCGTGTTAGCATTATTAGAAACCAATGAAGAACGTATTTCAACGATTGTATTATTGGAATCTAACTCGAAAGAACAACCAAGCGTGCTAACTCCAGACATATCATCGCCCGCTCTACCATCATAACTCATTTTTGGTGGCTTGGCTGCTTTAGTTAAATCTGGTTTATCAGACTTTGATCTCATAGTGGAACTAGCAGTTGAACCTTTATTAGGCTTTCCTACTATTTTTCCAGCCTGATTACCGCTATTTCTAGTAATATGAGTTTTTGGTTCAGGTAATTCCAAACTTTCATGAGTAGCTAAGTTATAAGTTGCTCCACCATCCTGGCTCAATGGTCTAATCTGACCAGCGGTGAAAGGCTTCTTTACTGCCTTTTTAATGGTAGTAGGGGAATTGGGTTTATCTGTTTTAAACATTACCCCTTCTGTTGTATGAACACCTTGTCCCGCATTAGAAGAGTCATGGAAGTCTTGAGTTGAACCACTAGTTACTCCCAGTTTACTTTGCTTAGAAGTTTTTCTGCCTTTGTATAATTTGTTAAGGTTAGAAGGAAGTAAAGTTGGATCCTCTTCAAAGAGAAATCCTTCTGCTAGTAGGTTGATATTAGTGTAATAATCCGTAGCCAAGAACTTCTCTAATAAATCATCTAGTTCATTGTTCCATAATTCTACCTGTTCCTTGATAGTAGAGTCCAATGCATGGATATCATAAGAGTTATTGTATATTGCGCAAGGGTGGAAATTATCATAGAATTTCTTAAAATTACTTATACTATGTAGATACTTGCTAGCTCTTACTGATTCTTCTAATGGTTGTAATCTTTGAGCATTGCGTTTTTTGGATGTTTCATCATCCGTATAAACTACAATGCAACCAGTCAAGTAGTTTTGTTCTTCAAGTGCATTTTTCACTTGGAAAACTTTGTTTAAATCTTCTGAGGACCCATTAACTATTAATGGAGTTCCATCTACTCTAAAACCTTCTGTTAAGGCTTTATGCAACTTGTTTATATCTATTTCGAACAAGTTATTATTGGAAAGCATAGTGGTTTTGAGTAAATGATCCTTACCAGAACCAGGAGCGCCCAATAAGAAAATTGCCCTATGAGATTCTATCTGTAATCCCTTACGGACATGCTGGTAGAGTTCCTTGGCGTGCTTTCTATTAGGTACACCTTTAGCGAATTCTTTGAAGTTGCCGGATTTAGCGTGGGCGCGCATTTTACTTGCGCTCATTCCTGTTACATTTTCTGCGTCCGGGTCTCTGTCCCCAGCACTCTCTACATGTATCTGGTCAAAGTGGTATTTATCGCCATTATATTTGTGCAGAAGGTTGTGAAATTCCTGTTTCCTATCCCCGCCTACAACCATAGTGGCTTTCTTGTAGCCTTTACTTTGTAAATGCTTCATGACATCCAATACGTGCTTTTTACTAGAATCCTCATGCACATTAGTTCCAGGCATCATTTCCTTGACAAATCTAACTTTGTCTTTGTGAGTAAGAGGATTCTTCTTATCGTCGTGGGAAGAAGACAAGAAAACTTCATGATCTGCGCCTTTTTGATGCGCAATATGTTTAACCTTATCAACTAGTAACTTGTGTCCAGTTGTTGGTGGATTCATACGACCAAACGTGAATACCACGTGATCTTTTTTATCTTGTTTTTCCATGCTACTCTGTGAGCCTTTCTTTGATTAATGTACTATTTATTTATTATAGGTCTAGATTATGTTTTAAATGGTGTAAAGCGTGAGAACTTTCTATTTTTTTCTTTCCTTCCACGGACTCTTTGAATTTGTTGTAAATATCTTGATGTTGCGCCTTCGGAATATGATTTTTGATCAAGTGGGTTAATCCAATAAATGAATGTAAATGCGTAGAATCAGCATGGGAACCAAACAACTTGTGGGTCATTCCGTGAGTGCTAGTATCGCCTGGATCATTTTCATTTGTTCTAGACTTGATCCCTGCCGCTGGGGAAAACTTATAATGTTGTCCTCCCGCTGCATTTAGTAACATCTTATGATGCACGCCTTTTATACCATGTTTAGTATCTTCCCAACTTGAACCATGTGAAAATTGTTCAAATTTCGTTGGTTCATTATTATGATAGTTAACGTGTTCGAAATCAAACTGATGCACGTGACCTGAAGGATGATGTTTCATCAAAGCAGTAGTTTCGTTACCGTGTTTCTTTGTACCTATAACCTCATAATTACCAAATTTCTTTCCTGGAGAAAGATGTTTATTTAGATTTTCTGCGTGTTCTTTTGGTATTTGAACATCCACGTCCCCTAATGATTTTTTATGGGTAGAAAATTCCTTATCGGATATTTTATGGTTCATCAAATGCTTAGTGGAACCGCTATAAACAGAACCGGTGTGCAACCCTTCTCCATTTTCACCAAATAAACCATGACCATATTCTTTTTTGAAGCTATGATGGATTTGGCTTAAAGAATTATGAATATCCTGTTGCATTGTCTTTCTGTGATGTTGTGTTAGGTCTATAGGTACTGCTCCTTGTTCACCTATTTTGATATTACCACCCTCTATTATGTAACTTTCCTGTATTTTTCTATTTTTATTTTTCTCGAAATTGGTTTTTGAAAATTCTTGACGGTTTACTAGTTTTGATGGGTAACCTTGGTGAACAACCACAAATCCTTCTCCGCCTACATCTTTCCCATCAACGCTTGTTTTATAGATATTGGTTTGATCTAATCCTTTTATAAGGACATGTTTAGCTTGTTGTAAATGATGTTGAATATTGAGAATACTTTGATAACGGTCATGATGATTATCAATATGTTGTAGGTGAGTTAGAAGTTGTTCTCTTTTTTTCTCTATCCCACTACTGGTTTTCAACTTATCAGCTTCTTTGCTATATGCATTCATTAGGAATGATTTGAAACCCATTGGAGTAGGTTTTTCACCCTCTCGCACAGTATTATTGATATATCTCTTGAGGTGTTCTTTATGTCCTACTGTGTCTTTGAAAAGATAGGGATGGGCTTTAAGTTTAGCCATCTCAGCGGCTTGCATATGTTTATGGAAATCTTTGGATAGATCAGGACCACCAATTGTTTTTTCTACCTTTATTTGCGGGTCTATAATATTGACATCTTTATGGGTTTTGAAATTATGTAAATCTGGTTCAAATCCAGCGACCATCGATTTGATATCATTGCCATGGTAACGAGTATGAACAACGATTCCCATTTGAGACTGTTTTATTTTTTTACCTTCTGGGGTATCTTTATCAACGCTATACATCAAGGTATTTGGAGTAAAATGGTATTGTTTATCATCCTCGTGTACGCTATCGCCAGTATACATTAAATCGCCCTGATATATCCCTTTCCTAGGAGATACCTTTGGTAAATGTTCTAGTGCATGAGATAGAGCGTTATACAATCCTGGTCTATCTGAATAATTCTTGGCTAAATCTTCTTTTGTATAGTTGAAGGTAGGATTTTTGGGATTTAATGCTGATTTTGTACCTACAAAAAATTTCCCTGTTTCTGGGTGCGTTCCAAAAAGAATGGATGGACTACCATCGAATTTAATAGTTGGTTTAGCCGTGGTAGGCTTGCCCTGTATTCTATCGTGTACGGCGTGTAAAACATCGCGAGCATATTCATATCCACGATGATCATCGTGTAAAATCATATCTTCTACGTGTTCTAGGTGGGTTAATTTACCAAACTGCTTAATTTCAGATTCTATAATGAATTGCTTAAAGGACATTATTTCATAGCTCCCGCTCTGGCTGCAATAGCCTGTAAATCTTCAGAATTTTCTAGGTCCATATTGGATTTACTTATATGAGTAACTAATAAAGCAGTAGTGAATCTGTAGTTGTATAAAGGTTGGCTACCACCTCTTTTCAACCTAATTCTTAACATAACGCTAGGATTGAATTTAGTGCATTCCAACTTAGCCGGATCGCTGTCCATATAGTATAGTCCATATCCATTACCTATTTGGATATAGAAGGTTTTCTTTGTTGCATAGTAGTTCGCTATGGCATCAGAAGAAACAGGCACTTTTACGTCACGAAAATGTTTATAATCAAAATCAACGTCCTGTTGTTTATATTTGTTAAGAGGGACAGTGAACCTTCTTGGTGGACCGAATTTTCCCCAAGCCTTGTTAACCAACTGAGGTACTCGGACAGCTGTTAATAATTCTCTCATGGCTTGAGCTGAAGGTGTGTTGGCGCCTCCCAGAATCCATTTACCCTTTTTGAGGTCATAATCCAAACTTCCCTGACCAAAGTCCGCCTTTGGATCAAGTTTAATCTCAAGCTTATATTCCTTGCCCTTATAATTGAAAATTCCGTCTGGCGCGTTGCTATCTGCTGCAGCCGGACGGAATGAAGAGTCTTGGATTTTAGCTTTTTTGAGTAGTTTGTTTATGGTTTCTTCATAAAGAAAACCTTTTTCACCAGCCAAATTACTACACCTTTATATCAAAGTTGATTCTACTACTTCTCATTTCTTTCATCCAAGATTTCAAATTATCCCCTATCTCATCGCCGGAATTTTCTTTTTCTGGTTTTGTTTCTGGGGTAGATTCTTGAACTACCGTTTTAGTATTTATGGTAGGCTTAATCGAAGGTTTCAAAGTCCTGATGAATTCTTTGTTAGGATTCGTTTGATTAGAATCAAATCCAATATTAGTTGGATCTTGAGCCTTTTGATCAAGTTCATATAATCTCTGTTTAGCTCTATCTATACCTAAAGCAAACTTTGTATCCTTAGTTACGTCGCCATATCTGGATTTGATCTGTTTAAATATGATCTGATTAGGTAAATCCGCGCTAGCTATCATGACGCCCATAAAGTCAGCTGTAGCGGGTAATCCAAAACTTTCAGCTGTATCCGTCATATCTGGATCAGATGAACCAAACCCTTCACGATTCAACTGTGTTGCGGTTAGGATGGGTAAATTACATTCAACTGCTAATCCTCTTAATTCTTCAGCGATAGCCTTGATGAAAGTGTAACTATTAACATTGTTACCTTGTTTAATTCTACCACTGCTACAAATATTGATATAATCAATGATGATCAAGTCTGGGATGAATGACTTTTTGATCTTAAGTTCATTAAGTAGAGATTTGAAATGGATAACGCTGGCGCTAGCAGTTGGAAACTCTTTGATAACCAACTTACCAGTGATAGTTTGTCGTAATTTCTCTATTTTGCGCTGGTATGTCTCTTTGGTCAAACTCTCTATCGTGTCCATTGACACATTTAGCATATTGGCATCTATTCTCTGAGCAATACGCTCCTGTGCCATTTCCAGAGTTATATAAAGAACATTCTTGTTTTGCTGTAAAGCCGCCGCTGCTGTATGACACAAGAATAATGTTTTACCAACATTCACACCAGCTAGAATAACGTTCAGAGTTTTACGTGGTAATCCTCCCTTCGTTATCTTATTGAGCATTTCAATATCAAATGGGATACGCTCTTCAATGTGATGATAATATTCATATCTAGACTCTGCATCTTCAATGAAATCATGCCCAATATTAGGATCAAAGCTGACAGCCAAAGCGTCACTAAGAAGCTTTGGGATCATGCCCTTGTCTTTGATTTTATCTGATCCGTCTAGAATATAGATGGATTCGCGGATAGCGTTTTGTAGTGAACGTTCCTGACAAAACTTTTCTGTTTCATCAATTAACCACTTGATATCGAATTTGTTATCAATGGAATCCAATGAGTCTAGGGTATCTAAACACTCTTGAACGTCTGTTTCTGTTAGAGTGTTTTTATTATTAAGGATTAAACGAATTACATCTTTATTTGGTAAAGTATTGTATTTGTTTATGTAAGTTGAAATTTCTTCAAATAAAACTTGGGTATCCTTATCTTCAAAGAGTTCCTTGTTCAGATGAGGCAAGACTTTTCGGACGTATGGCTCGTTCTGGAGAAGGTTCTTCAATACTATCTGTTGCATCATCTGTAAATATCTCTCTTTCTTTAATAGGATTTTCTTCAATCCTACTATGCCACGATATGAGGATATTCAATAGAATTTCCTTGGTTATCTTTTGGAATAACCAAGTATTTTCTATTGAACGATTACCTATAACCTTCGTACTAAATGAAGGTCCATCTTCATTATACTTGAGTTCTTCATAATTAAAAATTGTACCTTTAAATGGACCTTTTATTAATTGGAACCGTTGGTTACCTTCATAATTACCGGATAGTAAACGATAATAACGATTTTCTCGGTAATACCAACGGTTCCATTTCCAAGTTATGAAATTAATGATATTACTCATTATCTTCCTCTTCTTCTGGAAGTTCATCCTGTCCATATTTGAACATCTTACCACAAGCTTCATCGATCAAATCCAATACTTCTTTGGTAAAGTATTTGGCTGGGTCTTTGTTGATCTTGGATTTAAAGGCAGATGTACCATTAGGGAACTGTACCTTAGTTGAAACTTGTTTACAAATTCCAGCTTCTATTGCGATATCCAATAATCCGAAATAACGATCCAATCCAGTGGAATGGTTCAATACAACCGCAATCTTTTTCTGTTCGCGAGTGAAACGAGATTTATCAATCTTAACCGTGATTTTAGCCCCAATCATTTCCCCATCTGCAGCATCGCCTTCTTTAGCCTTGGATTTGCTTAAGAAGGCAATAATTGATGCAGCATACTTGACGCCTCCGCCTCCGCTGTTATGGGTAAGAACACCATTTTCCAAGAAATAATGATGCGAGTCTTTTACTGTTACATCAAATACATCTTTCTTTTCATTCACTTTCTCAATTTTGACTAACTTCATTTCTAATTAAATCCTCTATTCTATATTTGATAATGTTTCTTATAATCCATGACTATCTCTATCTGTTTTAACTGATATATTAAGTATATTTAAATCCTCGTTCTCCATTATGATATCATTAACAGACTTCCATTCCCCATCAATCATAAATTTATGTTCGCCTGTACATTCGACTGTACTGCCATTTTCAAAAGTTAGTTTAAAAACCTCGCGGTTCTTATATGAATGATTTTTGATTACTTCTTTTGGTCCAAATAAAGTTTTTACTAAATCTCCAGGCTGTAAATTTTCAATTGATTGAATTGAACCATCAGCCATTTTAACGCCGGTTCCAGCTACTAAACACATTTCTTTCGTGGGAATATAAGCGCCCACTACATCGTATGTATGGTTAGTAATGATCATGGGGACTTTTGCGCGATTCATTTTCAAAGTTAAGACTCTGAAAGCGCCACGAATAAGTTGGGAACGAGTCATATCGCGGGTTTCTTTACCCTCTGCGATATCTGTAATTTCCTTGGTAGTTGAAAGATTACCCAAAGAATCTAATACAAATAACATAGGCTTTCTATCTTTCTTAGGGGTTCCCAGATACTCGTCAAGGATTTTCGCCGCTTGGGTGCGAAATTCCTGAATAGTTATAACGGGAACAACATAGAATCTAGATGTATCAATCCCCCTAGATTCAAGCATTTCCTGAGTACGCTTACTATCATCCAATGCCCCTTCAGATTCGAAATATACCACACCACCATCTTCGAAAGTTTTCTGGAAATAACTTGCGATGGAAAGAGCAAAGAATGACTTTCCTGTGCTTTCTTCTCCAGCTAGCGCAACTGCCTTATTATTTGGCATTCCGCCATAAATGCTGCCGGAAAGCAAACCATTCAAGGCATAACTCCCGGTGTCGATAAACTCTACCCCCTCATCAAGATTCTCAGAAACCTTAGCAATGAATTCGTTACCTGATTTTGCTACAATACTATCAAAAAATCCCATATTTATTCACCCTATTAATAATTAAGAAAAGAAATCTTCTAAAGTTGCTTCTTCTTCCAATTTCCAATTAATCGCATCCAATACCATTGACAATGGTTGAGCGTATACCTTATGAAATTGCGCTTCCTTATCAATGTACTTATTGAGTTCAAATTCCTCTGGAGGATCGTTGAGGAATCCCATCACGCTTTGATGAAAAGGGTTAGGTTGTTTCAATAAAACAAACTTGATCTTGTCTTTATTCTGTATTTTCTCATACTTATTACCCAAACCATAATCATCGATGAAATGATTATAAATCAAGCAGGCTTTGACATGCATTGGCGATCCCTTGGCATAGATAGTTGGGGGACAACTGTAAGCTTCCATGTCAGATACCCCCGTAGGAGAAGCTATTTTTTCCAATTCAAGCTGCTTAAACTCTGATTTAAACTGTGCTACAAATTTTCTCAACTTTGTAACGTCTTTAGTTTCCAATATAATAGAAATTGTTTCTTTAAGTTTATCTCTACAAACCTTGGGTTTGTCTGATCTTACCGCTGCCCATCCAGTGATTTTAATATCAGGTTTTTCATATACAACCCCTTCGTTATCGTAGACGCTAAGAATGTAATTCTTCTTTGCCATCCATATTCCCTGATCAGCTAAGGCTTCTCTCTTCATGATCATTTTCTGAGCATAGGCATTGAGATAGTCCTTGAGATCAGAATAAGACTTATCAATGAAGGGTTTGATCTTCTGTTCACAAATCTTATCCATCAAGGCAATATTATCCTTGACTGAAGCTTCTGGGGTTGACATCCTCTTGATAATTTTTTCCATGTTAATATACATAGAATCTGTATCAGCATAGATGATGTAGTCTACATTCTTGGTCTTTAGCAAACTATTAAACCAATTATTGATATCCTTAGTCACCCAAAGAATAGCCAACTGCCCCGCAAGAGTAATTGCTTCAGCTATTCGAATATCGAAAAGTCTGAAATACTTGTTACCCAAAGAACCATACGCAGAGTTCAAAGTTACCTTGATAGCGCTCTGAATTGCTTTGTATCTAGCAGCTGTACTCTTATGAACCTTTTTCTCATCTTCGTCGTGAGTTAATTCAGCCTTCTTCTTAGCATCCAATTCCAATTTTTTATACTTGGTACGTTCAAGGAACATATCTTCCATGATCTCTCCTAACAACCCTCTTTTATCTGTTCTGAAAAGTTGTTTATTAGGAGTTAGGGTCAAATCCTTTCTCTTAAGGATAGTTAGGTCCAATTTTTTATCCAAAATGTTCTTCATGATATCCTTACTATTCCAAAGATTAGCCATAAATTCCTGAGTTTCAAGGTCATAATCCATGGCTTGTAATAGAGTCTCTGGACTCATGTTATACATCATGATAAGATGAGGGTACAGACTAGTCAAGTCAAAACTTACTATGTAACGATACCAACCTGGCTGGGGGATTTTTACATATGCTCCTTCATATGGTCTCCAATTATGAGAATCCACTTCCGGTGGAACAATGATATTCTTGGAAAGGAATTTGTTGTAAATGATAGCATCCCACATTCTACCCTGGGAGAAAGCATCCTCATAGTTACATTTGTTCATGTAAGCTAGAGTGATAACCAATTCAATCAATTTCAACTTATCGTCCAGCCATCTTACCAATCTAACGTCTTGAATATTGTACTCAATGTATAGCTGGTGATTTTTGGCGCGAAGTTCATGTAAATTTTTGTATTCTGAATGATAATCTAACTTATGCTCTCCTAACTCTAGAGAAGCAATTGTTTCCAATTTATAATCTTCTGGTCCCAAATTAGGAGCAAATTTCTTGTAAAGCTCAATATAATCTAGAACAGCTACCCCTACGATATCGTAAGTTTGAATTTCCCTCTTACCGAGTTTAATTGTTCTGGGTTTGAGCTTTTTCCAAGGAGACATTCTACAGGATTCCGGGTATCCTAGTAAGTTGGTAATTCTATTAACCAGGTAAGGAACATCGAACATATCCACATTCCAACCAGTTAGAATATCCGGTTGTGCTTTACACCATAGAGATAGAAACTTTTTGATTAGTTCAACTTCGGAAGAGCACTTTACAAATTGTACATCTTCGAATGTATTATTAAATTCACCAGTGGAAAAAACATAATACTTATTATTGATCAAAACAGTAATAGCTGTTATTTCCTTGTCCGCTTGTTCTGGGAAAGGAAAACCATTACTACTGTCTACCTCTATATCAATATAAGCTGAAATGATCTTAGATGTATCATATTCAATTTCTTTCCATGTATCCGTGATAAAAGCGTATTGATAACGTTGGTTACCGTATATCTTGAAACCCTCTACATCTTTGTAGGTTGAGGTAAAATTTCTTGCATCGCGGATGCTTTCAAATACCTTCTTTTCCAAAGGAATATCATCCAATGATTTATACTGAGAAGGGGAATTACTCTTCAGGTATAATGAAGGTTGGTAAGAGAGTTTTTGATTTACTCTCTTACCGCCTATATAACCTCTAAACAAAATATCATTACCTTCCAAATCAATGGAAGTATAAAAGAATTCTTCGCTCATTAAATTAACCTATGATTAGTTCTTTGGCTGGTAGAATTTCTTTAGTCGGTGTAACTATACGTCCGGTGAATTGATTGTAACCCTGTAGAAGTACATCATTTGGTTCTGATACAAATACAATAAGGTCACGATTGATATACTTTGGTCCTGGTTTACACATAGGACTAAATGGTCCAAATCCAAACTGCATGGTATGATTCTGCTGCATTTGGTAACCGACTAGCAATACTTCATCTAGTATGATATAACCATCCGCCTTAATATCATCGGATTCTTTTCCAATTAATTCTTCTCCGCTCAGGAGTCTGATAAGTTTTACTGACATAGTTTATTCCTCTGTTTCCACTTTATCTCTTACATCATTCTCTTCCACGCCAGTTCCACCGCGCATTTTTCTGGCTTTATATGCCTTAAAATTCTTGTGCGCTTCAATGAACATCTTTCTAATCTCGCGTTGTCTACCGCTAGACTCATTTAGATAAATGCTCTGGATAGCAAGTTGTCTCTTTAAAACTCTTGGTAGAGTTTTGCAATCTCTAGTTCCTGTATTAGCCATTTAAAACCTCTTCACACTTCTTGATAAATCTTTCTGTCTGACCTGGATGGAATGATTGAAACATATGCCAAAATCCAGTTTCAAACTCTGTCCCTATACCATAATCTGGTAAACCTTCTTTTAATTTCCAACTAGGGCTTCTATCCGATTCCCAAGCCATTCTAAACACCGGGGCGTCATACTTAATCGGATATCGGATAGATATTGGAAAGTTGTTTTCTTCTGCTGTATACGTCCATTCTTCCAATACATCCCCTCTAACGGTTGGGATAGCGGACGGTGATTTCATTCTTTTATAATCAGCCACAGAAATAGCACAGCAACTAGGGGCAATGAAAATATGTTCATTGTTCTGTATATGATTGGAACGTTGTGCATGTCCTATGAAAATACCGTCACCAACTCCTGACCCATAAGCTGTTTCAATTAAGAAATCAGCTGCATTCAATTTAATCGGAATACAGTCAATATCCAAAAACATCACAACTTCTGGATTATCTACTCTGGCTAGGAATTCATCGCCCATGCAAGTATCAATTATCGTCGCGTGAATTCTTGCGTCGCATGCTTTGCTACCATAGAATACTTGTTTAAATGGATAAGTTGTATTGAGCTTATCCATTACTTTCTTTTGATATTCTGGTATTCTTTTATCTAGGTTATCAGCATAGATGGAAAGGATTATAGCTTTCACTTTTTCCAAGGTAATTCTCCTTTGTATTTCTCTAGCATAACCTTATTACCGTTAATAAAAAAGTCCTTTTGCACTGAGCGTTCAGTATTACCCACAGTGTAATTAACAGTGTATTGTCTAGTACCTTTGAAATTCTTAAAATTGTTTCTAAGTACATGACAAAGCAGTCTATCAATTTCCGGTTGCCCCGGCTCTCTGAACTTCCTATACATGAGCGGTGAAAGTTGAATTGCCATCAACTTAGGAAGAAAATAACAATTGAGGTCTATGAAGTAATCCTGATCATTGATGATGCTAGGATATTCACCAAGACTCTCGCAGTTATCCTGACAGATTTCATTACCATCCTTGTCTACGATGTTCCTCAAAGCAAACGTCCAATCTGAACCATTTTTAACTCGTTCTAGACATGTTAACATATGATTGGGTGCAATTGTATTATCATCATCTAAGAACATCACGTAATTGCCTTCAGCGAAATAGCATCCAGCGGCATACATCCGATGACCATTCCAGCGGTCCCTTCCTACTGAATAAGGTAATTCAATAAAATCTACGCATGAATGACCATAGTCTAATACTTCCGGGTTATGCGCTTTAATCTTCTCCAATGCACCAGGACCATCGATGAATACAATGTGCTGTATACTATCATGGTCCTGGTTATGCACAGATTTGATGTTATTAAGCAGTAAAGGATTGCCCGAAGAAGCTGTTATTACTGTAACTAACTTTCTACTCATTATTTACCCTTCTTAACCATAGCGGCGCGCCTACGCTTTTTACTGCCCTTTTTAGCTCTTCCATGTCCTCTTCCGTTTAAACCTACTTTAGCTGGCATAAATTATACCTCACCAGCACTTTTTGCTCTATCAAGAGCATCGTAATTTAGTGATGCGGTAGCAGCAATAGAATCTCCCTGTGCAACTAGACCACGATAATTAACTACTTTGCTAGTTAGTACATTGAATGTGCCACTTACTGATCCAGCGTTGGCATTCCAGTTGACTGATGTACCTCTACTGAATCCAGTTGACATACCCTCCCCGATAGCGTCCATATTAGCACCCAAGAAAATAAAGTCCCACTTGTAAACATCGGTTTGATGTTGAACCATTTCCTTGATCTGCTTCTTGGAATATGTGCGGGAAGCATTTTCCTGTCCATCGGTGATAATTACCATCAACACCTTTCCTGGTTTATCCTCTTCCTTCATACGAGCAAGATGATTTCCTGTTTCAACAATGGCAACTCCAATAGAATCTAGCAATGGTGTACCACCACCCGGTACATAAGTGTGTTCATTTAATGGTAATACATCTTGTACTGGGGTAAACTCATCCTTTACCCAATAAGGCGGCACGCCTAGAACAGCAGAGGAAAAATGAATCTGTGTTAGAGTCATTTTTCCTGGCGCCCTTTGCTGTTCCTTTAGAAAGGAATTAAAACCGCCAATAGTATCGGTCCTAATTGTGCCCATAGAACCAGAACTATCAATAACTACTGTTATGTGTGTATAATCTTTATTCATAATTTTAAACCTCAAAGTTAGCGTTAATATCAAATTGTTTATTTTCAGTTTTGGACCCGTTACCATATCCCTTCGGGTTGCAAAGCATTCTGGTATTTCCTATCATATAGTCAAAAGAGTCATGCGTATGACCGGATACCCAAAATTTGATTTTATCTGTATTTTCCCTAATTAAATCTTCCATATCATTACAATGAAATGCGTAATTAACAGGGGTATCTCCCCATTTCTTAATATCACATCCCTTGATACTGGGGGAATGATGGGTCATAATAACCCAAGAATCATTTGAATTTTTCAGAGTTTCTGATAAAATATTCCTAGTATGGTTATGTAGGGAATAAGCATCTTCAGGGGAAAATCCAAATTTAAGGTCTTGAGTGATTAGACTATGATCCATCATATACATATTTGCCATTACCATAGAAGTTTTGTTTCTATGGTTATAATCAGTCCAAAGAGTAGCGCCAAATAATTTCAAACCTGGACGCAATTCAACGGATTCATTCTCCAGAATCTTGAAATTCTTGTACTCTGCGGTGAATCTTTCATATAAGTTCTTATCGGTTATATCGCCCTTATAGAACTCATGATTGCCACATACAGCATATACTCTATCATACTTATTGAACTGCGAAGCAAGTTGTTTATGAAATGGGTGACCCAACCCTCTATCTAGATATCTTTCATAGTGTTGACCGGTATCTATTAATCCAGCAATAACAACAATATCACCGGCTAGCAATAGTACATCGCCACCCGGTAAATTGAAACTTCTAGGGTCTTTGGGTAATCCGCCTTCGCTGTGAAGGTCGGATAGATATGAGATTTTCATTATTTAAATTCCACCAAATAGCAAGTCTTTTCTTTAATACTTCTCATCTTTATCTTAAGCAAACTCTCTTTCTTTACTGAATCTCTTTCATACTTTTCTTTGTATTTTCTTTGTCTACGCTTTTCTTTGAGATTTTCAAAGAAATCGCAAATTATCCCAACCGTAATCGATATCGATATCGTGCCAATAGTCAATAACCAAGGAAAAGCAATCATTTCCCAAGACTTATGATTCAAATAAGCTCCAAGGGGTAACGCTACCTCAAATAGACATATAATAAATGCCATTAAAACAAAAGGAATCAAGGTCTTAGTTAGTAACCAAAAGTAGCCACAAAAATCCTTTGTTCTTTGAAGCTTCGAATACTCCAAATCATTCAATAGTCTATAATGCCACGAATTCTTATCAATCACTAGTGTTTTCATGATATAACTTCTCTTTAATCAAATAAATTCAAATCAACTTCAACTTCTCGGATGAGTATTCCAGCTTCTTTTAGCATAGTAACTGATACATCAAACTGATAATCCATATTGGAAGCGTTGGGTCTAGCCTTAAAAGAACGATTCTTTGGTCCAACTAGTTGTGATATACCGGATTGTATTAATGCTTTAGTACATTCTACGCAAGGTATGGGGTCCCAATTCATATATGCCGTCGCTCCCATCAATTTGATGCCATGTCTAGCGGCATTATGACAGCAATTACGTTCAGCGTGCTCTACCCAAACATATTTAGCAGGTCTTTCCCATCTTTCCGGTCTTGTCTCATCAATATTCCTAGGGAACCCGTTGAATCCCATAGATAATACTACATTCCCTTCTCCTACAATAATACAACCTACTTTAGTGGAGGGGTCTTTGCTCTTTTTGGAAAATTCATGAGCTAATTTAATCCAAGTTTCATCCCAGTTTTTCATTAATAAATCCTATTACTTAATACATTGTTCAGCAAATATTAGGGTTTTTTCTTTTTGATTGGTTTCTGAATAGTCTTATTTTGCGTATAGATAATTCTGGAAACGCTAATGAAAGTGGCAATTACCACTATACCAAATGCAATCCAACGCGCCAAATCGCTCACTACCAGCGCTATGATAATACCAACAATCGCAATCAAGAAAATCCAGAAGAACACTACTATTTTTAACGCTTGTTTATCCACGTCTCGAAAAAAGTTCTTAATCTTGTTAATCATTATTTACCACTCTTTTTCATTGTTTCCAAATATTCTTCCCAAGGATAAAACTTACCAGTTTCTGGGTTTGGTACAAATCCCCAACCATTACCATGGTTTCTTCCTCTAATGAATAGGGTCCAAGTTTGATCTGGTCTAGGAATCTCAATCCAATGTAAATCGGAAGGTATCAGTGAGGACATAGGGACTGATAGACGATTGATACCATTACCCAATCTAGGACAATGACTCTTTCTATAAGGAATCCAGTTGTTACCTTTAATTACGCGATGATGACCAGCGCCTCTCCAATAAGTTCCCCAAGGAGTATGTTCCCAATAGCCACCTTTGAGAATGTAAGTGAAGTACCATTTCCAAGGGTGATTATGAAATACTGCTTCATCAGAACGATGAAATTGATGAAGAAAACAGTTAAAAGCTATATCGGTTCTTTCTCTTTTAACCGAATCAGGATAAGCCAGATAATATCTGGTCAAATAGGGATTATCACCGGATAGATCATTAATAGTTAACTTTCTACCCTTCCTATCAAGCTGCTCTAAAGCATACTTCACTAGTTTTTGCATCATATAGAAGTATCATAACCGATTCTTTGTTAATTAGAAATCGGCGTTTTCTTTACTCCAATGGTATATTTAGGAACCAATTTATATTGATCTTTTTCCTTGAAAGAAAGGATTTTGATGAACTTGATTGGTACTTTGTTATCAACTATAGATTCTGGATGGAGAATCTGGAGCAGTCCCCACTGCTCCAATAGGTCTGTAATGGTATTCCTTCTTCCTAGATCATTTTCATCTAGGTTACTAGGCTTACCATCAAGGCTGAACATTTCTTTGAAGTGTAATATGTAATATTTACCTTTCTTATGAAGAATATGACAAGATTGGTATAAAGTCTTTTCTTTATTAGACGTTACACCAATTCTTGTCAATGTTTCCTTGATTTTTAGAAAATCATCAGGGCTATGTAATTCTACTTCTATACCCAAATCCATTATAGTCTCCAGTGTTATACTTATCAATCACTGGAAATTATTTAGATTTAAAGGTCTTTGTAAATCTTACGTATATTTTCCAGTTGTTCTTCCGTTAGAATTCTAAGAGCATCAGCTGCCTTACTCTGGCTATAATGGAAATGTTTCATGACCAACTTTAAATTCTCGCTAGTCTTTTTCTTTCCCCATGAACCCCCATAACGTTTCTTAGGTGCTATGCTGTTTAGTAGAAACTGATACTGTAACTCTTTCGATAAGTCCCAACGTTGGTTCATTTCCTGAGCTTGGAATAAACAATCCAAGTTATAGGACAATGCTCTATTGATCAAAAATGGGGAATAATCCTTATACTCCACTTCTGATTGAAAAACATGTTTCTTTGTAACTTGGATTGAAGGTAATATATCTTTGAAAAGATCAGGCATATTATTCCTTGAACTCACAATTGATCATAAGATCAGCAAAGAACGCCATTAACATTATTTCCTTATCGGCTGAAAATGCTGATTTATACATCCAATCACCAAGAGTTACTACAGCGGCAGGAATGAATTGCGGTTTCAATAAATCATACAACTTATCGTAAACCTGCCTCATGATGATATTAACATCAGTATCAGAATTTTGACCAACCCACTTCCTCAAACTACCAAAATCCTTTTCCTTTAGGAAGTTGATTGCCTCTTCTATTCTCTCGGATGTGTTATCTGAAAAAATACCTGCATCAATGACGCCTGATGCGGAGTATCTTTGTAGTTCATTGAGAATCCTGCGAAAATCTGGAAAATATTTCATGATAAGTTGTACTACTACTTTCTTATCATACTTGATTTTTTCCTGATCCAGAATATCAGAAACTCTCTTTAAGAGTTGCTTAGCAATTTCCTGTTTCTCGGATTTTTGAAAAATGAAATCAAATACACTGCAACGAGAATGAATAGGAGCAATGATTCTGTTCTTGTAATTACAAGTTAGAATGAAACTACAATTACCCGCGAATTCTTCAATTGCCCCTCTTAATCCTGGCTGCAAAGAGTTAGGGTTCATGTAGTCAGCCTCATCAATAATGATGACCTTTCTACCGCCAGTCAGAGAAACCGCTGAGGCATATCCTGAGATTTTAGTACGAAGGGTATCAATACCATTATCAACGCTTCCGTTGAGCATGATATGATCCAATCCCAACTCATCACAAAGCGCCTTAGCAACAGTGGTCTTTCCCATACCTGGACCACCGGAAAGAATCATATTGGGAATTTCGCCCTTCTTGACAAACTCACTGAAAGTGCTTTTAATACTCTCGGAAAGGATACACTCATCAATTTTATGTGGACGATATTTCTCAACCCACAACAGATGTTCATCAATCATTATTCAGCTGCCTCTGAAACATTCTTCTCAACCGCAACGTAATAAGTAACATTTGCCTTAGTTGTATTGGTAAATCTAGCAATACCATTAGGGGCAATATCTACCTGATAGTCACCTGGAATCAACTTAAGATTTTCATTCTTGATAACATATTTGAAAGAGTTACCCTTGGCATTGGTCGTCAAATCCAACGAAGCGTCATCTACAATTTCTCCCTTAACGTCCACGGCATTGACCTTGATATAACTACCATCACTTTCAACGGTGAAATAAGGACACTTCAAAATGGAACTAACCTTATCTACCCACTTGAAATCTTCCTCGCTGATAACAAAAGAAGCATCAAATTCTGGGATTTTCAAATCTCTATTTGGGGGACTAAGAATTAGTTTGGGTTCTGAATAACGAACACGAGTCTTTGCGCGTCCACCAACTGCCTTAAACTCAATATGATTCTCATGAAAATCCAGATCGGGATTATCGTGAAGGCTAATAACATCTAGTAGCTTCCCCAGATCATAAAGAGCAAATTCTCGGGGGAAATTTTCATCTACTGCGGCATCAGCTAGAATTGCCTTATTACTGGAAATTGTTCTAATTCTATTACCCGGTTTGAATACAAGCCCTGGGTTAATAGTAGCAAAATTCTTGAGAATCATTAAAGTTGTATCACTTAATTTCATTATAAATTACCTCGTTGAAATTGTTTTAGTATGATATACTGGTTTTGTTTAATTAAAAATGGGAAATGCGCTTAGGTTGTAAGCTTAACCATGACATGAATCGAGACACTTCATTGTTTAAATGAGCTAAATCCTTGTCATTATTAATGACATAATCAATTTTGCTATTAGCCCAATCCCATTCTGATCGGTGTACGTGTGGCATGGATGAGTCAAATTCATCCAAATAGGTTTTATTGCTGTATTTGGAAGGAGTATAAGAATCAGATTCAGCCGCCTTGATTCTCTTGGCGAATTCTAACCACTTAGGATCAGAACCTCTTTTAACTCTTACTATGAAGGCGCCAGCTTTTCTCAAATCCTTGATTTCATTTTCAAACCTTACGTCTGTTATTACATAATCCTTGTTCTTATCAAGTCGATTGATAAGTGAAGAGGACCAAAGAGCGGCACCAAAGACATTCCTCCCAGCTTCCGTTCCTAGCAATTGTAACACAAGTCTGGGAGTTATAGGTTTTCCTAACTTCTCCGTCCACCAAGTATCTTCTTTCTCTCTCCACAATCTGGATTCCTTAGTATCCCCTTCTATCATCTTTCTATCCCAATTAAAAATAATAGAAGCTACATCTTTTAATGGTTTAGCGAAAGATTCTTTGGAGAAAGAGTAATGATCCTCCAAGATATCCCCAAGTGTACCCTTACCACTAGAAATTAATCCACAAACTCCTATAATCATTATGCGTTCCCCGTAACATAGCAATTAATATCATCGCCAGTTTCAAGTTTCATCATAGTCTCAGCTGTAACCATTTTACCAAAAGTATTTTTCCTTACCCATGTGATGGAAGGATTGGATTCACTTGGATATCCAAGATAGCTAATAAGATCATCATAGGATATGGAACTAGGTAATAATTTACGAATTCCATTAATTGATACTTGAGCATAGACTGTATTAGAAACTGGATGCTTATTCTCCAGGCTTATAGTCCTAACGTATTCATTAATCAACTCATCATTTGCTTCAACTTCAAGTATCTGATCTGCTTGGAGTTGGATAGTTAACTCATGAATTTTTTCCACTAGAGCATTATTTTCTGCTACTAAGCTATCAATAATTTCTTGGTATTCTTGGGGAGTTAACCCTAGGGTTTTATCCTCTAGGGTTAGTTCCTCGTTAATCAAATTTTTCATTATAGCTTACCCAAATGATTAGCAATAGCAGCCAAATCCCCAGTAAACCCGAAGGTTCCGATATGCACGGTCTTCATCCATGGGCAAATCCAAGTCTTTACGCCGATATCACGTGCACGCTGACAGAAAGTGTAATCCTCAGAAAGGTATCTATCGGATCCACCAACTTCCTTCTCAGTTCCATCGGCTAGCTTAATAGTTCTCTTCTTATCAATCACACAATCGAAGTAAGCATTGATATAACGACTACCATCGAAAAATGCCTGTCCCACATGATCTGGTTTGTATTTGATAGTGTCAGAATATACTTCATCCATCTTATCAAAGACTTCCTTCTTGATCATCATATAACCAGTACCAATTTCTAATACTTCAATAGGTTCACCGATATTGAACTGAGTTGTACCATGTACTGGATTAAATACATATTGACCTACTAGACTGTTAAGGACAGCCGGATCAATGGAAGGGTTCTTGGTGATGGCTTCCTTGATACCAGCCCAATTGATGGACTTTTTGGGATATGGACCTCCGATGATATCCTTATCCAATGCCAGAAGGGTTATAACATCCTTGGGGTCAAAGTGGATATCAGAGTCAATGAATAGAAGGTTAGTCATTCCAGAGCGTCTAAACTCATCTGTGATGTAGTTTCGAGCTCTCGTGATTAGACTTTCATTGAATATAAAACTGAATCTTTGATTAATTCCATAGTGCTGTAGAAGTCCCTGTAGATCCAAACAAGACTTCATAAACATTCCCATGCACTGTCCGCCGTACATCGGAACTCCAATGAATAATGACTTTTTTCTTAATTCTTCTATCTTAATTTCTAAATTCATAATAACCTCATTAATTGATTAGTTCTATCACGTCATCTGTAAGCAACTCTAACCTTAACCAGTTGACAGTTGCTATCTTATCCTTCTCATCGTCATTATTTAACTCCATTATATGGTCCATTAGAAAGAAGTTAGTTCTAATGTTATCATACTTCGTTTCTCTACTCTTGAGGAATTTCTCGGATTGGGTATCTTGTCTTTGAGTATGTCTTTCGGTTAGGAGTTGTTTATCGGTATTCAAAATGACTATTTTAACTTCGTCCATTATCTCCAGCGCTGATTCCAAGAAACTGGAGTTGAATAATCTATCGCCTTCGAATAGCACATTAGAATTTGTTTCTTTGATAAACTTAATAGCTTCTGGTTGAACTGCCATTGATAGTCTATCAAGACCAGGAAATTTTTCCTCTGGATCGGAATAATCCCCTATGATGTATATATCATGTTCTTTGTTATACATTGCTACTACTAATTTTCTAGGTTCTACTCTTTCCCAATTCAAACCTTCCATAAACTTCTTCATCAGAGTAGTTTTCCCTGTAGCTGGATTACCACCTATAGCAATTAGTTTTTTCATCTTAAATATCCCATAATTAACAATATATAACCTATAGCAAACAAGATAAATAATATACCTTGTTTTCGGTATTTAGCATTCATTTCCTTGAGGTATTCGCGCCGGGAATCCTCATACATAGCCTGGATGTTATCTTCTATCCTTTTCATCTCAGCTGGAAGAATTTTATCGTGCATATTCTACCTATCAAAAATACTATCGCCATACCAATCAAATCGGTCTATGGGTTGCCATAATTGAGGTTGACTATTGAACCAAGCTTCTACTCTAGGCATCCTACCGTAATCCTTGAGAGTATCGTGCCATGAAGTTTGGTATGCCTTTCCGCTCTTATTAAAGTTTTCAAATAACATCGAAGAAGGAAAAACCCTCTGCCTGGAATTGATATAATTTTCCCAAATTTTATTGTATTTAGGTCCATCCCAATGGGATTTCATTTCCTGAATTTCATCCCATTGTTCATCAATGTAATTACCACCATATCGAGTTCCCTTGTGTTGTCTTTTGTAATTACAGCATGCTGTTTCCAACGTGAAAAAATCGGCTAATTGAGCATTATAATGTTTTTCTTTGAAAGAGTAAAGATAATCTCTAGCTGAAGTCTCAAGGTTGGAAATTTCTTCTTTGGTGAGAGACTTTCCGTCGTCAATCTTTTTTACCAAATCATCCCTTCCCATCACGAATGCCCATCCCGATGTATGGGAATTGCCTCCTGGTCCAAATTCCATCGTGGGTGGAAGTATTTCTTTAGAAGTGATCATCTTAAGTGCTTCGGCAAAACACCAATAAAACATCCTTCCGCAAGAGTACCAATTATCAAATACCTCTTTTTGTAGATTGAGGTAATTTTCTGTATCCTTACCTGATAGTTTGGATTTTACCATTTCTCCTAGGATTTCAAATTTGGAAGTCTCAAGTAAATACTTACCAACGGAATCCATAAAGGGCAAGAAATCAAGTTTTCGATACTTACAGTCTGAGGCAAAGATTAGCTTTTTCTTGTTCTCTAGAAAGAATTCTTTGATTCTTTCAATGTCTTTTTTACTTCTTCCTATTACGGGAAACTCGTTAGTTAGAATTATCTCAGTGGGACCGCAATAAGTTGTCCCATGCCAGAAAGCGTAGCTACAGCGCTTTTCAAAGTCCCAATCTTCCTGATGATTAGCTAAGTAAGTAGCAGTTACAATTTCAGGGCAACAATCCAATGTTTCTAAGTGGAATTGATAAAACTTATCAAACCCCTCTAACCTATTCTCTATGGAGTTGTATTTCTTAATAGTATTCATTATTCAAATAAATCACTTAGGGGATTATCATTACTGTTATGACCGTGGTATTTATCTATCAAATAATCCTGTCCTCTGGACTTTAGGAAGTTGAACCATTCTTCACTTTCCCACATATTCTCGGATACACCATTCCAAAATTCTCTCCATTCCTTATGATCTTTGTTCTTCCTTCTAGATTCAACGAAGTCAAATCGAGCATCCTCATACTCTCTACTTCCCAACTCCAACATATCTTCTCGGAAATATGATACAATGGAGATTCTTTCGAATCCCTTATCCCCTGTAATAGGAGTGTTACCGTGAATCCAATCGTGATTACCCACTAGTAACAAATCGCCTGGTCTGATATTAACAGCTGCACGAATTTCTGGAAGTATTAAATAACCACCATCAAACTTCTTACTACTATCACCGTCTGTTATTACACAAAGGTTAGAAAACCCGCTGGATAAATCCCCGGCGTCTCTGTGAGCGGCAGTACGGAAATTTTTATTGACTGTAATAGTGGTAAATGGTGTACCGGGTACTCGGAAAGTTGGATCCAGTTTATTGGCACAATGCATCTGGAATCCATAACGATTGGGTAAAAGTTCCTCAAACCCCTTGCTTAGTTGGTTAAAGAAAGGATATGCTAATTCAAACTTTTCTTTGTTATAGAATGTATATGCAGTAGGTCTACCATAGGGGATGCGGGGGTATCTACCAAACCATCCGGCAATGCCTGAGTTGACTTCATTAGCATAACGTGTATCGGACACCAGGTTATCAAGTACCCACTTTGCCTGTTTTCTCACTTCCTCCGCGTTATTCAATTTCAAAGTTTTGGTTAACCATTTGTCCCACTTGAATTCATGTTTCTCTAGTTCCGTCTTGAGCCAAACGCTACCTTTTTTGTTGATGCAATTATGTGAACGGGATTTAATGACGGAAATATCACTTTCAGAGGGCATTTGCTGTATATCCATGAGGTAATCCAACAAAGCATTTTGTTCCTCACTGAGCCAAATTAAAGTGCCTGCAAGTGTACCCTTGGGACCTGCCGCAATCCCTCTATTTCGGGACTTTCCTGCGGCATCCTTGAGACCCTGATATGCTCCGCGTTGCTGTTCCTCAGTGAAAAAGTTCTTTCTGAACTTAAGAATAACATTTGATTCTGTGTTATTGCTGTAGAGGAAATAATTTTCATATACATCACAGTCTTCATTAATAAGAACATCGTAATGTCTTTCATCTAGGAATTGACCCAGTAGATGTTCACAATCTTGTTTTTTAGCTTCTATAATCTTAACCATATTGTAATCCTTCTTTGTGCATGTATATTATAACACTACTTAGCAAAATAAAAAAGGGGTAGAGAATTCTCTACCCCAAGGCGGGATTATTTCGCCCGCTAACCCAGAGAGTCCAGGAGACTTTTGAGGACTTCCGGTGTTAAAATGGAACAGGGTTAGTCATCATATTGTAAAGCGATTGGACCTGATCCCTAAAGGCGGGGTAATTGATCATAGCATCCCAATCCGCATTGACAGGGAACGTAATGGGAATCATGACGCCTGACTTATCCGTTATTTGAATCAGGTACTTCTTAGTAGTAGGATCCACTGTCATCTGGACGCTTGATACATTATCACCCAAATCTCTCACCAAATCAGCGCAAACCGGCATCCATGCAATATCATTTTGGATATTTGTTTCAGTTGGAACTTCTTCTGAAGCATTGGCTTGAATTACATTTTCCTTGTTTTCATCTTGCTTAGCGGGTTCCTCTTCACCAAAGGGCTGCATTGTATTCTTATCCTTCAATGCATCAATCTTGGTGTATAGATCAACTAGAGCGGTCTTGGTATCTGTATCAAATCGGTTAAGGCACAGATTGATAGACTTCATCTTGTTCTTGAAGATTGCGTATGCCTTGGAAATATGCACCAGACGGCGCGTACTGATTACCTCATCAATAGCCCCATCATTGTACGTCTTTCTTACCTGTTCAGCCCAGGTGACCAAGCACTTGACGAAATGCGAATCGTTGACCTGCAACTCATTAAAATTCTTCATCAGAATCTTGGTTTCAGTCGCGATGTTGGGATATTCCTGCTCAACGGTGATCGCAAATCGTTCCAGGAAAGCCTCATTGAGGACATTAGCGCCGATGAACCTACCGTCACTGCTACCCTTACCCTTGGTATTAGCGCAAGCAATGACGTTAAATCCGGGCTGTGGATAGACCACGGTGTTAGTCTTTTTATCCAGGTATGGTTTACCTTCCAGGACCGGCTGCAAACAAAGCAATCTCTCGCTGCCATAATCAGTTTCATCGAGCAGCAGGACCGCGCCCCTCTTCATGGCAGTGAGCACTGGTCCATCCTTCCTGATGGTATTACCATCAATCAGCTCATAGGTACCAAATAGATCCAACTCATCGGTATCCTTGGTGATGTTCACGCGGATAAGTTCACGCTTAAGAGCGGCGCAAACCTGGATAACCATGAAAGTCTTTCCGTTACCAGAAAGACCAGTGATATAAATGGGGTAGAAAATCTTACTATGGATAATATTCTTCAGATCAGAATAGAATCCAAATGGGACATATGTCCCATCCGTTGAAGGTACTAGAGCTTCAGGGTTATTCTGAACCGAAAGAACTGCCGGCATCGTAGTTTCAACGGGTACGCGCGGCTTGACCAATCCCTTCTTTGGCGTCGCTGTAGTTTTGTTCTTAGCGCCGGAGAAGTTATTGCCCTTGACCTTGTACTTACCCCAACCCACTGAGTGTTCTCGGGTAATGGTAAGAAAATGGGGATATGGAAGATTGTTTTCTTTAATGAACTCATTAATCTGCTTAACAGTGACGATATCACTGTTGAAGTGATCGGAGATTTTATTACAAAAATCTTCCTTATCTTCCAGATTTGGGTAATTAGGTTGTTTCACGAAGTCTCCAAATGATTATTTTCAATCTTAGGGATATTATATGATAATCAATTCAAAAAGTAAACTATCAAATAATCTGATTATTCAATCTGTTATACTTGTTCAGCTAGTTCAGCCGCAAATTCAGAAAGAATCATGCGCGAAGCTTTCTTTTTCTTCTGGTGATCAGAGAAATTGTTCTGAATTTCCTTGATCTCATCTTTTTTCAGGGATTCACTGGCTACTTCGCCGCCCATATCATTCTTATTGTAATTCATGAAATTGCTATCCAAGAAGTAATAGTTATCAAATCCAGCAACTGGAAGTGAAGCAAATCCATAATTTTTGAGAGTTCCAAGTTTTTCAGTTGATTTATCCTTATCAATATCCTTATTGGATACAGCCTCACCAATCTTGCCATTGATTGTATATGAATCAGTGATATAGAATCCCAGATGCCTGCAGCCAGTGATATCTCGGATGATTTTGAACATATTCTCTTGAATAGATGTACCGTCTCCATAAAGGAAACTAATAGACTTCTTAGTCACTGGATCATTAAGATAAACAGTGGTACCTGCTCTGGTGACTTGTGTGGGGGATACGGCATATCCTTCTCCGTCAGTCAGGTAAATGACATTAACAACATCCAATCGTTTATCTCTCTTGAAAGAGTCAATAATTTCACGTGAAGCGACAATCGTCTCAATTAGCGGAGTACCACCTGTGCCCAACCCGCTACTATAGAACGTATAATGGTTACCATACGAAGAAATAACATCGTGATAAATCTTCTCCAATCCATCTTTGTGTTTATAGTATGACTTATTATTTGAATTATAATAGTTGAAAGCAGCTTGCATGCAAAGCATGTGCAATGCCTTCTTCTGGGTTTGATATGAAACTTCGCTACTAACCAACTCTCGCAAATCCAAATATCTCAGGCGCAAATTTTTCTTATCAAACTGTTCACCTTGCGGGAGGTCACCATTATAAACGTCAGCGAATCCGTACACATGATATGGAATATTAAGACGGTTACAGAAGTTGGTAAGAATGATGATCTGTTCGATGGAATTATACATATATTCACCGTCCATCGACCCGGACATATCCAGAAACATCAACATCCCATGGGATTTACCCTTTGGAACTTCCGTAATGCGACGGAAGATATCGCTGTTAAATTTGTACTGATAAATCTTGCGAGTATCCAACTCACCGGTCTTGGTTTGCTTGGAACGGTTGTATTGAGTAGCGTTTTTACGCATCTCAAATTCCTTGATCAACAAATCAATATAAGATTTATGCTTCTTGAGCATCGCGGAGAGGATGCTAGAAGCCATGCTATTATAATTGGCGTGTCTGAAAACTGATTCAAATTTTTTAATCATGGTTTCCAGCGGGCACACGATATTATTAAGGTTAGCTTTCGGAAGATTAATGGTAACAGCGCCATGAGACTTCAGATCAATCAAAGACTTTTCCTTAGTATGGAAAGACTCATCGGTCACGGAAGTGATTTCATGATCTTTGCCATTACTCGCGCCACCTTTTTTACCATTTTTATTTGAATTTTCTTCCTTTTCGTCTTTTTCTTCATTGGATTCTTCGTCTGATCCAGACCCAGAATTTCCCTCCCCCTCTCCCTCTTCCTCTTCATCAGAGTCATCGCCCTCAGCGCCTTCCCCTTCTTCGTCGCCTTCTTCAGATTCTGATTCACTTTCAATGGCTTCTTCGATGACATCATTCAATTCATCATCGAAAATATCATCTTGATCATTAGACTTGTTTTTGTTATTGTTCTTTTGTTTTTCCTGTGACAGCTGTTCCTTATTCTGAATCTTATCTTTTTCATTCTCGACAATACCATAAATCTCTCGCGCGATGGTTTCAATATCGCTGAAAGTTCTAGCATTCTCAAGCTTCTGAAGAACAGCTTTTTCTTCTGTGGAGAATTTGATGATGGGGCAATGACTACCAACCTTATAGTAAAGGTTGATGCGATCAATGAAATTCAGACGGTTAGGGTTGACACCCTTAACACCGAAAAAATCCCTTTCCCAAAGTTCCTTATAACCATCACTAAAGGATTTCCCAAGACCAGGAAACTTTTCCTTGATCAGGCGCTCAATGCGAACATCCTCGCAAACATTAAGAAAATGTTTGAATTTGGCATCGAAGCATGCGCGCGCATGATCATGATTCATCCCACAACGGAATATCGCGTCATGCCAACCCTTCTGCGGGGTATAAAGAGCATGACCAATCTCATGACCCTTAAGAAGGTCATGGAGACTAGCTGAAATGTCTACCCAGCTAGGGCAATAAAGAGTACGAGTCTCAAGGTCAAAATATCCAGTGGAAATATTCTTGTGAACAACATTCACATTCTCGCCAGCCAATAGCTTAGCAAGCAAGCTTTTCGTTTCCACCAGATTTTTTGATTTTGAAATCAAGATAGTCTCCAATTTATGAGACTATTATAGATCAATTGTGGCTTAAAGTAAATACTTCAAATTATAAGTTAATCAAAGACTTACCGGTGGTAATCTTATTCCTTATGATATCCTTTTGATTAACCTTGTTTTTCTTCATTTTGCGAAGATTTGACTTGATCTTATTCTTAGCTATCATGAGCGCGGTATTGGAAACCCTATCAGTGAACCTGACACCATCCAGGTGATCATATTCATGGAGAAAAACTCTAGCCGTCATACCCTCAAATTTGTTTCTCTTAACATTACCGCTCCAATCAAAGTATTCCACTTTAATGCTCTTGGGGCGAGGAATTCTCAGGAATAAACCAGGATAGCTAAGACAACCCTCAATAGATTCTTCTGTTATCTCATCCATTTCCAATACGAGAGGATTGATGATAGCTTCTACAAATTGTCCTGTTCCCATTACAAATATTCTATAGGGGATACCAACTTGATTAGCGGATAATCCTAATCCATGATTCTTAAGCATTGTTTCAATCATTGAAAATGTTAGATATTTAATATCAAACGGGGGATTGGAAAAATCCCAATGTTTAGTTGGATTTTGAAGAATTGTATCATATTCATCGTGTATCTTAAGCAACTCATACTCGATCATACTCCCGTTGACTAGTTTGAGTTTGGTATTCTTTGGATCACGCAAACCGTAAAAGTTATTCACTTCACTACCTCACTAAAATTGTTCTTTGATTCAAATTGCAAAACATTGGTAAATTTATCTGCTAATATATCACCACGATGGCTTATCAGATATACGTTATTATCATTTCCTACAGCATTTAATAGCTTCATGAATTCTTCCATTCCATCGGAATCCAATGATCCATCAAGTATCTCATCCAATATCAAGAGATTACAATTGACGCTGTTCTTGAGTTTGGCTACCGCTCTCCATGTAAATAACAAACTAAGGTCAATTCTTCTCTTTTGTCCTTCAGAAAAATTCTCATAGTTGAACTTATCTCTATATCTGGATTTAATGGTCTCATTGAATTCTTCATCCAACTGAAAATCAACAAAAAAGTCCATAGATGATAGATACTTATTGATAAGTTTGTTAATGACTGGAAGGTATTGTTTAATGATCTTGGATTTAATACCAGAGTCCTTCAACAATCCAGTAGCTAGATCATAATACTGTTTCTTATTGATAATTTCCTTACGAGAATTATTAATATTTTCTAACTCGCTAATCAATTCCTGGGAAACTTTGAGTAAATCTTCGCTTACGGGTTTTTTGTTAGCCAACTCTTCTAACTCAGCATTTAACTTATGGATTTGTTTGTATTTTTCATTGATAATAGAATTATGTTCCCAAATACCCCTTTTAAGTCTTTCAATAATCTTTTGGATATCCTGTATTTCAGTTAATTTTTGTTCATATTCTCCTTGTTTAGTTTCAAGCAATCCAAGACCTGTGGTCAACTCCCTTAATTTCTGATCACATTGACTTATCATATGTTCAGAATTCTGAATATCCTGATTACAACGCGGGCAAAGCTTATTGTTCTTGAAGAATTCTATATCTTGATTATGGGATTTGATATTAGACTCTATCTTGATTCTATATGATTCCAATTTTCTGATAGATTCTCTTACTTTGTTTTCTTCTGTTATCTGCTCTAGGTATTGTTCCACGCTTTCCTGTAATTGCTTAAGTTTATTGTTATTTTCTTCTATTACAGTTTGAGCAGCTACTAACTCATCCTTTTTACTTTGGATTAAATCTTGATTTTGTCTCTTGGATTCCTGAATATACTTCTTTTGTAATTCTATCTTCTGTTGATTGGTATGGTATAAATTCTTGAGTTGTTCTAGCTTTTCTCCTACTGCTTTCAACTTCACCTTTAGAATATTGTTCATAATGGAGAAAATCTCTATGTCTAGGACATTCTCGATGACCGCCCTTCTATCGGATGAACTTAATTTCATGAAAGGCGTAAAAGAATTACTACCGATCACCACTATCTGACTAAAGCTTTTGATGTTAAATCCTAATATCTGAGTTTCAAGATACTTTTGATAGTCTCTAAATTCTGAAATTTTAATCTCATTACCATCTTCATATATTGTAAATATTTGAGGTTTAAGTCCCCTTACAACTTTGTATTCCCTGTTACCCTTAGAGAATTCCAACTCTACGCACATATTAGAATCATTGATAGAGTTGACCAAAGCCCAAGCTTTAACAGCTTTGAACCTAAATGCGCGATTGAATAGAGCATAACAAAGAGCATCTATCATGGTACTCTTCCCGCTACCATTCTTCCCAACTACTAAAGTCATCTGATGCTCAGCGAGATTTATTTCAGTCCAAGAATTTCCAGTTGATAGAAAGTTCTTGTAACGTAACTTTTTAAATGTTATCAATTGCCACTTCCCTCAATGATTCAAAACTCAATGCCTCTTGATATATCTCTCTCAATACATTTTTCAATGTTTCTTTATCTAAATTAGTTTCCACTGTATCTATTACTTTATTGATAAGAGTCCCGGTATCATTAGTATCTCCTTCTACCGTGTCTTCATCAGTTATATAAGATTCATTGAAATCCTCAATGATAGAAACATCACTTGGTAAACCTTCATTTACCTTATTGAGAAACATATCAAATAGCATCGGGTTAGTTTTCTGTTTAACGATGACTTTAACGTAAGTTTCAGCTAAATTACTAAAATCCTTATTGTTAATAGTATCCAGATTTTCCAACTCTTCATCGTATATTAATTTATGGTGTATTTTGTAAGGATTTTCCACAAATTCCATCAATCTAGTCTCTGTATCGAGAATATGGAAACCTTTAGGATCACCGTAATCACCCCATGTTATTTCATAAGGGGTACCAACGTAGAATATATGCCCATCGCTGGAACGATGATGAAAATGACCTGAAAGGACCATTTCATATTTATCGAGCGCCGCCCTATCTAGTCCTTCATTACATATGTTACCCTTTTCCATTTCGAAGCCAGCTATTTCAAAGTGACCTACGCATATATTGGATTGAGTACCGTTGATGAATTCGAATACATCTTTTTTGTTTGATCCACAAATCCAAGGTATTATGTCTAAATTCATACCGCCCAAATCTATAGTAGAAGGTTTATCATAATATTTGATATGACCCTTGCTAATCAAATCAGTTAGATTGTGTTTCTGGGCGCTAACTTCTAGTGTATCTCTGAAATAGATATCATGATTACCAGGAAATACGTGTAAAATCAAATCAGAATTGAAATGGTTAAAGAAGTAAGACTTACTAAGATGGAGAGTATTATAGTTAACAAATTTTCTCCTATCGAAAGTATCACCCAGCTGGATCACCTGCTTAATACCACGAGACTTAATAACAGGAAAGAAAATGTCTTCATAGAATTTTCTAAAGTGACCATGAAATATCAAGTTATCCGATCTAGCACCAAAATGCGTATCGCCCAATATTGCTACTTTCATTATATGTAATTCTCCAATCCTTTCTTAGGTTTGGTTTTCTTATTAGCAGTTTCTTTAAGCTTAGACTTTCTCAAATCATCTTCAAACTTAGCAATAAAAGTATTGATATTATCATACATTTCTGGGGTAAAAGGAGAATCGCCATTTTGAGCTAATTCATTTTGGTAATCCTGATCATGCATTACGCCGGATTGTTGTAGCATCTTGTATTTTGTGTATAGCTCAGTTCTTTCTTTGAATATTCTTTGGTAAAATGCGTAAGTAGCATACTGAGAAAAGTACCCAAATGGATTCTGTTTAGGATGATTAACATCAAAGTTATCGAAGTATCTGATCATATTTTCAATGGCATCAGATATCATCAAATCCTTAAATGTATAACCTGAGTAACATGGAAGTTTCGCCATATTCTTAGCTATCAGCTGAAACCTCAATGCAATCTTATCAGGAATTTTAGGTTTGGGTTTTCCTAATTTTTCAGCCAATGCAACCTTTTGTTGGTAATCCTTAATCTCATTCAAAAATTCTAACTTGTCTACGTAATTAATACTGCCTGGTTTTCTAGCCATGTTTATCCCAAATTAACGTTGTAAATATGATAATTAAACTCTTCTCTGTTATACACCTTAATTCTTTCCAGATAATGTTTCAAACTGTAATTAATGTAATCATCGAAGCGCAAATCATCTACTATATCAAATAACTTACATTTTAGCTTATTATCATGTAATCGTAAACCTCTACCAATGGTTTGGAGAAGTCTTATCTTGGATTTAGTGGGCATAGCTAGTATGATATTATGAAGATTCTTAATACTAACCCCCTCTTGGAAGATGAGAGTGGAAGCCAATATAACTACCCCATTTTCCTTCTCGCATATTCTTCTTACACTTTCTCTTTCTTCTACTTCCGATTTACCCTGTAGATAGAACACTTTTTTATTACCTTTCTTCAGGAGACTATATAACAAATCTCCTTGTTTTTCAATGTACTGAAAGGTGATCAGAGTATTTTCCTTTAGACTCAAAGCTAAGTTGGTAATAAATTTGTTTCTTTTATGATTGGTTACAATGTATTCTATTTCTTTTTGGTAATTCTTTTCCTGTGCTGTGTTATAACAATCAGCTGAGTTATATTTCAGGATTATTGCCTTAATAGATACATCTGTACTAATTCCCTTTTCTATCATTTCCTTGTTGGTAGCTATTTTGGTGATAGGACCAATATGACCTTCTAAAGTCAACTTAGGTACTAATCCATCTTGAACTGTACCAGTCATCCCTATCCTGTAGGAAGCTTTAGTGAGGTTCTCAGCTACTCTTATAAGAGACTTAGCAACACACTTATGCGCTTCATCGAATATCACGAAATCAAACTGTTTAAACCAATCCTTGTTTTCTAGATCAAAGATACTCTGCCATGTACTAACAAATAGAGGATAATTGACAAACTTGTTTTGGTCCGCGTATATCTTATAGACATTATTCTGAACATCCCACTTATTATTAGTGGAATAATCAATGAAATCATTATGCATCTGTTCCACTAACCCCAGAGTAGGAACAACTATCAATCCCTTTAATCCCTTATTAAGAAGGTATCTAGAAATTACATAAGCTATCAGGGATTTACCAGAACTGGTAGAAGATTCTAATACAACTCTACGGTATCTGAGTGCTTTGGTGATAGCTTTGAGTTGATGTTCATAGGGAAAGATACTTTTGTAATTGGATATCAGGTCAAGACTTTTACAAAAATCAATTACCTCAGCTGCTGAGATGTTTTCTGATGTATGTTGATATCCTTCTATCTTATAGCCTCTTTCCTGGGCGAAGTATTCTAAGTGCCTCAATAACCCAGCTGGTAATAGTTTATTGCGTCTATTATATAACCTTATATTACCATCCCAATATTTGTAATTGGATTGATACTTGATGAACTTAGCTTGGGGATTTTCAAAGGAAAAGAAGTCGGAAAGTTCCATCTGAATACCTGATTCCGATTGAACTTTGATATGCGATTCATTTACTTTTTCTACTGTTATTATTGACATCCGTTTTAATTACCCATAATCAATTTTTCCCAATCAATAGCTGCCTTAACGCTATAATGACGGTTGTTAATTTCTCTCATAATACTATTACAACAGCTTACCATTTCATCATGGAAAGCTTTCTTTCTTTGTAACTTGACTACCTCTTCATCCGCATCAATATAGTCATTAATGTCAGACTTGAGAATGAACTTGAAAGGTTTTAATCCATACTTGTCTAAATCTTCCTGTGACATACGACCGGAGTAGTATTCCAACTTCCTTTTCTTGACTTCAGTTAGGTCTATGGCTGTTTTTCTAGACAATGAAGAATGTTTAGTGAGAATTCTGATATATTTGGCATGTAAACGAGGGATGTTTATTAATTCTTTTCCCAACTCAGTGGAATCCATAGTAGAATCCACATCCCACATAGCCAAAAGATTCTCTAATGGATTTTCAGTTTGTTCGCTCATGTAATAGTTATGATTAAGTTATGATCTAAGAATTATAACGCATAACTTGTTAATTAAAAACTAGGAGGCAGATTCAGAAATACCGTTAGTAGTATTAATGTAATAGGAATATCTGAAAGTGGCTGTGGCTACTATCTGTTGATCAGCTGACTGGGAATAATCAAATTCCAACGGGGACAATACTATAGGAAATAAATCAAAAAACTGGAATCTGAGTATGGGGTTATTCTTTGGAGAATATAAAGTCAGCGTACCGTCAGAATAAGGTGGTCTTACGCCATACGTAGTAGCGCCTGTTGTATTGGAAGTAGCATTATTAGCTAGATTAGCATAATCGCTAAAGGAAGTACCGGAAACACCAAACATCCAGTTGAAAATATCGGACCACGAATTAAGATTGACATCAACTAAGAAGGTAACAGTCAATGGATCAAAGGTTAGCTTGTTTCCTGGGACTGGAAGATTAATCCATGGAGTTGGTTGATTGATAGTTTCTATGCTGGCTCCGGGCAAATCAACCTTTGTACACATCAATACTGTATTAGCAATTCTGTTAAATTGCAGGGAGAATTTACTAGGATGAAATAAGGATTGTTGAATGGTTGTTGGCATAGATTAATAATTTTCAGATATGTATTATTTGTATTTATCTCATATATTTAAGACAAAAAATTTCTGATCCATACAACGTTCCCGCAATCAAACACCCTAGAATATCCGTTATTTCTCATATTTTCCCATTCTGATTTATTCAAATCGAAAGATTTTAATAAATTTGGTAAATTCTTTTTCTGAAACTTCATTCGATGATATAATTTATCTTGACGAGCACCGAAGTACCAATATTGCGGGGCAGTGGAATGGGAAATTGAAAAACCTAAATTTTCATAAAGCTTACCATCAAATAATCTCCTATCCGAATAAGTCACTATGGATTTGGGTGAATTGGTATTGATAAAGTAAGTGAAAAGTTTAGTAGCTGCCCCAACGACGGATGTATTTATCTTATTACAAAATCTGAACATTTCCCATTCATGTTTTCTTGAATATCTAGAACGAGAAAAAGTCATACAAGATACAATTTCTTTGTCATTAATAAGAACTAGATTGACCGATGTATTCAATGCGCCTGAACCTTGAATATGATTTTCATCTAAGAAACTTTTAACATCTTTATATTTAACTTGTTTTAATATGGTTTTACGGGCAAATACCTTATTTGAATTCAAACCAAGTTTGTTTTTAATAATTGATTCCACTATGGGAAATTTCTCGCGTATTTCCAAATCCCAAAATTGGATCAATTGTATATTATTTTCTTTGCAAACTAGAAATTTATCAAGATGGTAATTCCTACCGAGTTGACTATGAAAATATAAACCATTAATCTCTATGGCTAATTTTCTATCTGGTATGAATATATCCAATTCTTGGGGTTTAATTAATTCTCTATCATTGATCTGATATTCCGTGTCATATTTCTCTAGAATCTCCATAATTTGCTTATGAGGATATGATACAAGTCTTTTATAAGGCGGTTCAAATGATATAGATTGAAAATGTATCCTTATACAATCAACGGACATACCATTCATGTATTTCTTTGATAGTTCATTGTATGAACCGCAGTCGGAACATATTTCATTGAGATAATCGAAATTGGTAAATTTATCATAGTCCAGATTAAGCTTTCTAAAATGATTCCTTCTGATTTCATTGTCAGGTCTTTTATTAATATGGTCTACCCCATATCTAACTAAAGTTGTTTGTTTTCTTCTGTTTTGTTTTTGAGAATTATTAACTTTCTGTAATCCTAATTTTTGTCTTTCGATAAATTCAGGGCTTCTATTTTTTGTTTCGTTAGCGCATTTCCTGGAACAATAATTATTGAATTCCATTCTTTGGTTTAACCAATGCGTGGGCTTTTCACAAGCTAAACATTTTTTCCTCTCTGGGCAACCCGCTTTGATATATTTCAGCCTGGATCCTAAGCTTTCCTTGTTATCCAATTGTTGACTTAGATTCATGATATCATCATAAAATCCATTATTTCTTAAATAAGATTCTTTTGTATGATTTGGGGATTTGATTTTTCCAGATTCATCAAAACAAGCTTCTATGATTTGATTGATTTTCATTATGTGATTAATTTAAACGAACATAGTTATATTATATAATATTGTTGCATAAAAGAAAAGTGCCTGGGTTTGAAACCAGGCACTTTGGTGACTCCGAGTCACTCTTCTTTTTATAACAAAGATTACTTCAAGTTCAATACCTTTGCCTTACGGTAATACACGTTACTATTTGCTGTTAGAGCGCCTAGTCCCTGGGTATAACCTTGAGCGAATGGGTTAGCTACCACTCCATATCTAGTCTTGAAGCCAATCTTTGGCTGGAAGGTATTAGGATCAATAGCTCTTACCATCTGTAGTGGAACGTATGGGCAGTAGAAGATACCTGCGTCATATGCGTTTGCACCACGGTAACCAACTACGTAGTAATCGCCACCGCTGATGGAGTATGGATCTGTGAACACCTTAACATTACCGTTAAGAACACCAAGGAATGTACCCTTCTGGTAATCATCTGGGGTTGTGACGCCGCCAGTTACCTTATTCATATCACTCCAGTAGTCAAGTGCGCCAGACATAGCAAGAGCACTAGCCACGTCGGTGGAAACGATAACGATGTTACCCTTACCACGTCTTGTGTCCTTCATAATCTTGTTTGCTTCTCTTTCGATCTGGAAAACAAGACCCTTATAAGCTTCAACCTGCCATCTGCTGTAGGTATCATTGAATGCTGAACCATTGAATGGAGTTAGGTTGAATACGCCAGTATTACCAGCAAGCTGGGCACCAACGCTAGCGTTGATATAAACTGTACGTACAATTTCACGATTGATTTCAGCAAGAAGTTCAGTTGACAAAATATTTGCCAATTCTGTTTCTGCGTCAAGACCGTGAACTGCCTTCAAGTCCTGTGCCAATTCAAGGGTGTATCCAGCCTGCAAGCCACGACCGTTAGCGGTTACAGTGACCTTTTCAATGCTGAAGCCCATGTTGTTCATTACAGTAGAACCACCCAAATCTTCCAAAATTCCAGTTGGGTATCCACCACCAGAACCGTAGGATGTGTTAGATCCACCAGGACTGTTGTTACCATTATCAAATGGAGTTACGAAGGATAGGGAAGTATTACCACCATAGTTATTAGCTTCTTCGTAAAGTGCTTCGTTCTGTGCGGTTGCGTTAACGTTTGCGTTACCGTTAGCGTATACAGAACGCATTGCGAAGATCAAACCAGTTGGACCAGTCATTGGCTGAACACCGCAGATGTCATATCCCATAAGGACAGGCATGTTACGACGGATCAAGCTGATCAAGATTGGATCGAAACCAGATACTGGACCAGCTGCAGCAGCTGAACCACTATATCCACCGGTACCAGCAAAGTTTACTGGAAGAGTTTCGTTAATTGGACCAAACCCATTACCCTGATTAGTTCTTGCATCCTCTCGGATAGCTCTCTCAGTGTTTTCCAAAAGGATAGCACAGTCAATAGTACGCTGGCGATCCCTGATCTTTGGAAGTTCTGGGTGCTCAAGAATTGGTTCCCACTTCTTAAGAAGCTGTTCGTTGTTATATGCTAATTGCATTTATTGTCTCCTGGACTCTCGTTTATTTTTAAGAGTTGTTGATTTTATTTATAAAAATTACTTGTTAAACTTAGCAAATCTAGAAATGGTTCTAGTATAAGCTTGCATAGTTGGGTCGGTTACTACAGTTGAAGTATCTTCTTCAAGTGGAGTTGGACCTGCCTGTTCCGCAATCATAACTGGAGTTACAATTCTAGTGCCGCCGTTCACCGTTGAGAAGTAACTAGTTTTCACTTCGTTTAACTTCTTCACAAATTCACCCTCTGTGGTGAAATCAACACTCTCTGCGAGCGTCTTAAACTTTTCTTTCTGAGTAGCGGTGAGACCCTCAGAAACTGTATTAATCAATGTTCCCTTCTGGGACTCATTAATTTTTCTGTTAAGCTCAATATTACTATTTAGAGTTTCATTAAGCTTATTCTGTAATTCCTCTACCTTAGAAGTTAGGGATTCTACTACGTCCACTTTTTCTTCTGGGATAGAGATATTGTGATTCAAGAAAAGAGTTCTAAGATCAGTCATAAACTCTTCTGTTAGTTCTGATCTTAGACCAGATTCAACAGCAACCTTATTCTCTTCTAGCCATTCCTTAACAACGTGATCTAGGTAAGTATCAAGTTTGTTTTCTAACTCTTCACGAATCTCTGTAACGCTTTCCTCTGCAGCATTCACAACTTCTTCTTCAATCTGTTCTACTACAGCCATAGCTCTTGTTATAACGGCAGTTTCGAAAACATTCTTGATCCTATTACGGAATTCCTCTGTTAACTGAGTATTACCGAAAATTGCCTGGATATCTTCTTCTACAGAAATACCCTTCATTGCTTCACGGATGCTTTCAATTCTAGACTGACGAGCAGCTTCTAGGGCAGCTGGGCTCACGGATTCCTTCTTTAAGTCCCAATAGGAATGAGCCTTAACTTCTTCGGTGCCTTCTGGAGTAGGGGAGTTACCAGACTGTGTTGCCATAGGTGGCTCAGCATCTTCTTCACCTTTCTTGGTACCATCTGGATTTACTGGTTCAGCGTGCATACCTTCAGGACCAATAACTGGACCCTTTGGAGCCTTCATCTGAGTAAGAACGGCAGCTGCCTTCTGTCCTACGTTTCCACCAGCTGGATCAGTAAGAGTGGAACCACCCAAATCTGTCATTCTTTCTAGAGGATCACCGATGCTCTTAAGATGATGCATTGGTTCCTGACCAGTAACAGCATCCTGTTGTAGCGTATCAATAGCTGCCTCAGAGAGAATCTGTGCGGCAACTTCTTGTAATGTTTTATTCTTCTGAGGCATAATCTATTAAACTCCTACTAAAGTATGATTTATTTATATTTTTATCTTACAAACAATTGATGAATTTCTGGAATTCTCTCAAAACAACTTCTTCTAACTGTCTTGAGGAAGCTTTTTTTACTTCTCTACGCATATCATTAATGGTAGCTTCCTTGATAATTCCATTATCCCATACCCATTCCTTTTGTTCCATCAACCCTCTCACAAAAGCATCAGGAGCAGAAGGATCAGCCACTACATCAGCTGCGGTAGCAAGATAATAGTCATCCTGTACCATATTAGTACCTTCTACCATTTTAAGGGTTCCCATTCCTCGGGAAGAAACCCCAATTTGTCCGCCGTCTTCAATTAATGCGCGCACTATGTTACCATGTGGCGTTTCAAGTATTCTAGACTTTCCTACCCAATTATTACCCTCTGCTTTGAGAGAAATAATTCTGTGACAGGCTCTGTCTAGATTAATGGAAGGAGTATCTGGATGCCCTAACTCTCCCCAGCTTCTACCTGTTTCTACCTTTTCTTTGAGGTACTTGTTTACTTCGCGTTCAAGAATAGAGCGTGGATATACTCTTCCATTTCTATTCTTTTGTTCCGCCTGTAAGAAAATACCTTCAATATGGAGGACTTTCTTACCATTATCTTCCTCAGTAAGATATTTTACATCAGAAACTGTTTCTACTAGTAATTTCATTAAAGACTTTCAACCTTCTTAATTTCTGATCCTACATCTGAGATAACTGCATTAGCGTCTTTCTTAACAGTATCTACTGCACTAACTACTGATCCAATTACGGGATTAGTTGTTTTCTTATGCAATAACTTATAAGCCCCAAATCCTAGAGCAGCTAATACAACTACAACTACCAAACCTACTACTAATGTTGACATAATTACCACCTCTTAAAAATAATATTTATGATAAACCAAGACTATGTCTTTTCATCATACTTCTTTTGCGTTTCATCAAAATCCTAGCTCTTTTTGCCCTAATTTTGATTTTGGCTTTTCTCGCGCCCTTACGTCTGTGCATCCTTTCCGTTGAACTCATCCTTACCAATCTACCATGATTCATTCGGAAACCGGAAACTCCAGAAACTTTTACATTTCTTTGGATTTTACCGTTTTTGATCCTAACTCTAATCCTCCTAATCCTAGGACTGGATTTTTCTGTTAAATATCTCTTGAAATCTCCCATATCATATAACTAAACTTTTACTGGTAGTTATAAGGCTTTGGATCTTCTACGTTAATCCAAGCTCCAGGTGTTCTTGTTACGCTCTTAACCGCTGATACAATGATAGTGAAACTATCATTAGCGTCCAAGTTAGAAGTATACAAGTTCAAATCACCATAGGAGTTGGCTGTATCAATAGTATTGAATACATAAGCGCCTAAACTTCCAGAACTTCTTTTACCTACTGTGAATACAGTTACATTACTTACATTGGATGTATTGGCGCTAGCAAATTCAATGGAAACAAATCCATTGGCTAGTCCCATACAGTAATCTATATGAGTAACATCCAAATAACAAGGCTGAGAGTTATTTGCACCGTATAGCGTATTAGCCTTTAGGATTATGGTATTAGAAGCGCCTGTTGCAGTATTATACTGACCAGTGATCTTTAGAGATACTTGATAATCTCTTTCCCAAAGTTTCTCAATAACAGGTGTATTAAATTGTGCCATTATGTATAACCTTATTCTGCTGTTTCAGACTTTGATCTATTGGAGAAAGCTTGAGAAGCAAATTTAGCCACTTTTACCAAGCCTTCCGGGGAAGCGTTTACCAATTCTGAAACTTTATGTTTATTGGTGCTATTTACTGAATGAAATAGATTATGTACTAATTCAGCTGTAACAGGATTTACTCTACAATGCGCACCATTGTTAAATCTTACATCTTTTTCTTCGTTATTCTTAAGAATGAGATTGATTTGGTGCATAGGAGTTTCAATTAATACCTGTTCCGCTATTAGTCCTTCATGAATAGTCCCAACTTTCTTATCATGATGGAAATCGCCAATCTTCTTTCCTTGATGAAAAGCTGAAGTTGTGTTACCAGAGTTATGAAGTTTGAACTGTGTTTCGTGCTTACCCTTCTTATCTGCTTCATCGTACCAAGTAGCATAATCGCTTAATGTATGTACTCTCTTGGTACTAGGGGATGCACCAGAGGTAGCTTTCTTAGGTTTATCTACTGCCACCTGCTTAAATTTGACATATGGTGACTTATTGCCAAAACGAGACACGCCTGGAACTTTAGCCGGAGCAGCCTCATTTAATTCCTCAGTAATACTCTCGGCTAGCTTACTACCTTGTACTAGAGCAATAAAATCATCGAATACGTCATCTAGTACAGCCTGAGGCATACCATCAAAACTACCATATTCTTCTAGTTCAGAAGCTAGCCAACCTGTAATAGCTGCACCTAACTGCGTTCTATCATCAGCGCGACGGAAAAGAGCAGCCTGTAAGCAAGCTATCTTTTCTGAATTCTGAAACATTTTAGCGGGTGTCAAATCTTCTGCTACTGTTTTAGATTCTGTTCTAATGTCTTTAAATGATCTCATTGTATCTTTCCCGTTAATAACAGTTGTATTTATGGATTCCTTTACCGGAGGATTAGCTGGTATGGTATTAGTGGGCATTAATCTACCAGAAGCATAATCATAAGGAATAGCTAGACTGATACCTAACTGCGGAGCAACATATAAGGCAACTCTCTCCTGATTAGGGTAATTTCTAATAGCTGTTCTGCGCATTTGAAGTAATAGGGGTGGATCCTTGATAGGAAGTTCACCCCTCATATTTACTTCTTTGATATAACTCTTGAATGACATTTTTACTTATGAATTTCTTTGTATTGATCTGGTTTTAAAGTCAAAACGTATTTGTGTCTACCTTTACTATCTTTACCAGCCCTAACATTAATTCTACCATCTTCAAATTTATGAAAAGGGTAAGCTTTCATTCCATGTAAAGAATTTCCCGGTGAATGAATAGTTACTGGGTCAAACTCTTCGTTGGTTTTTGTGCCTTTAGCTTTTGCGCCATATGCAGCACCTAGAGCCATGCGGATTCTTTCTGACTTATTCTTACCTTCAAACCTAGGATTCTTACTATGTACAAAGTCATGTATATAGTCCGAAACAGAAGCGTCAGCTGGTAACTTCTCTGCTATCATCTGAGCTTCATTGATAGTTTCTAATCTCAATGTTTCCCATTGTTCAGATGTAAATTTCTTACCATGAGTTTTCACTAATTGTAATTCAGATACTATTTCCGAGAGTCTGTTAGCTTCTTCATTGGTATTACGATTACCATTGATGTTCAAGCCTTCCAGACCATCTGCTTTTATCAGATTCAATTTATCAACCATAGATATTCTCCCAAAGGGTCTCTTTGGTTTAGGACTTTTTGAATCCATGACCTTCCTTAGCGCGGATAGCGAAGTTAAGCTGAGAAGTCTTGGTTGCTGCAGCGGAACCTCTCTTATGTGGCTCTGACTTGGTTAGCTTTGCTTTCTGGGATTCTAGGCTAGATAGGGAGCGACCCTTAAACATACCAGCGCGATCTGGGTGAACTGCTCCCTGTAGCCAATTCTTGTTTTCAGCTACAGATGCGTTTGCTGGAACTTCATCCTTGTCTACGTTCTTACCCTGAGTCTGATCCACGATCTTCTTCTGTCCTGGAATCTCATTGTTCATTGTCTTGAGTGGATCCTGCCCCTGCGCCGCTGGAAAGTTACCACCTTCTGGATCAGCGTTTTGTTCATCTTCTTCGAACAATGAATTTGCAATAGTGCTCTTATATGCTTCCAACACAGAATCTAACTTCTGGTGCATCTTTGCTTCAAACATTGTCTTAAATCCCAAAGCATCTTTGGACTCTACTAATTCTACCATTGTTGCCATTTTCGTTGCCTCTGTGTTTTCATTTGCATGACTTGATATGTTGCCTTCTTTGTTATCATGATTCCATATGCCTATAACGGCGCCATTTACATCATGATAAAGTTCCAAGTTGGCTTGCTTAGTTAGCTGGCTAGCACCTTTAACTTCACATGCCTTTTTCCAATCTTCGTAACTACTATGAGAATGCCTCATCTGTTCTGGAGTTTCAGCTTCAGCAATTCCCCTCTTCTTGAATTCCTTTGAAATAGCTCTTTGTTGGAAATGAGCAGGTGTCCCTTTTGTAGGCGAAATATCACGTTTAGCTAATTTCTTAAGAGTATCAGTTGAAGTTTGTGATATTTTTCTAGTATTACCCGTATCGGTATACTGGACTTTTCTAGCTGTATCTTTGGGTTTTTCTCCAAACCATAATCTATACTTTAGATTAGCTAGTTTGCTACCACCCCTTAAACCTTTTTGTTTTGCCATTGTTTTAATTCCTCAATGATATCAGGTATTTATAAATTAACCTTTAGTAACAAACTCTGCTGTCTTGTCGTTGAGATCATCTTCTTCGGGTTCCTTTTCCTGCTGTACTTCATCCCCTGTACCGCCCATAGCTGGTTCCATAGTTTGCACAGGTGCACCAGGAGGGGCAACCGGAGGATATCCAGCTAATGGTGGATGACCAGCTTGTTCAGCATCTTGGAATTCCTGATCCATTTCATCTTGCATCTGTTTAATTTCTTCATCATCTAGTCTAAGGATGTTCTTCCAAACCCACATCTTAGAAAAGAATACTCCCATAAAAGGCTGTACCCCATTCAAAGTTTGAATTCTATTATTGAGAATTTCTGTATCTTTAAGTTCAGCAAAGTTATTATCTTCTGCGAATACATAGAAGATGTCCTGCTTAAACTGTTGCCATTCCTCTATCGTACAAATACCCTTTAGGGATAGTTGTCTTTCCATCAATTCATCGAAAAGAACAGAGAATTTAGAACGCAAACGATGAACAAACTTGTTAAACTTCAACTCATCGCGTGAAATTTCCCCAGGTCTACCAATATTGAATACCCCTTCAGGTTGTTCCACGCGACTTTCTGGTACTCCCAATGCTCTATAAAGCATCTTCTTGAAGTACATAACTTCACCCATAATATCCCAACCTTGACCAGAAGCAAGGGTTTGAATTTCAGTGGATCTTCCGTTGGAGTTTCTAGGCATCCAGAAATCTTCCAACATAGCAAAGTGTTTACGGGTGTCCATGATTTGACCACTAGTGCTATCGTAAGTTAGTTTGTTACGATAGTTGGTCATCATACTCTTAAGATACTGTTCCGCCTTTGCCTTATTCATTCCAGCAACGTCAATATAAAACACGCGACGTTCTGGTGCTCTAGTTACACGGTAAATCAAAGCGGCATCTTCCACGAATCTTAACATATTCAATGGTCGAATAGCTTTATGAAGATAACTTAGAATAGTTGCCTTAATAGGATCGTAAATACCAGAATTAACCTGTACTACGGAATCTTTGGATAACCTAACACCATTAGCAACGGAAGTCTGGAACAGAGGGTTACCAGAGTTAGGATTAGTCATAAGGAGTTTATCATTATAGACATAGAATTCTTCTATGCCCGTGACAAGATCAGCCCCATTCATTCCCTTTTCTTTGGTGATCTGTCTAACTTTCTTAATCTTACGGGAATCAATGTAGATTAAAGTCTGGATACCACCGCGTGGATTCTCATTATCAATTACAACGTTGTAATACAACCTACCATCAATATACCATTTACGGAAAATTTCATCCCCGAAATTATTGAAATCTAGTAGTTTGATAACGTTTTGAAATTCTTGCATGATAAGTGCTTTGATCTTATCAGGCTGATCTAACTTATCCATGTTAATCTTAACAATCTCACCGGAATCAGTTTCATGTACGATAGCTTCATCGACTATATCAGAAATAGCCTGATCCATTTCAGGCTGAAGAGCCATCTGGCGGTATTTTTGAAGTAAATCTAACTCTGTTCTATAAGAAGCATCTAAATCAACATAGACACCCGATACGGGTGCCTCAACGACCAACGCTCCATCATCATTAACAGGCGTAACCGGACTATACGGAATATCAGATTCATCATCTTCTCTTCCAATAGTAAAACCAAATAATTTCACTGACATTTAGAACTACCCATGATATGTTAAGATACTATCAATATTTATAAACAAAAAAGGGGAGGTGTAACCTCCCCAAAATTTGTTGAACTTCACTGTTACTGACTAAGGTTAGACAAAGCAGCATCACCGTAGTAGTTGACAGCAAGAGTTGCGGTCCATTCTTCAATGGTATCATTAGCGCCCCAATCCAAATCAATTGGACTAATATCAAGAGGGAATATACCAACAAAGTTATAAGTCTTGATTGTATCTCCCGTCTTACCATATTGGTTAACTACGGCATCCACGCCATATCCACCGTCAAGAGTTAGAGCAGCTGAGTTACGGATGTTACCTACAGGATCGTTCAAAGCATTAAACCACTGTTCGAAAGCATTTCTGATTACGAAGTCTTCATCGTTAATAATCTGAATTGTCCAGTCTTGGTAAGTTCTATTACCTGCTAGCTTAACTTCTCTACCAAAGTAGAACAAAGGAGCCAATCCCATAGTTGATCCAGGTAACTGCGCCGCCTTACACTGGAAAACTGCCTTTGCAGCAGCCTGACCACCTAGAGAAACAAAAGAAGGGAACTGCAAGCTAACATCAAATAAGTTAGGTCTTGCTCCATCTTGTGTTAACTGTGATCTAAAACTAGTTACATTAAAAGCCATAAATCATATCTCCCGTATTAAACCTGACCAACTTTGTAACTGAAGTTAACTCCTTGGTTAACAGCAACAAAGTTAAGCATAATGTAGTTGATACTCTGAGCAGGTACAACATAAATTGTACCTACGAACTGATGAGCATTTACTACAGCTGGTGTATTATTAGTGCTATCGCATGTAACCTGATAACTTGTGATACCCCTGCGACCCTTTACCTGTCTCAAGAATGGAGATACAAGGTTAACAAATGCTGCTTGCGTTGTAGCATCGTTGAATTCAAACAAACTTGACCTTGCAGCCTTACTGATAGACTTCTCAAGTACAATAAACAATCTTCTTACGTTGATTCTGTTAAATGCACTAGAGTAGTTCAAGAAAGTCTTATCACCATATAACATTGTTCCTTCGCCAGGGAATGTTACAACTGGATCAATACCAGCCTGATACAAAGTGCTCTGATCAGCTTCATCCGGGTTGTAAGCCAACTTAACGGAATTAAGAATTTGACCTCTTCTCAATCCAGCTGGAGACCACCATGGATCATTAGTGCTATCAGTTCTAGCGCACAATCCAGCCACATCGCCATTTAATGGGACCCAACGGTATACGTTGTTATACTGGTCAAATTGGTACTTCCAACCTGAATCCAATACAGCATAACTAGAACGAGTCAAACCGCCAGCGTAATTAACGATTGCGGTAGCAGGACCATCTGGGTTAGTTACATTGGCTAGCGGAGGGGAAGCCAATACAATACAATCCTTACGAGATTCAGCGTATGCGATAGCCTGATTGGTTTCAGTCTGACCGCCTGGACCAACCATCCAAAGGTCAATACTTTGAGCTGTCTTACTCTGGAATTGAGCCATACCCGTTACGGTATTAGCTGCTGTTACAGTACCATCTGAACCACCTTGGAACACCGCAACGTTAGCTCTGGCGTCAGAATAACCTTCCAAATCACCAATTGCTGTAGCAGCGCTAATTGTAATATCCCAACCAGTTGTGTTAGGAGTTGGTTGTCCAGTTACAAAGATGTACTTGGAATTCTGATAGATGTATTCTCTGTAATAGTTACTTACGCCGTCAGGTGTCATAGAATCTTTCAATCTAGAAAGACTCTGGAACTTTTCTAGAACAGTATTAGCTGTTCCAGTAATAAGACCCTTGGAGTCAACTACCAATATATGCATTTCATCGCCAGATACGGTGCCATTAGTTACATTGGTAACATATGGGGAAGTATTAGGGGCATAAGAGAATTGGTTAGCAAATGTGTATAATGGATCAGCCGCGTTGGCGCTAGCTGTACTCCAACCGGAAGTATTGGCAAATACATATACCTGAAGAGAATTTCCTATTGCGGCAGGTGATCGCGCGGCAAAGGAGAAAGTGTAAATATTTGAATATACGTTATTGAAATAATCCGTATCATTAAGGATAACTGTTCCATAGGTAGCATTAGCTGCAGCATTGGCAGTAGCGTTATTAGCACCAGAACCTAGTGAACGAACAATCTTAATATTATTGCTGTACTGAAGGAAGTTCCATGCAGTAAAGAAAGAAGTTGCGGTGTTGGAATCAGGGGTACCAAACTGAGTTCTTAAATCAGTTCCGTTGGTAACCGTAGTTGGTTCTAGGACAGGACCCCAGTTGAAGGTTCCAACGAACGCTCCCACACTGGTACCAACCGCTGGTACGCTACCAGTTAAATCTGTTTCCTGAGTATACACCCCTGGAGAAGTAGGTATCATATTTAAAGTCTCCAATTATAATTGTAGTACATCCTGTTATTTAGATTTTTATTATTTAAGGATGTCTTGGTCCTGTTTCAAAGTACATAAAAGCAATTTTCAATAGGGAAGCAAACAAACCAGCTGCCCCCACTGCCATCCATTTGATCTTATTCTGAGAATTTTCTAAATTCTTAATCTTGTTGGTCACTTCTTCCCTGTGTTCATCGTCTTTTTCCAATTGCTTTTCGTGATCTTCTATATGTTTCTCAAAAATGTCTTTTAGTTCCGATATGTTAGCAGACATGGTTCCTATCTGCTGTTTGATTTCCATCAAATTATTAAGAATCATGTTTTGTTGTTGTTGTTCCATCGCTAAAGTTTCCTCTCTTTCGAGTATAATAGTTAGTAGGGAGGATGAATATGGATTTATTTATGAAACGATAGGCAATAAAAAAGGCGCGGAGTCCGCGCCTTGCAGTCATCAGATTGACTTAACTTAATCCCAGAAGCTGGATTTGAATGTCAGGTTGTTCCTGATCTGAGTGGTTGTCATATTGGAGAAGCTAAACATATCAGCCTTCTTCTTCCAATCCCATGCGGAAGTATCAAATGGTACTTTTGGACAGGTCCAGCAGAAAACCTTTTGAAAAGTCTCAAGGCAATCTGTCATACTATCCAATTCAGATGAGTGCTCAGGAAAGAGCAGTTTACCTAGTCGCTTGTAATCTTCGAATACCATACAGATATTATAGAATACTGATTGCTAATAGTTAATGATTCATTAACTATATTTTTCAATTAGTTACTATTGGTCTGTATATTGAGATTGACTGTGGGAGTATAAGGGCAACCCATTGCGGCAGCTGCTTTAGAGTTGATTCCCTCATTACTTGCAAATTGATAACCCTTCTTTAAAAGCCTTGAAGTGTAATACTTATTATAGAAGAATCCCCATAGAATGATCGCCAACCACCCACCAGCGCCGGCAGTCATAATCCCGATCACTGTTAATAGTAAACAAACCACTATGAAAGTTAATATATCACCGCGAAATAATGCTGGAAATGGTCCCCAGAAAAAGGTGGTCCAAGAATAACCATAATAACCATTCTTGAAATTACCACTATCCCTATGTCTCATAGCTACTTTAGTTGCCATATTATTTTCTCCTTAAAGAAAGAAGGTGGGTTACCCCACCTTTTTCGTTACTTTACTCAGAAAGCACTCTATCTAGTACCTTGCGAGCATCCTTGGCGGTCACACGCGCCTTGTTAAGTCTATCAGTCTCATCGATGAAACGAGTAGCCCAGTTTGGAAGTTCAAACTCACGACCATCTTCATAAATGACCGTTCCGACCAATACATCGTTCTCTGGAGTATATCCAGTCAAAACTTCATCTACCGGAGCGTAATGATCCTTCAAAAACTTATGCACTGGGCATCCATAATCACCGCCAACGTTACTCTTGTCAGAGTAATTACTCAACCAATTAGAAAAATTCTCACGAGTTAACATCTTAATACGCATAATAAACACCTCTATCTATAAACAAACCAACAAGATACAATTATACACTTTAAATCTTTAATAGTAAATACTTCAAGCGTCTGGAAAATAAAATAATGGAATTAATGGTAAATCCTAAGATATATCCGAAAATCATAAATGGTAAAGTTACCATTATGACCATACCATATCCTACTATCACTAGTAAGTTAAAAACATCCTTATTAAATATTGGTTGTTTCATGTTTACCCAATGGATCCTTAATTACATTGAACTCAGGTTCAATTAAATACGTGATTAAATAATCATTCTCTTCCCACATTTTATATTCAATCTTTATTTTACTTTTGTGAAAAGAGACAATCTTACCTCTTTTCAAATGACGATATCTGGGTTGAGGAAAAATAACAATATCCCCTATCGCTAGTTCATTCCCTAAAAAATCCTTCATGAATTAAGCCTTTCCTTAATGGTAAGATACATATTGTGATATTTCTCAATCCGAGCAATATCCTTAGCAGTAACTCCTTTGAGTCTGCGAATGTCTGAATTGTGGCGAAGATCGCACAGCTTCACTAGCATCGCATCCCTGTTAGAAAGAACCTGTTGCAGATACTCTTCCGGTGCCTGACCAGGAAGCTTGGTCATGGCTCTAATACCCTCTATAACACGCTCAGTCATGCCCGCTTGCCTCAGCAATTGGTAGGTACAGGCTGTATCCTCAATCAGATCATGCCCCAGTGCAATACACTGCAACTCAACATCATCACTCTTCAGGTAATACATTACCTTGAGAGGATGAAGAATGTACGGGTTTCCGCCTTTATCCAATTGATTATAGTGGAACTGAGTAGACAGTAAAAGCATTTCAGAAAGCATATTTTGGTTCATAATACAAAACAATCTCTATTGTAGAATGGAAATTCTTGTTTATTTATGGATTTACCGTAATATCTATACCAACTTAATTTCTTCTCCAACTTCTCCACTAATCGCTCAATGATAATATCAATATCCCGGTTGGATGGTCGATAATCTTTGTATAGATCAGTGTACCGACTAAGATACTCTAGGTCATTTAAATGGGATTGATAATACTCATCATTTAAAGCAAACCTTCTATTCTGTAATTCTCCAAATAACCGAATGTATCTCAAATGACAATACTTTAACTTATCATAAAAGAAACAAACATGACCTTCACCTAATCGGAAAGAATCCGGTACTTTGGAAGTGATCTGACTTATCAATGATCCATTTTTCAAGGACTCCAACACAGCAGAAGGTATGCGAGTTATTTCCCGATACTCAGCAAACAAATGCTGATCCGATAAAAGATAGGGGTCAATCAAATTAATTCTAGTCATTCTTTCCTCTTTCAATTATAGAATAGACTAGTTATCTTAAATAGTAAAGCTGTTTATTCTTTGTTAATTCAATACATAAGGATATGGTTTACTGTAAGCGCTGTAATTACCGTTCTTATCCCTTACTCTCAATTCAAAACAAATCAGCTGCCCCGCGCTATAACCATAAGGAAACAAAGACCAACTAGTAACATTGGTAGAATCTGGAATGGTAATATTATTGACAGGTATCATACTGGTATTACCGCTAGTACAATTACCCCAACTTATTTCCATACTTTCTAAATTGTTAGGCGGTAAATAAGTCCCATCAGTATAAGACGTGGGATTAGTCCAGGAGACAGTCACTTTGGATAAGACTGGTGGTTTGGTAACAGGAGGGGAGGAAGGTTTGTTGCTACAAGAAGCCAACAAAAATATAAATAAAGGCAGATATACAATTTTCTTAAACATACAATTACCTGATTTGTTTAGATTTATTTATTACCTGGAGACTATTCATGAAGATTAAGAAAGTATTACCTTGGTTGATTATTCCTACTTCCCTTCTATTAACCAAAGGCGTTTTGGCTCAGACAGCGCCAGCTGATCATAGCGCAACGGTAGAATGGAATGCTGTTACCACTTATACCGACGGCACAGCTATTAGTGGTACGGTATATTATAATGTATACCTTGGAGTAGGTAAGGGGAATGAAAGTAATGTGGCTATGTCCAATACTACTTCCTTATCAGCCCAGAGTGCCCCAATTTACACCGATGGAACAACGGTTTGTGCTTACGTGACCGCAACGGTTAACGGGGTGACTTCTAATAATTCCGCTGAAGGTTGTGGAGTGGTGCCAGCTGGTACACCTAACGCGCCTGTTATTATTAAGGTTCAGATTAACTAATCTTCTGTTTATAAAAGGCAAAAAAGAGGGGCGGAATCCGCCCCTTTTCTTATTGTCTAAATTTCAGGCTACCTCAATGAATTGAATATGTCTGATATCCTCATTTCTTACCAGAATATTAATACCATTATCAGTAACAAATTCCGAAATAAGCGCCTTATCCATCATCTTCCTCTTCATCTTTGTCATTATGGAGTGATGGAAAGACGCTGGAAGGTCATCGCTAACCATACCCTTAATAGCTTCATTGGACTTCAGGGTGATAATCGTCTGAACTTTCATTTAATTTACCTTTTGATCAACGAAAACACGGCAGGATGAAATCTTCACCAATTGCCTTGAAAATATCGGTCTCAGTTTCTGACGCAACCAGCTTGCCCGCTTTGTAAAGACCATGCTGGTTGAGCGTATAACCAAGCTTCTTAGCTCGGGCGCGCTGAGCAACGTTAAATTGGCTAGGACCAGTGAGATACAACAGCATTGCACCACGCTTATCCGGGCTGGTGAAGTTGATATCCATGGTGATGGAACGCTTCCCATCAACATTGAGACTCACTCCCCACTTCTCATCGCCATTACGAACATCCGGCTTGAGATTGAACATCTCAAGCACTTGCTTGATCAGTTTCTTAGTCTCAGAATTACGCTCCACTACCACGATATCAATATCAGTAATCCGGGATTCACCGCGCCGCGCGGAACCAGCATAGCACCATTCAACCTTATTCTTAAGAGGCTCAAAGATTCGATCAATCATGATCTTAACAGTCATGAAGTCAAACTTGAGCTCATCGGATTCCTGCTTTGCGCCTTGGGCGAGAAGCTTCTCAATTTTGAAGCTGGAACCCATCATGGCAAACTGCTCAATGACCGTCTTGGTAGCATCGCCCATCCCCTTCAGCGGGGTGATGAGCTTGTTACCCTTGAATTCCAATTCCTTCAGAGAGGAAAAGGCACCACGGACACGAGCAAATGCAACTGCCTTGTAACTCTCGCCCAGAGAATTATAAAGCTTTTCAATCTCACGAAAATGCTTCGCCAGATCAGCGATATTGGTGTATTTCGTATTCATGAGGATATTATAGTATCATCATGAGATAAAGTAAAGAATCAAAACTTATTACAATTCAATAAGTTAGAGCTCATACTATTGACGGTGTAATTGATAGACTCTATACCCTTCTCTAGATGTTCTATCTTGGACTGTAGGGTAGCAATTTCATTCATTAAATTCAAATTTTCTTCTTCTAATTCTTTGATAGTACCCTTTAGCTTTTCTACCTTAGAATCGTGATCATGTAAGGTGACGTAAGAACCTGACTTATCAGGGACCATCTTAAATGTATATTTCTCAATGCTCATAGTATGAACCTTCTATTATTTGATTGATTGTTTGGTTAAAAGTATATTTGCACTTAAATCCCAAAGATTCTAGTTTTTTTGTATCCATACGGAAATTTTTAGCCTGAACTTTTCTATGGAATTCTTTTGGTTCTATATTAGTAATGATACTTTTGGATTGAGTCCTTTTAATTGCATATCGGATAGCATCCCAGAAATATACATTTTCACCGCCAATATTATATATTGTATTCAATTCCCCGTTTACCATTACCAATCTAATAGCTCTACAACAATCCTCCACGTTCATGAAATTTCTGAAGAATTGTCCATTGTCGTATAGCTCTATTGATTGATTTTTCTGTATCTTATCAATCAAATATTGTAAGGCATTTTTCTTGGCGGAAAAAGGCGCACCTGTTCCAATGATGTTACTTAGTCTTAGAATCCTGTATTTCAAACCAAAAGTTTCCGCGTAAGATTCAATCAGCTGTTCAGCACAATGCTTAGTAATACTATAAAATCCCTTGGGATCGCAAGGTGTGTATTCCTTTGCCATTTCCTGATGGGTATTACCATAAACAAACCAACTAGAAATAAAATTGAAAACTGAACCAGGAGATTTTTCTTTCCAGTTCTTCAATACCTTAGCTAATACCACTAGATTGGTTTCTATATCCAATCCTGGATCAATGAAAACATTGTAGTTATCCACGGTAGAGATAAGATACAAATAATCAGCATTTAACAAAACTGGTTCGCTACTGAATCTGGGTACACGTGCAATTGTATCTGTTTTTGTCCCATATAACCAGTTATAATGGCTACCAATAAACCCAGTACCACCAAAAAGATTTAGTTCCATTTCTTTAGTATACTCTCTATGTAATTAAACACCGCTTCATTATAAGCTGGAGGACAACCCAAAAAGAACACCTTACCTAGAACCTGGTTAGCTTCTGGATAATTAGAAGCTTCGTCCAAATGCTTATACCCAGGATGTAACAGAATATTACCAGCGAAGTAATTTCTGGTTTGTATTTTGTTTGTTTCTAGAAAATTGACTAACTTGTTCTTATGTTCATGGCTCTTACAAACCAAAGGAACCCCAAACCAACAGGGATCAGCGCCAGCGAACTCGTCAGCTATTCTAACCCCATCGACATATCTCATAATCAAATCATACATCTTAATGAAATGATTTCTTCTTCTTGACTCAATTTCGGGGAACTTCTTAAGTTGCTCTAACCCAATAGCTCCCTGTAAATCAAGAGGTTTGAGATTATATCCCATATTAGCAAACACATACTTATGGTCCACTATTCCTTGTTCTTCCCCTAACCACTTATCGAACCTATTTCCACAAGTTCCACAGGCGGAAAGATTAGATGCGCCTACGCATCGGCAATCCCTTCCCCACCAAGCTACAGACCTAGCGACATTGATAAGTTCTTCTAGATTGCTACAGACCATTCCGCCTTCACCGGTGGAAATATGATGGGCAGGGTAGAAACTCGTGGACCAAGCGTAATAGTTTTTATGAATAAATTCACCTTTCCACTTACTTCCTAGGCTATCACAATTGTCACCAATTAACTTAATACCATATTGATCTCTTAATCTTAGAAGAGTATCAAAATTAGGTGGATTACCCAGAACAGGGCTTACGAAGATTGCTACTGTATTACTAGTAATCTTTGACTCTAACTGTTTCAAATCAAAATTAAGAGTATCCCATTCAATATCAACGAAAACAGGTTTGAGATTATTCTGGACCAATGGGGCAATGGTAGTAGGGAATCCTACCGGACTCACCAATACTTCCGCGCCATCTTTCCATCCCAGATATTTCTTAAGTGCTGTAATTAAAACAAGGTTCGCTGAACTACCAGAGTTAACCATATGGGAATGTTTAACTTCAAATAGCTGAGAAAAACGTCGTTGAAAAAGTGCAACCTTTTCTCCTGTAGTGATCCAGCTACCTTTAACGATAGATTTTATAGCCGCTTCTAGTTCTCGATTATCCCAGTAAAGACCAGAATATAAAACCTGATCCTTACCGGGGATAAAATCCTTGTAATTTTCTAGATAACGAGGGGTAGCACCAGAAACCAATTGACTAATCATTTCTTCCATTATATAAACCTTTCAACCAATAGGGTACAGTATTATATAGAAAGAAATTTTACCATTTTCTTTCCTTAGCTAGCTTTTCAATCAACTCCTTGGAGCCTTCCTTCGCATAAGCATACGCTCCTTGGAGCCTTCCTTCGCATAAGCATACGCTCCTTGGAGCCCTCGCATTTCAGGAATTTCAAACACCTGATCAACGTATTCGAAATAGGTAGGCATATTCAACTTTGATAACTTATTAGAAATTTGATCTAGAAAATATCTAGCTGAATTTCCAGTATAACCGCCCAAACCGCCCAGTACCCTTCGAAGAGTTATTAATTCTTCAGGCGAAAACTCCAATGTATACGTTGACTTCACCTGATAAAGGTCCAAAGCTTCCTCTATGATTTTTGCCTCATATCCATCACCAAGGGTACTTTGTTCAGAGTCCAACTCAACGCTATAGCGACTGTCTGGATCAGCTGACTTGAGTTTAGTAATAGTCCCAACCTCGCCGATGCGATCCCTAGCCAAACCTGGGTATTTGTTGTTGACGATTACTCGGTCACCCACTTTGAACTTTGGTGGAACACTATTAAATGTTAAGGTATTATCCTTGCGAAGTTCATAGCTGTACTTGTAAGTTGAAGTGTGTCCCAACTTAACAAGGTAAGTGAGTCTTTTACTCTTGGAATATACTGAATGGTGTTTGCTTATGATTGTTCCAGCTGATCCATCATAATAACCGCTGATGATTCTAACCTTATCACCGATCTTGAATTTACTTCTAGACATATTGATTATCCTTGCTTATATTGACGATGGAAATATTGCAATCCTTCATTGATAAGATCAAAGGTTTGATCGGAAAAATAAATTCCCGGACTACCATACGCATTGTTCCATAAATTCAAATTATTAACGTGTTTAAATCCCAAATTTAACAATTGGTTATAAATATGGTCTGAAAAACAACGCACGGATGTATTTGGATCACCGCCAACTTTTCCTAGAATTTCTAGTAGAGTTTGAGCTTGTTCCGTGCTCAAATCCAAATGAACTCTGGGTTCTTTGATTTCCTTTTCTACCATTACAATTTTCTTAGTGAATACAACTTTCGCCATTATATAGCCCTCAATTCTCTTTCATTAAACCATAGATAACCGGGAGAAGCAACTTGAAACAAAGTCTTCCAGTCATCTTCATTAATTTCCACTCTATGAGTAAGGTAAGTCAAGAGCGAAGTTGGATGAGCAATTTTACTATCCAAATCAATTTCAGTAACCTTCCCTCTCATCCCTAGAAACCTAGAAGATATATTGAGCGGAGCAATCTTTACTGTATCTCCTACCTTAATCATATCAATCCTCAAAGTGTTCTTCGTTGACTACCTGAGGTGGCGCATCGTCGCGGATATCGCCCAGAAGCTTCGCGGACCCAAAGACAGCCAAAGTAGCAATACCAATGAGCGCCAAAAACTTAAGAAGCATAACCATTTCTATTTCCTCTATGTTAGAGAGTATTCTATTAGGTATTAACTTAATAGTCTACTGTTTGTTTGGAACTATTTCCCAGTGCATATTGAAATCATCCCTGCCCATGTATACTGGTTCACTTTCACCATCTTCCAAAACAGCGATATCAACCGCTGGAGTGGGAGTTTCCTTGAGATGTATAAAAGTAACTTCTGTAACTGTACCGAAATTGTTAGCTTCTATTTTACTAACAACGCGCGTGTTGGGTTTGATGACTGTAGCCACTACTCTATCATCAACGGCATTCATTCTAATACGCATAGATCAGAACCAAGGCTTGTTCTTGTTATTATGCCCGCTCAAAAAGAGCAGACCCACCATAACGAGAAAATAAATAACCAACACCTTTTCCCAAGTCAAGCAAAACATATTAATTCATACCTTCTACTAAGTCAATCAGATTATTCCGATGGTTTGAGATGCTGCACATCTCAGTAACCAGTCGATTCATCACTCTTCCAGAGGCGCGGAGTAAACACTGAGGACACTCCTGCGGACAACTGCGTTGTCTCTCGTGACCTAACTCAAAACAGCGCTGGGCTAGGGCACGGTCCTTTGGAGAAGTCTTTTCAATCCACTGAATACTTTCATCTTTTGTCATGTTAACTAACCGTTACCCATTCCTGACAAGTTTTAAGTAAATGATTGTAATCGGATGAAGTTGCTTCATTGATGAATTGATTCCTTTCCTCTTTTGTGATGCCTGATCTTTTCATTGCGTCACAAACCCTCCACAGAACAGAAACAGCATTTTCATCCATTCCGGTCAACTTCACTTTAATACTAGGATACTTAATCATGATACTATCATAGCTTATCAGAAGAAGAAAGTAAAATCAAAAATAATCCGATAAAACAAGAAGATATCGCTAGGCTATCTTCTCAATTTCACGTCCTAGCATCGGAGCAGCATAGATGGTATAGAGCTGGTTTTCTTCCCAATTAAACTTATCAAACACCACTCTGTAGTACCCAGATGAAGCTGGTGAACCCCAACCCGGAACACGGATAATTGTCCCTGTATCACCTTCATCAATCTCACGTTGAGGGGGATTTCCAGGACCAGTGTCAACCAAGGACTTAACCCGATCACCCACTTTAAATTCAACTTCCTCAACCTTCTTCTGTTCTGAGGAAGGATCAGCTGGATAATTGGCTAGCGGGTCAAGTGGAATCAAAAAGGAAGTATTAGCATTCCATCGTCCATCATTAAAACCGGAGTTTCTATCGCATGCCTTGAGCATTTCTACTTCGCAATTATCCCCAAAAAAATTTTCTTTTTCCAGATACTTAACAATGCGTCCCATCTTACCTCTTACGGTATCAATGACCCTATTATCATTCACAAACTTGAAAGGATCGCCGGGTTGAAATGGATGCTTAACTCCCACAACCTTATTGAGTTTGTGGCGAGATATCGTGTAACCAAATCCACCGGGGGTATCACAATGCTCATAGTGAAGTTCATGGAATTTCTTATCATGAAAATATATCATAACAGTTGTATAACGATGATCCCTATTTTCAATATTAACCACGGTGGCTAACTCGTCATTTACCCCTGAATTGGGAGAAGTCCTAACCACATCGCCAATCTTCAATTCCACGGTTTCATCTGGATTAAAGGGAGGCAATGCCTTCTTGACCTTTACTCGATTCTTACGCTTATATTGCTCCATGATATCCTTGGCGCTATCCTTGGGTACCAGCCATCCATCTTTAACAAGATTCCCATTGAGCTTCTTGTTGTTCATTAGAACGTAAATGAAACCATTGGGACTTTCATCCACCTTGTTGACCTTTCCTCTCTTTCCTCTAAAAGCAGGAAGAACCAACTTTTTATCAAGAAAAATAATCTCATCACCAACTTTGAATTCTGTGTTCATTGTATAATATCCTCTTTTAAATCCTAGTAAGCTGATTTGCTTCATAATGGTGAAGTCTGGCGGTGCCATAATCTCCTGTATCGCGCATATATTCGATAGTTAGATGCTTATCATAAGCAACAACGCACGGGTAGATAGTGTTAGCCTGAATTGCCACCAAAGTACCTACATCGCCCGTTTTAGTTCTAACCCTATCACCGACCTTGAGTTGAAGTTCAACTACGGGATAAGGAACATCGGAATTGGCTGCCTTATCAGCGGGAGGCAGCTTTGTTAGCTCATGACATATAACAGTGAAACCCTTAAGACCAGGTGAAATTTCCGAGTGGTTAAAGTGGTATTGATGAAAATCTGGATCGGTAAACTGAATACAGATTATATCAAACGTTGGTCTTTTGTTTTTAAGATTGATTCCAACTACCACCGCTTCAATGTTTTCATCGGACTTCCCAGCCGGGATAGAATAATACAACTTCTTCAGCTTGACTCTATCGCCTATACGGAACTTGGGTGATTCTTCCTTAGCGGGAGCGGGAGCAACCACCTTCCTGATCTCAACAGCAGTGAATGGGTGCCAATCATTCTCACTAGTCTTACCAGGAACAAAAACCCGAACAAACACAAGATGACTCTTGCCCTCTACATCAAGAATGTTAAAGCCAACTACTGTTCCCCGATCACCCTTGCTATAGGGCTTCTGACTATCGGTCGTGACTTCAACCTCATCGCCAATTGTAAATCCACCAATGGAATTTACATGTTCATATCCCAAGGAATTCTTGTCATTTTTTCCTTTCTGCTTTTGTCGCTTAACACGAGGCACCAGAGACAAGTTTTCTTCCGGAACTGTCCATTCATTATTTCCATAAAGATTAAGCAACTTCTCATCGCTCATCTTTACCCAGACGCTATATTCACCATTTCTAATCACAGTAGCGATCTTACCTCGGTGACTAGAAATAATATCCTGATTGCGCTTGAAACGCACCTTATCACCAACTTTAAACTTCATATTATTCATAATAAATCAATTACCTTTATAGAGAATTAAATAACCTGGATGTTCTTCACATCCACAATACAATCTTCCCCATCAATCTTCACTTTAACAAATCGTTTCCCAAGTTTGGAAACACCCTGATAAATCCCCTGTCTTTCATTGAACTCAGGAAACAAATCACCGGTATTATTGATGAGCCTTACTAAACAACCCATTTTCAAGATACCCGGCTTATATAAACTCAATGCGGAATTGTGCGCCTTAAACCCGTAAATTCCATGGAACTGCTTATGATAGACGTGCAAAAAATGCATACCTTCATTATGGAAGAATACAATATAATGTTCTCTGTCAGCAGCGCAAACCACAGTAGCAAGACATGTCTCGGGAAGATATCCGCTGTAAGGTTTGTATTGAACAATATCGCCCTTATTGAAGGGCGCAGCGCATCGGTCCCACATGAAATCCAGAGCCATGGTTGGTACATAGAAAACTAAACAGCTCTTTTGTGAACCATGTGAATAAATTTCTTCGTCAAACCTCACGATCATGTAATTGCCTGAGAATGAAGACCCTTCAACCGTGCCCGTCTTACCAATGAACTCTTCATCGGTTCCGGAATTAGTATACCAATTTCCCTTATTCACCCTCACTCTATCGCCCGCAGCAAACTTTATCATAGAATTTATTCCTTGTCTCTCAATCACTTGTCCAATGCTTGAACTACCTTGTCCAATGCGTGAACTACAATCATGATCAATGCGGCGGTTCCACCAATCCAATGTCCAGTGCTATAAAGTGGAATGGAGAGGATTAGATACGCATTAATGATTATTCTATTGGTGGTAGCAACGGTCAATTTAACCATTTCTGTCTTGGAGAGCGTTTCAATGTTCATAATAAGAATTATACCCTTAGCATTGTTTAAAGTAAATTATTATATTATTAAGAAAATCAATCTGATAGGGTGAACCGGAATCTCACCTGCACAATGGCTTCAACCTGCTCCAAGTTGATATTGAGCGGCTTATTATGAGCACCCGATATCCAATGAATACCAGTGATAGTTGCCCATTGATAATCCACTTTAAAATTACGCATATCCCGAAGATGGATCACGTTACCGGACTTCATGTAAATATCAACATCATAGACTTTATGAAAGAATTTCATTTTATAACCATCCAAGCGCCATTTCTAGAGCAATCTTATCATTCTCGGGGTCTGGGTCCATATTAAGACTTTCACTGCGCCCATAGACACTGACCCCATCCCCGCTAACAATCACGAATCCAGCGCCAGTGACGGTTCCCTCCCGGCGCAGATACGCCGCCATATCATCATGGTTGATGGTAGCAGGGAAGATGATTGCTGTCGCCTTATCCAATACAATGTACTTAGATCGCATAATTAAAACCTCGGCTTGTTCTTGTTGTTATCATCGTGGATCGCCACAACTATCCCAACAAGGAAAATAACAATTCCAATGATCTGAAAACAATGGGTCCAACTCATGATCTTAACCCTTCCTCTGCATCAGAGTGTTCCAGCGCCGAACTGCCGACTGCTCCCCGGAGAGCATCTTGCGCGTTTCCTCGTCAAACTCAACCGTGAACCCTTCATGAAAATACTTATCGAACAGACACAGACCGCACTCACACCGCACAAAGGTTTCAACCTTCCCGCTGTGCCAGTAATCGTTCTGCGGCTCAACGTCCCGAGTAACAAGCTCAGGAGTCCGACCGCAAACACAAGGAACAAATTCAGTAGTAAATTCGGTGGTCATTTAGTTCAATCTCTTACCTTATGAAAGAGATTATAGATCAATTACAGTTAAAAGTAAACCTCAATAATCTTATTCAATTCAATGGATTAGATGATCACTTCGAGCGATCATGCCAGGCAGTCAACCTATCATATTCATCTTCATCCAACGCCACTTCCTTCACGTTAGGATCAGATACAGCAACAGCTAGTATCTCTGCATCCTTCTCCGTAGCATATCCTAGTGCATTAACAAGTTCTAGGTCATATTGATTGGGTTTGATACGTCGGATGCTGTTGTTATAAAACAACTTTCCAATCCATGATCTTTCTTTCGTTCGCAACAACAATTCTTCACGCTTGCGTTTGCGCGCAGCTTTGATGTTAGCAATGACACGCTCGCAGAATTGCTTCCAAAACTCTCTATCTTCAATGGAAAGCTTAATGATCACTCGGAATCTCTCTTAACTATATCATAGTAAGGCAGCCCGCGACCCAATCGGAAATTAATGGGCACAATCATCGCTGCTCTCTTCCATTCCTCTCCCATATCACAGATTGCTCTAACAGCTGCCTCTTCGCTCTCAAAAATCTCAGCATTGCTCACTTTCCATGGCTCCTCGGGTGATTCATCACCCTCCCAAAACCAATAGGCAAGATGCCCGGCGCTCAATCTCGGTTCCCAGTACGCTGCGTGTTGACGCATGAATCGACGAAGTGCAGCTGAGTTAGCAATTTCTTCTGGTGCAATGTCAATCCAGATAGCGTATCCATCAATATTATTGATTTTGTTACTCATTGTGTTATTTCTCTTGTTTAGGCATGTAACGATGGGCACCGAAGTGCCCATGCAATCTCTGGCAAGCAATGCTAACCCTAGGATGATCACGGTTCAGGTGATCACATTGGAAAATCTTATAATCAGGCGCACCAGAGTAATACAGATTATACCATGCTCGAATCAATGTAAATATTTTCATCAGATCACCGGATGAATCACTATCAATCGGAAAAGCAGCGCAAAGAGCAGTAGATTCACCGCCAACCATGCTATGCTTCTTAGAGTCCGGATGTTGAAACTGAATGGATAGTGAAAGTAGAAATAACTCCACGCCCCCCACCACAATCAGTATTACTAATCGGATCAGAACAGCTATAACATGGAAGACATTAAGATTAATTGTTAACATGTTCAATCATTATAAATCTTAATATAAACAAATTCCATATCCCAGCTGGAGTATCTAATGGTCTTGTATTCCCAGTAGACCACATCACCCTCAGCATCCCTTTCCGTGCGGGAGCGGATGAAACCCTTCATTGTACCTGTCTTGTGACTCTTCAATGTCAATGTCAAGGGTATTCTGTCCAATTGCAGATCAGAAGCAAAAGCCACGAAAGTCCTAGTGGATTTGTTGTAAGTGAACTGGCTGGTTGTGTATCATGATAGAGATTATACCTATTCACAACCAGCCAGGATACCCCAATAAACCCTTATTAATCAATGTATTAAATCCTATTAAACTTCTTCACAGATGATATCCTGAGCGCGTCGCGTCTCAGCTTCATTCAATTGGCGTTCCGCGACAGCGTCGCGTGTTGCATCGCCCACGCAGCCATTGAGAATGCACTCACCCACCAGATGATACTTCTTGCTCAGTGCCAGCTGGCTCTTGATGAACTCAGCATTACCCATCGCCTTATCAAAATAAAGGCGGGTCAGATGCGTGCCATCGCTAACAATCAAAGCATGAATTTTTCGGGTTTTCATCTCAACGATTCTCTTCTCTACCAATGAGAGAAGGTATAGACTATCCAGTGTTAATAGTTAATAACTAAAATTACAATTCAATCAATTGGTTACCTGCGCCGAAGGTATATTCAATAACAACGTCATCCGCAATAACAACCACTTTTAGCAGAGTCTCACCATAACACTCTCGCATACGCTCCACGGCGCGCCGAAATGCCGCGCGATCCGGGAGATTTGCGCGTGTCACATGAGTGAAACCATCCGTCGGATGTTTCACTGTACCAACCAATGTATAAAGAGTGTCCATAGTATTTTTCAACTCAGGAGATAAATCAATAGAGCAGCAAGATGATGCGTACAGCTGTAGATCATCGCGTAATGCCGCAGATTGGGCGCTCTTCGGATGACCCAGGTAAGGGTATGGGCTTGGATACGTTGCATTGGATATTCTTCAGCAATTAAAACACACGTGTGCCGCTGATCGGGTCCCAGCGAGCAACAATCTCCCCAGTGTTCAGGTTCTGGATGTGTGCAGTGAATCCACGTGACATGGCGTAGTACAACGCATCCTCTAGGGTGTTCTGCACTTCCTGCGCCATGGAATTGAAATATGTGAAGTAGACTCGATACATACCAGCTATCTCTTCTTAACCAATAGGGAGATTATATGCTATTACAGTACAGAAGTCTAGTTCAAAAAACTTTGTTAGATCAGTGTATTAGTCCCACCAGCTGATGAGAATGCACTCTTTCGGCATGTTCCATTCCTTCGGACAGCTTTCACTGAACTCACCATCATCGTGATGAACCCGCAGATCCCCATAGCCATCCTTGGTAAAAACCTCCAGATCACCGTGCTGCTGTTGCAGGGTCTGCAACTTTTCGATCAATTTGCTAATAACCATTATGTTAGCCTCTGATTTGAAATCTTCTTAACCAATAGGGAGATTATATGCTATTACAATACAGAAGTCTAGTTCAAAAACTCCAGCGGGATCAATCACATCCCGCTCTTGAAGCAAGTGACACGAGCCAGGCTCTTCCACTCTTTCCGATCCATCTCAACGAGAGTGATCAGCTTCAGCACCATGCGCAGGCTCAACTCACGAAGCCTGGAGTGGTTGTCGCTGATGAACTGAAGAATCTCCGCGCCCAGAGTCTCCGTGACACCATTCATCTCAAACATCGCCGGAGCAACCATCTGGATTCGCACCAGGTAGTCACGCGTGGTCTTCATGCCCAGATCCAGGTAGATGCTACGAGAGATCATGGCAGCGAAGTGCTTGGAATTCATGTTGTTCTTATTGATCAGCGCATCAAAATCATAGTTGGTGATGAAGATGATCTTTCCACCAAAATCAAAGCTGGTCGGCAACTTCTCTCCGTCATCCGTCTCCATGTTCGTCTCAGCGCGCCAGCTGAGGGTGCGAGTGCGAGTCATGTCCGTCGCAGCCTTCAGCAGGTTCAACGCCACGCTATCCTCAAACACGCTATCCGCGTCATCGAAGATCACCACAGAGTCACCCTCGCGGTTCTCAAACAGAACCTTGTACAACCCGGTGGGACGGATGAAACCCTTCACGACGGTGACCTTATTACCCGCCGCAGCGTACCGATCAGCAATCTTCATCACACCATAAGACTTACCCAGCCCCGGCGGACCCGAGAGGATCAGGGACTTGTTATGACCCGACACCGTGGCAGCTGCCATCTTGTCCATTGCAGCAAAACGCTCCACCAGACGGGCATGAATCTCCGCAAAGCTTTCTTCCTTCTCCGGGGCAACCAGAGCAGGCTTGGTCACTGAGGCAGTTGCATTTACGCGTGCTTCCCAGTTACCACGACGGCGAAAACCAGCAGCGGGTACTCCACGGGGCATAGTCTCTTCTCTCTTACAGTTAAGAGCGGTAACAATTAACGCTCTTCGATAGGGAAGAAGTATACTTCAATTGGATGTAAAAGTATATGCCTGAAATTATAGCAAAATCAATGACTTCCGATTCTTGGATCGAAAGTCAAAAAGAAAGATTACTCTTCAGAAGAGCACTCTTAATAAGAACCCAAATTGTCACTTAGCGTAAACCCTTATACTCAGTGCAGGTGGAACTCTCTCAGTCTCTTTTTAGTTCCGGTTGAACTCATTCCAGTTCATAATTGCCTAGGCACAATTGTTGTATAAATTCCCTTTTAATTTACCCAAGTATTAACCATCAAATCAACTATCAAATCAACTATATTAAGAGTATTAACTGGCTTCAACCTCGCTTTTCAGCCTGATAAGATCACTTCCAGAAGCTCAAAACACTCTATAACATACGGGTTATTTAGTAAATTTAGGAGTTATATAAGGATTAACCATTCAAAATCTTAGTTATCTCTGGAAAATAATGGATTAAGAGGATGATATCTAGAGTGAAAATGAAGATATCAAAGGTTAGTTTGAAGAAAACGGGATTGCTTCTCGGGTCCATCGGGTCACGTGCAAGGAGAATGATGTTACGGATTGCATTGGTAACATTAGCGGAGAACAAGAAAATCGCCAAAAAGAATAGAATTGGAATATAAATCACGATCATATAGAAGTTAGGCAAGTTGGTAGGGACAAGTTGGTAGGGACAAGTTGTTTTAGTTGAGCAATTGCGGATAATGGAGCAGGAGTAAGTGGATGTAATAGATCACCATCACCAGCCCATAGATATTAGCTGCCATCCACGGTTCTCTTTCGCCACTCTTAAAACTTCTCACCGTAAAAACGATGATATTTTCCACTAAAAGAGCACCCACAAAAATTAACAACCAAAATACTATTAACATTCTCTTCCCCAAAACACCCAATAATATTACAAAACCACTCAGCGCTCAATTTTCTGAAAAATCAAAGCTTTCTAAGTAGACTCTCTATCTCTTTGATTTTCTGGTTAATTTCTCTCTTGATTTCAGCTTTATTCGGAAGCTTATTCAAGTGATGTTCCGGTTCCCATGAACAATATCCAACACCATCCCACCTTACCCAACAATAATACCCATGGAGTGTAATATCCTCAATTACACCCTTCTTAGTCTTATAAAGATCAGTAACCCTCTCTCCTACTTTAAATTTCTTCATGTTTCTTCTCCAGCATGATACTCTCTATCGCAGACCCCTGAATGATCATTTCATTCCCATTCTCAAGTTCTAGAGTAAGAGAGTATGAATCTTTCTTCATGAAAGCTTTTACTTTCTGATATTCCATTTCAGAAAGCTCACTGAACTTACCGGTGTAAACATTACCAGTATACTTTGCTCTTACAACTACGCGAACTAACACTTCAACCTTCCTTGACAAGGCGTTGGTTGAATCTCCTGACACCCTGTTGAATTAGGGATTCCATGCTATCATTGAAAACAAGAAGTCCCTGACAACTTTCAAATCCCAGCATCTGATATTCAAATCCTTTATCATGCAGCTGGTTTCGCAGCTTTCGGATTCGATTCGTTGCTACTTCGGTAGCATCATTGGTTCCCTGCACACTGGCTAGAACCTGATAAAGGGTCTGTGCCTCTTCCACGCTCATTTCCAAGACAACCTTGGTGGTCTTGATTTTGGTCTTCACTACGCGCGTAGAGGTAACGGTTTTCACTGCAACTTTACTCATTTCAAATCTCTCTCTCTGTTCTAAATCTCTATCAACCTTAAGAGATATTCTAGCCTATTAGTCTATAAAGCTTAATAGCAAAAAACCCTTATTAATCAATCAACTACTATATTAATTGTAGTAGAGATAATTAGCGCCACAACTCCCAGTATCTGCAAGGTTTCCAATCCTCTCAATCCTTTTCCTACTACAGGGTGCGCGATGATTTGTGCTAATACAGTCACAAAAACTACTATACAACCAATTACCCCAAAAATATTACCCGTTACTCTTTCTTCTTTCATTGTTTTACCCATCCCATCATGAATCTAGATTTTTCTGTATGATCTCTTCCATTTTATCATTGAAAATCAGTTCATTCTTTCCTTCCTGATATCCTCGGTGTAGTCCTTGTCCAAAATTGAATCCTAATTTACGTAGACTCATTCTAATTCCCTCTATTCTAATAGCGGGCAATAAACTATCCCTATCCACCCATCGTTTAGAATTCTTCTCTAGGACAAGTTCAGTGTTATTAGAAGTAGGAGTAACAACGGGAGATACGGTACAAAGAACCTGATAAAGGGTCTGTGCTTCTTCCGGTGTTAGCTTTAGTAATACCTCAGAATCACCGAAAAAATTGAAATGAAACTTCTTTCTGATCCAGGCTTTCATTACTTTCTCTTACACCTTTTCCAATTCATCGAAATTACAGGTGCGATAATTAATCATTCCATCAAATCTATTTTCCACCTGCTTATCCCAAATGACAGTATAAACTGTATAGCCGCCACATCCTTCCAATTTGTGCGCTCCTACCACTGTTCCCTCTTCTTTACCTAATCCACGGAGTTCACACTTTAATTTCACCCTAGTTCCAGGAGTTAGAACATTTTCTTCAACCTTCTTAAGGCGCCACTCAAAGGTACCTTCTCTCCTTCCATTATCAAATAGAACATTTACGAGTTGTATTCCAGGCAAAAAATAAGACATTTCAGCGCTTAACACCTTCCCGTATAGATTCTTGAAATTGGTATAGTAACGATGCGGAGACTTATCCTTAAGTCCCGTAGAATCATCAACCAGCTGCACTCGATCTCCCACCTTAAATTTCTTGCGTTCGGGAGAATTAAACTTGTGGAGTCCGCATTCTGAAATGATGCGAGTAACTAATTCAGCGCCGATGTAAAATTCGATTCTATAAAGATCGTGCTTCATAGTGTTCTTGACCATTCCCACGTATTCGTGCATAATATGATGGGAAGAATCATGGACCTTTACCAAATCATTAACCTTAAACTTGGACACTCTAGATACCTCATGCTATAAATTAGCTTTATGATAGGAATATTGTAAACTTATTAGGATTAAAAGTAAATTTCAAAAATCCTAATGAAATCAATAACTTTAGATATGTCACAGTTTTTGATTGAGATATCTTGCAAATTCCTTATATAATGGCTTAAGGCGGGCAACGTTTTCTGGTTTTTTTGTATGATGTTTATCGGGTTTTTCCAAATACTCCAAAAATTCCTTGGAATACTGTAAACTAGTTCTTTGATCATGAAACTTTAACCAATCCGCTCTATTATAAGAGAGATTTGGGTCAGAAAGTCTTAACATTTCAGTTTTCAGTTTCGTTGCTTTCTTAAAGTGGTCAATGCTAAGGGTTTCTAATGCGACAATGTGAAAATTAGCTGGACCAACCTTCCTAATATCAGCGTGCACGTTCTTATCACGACAACTCCAGAATATAATAGCAGCAAAATCCTTAAGTTTATCCGTAGTTATCCCAGGAAACTCACACCAGAAAGGATCATTAGTGTACTTGATTCCGATGTAAAACTTACCAGATACCAGGTTAGTCAACTTGTAAATATGGATATAGGAATACCGATCCATAATCTGGTGCGGCTTGCGTGGTATACCTAGGGATTGTGCTGTTATTCTTTTTTTCCATTTAGGCATTAGGATTTATCCCGTCAAAATAGAATTCTAATGGGGTACGTTCTAGGAAAGGTAAATTAAGATTAAGCTGTTTAATCACAGCATCAGATACCGGAGTAGAACGAATAGTCATATGTGGACGATATTCAGGAAACTTAAACCCTAGGGATTTTTGGTAAGCGTCTATCCCTCCGCTCTCGCTTCCTGTTAATGCTTTAACCAATTTTTCTTGTAAAGCAAATATCTCAGGACAATCCTTAAGAGTTAGAACTAAATCCTTTCCACCGAAAACCTCTAATTTATCTGGAGAAGCAACGTATACTTTATCCGATGATTTAGGGATAGTTGGAAGAGTTTTGGAATCTAATTTATTTTCAGTGAATATTAGAGTACAATGTAAGTCTTTTTGTTCTAATACTTCACCGAAGAATTCCACAATATTCTTAATAGTTCTAGCTGTCGGAGTTAGTTTAATAAAACATCCATCATCCGCGCTAATAGTTAGAGATTCTTTAAGGTAACTTCTGAAGCTTTTCATTTACTCTTCCTCTACCGGGACGAAGTGATGGTGGTAGACGTGAGTTTCTACTTCTTTTCCCTTATCAATTACTTCTTTATGCTCCCCAACCTTCTTAAAGGTTTGTCCGTGGTGTAATAATACCTCGTGTTCAGTAGGAACAGCTGACATATTGGCTACATATCTAGCTTTCTTGTATCCTTTAGGAAGATGAAAATGTGCAATGCTTTTTTCTACTAAAGTATCACCAGCGCGGCGGGGGTCCGGGTTTCTGGAGAAACTGGACACAATAAAATTTTTCGCCTTTCCTGGATGCGTACTAGTAGATGTAAAGGCAGGAAAATGTACATGTTCACCGACTTTAGTATTCAATAAAGACTTATGCATCTCACGTCCAGTACCAGAGTGCACTATAGTATCACCGCGCAGAGAATTTTCCTCGTGATGAGTAAGATGGAAATATTAGATATATGATCTTCTTGAAATGCTGGATTATTGGGTGGTTTAATTCCTAAACTTTTAGCTTTTTCTTCGCCTAGGTGTTTATGGATAAGATGATAATTAACGGGTTTACTATTTTCCGAGTACCAACCATTGAAACTTTTATATGCAGGGGTTTGACTATGGGAATGTAATTGATTAGAGTCTACATGATTTGGAAAAATCTTTTCTCTGTCTGTGTTAAGATGGTTTTCATATCTCCTACTATCCTCATTCTCATTTCTCCAATCTTGGAAATGAGGTTTAATATTTCTAGATATCAAATGTTTTTCTAGTTTTTTATGGTAAAATTCTGGATCTTCGGATTCTAACTCTTCATGAATTGAATCTCTGATTCTTTTATCCAAAGATTTATCAGCTTTATGGATACTAGCGAATCCTATTTTAGCTAGGAAAGGCTTAGGTTTTAGAATCTGATCTATGTCCTGATCTCTAGGGTGAATACTAGCAAATCCTATTTTAACTGGTTTTACAAATCTCTTAAAGCTTTTCATTCTTGTTCCTTATACTCCACCGCCTGGTGACCAACCATCGCCGCTTCCCGGACTGGTATCAAATTTCTTTCTAGCTAGCGGTTTATCCCCTTCAGGGTGCAAATCCCGAGGATCACCGCGATTATTACTCACACTTTGTGCAGTGAAAGCATTGTCTGCTTCTTTTCTACCTGGATCATTATCATCGTAATCCGGGTTAAACAACGTCGCCATAGCTCCGCCAGCGGCAGTGCTTCCTGCATTCTCCCTTAGAAATTTTTTAAAACTTTGCATTTATATTATCTGATAGGGGAGGATGTATCATTAGGAAAGGATAACAGATTATCATTTTCAATTATATTCTCTACCTTTTTCTGTACCAAATTCTCGCAACTTCCTAACATAAATTCAGCAGAATAAATGACATGGTTTTTTGCTAATTCTTTGACGAAATTCCTAGCCATCCAATCCGCATCTTTAACTTCTTCCGCGCGATCACCGTTATGATGACAGCCTGCCCCAGATATAATTATTGTCCATGTACCCATAACTACCAACCTCTATCAATTCAGGTTAAAACAATATTTATCTATCTAGTAACCAATCATTAAGTTGTTCTATTGCTTCGTCAAAGGTTTGCTCGGAATTAATCCATATTGTTCCAGTGGATTTATCTATACTCAAGGGACTTGGTTTGTAATTATTAGACTGAATAACAGGAACAGGCGGTAAACTCTCTTCCGCTAATCTTTCGCGTTCCGCGAATAACCTTGCTCTAAGGTTAAGATCACTGATTTCCTTGAATAAGGGCTGTGCGGTTAACCAAGCAAAAATCCACAAAGTAGAAACCATATCATCATGGTATCCTTCTTCGGCGTTATATTGCTTGGTTTTGTCTAAGACAAAAGTTGATAACTCGGATATGATATCGAAATCATTGAGAATGATTTGTTGGTTCTCGATGATAGTCTTGAGCTTGGAGCAACCCTGAGTCTTAATTTTTCTAGTGGTTCTGACTCCTGGTACCTTAGCCTGAACACCTTGTCCGGCGCTTATTTCCCCGAAGTTACCCTTATCAGTATAACTATAGAACAAATTATCATAATCAAATTCCTGAATAATATGATTAAGAACCAGAGCGCCTATGTCATTATTTTCCACTATTACATAAGCATCATTATAATGCTTTGCCGCTGTCACAATATAGTTAGCAAACATTATATCTTCCGTTAGATTATTACGGAATCTTGCCACAACTTGATAAGGCGCTTCGGTTACATCGAAAACAGTAAAGGCACTATAATCCAATCCCTTGCCCTGAGAAGGATCAGCGCTGATAACGTATGTGTGTCTCTTGATAGGCTTCTCATATACCTTAAGACTATCCTCAAACATAGATTCTATCTCCGGTACAAATACCAAATTTCTTAATGTTTTACCATTAATAAGTGTATTACTAGATCCGAGGAATTCCGCCTCAATGTCCTGCGCGTACTTATGTTCACCGAGAATTTTCCTTTGTTGTTCTGCCCAATCTTTGGTGCGTCCTGGAACTTGTGTCCAATGCATTTCGAAAGGAACAAATCCATTCCAGTTCTTCGGGTCTTTCTTTTTCTTTAAAGCATCCATCCAGAATCGGTAATACATATTCAACCCGAATGGGGTGGAAGTTATGATGATCTTGGACTTCTTACCGGAAGATATAGTTGGATAGACGGCAGTAAAGAAGTCTTCAGCTACATGAGAAGGTACATGGGCGAACTCATCTAGGTAAAGACAATTATGAACCAAAATATCATTAGCAAAAAATGAATGTTCTTCTTCTACTTCTGTTAAATCATATACTGTAGAATAACCGTTAATAGATAGATTTTCTACTTTTTTCCAACCTTTAGTGGTATAAATTTTGTTATTGAGAGTATGTTTAGCCTCTTTCCATCCATCTTCAGTATAAATTAAATGATTAGGAGTACAAGTTAAATCATATCCTTCAGCGATTAATTTAATAACTTCTTGTTGATAGGTTACTTTCATGCCTCTGAAGGGTTTATAGCCATTTTTCGTTTTGACTTCAATCCTTTGTTCCAAGGAATTCTCCCCTTGGCAGCTAGAGACATCTTTTGGCGCGTCGCTTCTGACCTTTTCATCCCTGTATGTTTCAATGCAGTTTTTTTGATTTTTTCCGGATTGTGGTTTATTTTGTGAATATGTTCTTTGCTTTTCGATTTTCCTTTTAATGCTAGAGCTATGCGCATCTTGTGCTCTTCGGAATGAGAAATTCCTTTCCTTAATCCAGTCTTCATTTCTGATATCTTCCTTTTGTGTTCTTCTGATAATTTCCTCCCTGATAAAGCTAATGATAGTTTGTCTCTGGTTATCTGAGTTCTTATTCTTCCTTTCTGAATCTCTGACATAGCTATCGAAAATTGTTTCAATAATTGTTTTCTTGAATTGAGGTCCAATTTTAACAATTTCCCCTGTCTCCCATATTTCATCATATGATAAGCAAATAACATTTTGCGTTTCATTTTTTTCTCTGTCATTTTCGTCAATAATCGATGAGCTAATAAATGAGCTTTGAGAGAAAGATGCTTCAAATTGTCCTGTTGATTGTTTCCCCCCAAGGAACGGGGTATTATATGATGAATTTCTTTGATTGGATCGAGAGAATAATCCTTTTCCATTAATTTGTAATAAATTCTTGTATATTTGTTGTTCAGAAAAATTTGATTCATAATAGTATCCAGTATTTGTTAGGACTCTATTATATTTAGACGAATTGGCTAATATACTTTCCAATTCATATATTGATATTTTTTTATTTTTTCCATTAATTCTAATATCTACTAATGAATCACCGGTGATACAACTTATCGTGAATCCACGAATGGATCCAGAGCTAGTAGATTCGCAAAGTATTCTACAACCATTTTCCAGTTCAATACTAGTAGCATTCCAACTTACTACTCCCTGCTGCATCCAAAGCGGAATATACTCATATGCCATCTTGATCTTAGAAAGGATTTCATTAGCAACCTTTTCCTTCTGAGCCAAAACAGCAGCGGTTTTATCTTCATTGAATAATATGTAATGTAATAGATAACCAGTTGTAGTAGAAGTCTTACCTAACTGTCTACCGCACTTAACAATAACCATTCTATTATCATGATACGTATTGATTAAGTCTTTCTGAAAATCATACAAACTGACATTTGTTATACCCTTATCCAGGGTCATAAACTTTACATACTTCTCAATAAAATAGACCGGATCATCAGCGCACTTCTTATATTCTTTGACTTGAGCAGCTGTTAAAGCTACCTTAACTCCAACTTTCTTTAATCGGATATTGGAAGCAAAGTTATAATCTTCCGTTAGGATAACGGATTCTGATGTATTGGAACTATTTGTTTTATCTTTAGTATCAATCTTTGTAATAGTAGGTTGTTTTTTAGGTCTGCCACGTTGTGCCATTATCATTCTCCATTATCATTTATTCTTTCCAGTAACTCACTAGTGCTTCCCACAAATACAGCATTGGCTACTTGTAAATTATGACTAACCTGCTGAGGTTGAGTTTCTGTTATTTCTTTAACATCTTTGTGTAATTGCATTATTTTATCAGCTGTATCACCTAGATTCTTAATAAGAAGAGCCATGGCTTCATAGCTTCTAGGATGTTGAGATTGAGAAGCTATCTCTGATAATTCTTCTAGGGATTTTCCTCCCTTGGTTAGGATCTCATAGAGATTTAATCTAACAAACTGATAATCATTAGCCAGATTTGCTGACGATTCTTCAGCGGCAACAGAAACTGCAACATCCTTCTTTGGGTTAGTAACCAAAGATTGATCTGAGGCACTTATATTTGGTTTCTGGGCTATTGCTTTATGATCCTTCAAAGGCGGAATATTGAGCGCCTTGGCGAGTAAGTCTGTCATGATTAATCTTCTTCCGGTATTTCTATTTCCTTAATTTCTAACATACCTAACGCGCCACAACGTCGTTGGTAATTTTCCCATGAGTTGGGCATCTGCATAGTCCCCACATCATCACCAAATCTAGCATGTAGAAAATAATGATTATTGTAATCTTTTACGGGAATCCATTGAGGCGGAGAGCACCAAAGACATTCAAAGTGCATTTCTTTCATAATATACCTTTTGTTTTAACCTATGTATGTGTTAGGAGTTTCTATGATAGAAGTATTAACATTCCAACTATCAGTTATATTTGCGGTAATTGGATCCACAGAAGTATCTATGTTAGCGTAAAGGTTAAGAGTATTCTGATCATTAAGATATACAATAGTTTCCTTAATAACTCCTGTATTAGTATTAAGAGGACCATAAAAGAATGCTTTAGCGGAAAATTGTAAAGTCCATGTAATAGTTCTTACCGTCCCAGCTGGACCTTCATACTCATTAGAATAGTCAATGTTTTCAAATACAATAGGTACATCTTGTGATATGTAATTATTGCTACCTGGAGCGGCGTATTTAAGCGTTAAACTATATTCGGGAGCAAATACAGGAAATATTTGTTCTACTATCTGTAATCCTTCTTCCATATTACGGATATACAAATACAACTCTATCAAAACGTCATAAGGGGCAGCACTATAATACCTAATAGCATTATCGCCCGATTGAGCCATTTGTCCTGGCGTATAGGGGGATTGACGACGATCTGCACGATACCTATAACCCTTGAAGTCATAAGTCATAGCAGGTAGAGTCAACTGATTAGGTCTAGTTAGGTCAGGATCAGCATAAAGTCTAGTTATGTAGTTTTCCTTACCTTCAAAGCTTAGAGGCACAGTAATACGCTGTAATTCTGTAGGTACAGGATTAGGAGTATTAGCTGACCCCACTGCGCCAAAATCATACTTAATCATTTCAATCCCCTGAAAGATGGAACCAAATCCATCTAGGATTTTGCGAGTAGTGCGGTTATAGTAAGGAGGCAAACCTAGCAAAATACTACTCCTGAGATTGTGTTAGAATAGGATTACCAAAAAGAGGATCAGTCTCAGATTGGTCTAGATAAGTGTTAGCCTCAGTTCTTATTAGAACATTATTCTCCAATACTTCGTTGATATTATCCTGAATCTCTATGCTATCTAGTCTATACTGAGCAGAGGATTGAGCACCATATACTACTACGTTAGGAGTAAATACACCAGCAATATTCTTAAGATCCAATGTACCGGAAAGTACATTCCAATCTGTGACAATAGCCTGCGCGGTGGCATTAGCTAAATCTGTTCCTTGGTAAACTATTTCACCGGCGATGTAAGTTAACATTCCGCCCGTTAGATTCATTGTGGCTGTGTATACTATATTCACACTATCCGCCGCGCTATCTATTTCTTCAATACCAGTATTGATTTGTTCTGTGTTGTAACGGAATTCCTCGCATTGCAATTCCCATCCATAGAAAGGTTTACTACCAAAAGCGTAGAACAATTTATCCTTGTTAACGTATTTGATTTCCATTAAAACTTGCATAGGAGCTAACCATATTACATCGCCTTCTCTGGGTCTAGTTCCTAGGTTACCATTAGTAGCAGTCTGAAATTCCGTATTACCTAGTAAAAGACGTATGGATTTATTGGTGATCAAGGAGAATTTCGTGAATAAATCTCCTGGTCCATCAAACATATCCACATTAGTTACCATCATTTGCATCGAAAAAGCATCATTAAATGCCTTTCCCATATCGTCACCAAAGAAGAAGTCTACTCCATTTTGACTCAGAGAGATTCTGGGAATGTAATAGGTACTAAGACCAAAGAAATTGATACACTCATCTAACAAACCCTGAAAAAGAGTTTGTTGAGCGGTATCGTTGTAGTAGTCAAAGTAATTATTCTTAGGCATGTTATTTTCTTACAAATACCCCAGAAGAGTCTCTTTGTACCAGATGCATTCTTCTTTTCGCTGATTCTTTCATTTTTCTTTTAGTTTCTTCTGAAATGATACGTTTACCAGTTTTGCCATTGTTAGTATAATGTGACTTAAATTGTCCTCTTTTCCAACCTTCTGGGATTATATCAGTTTTCTCTATTCTCTTGTTTTCTTTCCCGTTTGTTATCCAAATTGTGCCAGATAAATTACTTTTACCAAGTTTCAACCCTTTATTCCAAGGAATTAACCCCTTTTTCCATTCTGTTTTAATGGAACGTCTTTGTCCCTTGAAATCTTTCTTCATAGTTTCAGACATTTTACGTCTTAGCCAACCATAATATTTATTTCCGCGTTGTATTCCGTTCTTGGAAACTGTCATCATATGGGCTGCATATAACAACTCGTTTTTCTCTGGATGCATCTTAACTAATAACTGATGAACTACATAATGTTCTTCAGGAGTCAAAAATACAACATTTTCTTCTACATATTTTCCTCCTAAGCAACCCGGAATTATTCGATGACCTTCTCTGTATTGATCATCTTTGTTATTCCACTTTGGGGAATGTTTTCTTTCTCCTTTCCAAGAAAGCTTAGGCGCGGAGTTACAAATGTCAGTGTATATTCTAGAATAGTTCATAAGGTAATCCTCTTCAACTATTCTATTTAGCCAAATATAAATTTAGCCGAAGATGAACTG